>Ga0187819_10000796_pt1 | contig 15924 bp, 12 predicted proteins | sample NC_wetland_sal_i_15_FD_132411 | JGI IMG/M metagenome (GOLD analysis project Ga0187819, IMG submission 132411) | Wetland sediment microbial communities from Neuse River Estuary, North Carolina, USA - SO4_4 | ecosystem: Environmental > Aquatic > Freshwater > Wetlands > Sediment | place: USA...
CGCATCGTCGGCGTCGATTCCCAAGCTAAGACCGTGGCAGGCGACGACGGCAGCGTGACTTCTTTCGACAAGCTCCTGTTGGCGACTGGAAGTGTTCCGCTCATCCCATCGATCGAAGAAGTGAAAAAGGAAGGCGTCTTTGTCTTCCGCAACCTTGACGACACGCGAGCGTTGCTGGAGCGCTGCCGCCCGGGGATCAAAGCCGTCGTGATCGGAGGCGGCCTGCTGGGACTAGAAGCGGCTCGCGGACTGCAAGTGCAAGGGTGCGAAGTGACGGTTGTCCATCTCATGGAGACGCTGATGGAGCGCCAACTGGATCCAACCGGAGGCGGTTATCTCGCGGCCAAGATGAACCAGATGGGAATCACCGTGCTACTTGGACTCAGTACCACCGCAATTCTCGGGAATGGAAAAGTGGAGGGCGTTCAATTCAAAGGCGGCGGCAGCATTCCTGCCGATCTGGTGGTGATCGCCGCCGGGATCCGGCCGAACGTAGGCCTCGGCCACGAGGCGGGGCTCGAAGTGAAGCGCGGCATCGTGGTCAACGATTACATGGAAACTTCGCATCCCGACATTTTCGCGGTGGGCGAATGCGTGCAACACAATGGCGTCTGCTACGGCCTGGTTGCGCCTCTCATCGAGCAGGGAAAAGTTCTGGCGGCAACAATCGCGGGAAATAAAGGTCCGAAGTATCAAGGCAGCGTGCAAGCCGCAAAGCTGAAGATCATGGGAGTCGATGTCTTTTCCGCGGGAGAGATCGGCGACAAGCTCGACGGTTCGGAAGTCATCCGTTATGAGGATCCCGCCCTCGGCATCTACCGGAAGCTGACTCTGAAGGGGGGCAAACTCGTAGGGGTCATCCTTGTCGGTGACACAGCCGACAGCCGCCGCTACATGGACTGGTTGCGGACCGCGAAAGATCTAGTACCACTTCGAAGGCAACTATTGTTTCCCGCTCCGACAGAGGACACCGGCATCGATATCGCCCAGATGGCAGACAGTGAAACGGTCTGTGGATGCATGGGGGTGACCAAAGGCACGATCATTCATGCCATTCATGAGAAAGGCGTGAATACCTTGGCGCAGCTTAAAGAGTGCACGCGCGCCTCAACGGGCTGTGGAAGCTGTGCCGGCCTTTGCCAGTCGTTGCTCAAGGCGGTCGTGCCGGAATTTGAAGAAGAAGTGAAGCGGACGATCTGCAAGTGCATTCCAGTCGCCGAAGATCAGCTTCGAGAGATCCTGCGCAGCCAGCAACTGAAGTCTGTGCAGGAGGTCCTGGAAATCTATGGCAACGGAATCGGTTGTGAAGTCTGCAAGCCTGCCTTGAGTTACATGCTCGACATGCTGTGGTGCGGCGATCACGACGAAGACCGCTCGGCGCGTTTCATCAACGATCGCGTGCACGCCAACATTCAGAAGGATGGAACGTTCTCCGTTGTCCCGCGCATTCGCGGCGGCGTGACATCACCTGACGAACTGCGCCGAATCGCCGATGTCGCCGACAAATACAGAGTGCCCATGGTCAAAATCACCGGCAGCCAGCGCATCGACCTGCTGGGCGTGAAGAAGGCGGACCTGCCGAATATCTGGGCCGATCTTGGCATGCCTTCTGGCCAGGCTTACACCAAGGGAGTCCGGATGGTTAAAACCTGTGTGGGCACGGACTTCTGCCGCTTCGGGGTGCAGGATTCCACGAGCGCCGGGATCGAGATGGAACGTCGTTTCGAGAATCTGTTCACTCCCCACAAGGTGAAGATGGGAGCGGTCGGCTGCCCGCGCAATTGCGCCGAGGCAACTGTCAAAGACATCGGCCTGATTGGGCAAGAGGGGAGCTGGCAGGTGGTCGTCGGTGGTGCCGCTGGCAAGAAGGTGCGAAAAGCAGATTTGCTGATCACGGTGGAAACCACCGAAGAGGCGCTCACCGCTGCCTCCCTCTTCTTTCAGTATTACCGCGAGAGCGCCAATTATCTGGAGCGCACTTATGACTTTGTCGAGCGGATTGGCATCGAGAAAGTCCGCAAAGAAACCGTGTATGCCCCGGATACGGCCAAGCACGGCCTGCTGGAACGCCTGCGGAGGTCGAAGGAACGATCGAGCGACGCCTGGCTGGAGCGTGATTCTCCGCGCCACTCCACTCAGTTCGTACAAATCAAGGCGCTGGAGGAGGTCTTGGTATGAAGGAAGCGAAAACGGAATCAAAAAGATGGAGCCGCATTGCCCTTTGCGACGATATACCACTGCGCGAAGGCCGCGCCGTGAAAGTCGGTAATCGCGAGATCGCCATCTTCAATCTGGGCGACCGGTTCCTTGCCGTGGACAATCGCTGTCCGCATAAAAGCGGGCCACTGGCGGATGGCATTATCTCAGGGACTGCTGTCGTCTGCCCGCTGCACGCGTGGAAGATGAGCCTCGAAACCGGAGAAGGGCTGAACAGCGCAAGCGCGGCAGCTTGTGTTGAGACCTTTCGCACGCGCGTGGAGCATGGAGTCGTTTTCCTTGAGTTGGTCGACAACTCCCGGAAGGGACAAGAGGACGGAATGCAAGAGCTTCCGGTGATTTGCGTGGAACCGGGCGGCATTGCAGTGGCGGGCGAGCCGATTCGAGCTTCGTAATGCTCGCGTTCGGCTGCAATTGATCAGAATGCACCAGTTCAAGCGGTGACCGCTTCTTCGCCAACGCCAGAAACAAAGGAAAAAGCGACATGCAATCACTATCAGAGAAGCAGGCCCTTCATCTCGATCGTAACGCAGCTTTGGAACCAGATTCCGATGGAAAGGCGACTCGCATCCGGCTGTTCGACTTCTACAGCGCTCCGATGCGAGCCTTCCACCTATCATGGTTCGCATTCTTCCTGAGCTTTGTAGCCTGGTTTGGCATTGCTCCCCTGATGGCGGTCGTGCGCGACGATCTGAAGCTCACGAGGGCGCAGATCGGCAACACGGTGATTGCCTCGGTGGCGATCACGATCTTTGCTCGATTGCTGACGGGCTGGCTGTGTGATCGCTTCGGACCACGCCGCACATATTCGGCCCTGCTTGTTTTCGGAGCTTTGCCGGTGATGGGCATCGGCTTGTCCCATAGCTACCACTCCTTCTTGTTCTTCCGGCTGGCCATCGGTCTGATTGGCGCTTCATTCGTCCTCACTCAGTACCACACTTCGATCATGTTCTCGCGATCAGTCGTAGGCACGGCCAACGCCGTGACGGCTGGGTGGGGAAATCTTGGTGGCGGCGTCACGCAATGGATAATGCCACTGTTGTTTGGCGCGATCATCGGATTGGGTGCGGATAAGTTCCTGAGCTGGAGATTGGCGATGATCGTTCCTGGCGCCTTCATGTTAATCACCGGGCTCGCTTACTATCGCCTCACCGAAGACACTCCGGATGGCAGGCCCTTCGTGCCGCGAACTGGTGGACAGGCCTTCTGGGAAGCGGCTGGCGACTACCGCGTCTGGCTGCTCTTTCTTCTGTACGGCGCGTGCTTCGGAGTCGAAATTACCGTGGACAATGTCGCTGCTTTATATTTCAAAGACTCTTTTCACGTGACCTTAAGACTGGCCGGCCTTCTCGCCAGTCTTATCGGCATGATGAATCTCTTCGCCCGCGCGTTGGGCGGAATCGCCGGAGATTGGGCCGGCAGACGATGGGGACTGCTTGGGCGATCCCGCTTGCTCGGACTGACCATCTTTGTCGAGGGCTTGCTCATGGCGTTGTTCTCGCGGATGACAATCCTTGTTCCAGCCACCGCGGCGTTCCTCCTATTTGGCTTGCTTGTATGCATGGCGTGCGGCGTCACCTACGCGGTGGTTCCGTTGATTCGTCCGCAGGCGATCGGATCCGTTTCGGGCATCGTAGGCGCAGGCGGAAACGTTGGTGCGGTTTTGGCGGCGATGTTATTCAAGTCAGAAAGCCTTTCTGGTGCGAACGCGTTCTTCATTCTGGGAAGCATCGTGGCGGCTACTTCGGTCTGCGCGCTGCTGTTGCGATTCAGGGAGGCCAGGATTCTGGTGCCCGAGATTGAGCCGATGACTGCATTCATGTCCGCCGACTAACGTCAGCTGCCGAACATGATCGCGGATCTGGCGAGCGTGTTGATCGCGGCAATTAATCCCAAGAATGCCAACGATCAGCGCATATTCCTGGAAACGATTTACCATTTCTAGAGGATTCAGAAGAGAGTTTCAGCGATGGCCAACAGCACTTTCGGAGGACTCTGCGTTCTGGCTCTGGAGAGCCGTCGCGCTCGCGAGATCGCGAAGCTCATCGCGAATCTTGACGGCGTTCCGATCGTGGCCCCCTCCGTGAGAGAAGTTTCCTTGGAATCGAACAGAGAAGCGTTGAAATTTGCTCGGAAGCTGGCTACCAGCGAAGTCGACATGGTGGTCTTCACAACCGGAGTAGGAGTCAAAGCTCTGGCGTCGGCCGTGGAAACAGTGTGTTCACGCGACGAACTGTCACGCTATTTGAATGCGGTGACGATTGTCGCGCGCGGGCCCAAGCCGACCGCGGCTCTCAAGGAACTGGGCGTGCGAGTCGGCCTCACAGTCCCGGAGCCAAACACATGGCGCGATCTGCTGGCAATGCTCGACCAGAACAAGGACGTATTCCCTCTGTCGGGGCGCCGCGTCGCCATACAGGAGTACGGGGTGACGAATCCCGAGTTGTCCGCAGGTCTGGAGAAGCGTGGGGCTATCGTATCTCTGGTGAATGTTTATCAATGGGCTTTGCCCGAAGATCTCGGTCCTCTTCAACAGGCTATCGAGTCGGTCATCAAGGGTGAGGTACATGTACTGCTCGTAGCATCCTCTGTCCAAATACGGCATCTCTTCGAAGTGGCGGAAAAAATGGCGGAGAGCGAAGCGCTGCACGAGGCTCTTTCCCGGGTGGTGATTACTTCCGTCGGGCCGTTGACCTCGGAGGAACTGCGCAGCCGCGGTTTGAGTGTCGACGTCGAGTGTACACGCCCGAAGATGGGATTCCTCGTGCAAGAAGCGGCAGAAAAGAGCGCCGAGATCCTGCGCCAGAAACGAGGACAGCTCCCGGCGCGAACCGAGGAGCGCCCATGAGTACCCTCTACCCGTTGTTTCTGAACTTGCAGGGCCGCGTTTGCGTGGTGGTCGGTGGCAATGAGATGGCCGAAGGCAAAATACGCGAGCTTTTGGGTGCGGACGCCAAGGTCCGGGTCATCGCTCCTGCGGTGACTGAGCAAGTTGCGGCATGGTCCCGGGCGGGAATGTTGCGATGGGAAGCTCGGGCTTATGAAGCTGGAGACGCGCGCGATGCTTTCCTTGTGGTATCCGTCGCCGACGCCAAGACTAATGCCCAGGTTTTCGAAGAAGCCGAAATGCGCCAAACCTTCTGCAATGCGGTTGACGACATCGAGCACTGTAACTGCTACGCGTCCGCTGTCGTGCGCCGTGGCCCGCTACAGATCGCGATCTCCACGGCTGGGAAGAGTCCCGCTCTGGCCCAAAGATTACGTAAGGAATTGGAAGAGAGATTCGGCGAGGAGTATGCGCCCTGGGTCAAGAGGCTGGGTGACCTTAGGAGTCGTCTGTTTCGAGATAAGACCATCGATAGCGAGACCCGGCGCCGCATGTTGCACGAGCAAGCCAGCGCTTCTGCATTTGAGAGTTTTCGGGACTCACTCAAAGAGCAGAGCAACCGTCAGGATTCAGGCGGATCCTAAGGGCTGCTCCAAGTCCCCTTGAAGTGGAACGCTCGGTAAACAACTGGATCGTAATTCAGGTAACGCTGCCGTCGCCAGGGTGTGTCCTACGATCAGAACGCACGGAGACGGCAAGATCGGTGCACGGTCAAGCGACCCGAGAGTGGTCTGGTACCGCTGTTCTTCTGGGCTCGACACTTTCGATATGACGGCGCATGGAGTAGAGAGGCTCAAACCCGCACTACGGAGATCCGCGGCAATACTGGCGTACTCCCCGGGCATGTAAACGACGACGGTCGTGCGCCTGGTCACCACACTGTGCCAGTCTGAATTGCCTTTATTATCTTTTCCATGCCCGCGGTGAGCGCTGACGACCAGGAGTTGATCTGCCGTCCTGCGGTCAGTTAGAGAAGCTTGCACTGCAGCGGCGGCGGCGAGGGCTGCTGTGACGCCCGGTACAATTTCGACCTCAACGCCGGCTGTCCGTAGAACGTCCAGTTCCTCTCCCGCGCGACCAAAAATCAACGGATCACCGCTTTTCAACCGCACGACGACTTGTCCAGACAAACTCAGCCGCAGCAACAAGTCGTTGATTTCGTCCTGGGTGATACTCTTTCGGCCGCATCGTTTCCCGACGTTCATGACCCGTGCATGGGGAGAAACCAGCGCGAGCACTGCGGTGGAGACCAGAGCATCGTGCAGCACGACATCGGCTAGGCCAATTGTGCGCACAGCCTTGACCGTCAGCAAGTCTGGGTCACCCGGACCAGCACCGACGAGATAAACCTTTCCCTTCACTGCTTGTAATGAACGGCCGACCAAAAGTTACCCCACGCTAACTGTCGTACTGGCGGATATCAGGCGGTTTGGAGAAGATCGAGATGGATCTGCCCCCACAGTTCATACATATAGTGTTTGCGGAAGATATGGAAATTGAAATTATTGATCCTGTGCATCGAGTTGTGTGGTCCCTAATGACTTCCTAACCGCCGAGGAAGTCGCCCAGAGGTGGCGTGTCCCGCCCAGCTGGGTGAGGGAGCAGACCCGAAGTCGGTGTTCTGACCCGATTCCCCATGCGCGTCTCGGCAGATACGTCCGGTTCAGTTGGGGCAGCCCAGAGTTGACCCAATGGTGGATCCGGCGACAATCAAACAGAAGACAAATTACTTGACTCTATCGTGGCGCTTAGCTAGAGCTATTCCCGATGAAACGGAAGGTTCCCAATCCGCACGCTTCGGCGCTCGGCAAACTCGGTGGCGCAGCTCGGTCCAAGAAATTGAGCCCAGCTCAACGCAGCGAGATTGCCCGAAAGGCCGGGCTTGCGCGAAGTCAGAAGCTCAGTCCCGAGGAGCGTAAGCGAATCGCGGCGCTTGGCGGGAAGGCTTCGGCGGGGATACCTAAGACGAAACGAAAGGAGCAACCATGGCATCTCCCTCTGGAGCACAATAAGGCTTCGGAGAACTGCTTCATTGCTGCGATCGCATCGGGCGATGCGGTCTTGATGTAGTGGTTCTGGGTAGTTGCTACCGTGCTGTGCCGCAGAATGCGCTGGATCACCGAATCATCCACGCCCAGGCGGTTCAGATTCGACGTCAAGCCCCTGCGGAACCCATGCCATCCGTGCCACGAGACACCAGAACGCTTGAGCATGTCTTCCAAGGCTAAGGGGTCTGTGCAGTAGGATTTGGTTAAGTGCCTACCTACGAGTGAGCTGGCGGAGAGGGAGGGATTCGAACCCTCGGTACAGGTGTTAGCCCGTACAACGGTTTAGCAAAATGAAGCCGTCCTGGGCCTGTTGTTCGGATTCAATAACATACGGCGGAGACAGTAGGCGATTTTTGGCCTGAAATACTCCTGTTCGGGCGCAGTTGTGCAGCAACGTGTGCAGCACGCCGACACTTCAACGCAGGTCCGCACTCATCCCTGCACCTCAAATACCCGGCCTTCCTCGTAGCGGTGACACTGGTGTCCTGGGCGCTGCGTCCGGAGCGACGTCGTTTGCCGTCAGCTTCTTCAGAAGGCAACCCGACCATCACCGCGTGGGCAGTTCCAATTGGCGTTGCCGGAGCAATGTTGCTTTTGGCGCTCCTAACCTTACCTAAAGGTATTAGTCCAAGCGGAACGCCGGCGTGGTGAAACGCGCAATGTACTCATCATCGCGAAGAAGTTGGAGGTGAGAACACAGGAAGGTCGGAATAATAGGCACGGGTAATGTTGGCGGCACTTTGGGAAAACTTTGGGCCACGAAAGGCCACGTTGTCTTCGCGATCGGGCAAGCCACTCGGCAATACGACGCAGCACTTGCGGCCCTTGAGAGCGCGACCGGGAAAGAGTGAGCATGCGGCTTCGAATCCTCGATAGCGGCCACGGTTTCGGTACGAAGGCACTCTTCGCGCTCATTCGAACCGCCTCGCGCCAGCCGGTGCTCGACGTCATCAAGCTGGTCAAATACCGGGCTGATTTCTACGGCGGGTCGATGCAGCGAGTAACCCATGAGGCGATGCGCGGACCCTCCGCTTGGTCTGTCGGTGATCGCGAGTCGATGGCCGCGTTCGTCGCAAAGACCAACCAATGTGAGTTCTGTATCAAGGCGCACTCGGCGGTCGCGCAGCGGACGTATGGCAGTGAGAAAAAGGTGTCAGCCTTGTTATTCGACCCCGACCTCGGAGCCCTTGAGGAGCCACTGCGGGCGACCCTGCTCATGCTAGGCAAGCTGATGCGCGAGCACGCGGTGGATGCGGATGAGATGCGAGCAGTCCTCGCTGCAGGCGCTTCGCGCCAACAGATCGAGGATGCGCTGGCGGTCTGTTTCTCGTTCCATGTGATCGGTCGGTTGGCCGATGCCTTCGGGGTTCTTCGTGCCAGGTCCCGAGGCCTTCGAATCTGGCGCGAAATACCTCCTCGCGCGCGGCTACCGTTAAGCAATTACAGTGGCCAACTGGCGTGGCTCTTCCATCCGAACTTCATCGCGGCAACGCCCTCTTCAGCGATCGGCAGGTCAGCTCTTCCTGCTTTCTCATCGGTTCGAAATTCCGCTGCATCCGGTCGACTCCTACCGCAATGCAGCCGATCAGCAAGAACGATTTCGAGTGTTTGGCCAGCACGGGCGTAAACACGCCGGGGACAATGTTTCCAGATTCCGCGACTTTTGACTTTCCAGAAGCCGACCTCACAGGACTAATCCGGCATGACTTCCGAACGGCCGACTCACGTTTGGTACGTCTTAAGCCGCAGTCGGTCTCTCGATTAGGGAACATTCCATGCTGTCCCTTCGTACCTGGAAAAAGGCGAGTAGATCAAAAGGAGGGTGGTGTCGATGCGAGGCCTTTCGCGAAGGGAGTTGGCCGCGATATTTGCGCCCCTATTAGCTTGCTTGTTCATTAGTTCAGCGCTGGCCCAAACAACTCCGAAAGCAGAGCTTCCGAGCCCTTTACCGGACGACCGGTATAAGGCAGATATGTTGCTTGTGATCGCGCATCCTGACGACGAGCTTTTGGTAGCGAGCTATTTGGCAAGAGTGGTTTTGGACGAGCACAAGCGAGTTGCAGTCGTCATTGCGACGCGGGGGAACGCCGGCGAAAACAAGATCGGTTATGAGCAGGCGGCCAGTTTGGCCGCAATTCGGGAGCTAGAGGCCCGTCGTGCGCTTGGAGTGTTGAACATCTCCAATATCTGGTTCTTGAATGTTCCCGATACTCCCGCACCGAACGGTCACAACGTATTGCGATCGCTGGAGAATTGGAACCACGGTGCCACGCTGGAAGACGCGGTGCGCATCATCCGGCTCACGCGTCCTGCCGTAGTCCTGACTTCTCTACCGGATGTCGTGATCGGCGAAAACAACGAAGATCACCAGGCGGCGGGCGTGATAGCCACTGAAGCGTTTGACATATCCGGCGACCCCACGCAATTCCCCGAGCAGGTTGCGTTTCCTGAGGACCACAGAGCTCTTGGCGTATTGGTGGAGGGTCTGCGGCCTTGGCAAGCGCAAAAGTTGTATTACTTTTCCGACGCCGACCCCGATGCATTCCTCAAAGGGCAAGGGCCGGAATATCCGATTGACGAGGTCTCGCCGTCGGGTCATCGGGAATACTTCCGCTATTGGTTGGCTATAGCGAGCATGTACCGCACCCAGTACGAGAATATTCCGGCTGTAGATGCGCCATCGCCAGCAAATTTCCATCCGTCGCCGCAGTATTTGATCTTTGGCAAGTCTCTTGTTGGCGGGTCGACGACGGGAGATGTATTTGAGGGTGTTAGACCGGAACCGCCGCCCTACAAGAGTATTCCAGGCTACCGACCCGCAACAGAAACTGGAATATCTGTCGAGCTAGGCGGTCCTTGGCATTTCTATCAGGAATTCTGGCCTGCCCATAGCCTCGAGCACCTCGCGAAACTCTTGCCGATCCCGGAAGTCAGAGTGGTTAGCGGGGGTACGCTGTATTTGCCCATTCTCCTGCATAACAACACTAGCGGAGAAAGCCTAGCGAGTTTGCGGATCGACCTACCGACGGGCTGGACCGAAAAGAAGGGCTCTGCACTCTACCCCATCTCCAGCCACGGCGTATACCCGGTGGGAACAATTTTGCTCGCGCCATCCTTGAAGCATGGGGAAGACCAGGAGATCCGGTTCAGCGTTGAGTCGGAAGGCAAAGCCGTTCGTTCGATAACACTAAGGGTCTACGTGAAAGGTTCCGAATAATCTGCGGGATCATATCTGAACCAACTCAGCAAGGAGATTTAAGCCATGCTACGCCTAACGTGGATACTTTGTGTAAGCTGTCTGCTCAGCGGATATTTGCTGTTGGAGCAAGCCACAGGCAGCGGAGCAGTAGCTTTGCAGGGTGCTGCGCAGACGCCATCAAGCCAGGACATCATGGGCGCGTCTGCGTTCGAGGCGGAGTTGGACAGAAAGGCGCCACAATGGCTGAGGCAATACGATGTCCCAAGTGTAGCTGTGGCGTACATCGAAGATGGTAAGGTCGCTTGGACTAAGGTTTACGGCCAGCAAAGTCCAGGCGTACCAGCAACCAGCAAGACACTGTACAACGTTGCATCGCTTACTAAGCCCATCTCTGCGGAAGTAATATTGCGTCTAGCGTCTGCGGGAAAACTATCGCTGGATGAGCAGATCTCTAACGTCTGGGTCGACCCAGACGTGAAGGAGAATCCTTGGAACAGGTTACTTACGCCTCGTCTGTGCCTCTCTCACCAAACGGGGTTTCCTAATTGGCGAGATCAGGCGAAAGGCGGACTCAAGTTTCAGTGGGAGCCAGGAACGAAAACTGGCTACTCCGGCGAAGGGTATGACTACGTCGCACGGTTTGCAGAGAAGAAGCTAGGCCGCTCTTTTGAAACTCTCGCGCAGGAGTATGTCTTCGATCAAATAGGCATGAAAGACACAGCGTACAGTCCACGAGACTGGTTCGCTGGACGTCTTGCGGTGGCGCGAGGTCCAAATGGCGAAAACCAACCCGCGACTCAATCCACGTAGGACGCTGCCGATCTGCTCCGCACAACCATAGGTGATTACGCAAAATTTGTCGCGAGCGTGATGCATAAAGACGGCCTCACCAGCAAGATCGCGACGGAGCAAATGACAAGCACGCGGAACCTGCCCACGTCGGAGCAACTGGCACATTTGTGCGCTGAAGCCAAGGTCGACGCGACCGACTGCAAGGGAACCGCTGGCATGGGCTTGGGCTGGCAGATCTTGACGTTGGGGGACGAGACGATCATCGATCACAGCGGTTCGGATTGGGGTGTGCATGCGCACGCCTTCTTTTTGCCTCGGCGCCGGTTCGGAATGGTAGTGTTTACGAACGGAGATAGCGGAGGGAAGGTCATCAAAGAAATCTTTTCTTTGGCATATCACAATCCCTTATTCGCCGCGACCCTCTGAGCACTGTGGAAAGACCGTTCCGATTTGCCTATTGCAATCGATTTGATAATCAAAGATGCGGCCCGGCTGAAGCACCCAGCGAACATAGGTAACGATAAACGCGATTGCGCTAAGTGATGGTTCCTAGGGTACTGGCGAAGAGGGTGTAACAGGGCGGCGGTCCGGCCGGTACCGCCACAAAGCCTAGAACGATTGCGAGAACCGCGATTCCAGGAATTCTCCAAGCTTGGCTGTGGCCCGGAACTGCGGAATGGGCTCCAGATCCTTGAACGCGGAGGTAAATGCGTTCGAGAGGCTCCAGATGGTCCGCGGCCGGAATTCCTCGTACTTCGGCTCGAAGTATAAATCATGCACGGTTCGCACAAGATGCCTTGGGGCTTCCAGTTTGCCTTCGACAAACGCTTCGTAGATGACCACCTTCGCCGTGACGTCCGTCAACTCACTTCTCTGCCAGCCTTCGACCTGCTTGCGCATGGGCTCAAAGGTCCGCTGCATTCGATCCACGCCTACCGAAATGCAGTCGATAAGAGAGAACGACTTCGAGTGCTTAGCCAGCACCGGAGTAAACGCGCCTGAGACAATTTTTCTATACCGAAACGGCTCGCTTCTGACATGAAACAGGCGACTGGAATAAAAGCAAGGTGTGCAACTGTGCATGCCTACTCAAGGTCGACCAGCGCGTACCTGTTTGATAGACTTGGTCGCCTTTGAGCCACATGCCTTTTCACAACCCCATGGCGAGAGGGTGAGTTACGAAGGAGAATTCTCTATCAGAATGTCGCCAGCGGCGCCAGGTCGAGCAACTACCTGGCGCCGCTGGCGAATGAGCAGGGGTTCATTGCACATTAAGAACGACCGGAACGCTGATCGTAAACGAATTACTGCTTGCGTTGACCAGAATCGTCTGCTGTCCTGAGGGCAGCTGCGTCTTGCTTCCACCGCCGCAGCCTACCATTCCTCCCAGCATGACTACCGCGAGCAGCACGATGCACAGCGCTGCCCGGATCGCCTGAGCGTTCTTGCGAACACGCCAGAGAAGAACCACAGAGAGCGGCATGAGCAGGAGCCCGGTTATTCCTCCGGAGAGAGGTATTACCCCCGCTTGCGCCGCAGCGGCCGAAACCGTCAGCGAACTGGAGGCGGTTCCTCCCGCAGCGATGGTGGGCTGTGCCGGGTTGAAGTTGCACGTCATCCCAGCTGGCAGCCCAGTGCAGCTCAAGGTCACCGTTCCCGCAAGTCCCGACTTCGAGACCATCTGCAAGGCAACCGGAGCGGAGGTCGAGCCGTTGGAAACGTTCAGGTTGCGGCTCGAGAGCGTAAGGGTCAGTTGGGGCGAGTTCGCGTAGACGGTCAGGGTGACGGCAGCCGATTGGGACGCGTAATACGGATCATCGACCAAGTAATACGCCACGAGTGAGTGGGCGCCCAAGGCGAGGCCGGAGGCAGAGAAAGTGGCAGCGCCTGTGGCATCCAGCGTGGCGCTTCCCAACACAGTTGTCCCGTCCTGGAAGGAGACCGTTCCTGTAGGTGCGCCGGCTTGGGACGTGACTTTAACTTGGAGACTCACGTCTTCGCCGAGCACGGCGGAACTTGGACCGACGAGCGTTGTGACGGTGAGGTACGGGCTTTGTGGCGGTGCACCTATTCCATTCCGTGAGTCCCCACAGGAGTAGGTCTGGTTGGCTGGGTATCCATCGAAACCATTCTTGGTGGTATCCAGGAATACAGTAGCCATGGGACCCGTTCGGGTTACAAACGGATCCATAGGAATGTTCAATCCGCCTGAACCAAACAGAGTATTGGCGACCTGCTGGTCGATAAACGGAATAAACTGATTGGATTGGCTCTTGTTTTGCGCCTGCCCGGCAATGACGTAGTAGTCGATTGGCGTAGTGTTCTGCGAACTGAACGTTGACCAAGGGTCGGGCACACCTGCGTAGGTCGGGTGATAGACGGACACATACGGCGGCGTACCGCCGCTGTTCCAGTTATACCAGCTATTACAATAGGAGCTGCTGGAATTGTAGTTCCCCATGTTGGGTGGATTGGCTGGAGTTACGTAAGAGTCGGTAATCCATGACGGATAGTACTGAATGGAATAGAAGGTAGGCAGCAACGCCATGTAAAAGCTGCGCTGCGCACCTTGTCCAAACAACTGAACCGCGACATTTTGGGCCACTTGATTGGGGGAGTAGAAGTCAGGGTAGTTGCTGTTGGTAATGAGCGGGCCCAAGGTCGACAACTTCCCCCAGTCGCTCGTGATGCTATCGAGATTAGTGTCGAAACCGATCGTGACCTGCTGCTGAAGAGAGCTGTTCGCTAGCTCTCCGATGGTGGTTGTGAAGTTGTACTGCGGGCTGGGCAAAGGCAACGACGATCCATCACCCCCCTGCGTCAGTCCGCCAGCGAAGGAACTGGCGCCGCCGAAAATCGAGCCAATAATCGAGCCTCCTCGGCTCACGGCATCGGTCAGGTCGGGAGGCACTAGGCCATCCGTCGCCACGGTCACGCCAACGTTCACCACGCTCGAGACGAGATTAAGGATATTCGAAACATTTGCAGTAACTGGAGCGGACGCGTTGGGTTGCAGATTGCTGCCTTCGATCGCGGCTGCTGCTCCAATCAAGGCCATCGCGGCGCTCCCGTTGCCGGTGGCAACCACATCCTTCATATTGGTGGACCCGCTCACCATGAACACCAGCACGTTGTCGAGATCGACGATCTCAGCGCTGAGCTGGGATGCAACCGCCTGAAGGTCTTGCTGCGTGAAGCAAGGCAGAGCCGCGTTGTTTACCGGATCGGTCCACGTGTAGCATGTGTTCGGCTGCCCTGGAAACTGCAGGTTTACGGGGTCAAACGTGTGATAGTCGAGCAACGTGTTGAGCGACCCTGTAAAGTAATAGTGGATGTCATCGAGGAAATCTCCCTGCGCGCCTTGGATGTAGTGCTGGGTAATCAGCTGGTAGCTTGCGTAGCTATAGGCGGATACCTGTCCGCCAACGCTGCTGGCGCCGGGAAGAGGCTGGCCACTGAGCTCCGGCCACTTCTGCGGCTGCTGGCTGTTGAGTGTGTCGAGTGTGAAGTCGGAGGAGTTCGACCCCGTGGTTTCCTGCGAAGTGCGCATGGCGCAATAGAGCCCGTTGAGGTATCGCCCGAGAACGCCGTGAATAGTTCCGGTTTGTCCCTGTTGTGCATATGCAGTAGTGGACAATGCCGAATAGCCGGTCACGGGATTGCCGCAACCGGTGCAGGTAACGAAACTATAGGCGCTGCCGGGTGTATACAAGTTGAGAGTTGAAATCGGAACACCACCAAGGTTCTCCAGCGCATCGCCGAAATTCCCATGGTAGGCTTTCGCAACGCCGCTGGCCGTTTGAGCGACATCCCAGGCATTGGCGCCGTTTGCAGGTGTTCCTACCGAGACCAGAATTGCCAGCTGGTTCGAATTAAGAGCATTGAGATCGTTCGCCAACCCCTTGTAGGCATTCACCTTGGTTACGGCATCACTGGCGCCCGTCGGATAAAAGGTCCCACAAGCCGGGACGTCCGTTTCTTGCTTCGCCTGGTTAGCGACCGCGCCACATTGGATGCTGAAGCTCAGGTTGTCCCTCTGCAGGGTCAGCAGCCAATAGCCATTGGTTTGGTTAGCTGGCGAGAAGAAGACAACCTTGTTTGGGTACGTAAATCCGGCGTATAGGGGCAGTGTTCTTCCAATGTTGTAGAGCGTAAGCGTGCTCAGGTTCTGGTTCGTTGGATCGTTCGGCGTGACCAGGTATTCGATGGCGTTAGAGCTCTGGAAGTTATAGTTGCCGTAGGGGTCCTCGAGCATCATCCCCGTCGCAAACGGATCGACTTGCCCACCGCCGTCGGTCCAGCGGTTCTCGTACGCCGAACCCGGGGCAGCCCCTCCCGCTCCGATGACCATATAGCCTCTGGGATACGTCGAGCCGGTCTGGGGCATCGTGTATTTACTGCCGCCGATAGCAGTGGTATCCAGGTTTGCGTCCGCATTGTGATAATAGAGGGTGCCCACGATTACAGCCTGGTCCGAGGTAAGCGTCTTTAGGTACGCGCTCAAGTTCGCCGCGTTCGCTTCGCATTGTGTAGCGCCGGATACCGGGAGGAGCGTGAAGCGGTCGAGCACAACGACCAGATAGGTGCTATCGGACGGGCATGCGCCGACAGTCGAGTCCGGAAGGGTTTCGTTACCGATCTGGATCCAAGGCGTATTACCCTGCCAACCCCCAGGAGTCAATGTGTTGAAGGTTACGGTCGGGGGAGTAAAGTTGGTGTCAGCGATACCGTTGCCGGCCATTTGGGCGGCAAGGCGGCTTGAGCTTCTGTACGATGCCGAA
>Ga0187819_10000797_pt1 | contig 15920 bp, 24 predicted proteins | sample NC_wetland_sal_i_15_FD_132411 | JGI IMG/M metagenome (GOLD analysis project Ga0187819, IMG submission 132411) | Wetland sediment microbial communities from Neuse River Estuary, North Carolina, USA - SO4_4 | ecosystem: Environmental > Aquatic > Freshwater > Wetlands > Sediment | place: USA...
AGCCTTTGTTTCAGCAGTCAGGGCATTGCCCCCTTTTCCCTCATAGCACGCGGACTCACACCCTGCCGTGACCCTGCTCACCGGCCCCTGTGAGTCAGACTGAGAAGGTCCGCGGTGCCAGCATGACCGCTCTGAGTCAGTGCCATTGCAATTCGGCGGAGAAAGGGAGCCTAATATTAGGCAGCGCCTTCCGCACGAAGGTTCGTCTTGAAGGTATCCGCCGCCACAAGCGAGGAGGCTTTGCATGAGGACGCTGACACACTTCAAGAGGCGCGGGGACAGTTTTTTTCACCTTGATCCTCAGCATGTAGTCTTCTTACTTGTCGCTGGTTTCGTGCTAGCAGCGCTGTTGTTTTGGTATTGGTGCCGTCGGCGAGGTAAACGAGAGCACTCGCTGTTGATAGCCCCTCGACAGGAAGAGACGATTGATGTTGCGTTGCAGTTGCACACATGTCGGCGATTCCCCCACAGCTGCCGTGGAGGCGTTTCGTTCGCGTCCTTCGTGACCTCGGCTATCGTCCACTGAAATCACACCGAGGATCACTGAGGCAGTTCTTCTGTCCCAAGCGTAACCCAAACCTATTTTCATTCCACGAGCCTCATCCGGGCGACACACTGCATAAAGGAGCTTTGTCCGACTGTCTGCGCAAACTCCAACTTAGCCCGGATGAGTTTGCTCAACTGCTTGAGAGGCATTGAGCCAACGGCAAGCATTATCGAAGATAGTGGACTGCCACGCGCACGCGTGCGATCGGACATCGTCGGCGCCGGCACAGCAGATTGAGCGGCAGAGGGGTCATGAGAAGGGAAATCAGATACAGACAAGAGCTTGTCCATTTCGGAAAGCTGTTACATGAACGTGGGTATGTCGCTGCCACGAATGGCAACTTGTCGGTGCGGCTCGATGGCCAGTCACTTCTCGTCACGCCCACATCGGTTAGTAAGGGCATGATGCGGCTGCAGGATCTGATTGTGGTCGATATGGGTGGGCGCAATCTGGCAGGGCGAGGCAGTGTAACGAGCGAAATCGCGATGCACCTGCTGATTTATGGAATGCGGTCGGACGTGAACGCGGTAGTCCATGCCCACCCGCCAGTCGCCACTGGATATGCCGCAGCAGGGATTCCTCTCAAGCCTGCGCTCGTTTGCGAAGCGGTCATTGGCCTAAGAGGAGTTCCGTTGGCCCCATATGCCACTCCCGGCACGGCGGATTTGGCTGACGCGCTGAGACCGCTGGTTCCGGAGCATGAAGCCATACTAATGGCAAATCACGGCGTGGTGACGTATGGCGAAGATTTGTTGCGAGCGTACCTGAAAATGGAATTGGTGGAGCATTTCGCGACGATTTCACTCGTTACGAAACTGCTCGGACAAGAGCACTTGCTAAACGCAGAGGGAATAGAGCGGTTAAGAGAGCAACGGCAGCACAGATCTAAGAAGAGTTCTCATTCTCCCAATGCTGCCCACAGCTTCTTTCCGCAACAACGAATGCTGCTCTAGCGCAACACGTGATTTTGATCAGAAAAGGAGAAACTATGCTGGGACGAGCGAAACCGAAAGGAATTTCTCTTCACATTGGACTCAATCGAGTTGATCCCATTCATTATGCAGGCTGGAAAGGCGAGTTGTCGTCGTGCGAAAACGATGCCCGTGACATGGAAACAATCGCCACAAGTCAGGGCTTTGTTGCTCAATCACTGCTCACGAAAGCTGCAACCTCAACTGCAGTGCTCGGCGTAATGGAGAAGGTGGCGAAGGAGTTGTTCGAGGACGACTTCTTCTTGCTGACCTACTCTGGCCACGGCGGCCAAATCAATGATGCGGGCAATGACGAACCGGACGGGCTTGATGAAACGTGGGTACTGTTCGACCGCCAACTGGTCGACGATGAACTGTACGCAGCCTGGTCGCTGTTTCGGCCAAGCGTGCGCGTCCTTGTTTTGGCGGACAGCTGTCACAGTGGAACGATGACAAAAGCCATATTCCTGGACCCAACTCCTTATCTCGCACATCTCAATGCGCGTGTGCGGGCGAGTACGGGCGCTAACCTGAGGCCCAAATTTCTGCCGTCCGACGTGCAAGCCAAGATCTACAAGGAACGGGCGACACTGTATGACGACATTCGCAGGAAGACTCCACGAAGAGAGAAAGTCAATGCGGAATGCAGCGTGATCTTGATCTCGGCGTGTCAAGACAACCAGGTTGCCATGGAGGGAACCAAGAACGGCCTGTTCACTGAGACTTTGCTGAGAGTCTGGGACAAGGGCAGGTTTCGAGGCGGATACCATCACTTTCGCAATGGGGTTGCGGGCATGATGCCGCCGACCCAGAGCCCAAAATACACGATCGTCGGCCATCGCGAGCGGGCTTTCGAGCGCCAGCGACCATTTTCGATTATTGTGCCGCAAGCTGCCGCCGCGGCGTGAACGCGAACCGATGCTGAAATGGTGAGTCCCTGCGGCGGGAGTCAGTGATCGAAATAAGTCCCGTACGATTTGTTCGCGAAGAATGTGACACGCACGTCAGTGATGCCAGTCACTGCGCCGCTGGCGGGTGGTGATGAGAATGAAAATGCATAAGTGTGTTTCTTGAATCCTAGACAGCGATTCATGGCTCGCCCTTTCCTGGTGCCTCTCGCGACATGAGGTTGAGCGAGGCTCCTTCAGCGCAACATCGGAAGGAGGATGTTGTGAAGTCTCAAAAGGCACAAAAATCCAAATCTAGTCGACCCCGCCTCCCGTTCAGTCTTTCATTACCTGCCGATCTTCAATCGAAAGTGCAGAAACTGCAGTTGGCGATCGCACGCCGTGCTCATGAGCTGTTTGAAGCGCGTGGCCGGGAGCACGGGCGTGATCTGGAAGACTGGCTCCGGGCGGAATCCGAGCTGCTGTGTCCAGTTTCTATTGCAATGTCAGAATCCGAAGATCGTGTCAGCGTTCGCGCCAATGTTGCTGGCTTTGATCAGAGTGAAATCGAGGTAAGCGTTGAACCGAGCCGTGTCATGATTCTCGGCAAAAAGACAAAAAGCACAAGGACTACGGAACCGGGGACGACCGAGCCACGAGGTTCGCGTCCCGATCAAATTCTGGAAGTGATCGACCTTGCCACCGAGGTGATTCCCGAGCGCGTAGTCGTCGAACGGAAGGGAGGAGAGCTGATTGTTGAACTTCCAGCGGTCTCGAAGAACAAGACCGCAGATTGAAACAAAGCCTCAAATACGCATCGACGAGTATGGAGGATCAGACAATGCATCCCTCGTTGAGCCATGGTGGAGTCGTTCTCGGGAACGCGACTTCCATTACTTCCTGCGCGGGCTCAAGGGAGCAGGATTCGGAGGAAAGCGAATTAGCGATGTTGGGTCGTGGAAGCAACACCCAGGGGAGATATTATGAACGGCCTTATGTGGAGTTTGTGGGCGGGAGAAGAAGGCCAGGACATCGCCGAATACGCAGTGATGCTGGCGGTGATCCTGGTGGTAGTGGTTGGCACACTGAGATTGATCGGCTCAAACACGAACAACGTCTTCTCGAGCGTGGCCAGTACGCTGCAATAGAGATGGGCGCGCAATAGCCGATTGGGAGAAATGACGGAAGCACCTAGCGAAACTACGCTCGCTCAGTGGCGCTCTATGGTTCAACTGGGGCGAGGGGGCAGTATGCAACTGTTGGCGAGATCTCGATTACGCTTGACGCCTTCGATCGTCTGCGCCGAGTTTTTGGACGCTCTCTTAGGGTATTGCCCGAGCCGCGATTTTCAGGTTCGATTGTGGGATGGTACGGTTTGGGGAGCAGAAACGCAGCCGCGCTTTACATTGGTCCTAAAGCACCCTGGAGCTCTGCGTGCGATGTTTTCCTCTCCGAGCGAGCTCACCCTGGGTGAAGCTTACATTCACGACGACTTCGACATTGAGGGAGGCATGGAAGCTGCCTTCGATTTGTCCGATTATCTGCTCGGTCAGGAACGCAGCCTATGGGAGAGTTTTGATCTCAACGAGCGACTCAAGAAACTACCTGCGAGCGATCATCCGGGAACGGGCTTACACCTCGTAGAGTTCGGTGGAAAGGTCCATTCCAAAGAGCGGGACCGGCAGACAATCAGCTATCACTATGATCTCCCCGCCGATTTCTACGCGCTGTGGCTGGATCCGTGCCTGGTTTACTCCTGCGCCTACTTCAGCAATCTGGATGAGGATCTGAATTCCGCCCAGATCCGCAAGCTCGATTACGTCTGCCGGAAGTTGCGGCTCCGTTCAGGAGAGCGTCTTCTCGATATCGGCTGCGGGTGGGGTGCGTTGATCATGCACGCCGCCGCTCACTATGGCGTCGAGTGCGTCGGGATCACACTGAGCGTGCCTCAGGCGGAGTTGGCGCGAGAACGCTTGCGGGCCGCGGGTCTGAACGATCGCTGCCGCGTGGAAGTTTCCGATTATCGTGACATTGACCACGATCAGCAGTACGACAAAATCGTCAGTGTCGGTATGTTTGAGCATGTCGGCGAAGCTCTCCTTCCCGAGTACTTCCACAGAGCGTGGAGCCTGTTGCGGCCCGGCGGTGTGTTCTTGAATCACGGGATCTCCAACTCTGCCACCTATCACAGACGGGGACCGTCCTTCACGGACCGCTACGTGTTTCCCGATGGCGACCTGGTGCCGCTCAACACCAGCCTTCGAGCGGCAGAACTGAGTGGCTTTGAAGTGAGAGATTTTGAGAGCCTGCGAGAGCACTACGCCTTGACTCTTCACCATTGGGTCCAGCGACTAGAATCTCGTGCCGAAGAGGCTCGTCAGATCACGAGCGACACCACCTACCGTATCTGGAGGCTCTACATGGCCGGCTCAGCCCATGGATTTCGGAGTGGTCGTCTGAACGTCTACCAGACCTTGCTGGCGAAGCCTGCCAACGGGTGGACTGGCTTGCCACTGACACGCGACGATTGGTATCCAACGCGGGCTTAGGTAGACGTGAGCCTCTCGCTCTGAGAATTGGTCGGTTGGCGTTGATGAGTTTCCGGCAACAGAAGTCTTGTCCCATGCCCAACTACTACGTTGAGAAACTCTGTGGCGAGCGTCTCCGCGCTTGCTACGATCTCGCTCCGCCCAGAACGAAGGCCTACCTTGAGGCGGAGATAAAATTCGTCCTTCAAAAAACGTCGCCTTCCATGACGATCTTGGAATTGGGGTGTGGCTACGGGAGAGTTCTTCGCTGCCTCTTGCCCCGCGCGCGAGAAGTTTTCGGAATCGATACCTCATTGCCCAGCCTGCGGATGGCCACGAAGTTCCTCGGATGCAAGAAGTCACTGCACTTGGTGGCTATGGACGCAGCCCACCTCGGTTTTCGGGATCGGACGTTCGACCTGACAATATGCATCCAGAATGGAATATCGGCGTTCGGGACAGACCAGCGAGCGGTTTTCACTGAGGCAGTTCGCGTCACTCGACGGGCCGGCACGGTGCTTTTCTCCAGCTACTCGGATCGTTTCTGGGAAGAACGCCTCAAATGGTTCGAAATCCAGGCTGAACACCAGCTCATCGGCGAGATTGATCACCACTTAACGGCCAACGGCTTGATCGTCTGCAAAGACGGCTTTCGCGCCACAACAATGAACGCCGAGAGCTTCCGAAGCCTGGCTGCCTTTCTCAAGCTCACCCCAACGATTATCGAAGTAGATGGTTCAAGTCTGTTCTGTGAGGTTGTTGTGCCCTAACGCTCTTGTCTTTGTGCGTTGCGCGATTACCCCTCAGATCAGATTGGAGACCAGAGTCAGTGTGGCTTTGGAGACGGCCTTCGCGATTCGTACCAGATTGGCGCTACCTCCCGAGTCAAGATCCGGGCGGTAACGGGGCCGATGTGCTTGAACTCCTGCAGGCGGGACGAGAGTTCTGAGGCAGTTCTTACCTCTTCAATCATCCTCGGTACGTCACCGTAGCGCATCTTCAATTCCCGGCACACGTCAAGCAGTTTGGTGGCGGTCGAAAAGTCGTAACGCACGTAATGAGCTTCGTCGAGCAGCCGGACCAATTCGTCCCAGCCCGCCTCGAGCACTTTGTCTGGATTCCGAAGACCCGCAGACACTAGCCGGGCGTACGCCCGTTCGGCGATTTCCTGCTGGATCGGCTTGCCGAAGAGCAGGCAAGCCAGAAACCACTTGAACAGCTCTGCCTCGTGCCGCGAAGACAAATTGATCCCCAACTTCTTCGCCACAGCCGCTGACATATGGGTCCGTCCAGATCGACTTCAGAGTGTCGCCAGAAAATCCTTCCACGGGGTCGCGACGAGGGTTTCCGTCATTGAATGCCCGTATGCGCGGATGATCATCGCAGCTTTTTCGATTTGCTTTGGATCCTCTGCTTCGACGAAGTCGACGACATCGAAACGTCCTAAGGTTGCGAAGCTGCCCTTCCAGGTGATGTCTGGGCACTGTTTCTTGATCTTCGCCGACACAGCGGAGGCCAAGTCCTTAAAGTTCTTGGGATCCTCAAATGCCTCGGGGGAGAAACGACTCAGAATAATGTAGGTTGTCACAGGACGCCTCCTTCGTTGTCCGAGTGCCAGTCTTTCACGTTGACCTGATGGACGGCGGTCCGCTAACTCATGCTTCTATCACCGCGTCGGTAACAAATCGGAACCTGAGAAAGGCGTGTCCGTCAGGAGTGAGCACAACATTGCAGCCATGCCAGGAGATGAGCTGCGTTTCCTCCAGAAACTGAAGCCATGGAACGAACCCACCACCTTCGTAAATCTCTGGAAAACGAGCCGCAGCGTGCTCATAAATCGGGCGCAATCTCGCAGCGGGTATGCCCGAGGTGTCGCCTGAGTCGATCAACTCCAAAGCAGCAATCGGAGCTTGCCAAAGAACCGAATAGACAGGATCGAATGCTTCGGAAATCGAGAGGAGGGGCGGCTGGGCTAACGCAAGGTCTCTTTTGTGACGGATTGCACGCGATTCGAGCGTAACGGCAATCAGAGGTACCAGAATCGCAGTCACAGCCAGAAATGAGGCAATGGCCAAAATCAGTACAGGCATGGCCCACCTCTACCGGTGCCGCTCGGTTCCTCAGGTTAGAGTGCTCGGTGATCGAGACCCTTCGGGGCAAGCCGGGTTCACCAAATCAATCATACGCTCGATAAGAACGGCCATGCATTGGTAATGCGACCCCTTCCAGTAGAGGCGGTTGCATCCTGGGCAAACGTGGAACTCGTCGTAGTGTTTTCTCGTCTCTTGAGGGAGGCAATGGCCGATCAGGTCCTTGGGGACGCCTTGCAGCAGGGTGTTGCAGGCGAGACAGCGACGGAATGGGGCAACTGATCCGGACAGATTGAAGCGGCGGAGCACCTCGAGGAGCTGTTCTCGCGGCTGCAGTTCACGCACCAGGTAGCCGCGAGTCACGAGGCTGCGCTTTAGTAAACCGCGATCCCTGCTCAAGAGAGTCCGCTGCTGGTCTAGGGAAATATGCGCGAGCTCTTCGTCCCGACAGTCGTTGCGATACACGCTATCGAATCCCATCATTCGGAGATAGGCTGCGAGCCTGCCGAGGTGCGTGTCGAGAACGAAGCAGATTTCGCCCCCTGATCGAGGCTGGAGACGAGTGAGCGGACTAAGATCGAGGGAACGAAACACCGGATACACGCTGATTCGGTCTCCATCTCGCAGCAGGTAGGAAAAGGTTACGGTCTCGCCGTTCGCCAGGATGAGATCGACCTCGGTGTGCGGTATCCCGAAAGCTTCGACTGTATCCTTCACCGATGCGGAGGCTTCAAACGCATGAGAGAAACACAGTCCTCTTTTCGACAGCGGGAGCAAGTCGTTCAATTCGGCATAGAATCGAAAACTCGCTTGCTGCATTGGCTCCGCTCCTATTCCAGGAGAATAAATGGCGTGCCTCTAGCGTTTGCGTGCTGCGGCGTTCTTCACAAAGCAAATGCATTCCGCGACGGACCGGGGAAATCGAGACTCACTTTTTAAGTTCGGCTACCAAGTGAGTCCGCCGGATGGAGGCGGCCACGCACACAGCCTCTGCCGCAACACAACGACCTGTCCGAGATGATAGCTGTCGTGCGAGGCGATCGTTTGCAGCATCTCCAGCGGCGTCTTCGTTCCACGTTTGGCAAGAAGGTCTGCTTTCTCCGCGGCACTCGTCATTGTTCCGAGCCCCCGGTCGAACTGGCGCAGGGCTTCTCGCCACTCTGCGGCGCTCTGGGGCGCGGTCCTGCCGGGCCAGCCGCCCTGAGCGTGCTTCGGCACCGAAGGCTTCTGCTCGGCTAACCAGTTCACCGCCCACTGATTCCAGTAAATCATGTGATTGAGTAGCTGGAAGATGGAGTGCGACACGCCCTCAGGCTGCACTCCAGAGAGATTCCAGTCGAGTCCGGCGACTGCGTCCTTCACGGAGACATGAGCACCTTTCCCCGACAGAGCGTTGAGAATCATCTTCTTGAGGATCTTGCGATCAGCAGTCATACGACCTCCGGTAAGTGTGAGCGGCGACCAGCCGCTAACAGTCAATGACACCCCCTCGCGGCCCCGAAAGAATGGTTGCAACGGTTGCCACAAGCTATCGAGTAAATTGGCGATTGTCAGCTGAATGGCCTCGCAGATGTTCGTTCAGACCATCGCACACGCCTCGGTCACTTTTTCGAGGAAATGTTCCAAAACGAACAACTGGCGCTCAACGTCATTATTCGCCGCAGGGTCTGCCAGGCATCTGATCCCGCTCTTCAGTTGTCTCCTGCGCCAATTGAGGGAATCGGCCAAATCTTCCAGTTCGTCGAAGCCCAACTGCAAATTACGAGAGAGCCCCTTACCCACTAGATCACGACCGATTCCCAATTCATCCTGCACGCAAAGCTGACCCGAAATCTTCGGAAGGGAAGACATTGCATCGCAGGACAAACGATCCTCGTCTTCGGCCAGCCGCTTCAACAGTTCGAACTCTTCCATTGTTAGGTGTAGTTGCATAGAACCAACCTGTGCGCCTTGAAAAGCATCCGCGGGGACTTCTGCGGAGGGCCCTTGTTTATGGTCCTCAGAAAATGACGGCTTGTCAGTGACCAAGGAGCGACCACTTGGCACCGATCCTTGGCGATCGAGTTTGCTATGGGGCCTCGCGCCGCACTGAGTGGCCATGATCTTGCGTCGACCGACGATGCGGCCTTCCTAGACCGGAAGGAGACAGAACGCGCGGAACGCCTTTACCCGATTCTCCACCTGCTGGCGGAGTGCATTCTTTTCGTTCTCCGGAATCAATCGCAGCGCTGTGTAGGCCGCTACGCTCCGATCGATAAGGCTGTCCCACTCCTCGATCCGGATGAGTGCGACGCAGTTCGTACAGACAAACCAGTCAGCTCCCGGAACGTCAGTTGGATAGCATTGAAGCCCCTGAACGGATCCACAGAAATCACATGGAGAAGATGATCCGCGTTGCATATTCAAACCCCTTTCCCAAATTGGCTTCGACGCCACCCTTGCGCTTACTCACTGTCCGGACAACTGCTGCCAAACGCTCCGCGGGAACCACGTTACGGTCTGAAGGCTGCGGGGAGCGGATCGCAATAAGCAAGTACAGTGATGGTGGCGGCAGCCGTTGCGTCTGGCCGACCCTTGCTGGTCGCCGTTATGTGATACACCCCCTGGATCTTTGGGGCCGTATTTCGGCCAATCTCTGTGACGATCCCGCCGTCCTCCTCCTCTACCGACCAATTCACGGCTTTGTTGTCGATGCCAACGACCGTTGCGACAAACGTGAGCGTTTCACCCGCAAAGAGAGTTGCTTTCGCAGGAATGATGGTTACGGTAACGTTCGCCAATGGTGGGGCATCGGCTGACTCAATCAAGAGGCTACCGGAGGCCAGCACAATGCCGAGGAATAGAACGAAGAGCATCTTTCACACCTGAGATGCTGGCTTTTCGTCTCTGCCACATCTTCCACGACCGCACATGTCGTTGTCTGTGATCACGGTTACCGATGCACTAGGAAGATGGAGCGCCGAAGTGACTGACGGCGTAAAATGGTCCTAGTAGTAAAAAAGCTCGCTGGCCGGCTGAACCTCGGCTCCTGAGGTTCTAGCCCGCCTTGTTGATTTAACCCAGTTTCTGGACCTCGTTCTTGACGAAGACCAATCCTGGTCTCCCCTGGTCCCAAGGAGGTGCCCTATGCTGGGAATGAGCTTACTTTCCTTTCTGATTCTCACTTTCGTCGCAGCAGTGGTTGCTGCTGCCTACCACTACGTGATTCGCTATCGCTTTCTCGAAGGCAATGACGCTCTGGTCGGTAAATTGGTCATCGGGTGGTTGGGAGCCTGGCTGGGTTCCCCGGTGCTTGGTCACTGGCTCTGGAAGGTTGAGAACGTGTACATCGTGCCCGCTATTCTAGGCGCGATCGCAACGATCCACCTGACGATCTTGACGGGAAAGGCGCTGGCGAAGCTCGCAAGCATGCGGCCCGCCATGGCGGAAGAAAAGAAAGAAGAGATCCGCCCCGCGAAACCGGCCGTAGCGGCCTGAGAAGCGCTGGCCAAGCCTGAACCGTTCGAAAGAAGCGGCCTTTGTGCCGATGAAGTATACGTGTGCTTTATAGGTCGTTTCTATGCGAAGCGAGCGCTACGAAGCATAATGCAAGAGGAAAGCCATGTTGTTCCGAGAAGAAGACGAAGACCTTGAAGCGCTGCCATTCGCGGACCGAGCCGAAGCCGGGCGCATACTCGCGGGCAAGCTGTCGGCCTATGCCAACCGCAGCGACGTAATTGTGCTGGGACTTCCTCGGGGTGGCGTGCCCGTGGCGTCCGCAATCGCGGACGTGCTGCGCCTCCCGCAGGATGTCTTTGTGGTAAGCAAGCTCGGCACTCCATGGGAGCAAGAACTGGCCATGGGCGCGGTTGCCGAGGATGGCGTGCAGGTACTGGATCTCTCGCTCATGAAACTACTGGGGATTTCGGAAAAGGATATACAGGAGGTAGTCGCGGTCGCGCGGAAAGAACTTGAATCCCGCAAAAGCTTGTATCGGGGCGTTCGTCCGCTGGAGCTGGCAGGGAAGACGGTCATTCTCGTGGACGATGGCATCGCGACGGGATGCAGTATTCTGGCCGCGATTGGAGCGATCCGGCGTAGACGCGCCACGCGAGTTGTAGTTGCGGTTCCGGTGGCCCCAGCCTCGGGCTGCAGCGCGATCCGGATGGAAGCCGACGAAGTCATCAGCGTGGAAGAACCGGAATTGTTCCTGGCAGTCTCGCCGTGGTATCGGGATTTCACGCAAGTTAGCGATGAGGATGTGCAAAAGTTGCTGCAAAACGCGGAAACCCCACTGCCGCGTGCTGCTTGAATGTGTCGCACCATTGATTGCAGGAGGATAGAAATGAAGAGACATTTTTCTAACCGGGGCGAGGCGCTACCCGAGGTGACTGCAGCTCGCGTTCTGGCTCACCGGAAGGGGTCGGTAAAAACGTCGTTCGTGACTCAAGTGGACCTCGGACCAGCGTTCCATTCTGGTCCTCGCAGCGAAAAGAAGTCACATATCCACCTCAAAGGAGGCAACCGAGACAGAAAGAGGATGTCACGATTCGTTGTGAGCCGTTCGAAGGGAGGACATTATGCGATCGACTACCAAGAAGCATTCCAGAATCATCAGGGGCAAAGTACAGCGCACTGCCCGAACGGAGCCCAAAATCAGTGCCGCCGGTGCTATCCGCCGGATGGGCGATGAGTGGGCTCGCCATTGGAATGCGGGAGACCTGGACGGAGTTGCTGCCGTTTACGCTATAGATGCAGTCTACCTTCCGCCGCACCACGAGGCCGTTCACGGGCGCGATGCGATTCGAGAGTACTTGAAGGCGCCGCTCAGCCATGGCGTGTCTGACCTGGCCTTCGAAGTCACCTACATCAAACAACAAGGGCCTGTCGCCTGGGATGTAGGCACGTACCGCATGACTATTCCGCAGAATGAAGGCACAAAAAGGGAGGACCACGGGAAATACCTCACAGTGTGGAGGCGCGTGGGACAAAACTGGCTGATCGCAGCCGACGCCTGGTCGAGTGATTTGCCGCCTTCGCCTTGATGACTTGGCCTAGTGCGGTTATGTCGCTTCTCCGCAAACCGCATGATTGTGATCAGAGAGCATTGAATGCGGACACGGTGGGGAGGAACTATGGAGTTGATATTGAACACCGAAGAGCAGGAGCTTCTGCTACGCATTCTTGAGCAACGCCATCGAGAGCTGCTGAAGGAGATCGCGCACACGGACCACCACGAATTCAAGCAAGGACTGCGCAAGAATGAGAAGCTGCTCGATTCAATGGTGAGCCGCTTGCGGGGAGCGACAAGTCAAGAACTTCGTGCGTGACAGCTCGTCTGGCCAGGCGAGGCGCTAGGTGACCCGAATGATGAGCTTTGAGGAAATCGACCACACCGCCGATCGAGCGTTTCGCGTGACTGGCCGCGACATGGCGGCTTTGCTCGAAAATGCCGCCCGCGCCATGCAGGCGCTGGATAGTGATGGACCGCGATCGACTGCAGAACCATCAGCGATGCGAGCGATCGAAGTTGAAGGGGTTGACGGCGAGTCGCTGCTGGTGAACTGGCTCAATGAAATCCTGTACCTGGAGCAGGCGCATCACCTCGTATGTGAGCAGTTCCACCTGGATGACCTCAGGAATCATTGTCTGCGCGCACGAGTGGAAACCCGGGAGTGTGACCGAACCTATACCCACATCAAAGCCGTAACCTTTCACAATTTGAAGATACGCGAGACCTCCGAAGGCCTTGAAGCTGAGATCGTGGTGGATGTGTAGCGTTCCTGTGGAAACGGCGATGCTTGGCAAAGAACATGTTGAACGTGTGGCCGAATATGTGTGGGAGATTCCCAAAACATTTCGCGAGGATATGCGTGTGCCGGCACGTCTTTATGCCGACGAAGATCTGCTAGATGCGGCTCTCTCGGACAATTCGGTCGTGCAGCTCGTGAACACAGCCACCTTGCCTGGGGTGATCCGATACGCCATCGCCATGCCCGACATTCACCAGGGCTATGGCTTCCCGATCGGGGGAGTCGTAGCGACACGCTTGCCGGAAGGCGTGATTTCCCCCGGCGGCGTCGGCTATGACATCAACTGCGGGGTAAGGCTTCTGGTATCGCTAGCTTCGGTTAAGGAGGTCAAACCTTACCTGGAGGAGATCGCTTCTCGCTTGTACGCGAATTGCCCGAGCGGTGTGGGTTCTCATGGACAGTTGCGTTTGAACAACACGGAGTTGGACCAAGTTCTGCATCAAGGTTCGCGCTGGATGATGGGCGAAGGATATGCCTCGCGTGACGACCTGGATCGTACAGAAGAATTCGGCCGAATCCCGAGTGCCGATGCTACTTTCGTCTCTGACCGAGCGCGCGAACGCGGGCGAAACCAGCTCGGGACACTGGGGGCCGGAAACCACTTCATCGAGGTGGATAAGATCGCTGAAGTCTACGACCAGGCCACCGCCACGCGCTTGGGTCTTTACTCGGGCAATGTGGCGGTCCAGATTCACTGCGGTTCTCGTGGCCTCGGCCACCAGATTTGCGAAGATTACGTTAGCCGATTTCAGAAAACTGCGCGCGACTACGGCATCGAATTGCCAGACCGCGAATTGGTTTGTGCGCCATTCGATTCGAAAGATGGCCAGGAGTACTTCCGCGCCATGGCCTGCGCCGCGAATTTCGCTTTTGCAAACCGGCAACTGCTTACACACCTGATCCGTCAGAGCTTCGAAGAGGTTGTGGCGGGCAAGATCAAGAATTTCGAACTGCGCCAGGTGTACGACATCGCACATAATATGGCGAAGATTGAAGAGCACGAAATCGGCGGCCGCTCCGTTCGAGTCTGCGTCCACCGAAAAGGCGCGACCCGGGCATTTGGACCTGGATCGAGCGTCCTCCCCGACGATCTACGCGATCTCGGTCAACCCGTACTCATACCCGGTTCGATGGGCACAGCCTCGTATGTGCTGATTGGTACAACGGAAGCCATGCGGCAGACCTTCGGTTCCACGTGTCACGGAGCGGGCCGCGTGATGAGTCGAGCCAAAGCCAAGAAGATGGTGCGTGGCACAGAACTACGTGAGCAGTTGAGATCCCGAGGAATTCTGATCTGTGCCGGATCGATGAGTGGGCTGGCGGAAGAGGCTCCGGCGGCCTACAAAGACGTGTCGCGTGTGGTCGAAGTAGTGCACCGGTTGGGGATCGGCAGGAAAATTGGCAAATTGGAGCCGGTCGCCGTGATCAAGGGATAGCGAGGCGATTGGGCCAACTCGGATCTGATCATCAAAAAGGAAACAGCATTTCTCCTCACGATCGTCTCCGCGAAAAAACGATAATCAAGCGGCAGTAATGATCCTTTCAGTTCCTTGTTTCGTAACCTGAGCAGGCTCGCAGATGCTCCGCAAAGCCGCCGCAACAACGCTTGCTTCGATGCTTGCCTTGCGCACCACATCCCCAAGGGACAACATGCCCACGAGCTCGTGTTTTTCGTTCACCACCGGCAAACGCCGGACCTGATGGGTTTTCATCAAATCGAGCGCAAGGGAAACGTTATCCTGCTCGGCGCAGCATACCGGGTCTTGTCGCATACATCCATCGACCCAGCTGGATGAGGGATCCCTGCCGGCGGCGACCACGTATAAGCAAAGGTCACGATCTGTCACTACGCCGACCAATCTAGGAGTGAAAGGGTCTTGAATGACGGGCACAATTCCAGTATCGGTCTCCTGCATCAGCAGGGCGGCCGACAGTGTCGAGCTGGACGGCCAGCAACATACAGGTTTTTTGGTCATGATCTCGCTGACTTTCATAGAGGCCTCCCCGAATCACCGACAGCCGAAACAGGTAGCAGTTATTTCGCTTGCAGCGATTCGATGTACTTGTTCAGGTTAGTGACCCGCAACTGCACTTCGGAGCTATGTCCCTGGCTCATGCCCCAGAACAGGTCGCCCCAAACCGGCATTTCTTTCCAGCCGTGTGCTGGCAGGCGCAGGTCACCTTGGATCGCGTTCATGACGTGGTCCGATGGATATTTGCCACCATTTTTTCTGGCCAGCGTCGTCAAGTTCGGTGGCGGTACCTTCAGGGCGCCGGCGGCTGGGCCGCTGCCCTTGCCATCGACGCCGTGGCAGACGGCGCAACAGGTGGTGTACATCTCTGGGGCCGAAGCGGGCGAAGTCGGCTTGACTGAAACATGCCTGATTTCCTTTTGTGGGGACGCACCGAAGACTGCCAGACAGGCCGTGAGTCCAACGATTGGAAAGATGCTGCGAACGAGCATAGTATCCTCCTTCCCCTGGCACAGGACGTGCGCGGCTGAAGAGCTTCAATCCGCAACTGCGGTGTAGAACCTCCTTTTCCACTACATCTATTATCCGCTTATCAGGAAGCAAGGGCACTGGTTCTCGAGAAGGACCCATTTCAGTCCGAGCCCGATGTAGAACACGGGAAGGCGAATATCTAAGATTGCCATGTTCAAGCTGCAAAGACGAGCGAGCTTGGGAAGGTCGTCGTGCTCGCGCGACCCGTCCCAGTCGATTGCCCAGTGCGACCCGACCACACAGATTCAAACCACACGCGTATTGATCCAATGTCCGATGCTTTTGCTGACCAGGATAATTACCAGGGCAACCGCAAGATGTTTTGCTACTTCTGCTGTCGCACTGACTTTCCTGTGCCGAGCGAGAAAACAGCTCAGAGCCGCAAGCAATGACATTCCCCAAACGATTCCGCCTATGACCGCACCGTGCCCTCGGAGCAGCGCAACGATCAGCACGAAGCTAAGACACACAACGAATCGCGTTACGAAATTGGCCACGGTTCCAACAAAGGCTTCCTTCTGGTCGAGGCGTTCTGATTCCTGGTACATGTGAACGCTGAGGGAGTCCGTGAGATTGTCGGCAACTGCCGCAATCAGTAGGG
>Ga0187819_10000798_pt1 | contig 15919 bp, 13 predicted proteins | sample NC_wetland_sal_i_15_FD_132411 | JGI IMG/M metagenome (GOLD analysis project Ga0187819, IMG submission 132411) | Wetland sediment microbial communities from Neuse River Estuary, North Carolina, USA - SO4_4 | ecosystem: Environmental > Aquatic > Freshwater > Wetlands > Sediment | place: USA...
GCTGCGTTCCCGCTTCGGCATCGTTCACCGGCTCGATTTCTACACGCCGGAGGAGCTGCTGCAGATCGTGCTGCGCTCCGCAAAAATCCTGGGCATCGGCATCGACGAAGCGGGCGCGCAGGAAATCGCGCGGCGCAGCCGGGGCACTCCGCGCGTAGGCAATCGCCTGCTGCGCCGCGTGCGCGATTTTGCCGAGGTGCGCGCCGCCGGCCACATTTCGCTCGAAGTCGCGCGGGAATCCCTGGGCCTGCTGGGCGTGGACGAGCAGGGACTCGATGAGGTGGACCGCAGCCTCCTGCGCGCCCTCATCGATAAATATTCCGGCGGTCCGGTGGGCCTGGGAACGCTCGCCGCCACGCTCAGCGAAGAAGAAGACGCCATCGAGGAAATCTGCGAGCCCTACCTGATGCAGCTCGGCATGCTCGACCGTACGCCGCGCGGGCGCGTGGCCACCGCGCTGGCCTACAAACATTTCGGGCTGGAAGACGGCCGCCGCCAGCCGCAACTGTTTTGAAATCCGGAGCGACTCGCCGCGCCATGACGAAAACCGTGTATCTGGGCCTCGGCTCGAATCTGGGCGACCGCGCCGAGAACCTCGCGAAGGCCATCGCGGGACTGGCGGCAGCCGGCGTGCACGCCGTGCGCCGGTCGTCGCTCTACGCCACTGAGCCGGTGGGAGCCGGGCCGCAGCACTGGTTCCTGAACTGCGTCGTGGAGGCGTCCACGGATCTCATGCCCCGGCAATTGCTGCGCGCCACCCAGCAGGTGGAACACGGCTTGGGCCGCCGGCGCGGGCTGCGCAACGCCCCGCGCACCGTGGATATCGACATCCTGCTCTTCGGCGCAAACGCGGTGAGCCTGCCCGATCTCGATATTCCGCATCCGCGAATCGCGGAGCGCCGATTTGTGCTCGTGCCGTTGCGGGAGATTGCCCCCGGGCTTCGGCATCCCACGCTGCGGCGAACCATCGCCGAGTTGCTGGCGGAAACGCGCGACCGCAGCGAGGTGCGCCGCTGGCATCCCTCCGGTGCGACGCAGGCCGCCGAGGGCGCGGGCGCCGCGGTCTCGACAGGTCGCGCTGCGCTCGGAGGATCCGCGTGACCGACGCTGATTTTCTCCGCCTGGCCATCCGCGCCGCGCGCGATGGCATCGCCGCGGGCCAATCGCCGTTTGGCTCGGTGATTATTCGCGACGGGGCCGTAGTGGCTGCGGCGCACAACACCGTATGGCGCGACACGGATCCCACCGCCCACGCCGAAGTGAACAACATTCGCGCGGCGGCGCGCGCGCTCGGCTCCATTGCTCTTGCCGGATGCACGCTTTACTCCACCTGCGAACCCTGCCCCATGTGCCTCTCCGCCATCCACTGGGCGAAGATCGAACGCGTGGTGTACGGCACAGACATCGCCGACGCCGCCGCCGCGGGATTTTCCGAGTTGCGCATTGCCGCGAGCGAACTGGCGCGGATGAGCGGCAGCGCTCTGGTGGTCGAGGGCGGGCTGCTGGCGGAAGAGTGCCGCGCGCTGTTCGAGGAATTCCGCAGAGTGAGTGCTGGGAAAACTTACTGAGGGACGGGCGCCGGGCAACGCGGGTCAGAGCGGCCGGTCGCCGAGGTTCTTCTTCTTTTTCTTTTCCGCTTCCTTTTGTTCGCGTTCGTATTCCGCGAGTTCTTCCTCGCTGTAGTAATACTCGTCGCGCGAGGCAAACATGGAGTTGGCGGCCTGGGCCTTCTTGCCGTGTTTCCCGGCCGGCGCGCGTTCCCGCTTCTCGAAGGCGAAGCCGCGTTCGCGCGCCGTCTTGGAGAGGAATTGCGCCTGGAGCAGCAAATCGTTCACCTTCTCCAGGAAATCGTTGAACTGGTACGGCTTCATCGCGTAAGGCAATCGCGCGGTTTCCAGCAACGGGATGCTCTCGGTGACCTGCGAGGCCGGCACGACGAACAGCACGCGCACCCGGGACTTTCCCTCTTCCACCGGAGCGGATTGCGCCAATTCCTTGAGGACCTGAAAGAGCGGGCTGGAAAGTTCCACCAGGCCCAGGCTGGCCACCACCAGCGCCCAGGACCCCTGGGCCAGTTGCTGCAGGGCGGCGTCCGCATCGTCCAGGATCTTCACCTTCCAGCCCTCGCCGTCCATCATCATCTGGATGGCGTTCTGCGATCCGGGATCGTCTTCCAGTACCAGGATGTTGATCTCTTTGGGCATGGGTTTGGCTGGCCGGGAACGGCCCCCAGTATACGCTACTGCCGCGCGGGAAAATCTCGTGGAGGAAAATTCCCGGGCGGGGCCAGGCCTGATGGGAAACAAAAAGCGAAAGAATGTGAGACTGTTCTAAAAAAGTTGAAGATTGAGTCGAAAGAAGATACGAGTGCCGACGTTTTGGCACTTGTGTCAAATCGAGACACCGCAGGAAAACGTAGAAAACGGGAACAATCTTCCCGGTGGGCAAGGATTTCCCTTAGGTATCATGCAGGTAAGTCGTGCATTGTCTTATGACGGGAAGTGGTGAGAGAAATGCTCTGAAGATACTGTCCTTTGGTTCTATGGACGGAGTATGTTGTAACCGGGATTATTCAGAAGCGTCTAATCCTGTTGCGCGGAGTGATGGCAATGACGGCGAGACAACGTCACGACCGACGTGTCGCATCATACAAGGTGGGAAGATACGATACAAGGTTGACAGCCCTCCGGCCCCATGCTAGTTTCGCGCAGTCTTTTGGGGGAGCACCCACCCGCTCAACACATACATCAGTGAAAATGCCGCTGCGACCACGGGCGATGACGCTCAGTGATCGGGGGAACAGCGTGCGTATGCAAGGAGCCGACATCATGTCCATTTACGAGATCGACTGAAGGAGCGTCAAGAGGAAAGCATCTCGCCAACTCAAAATGATGCGCCACACGGCGACAAGCAGACGTTGAGAATTTAAGCGAGGTGCTCATTTCTTTCTGGTACGGATTTAGAGCTCGGTGCCCAACTGAGAGCTATACCCTGGAACGGGAGCAAGCCCTCCCTTAGTTCCCAGCAATATCGTCTAGGCGGGTTGTGTTCGGGGCGAGTGGCCAACACCCGTCCTTTGCAGGCTGCGGACAATTCCAGATCCAAGGGTTCGTTAACCCTCACGGTCACGGTTGTTGTTCCTACGACTGGCAGTGACGGCGAGTACATGTCATCTGCGTGTAAGCGGCGCTGTTCTGTCAAGGCATAGAACACTTCCGCCGAATCAAACGGCCCGATCTTATATGCGTGGACCAGCGTGCGGACGAGCGGCTCTCCTGTAGGTTCGTTTTTCATATCTGAAGCCTTGACCGTTTTCAGGCCATCCTTATCTTGCATCTTAAGAACATCAAACACTGTGCTGACCATTGCATCCTTTTCAGACGCGGTGATTTGAGTGAACTTGAATGGAACCTCTTGGACCTGTGGAGTATTATTTTTCTGCACATACGAAATCCTCTTCTGCAATTTGACGTATCCTGGCTTATCCGTTACAGCGTCGAATTCCCATTCGATGCGCAAATCCTCTCTATGAAAAGGTGTTTTTAGAATGCGTTCCTTGATCTCCTCGCGTATCTGTTCGGGAACGGTATGTCCGTATGCATAGAGGAATATGTCGCGCTTCAGGTCTTCGCGCTCCTTGTTAACCAACTTAACGAATTCCTCGCGTTGGTATCGTTCGATGGTCAATCCAAACACAGAAGCGATTAGTCCGGCGAATGCGATCTCTTTGAGGAAGATTTGCCAGTGGGGGTGCACATCGTAAAAGAAACGTTGCTCTGCCGTGGCAAGAATTCCAATCGCGACCATAGACATGACCACATACGGGTTGTTCTTGATCCAAAGTCTTATGGCTTTGAACGCTTCTTTCATACCTACGGCCCTCCTGAAACTGACTGGTTCTGAGCAGAGTTTATGCCACCGCTGTCGCGTTCATCCCCAGTCGCAGCAGGAGATTATTTGTCGGTACACCTGCAAAACGACTGAGGTCTGCTTTCAACATATTCCGGATCGTTCGCTCCGTGCGAATTCGATAGTGAGTCTTCTGACGCTTTCTAAACCAGCGGTTGGTCCTTTCCACGTTGTTGGTGGTGCATTCAAGGTTCTCATAATCCAAGAAAGTTATCATCTTTTCGAACTTCCCTTTACCGAGGCGCGCTAGGGCCGTTCGCAGGTAATCGTTCGCTTTATATTCTGAGTTTGCGAGCATTGCGGCCAGCTTGCGATGCGCTTCCTCTTTAGTTTGCACTTTATTAAACAAAGAAAGTAGCTCGTTTTCGAATTGGCGGAAGACGCGCAATCCCTCATGCTCTTGGCACAGCTCATCCAAAATCTTCCGTTGTTCGTCTGACAGATTTTCAGACCGCGTTGTGAAAATGTAGCGGTGGGTTCGCATGAGTTTGCGCTGCCGCGCTTTCTTCGCAACGCTTTTTGTCCACCATTCCGGCTCATCAAAGTCTAAGTCCCACTGTTGCGGCTTTTTTGAAAGTGACCTGTAATAGGCCCTAATTCCACCAAGAATGTCCTCTTGGCAATTCCGAATCGCGTGAAACACGCAGAGTTGAATTTTGACGTTAGGCCAGACTTCTTGCGGAACAGCGCCGTAAAGGTTTGAGCCGTCCACGATCAAAACTTCCGGCACAATGCCAATAGATTTCAGATAGAGCAGAAATTTCTTCAATTCTTCCGTGTTGCCCGCGTGACACAGGTGGAACGAGACGGGACGGTTGTTCAGCGGATCGGTAGCGAAGAACAGGCAGAACTCTTTGTCGTACACTTCATTTATCGCCAGGGCGCCCGAGAATGACTTGACGGCTTGCGGTTCGTAGTCCTTTTCAAACACGATTCGATCTGCCCGCTCGTGAAACCAACGGTGACAGGTGGACTTTGAAGGTGTGATGTGAAAATCACGCGCTAATCTGTTCGGCAGCGACGTGAATGTCGTCTTATCGTCGCGGACAGCCGTGAAGCTCTTTTCGAGAGAACGATTGCCATAATGCTTCCACTTCTCCGCTAGCCCGGTTTGGAGACGAAAATGCTTTCGGCAACTCGGACAGAAATACACGCCGATCCTAATCGCAATGAAGCGCGGCCCATCCAAACTGATATCTCGTACTTTTCTCATGGCAATCGAGTGCCGTTTGCAAACACCGCTACAAACAGGGCAACCTGCCTGTGGCGGGGCGACTTCCAGCGCATTCTGACTAACAGCTTCCACGCGGCCTCTTGACAGCACCCCGAAGAGGCCGCAGACTGAAAGTGGCTACCGTCCACATTCTTGCGGTTTCCGCTGGGGTGTGGAAAAGCCCCCTTTGGCGCGTTAGCGCGTGCCAGGGGGACAAAAGTTAATGGGTAGTGGAGCCGGGGGGTGTCGAACCCCGCGCACCGACTTTTAAGGTCGGTTCTCACCCGAGAGAATTAAGCACCGGCCCCACATCTTGTTAACGCTTGGGGCAGAGCGGGCGCGCCTTCGAAAGCTATCCGCTCTGCCCTTTTCATTCCTACGCCTCCTTAAATCCTGATGCGTTTCGGCCTCTCGGTTTCCATGATCGTGAACTCAAGGAGCCCCGCTCCCTCATTCCAGTTAGCAGGGAAAGAACTAGTCGGTTTAGAGCCGTATTCTATGTGCTTGAGAAAAGCAGAAGCTGACATAGAAGCGACTTTCCCTTTGGCACTGAAATGAAGGTTGTAAGCCTTTTCTGATCGTTTTGCGATTGGCTTTAGCCCCACCTTGCGCAAGTCTTTATCCCAATAAACCTCTACGTAATGGTGTGGCTTGATATGTTTGGACAATGCTGTAGAGTTGATGACGAACATACCATTCTTAGTGATCGTTACGGCAGGAGGCCCCCCGTGGCTGCGTTTGCCAGAAAACAATTCAAAACTCATGTAAGTCCCTCCTAAACGAAATCAGCCTAGCAGATTAAGTCGCGTTTGTCAAGTCCCCCGAAGTAGAAATAGTAATAATTGAAGAGAGCGAGAGAGTGTGTGTGAGTATATGTGTGTATAGGGGTCAAATCCGGCTTTTTCTTATTCCGGTATTAAAAAGGAAACTGGTACCGAAAGACTCCGAGAGATCAGAAGAATCCGGCGCAGAGGAGGGGTACTTCTCCCCGATTCCCAGGCGCTAATAGTCGATTGGGATACTCCCAATTGTTGCGCTAGATCAAACTGTGTGAGCATCTTCTTGGTACGTAAGTCCTTTATTTTCTGCTGGAAAGAGTTCATATTGCCCCCAAACCGACTCTCAACTTTTTTAGAACAGTCTCAAGAATGTTCTTGACATGGCGAATGAAAAGCGAATATCATTCACCCATCGCGAGGCGGGCTTTGGCCACTTCACCCACTCTTCGCACTGGCTTTTCGCCGCTCCCCTCCGCCCATGGCGGTGGGCGGCGACGCCGGACGAAGCAGGTAACCTCCTCACTTTTCCCTGACCCCAGGGACGGCCGGCCCCCATCGGAAGGCGTCCCCACGCCCCCTCGGGCTTCGTGCTCGAGCGGGGACGCCACGAACCCGATCGGCGGGATTGCCCGCCTCGCAGCCTCCTCTCCCTTGGTGGATGAGAAGCGGCAAACGGAGTACTACCTGCTTCCGGTCAAATCGCTGCTCAACCGCTGCACCTCGGAGCGCGTGCCTTTTCCGTGGACGGTGAATCCCTATCGCGGATGCGAATTCGGCTGCCGGTACTGCTACGCGCGCTACACGCACGAGTTTATGGAACTCGGCGCGGCGGACTTCGACCGGAAAATCTACGTGAAGGCCAACACCGGGGCGCTGGCGGCGCGGGAACTTTCCGCGCCCGGCCTGCGCGGCCAGCACATCGCCATCGGCACGGCCACCGATCCCTACCAGCCCGCCGAGGAAGAATTCGGTGCGACCCGCGCCGTGCTGGAAGCCATGGCCCGGCAGGAGGGGCTGAGCGTTTCCATCACCGCGAAGTCGAACCGGGTGGTCCGGGATATCGAGTTGCTCCGGCGCGTGGCGGAAAAATCCGCCGTCTCCGTGAATCTCTCCATCACCACGCTGCACCAGCGCCTGGCGCGGCGTCTCGAGCCGCGCGCGCCCCGGCCCGACCTGCGTCTGGCGGCTGTGACCAAGCTGCGCGAAGCGGGCCTCGCTGCGGGAGTATTCGTAATGCCCGTGCTGCCCGGGATCACCGACCGGGAAAGCGACCTGGACGAGCTCGCCCGCGCCGCGCGCGATGCCGGAGCCCAGTGGCTCGCCGCCAGCGTGCTGTTCCTGATGCCGTCGTCGCTGGAAGTTTTCCTGCCCTTCCTGGAGAAAGAATTCCCGCGGCTGGCGCGGCGCTACCGCGAGTGGTACACGCGCAACGCTTACGCTCCGGAGGCATACCGGAAGGAGATCTCTGCGCGGTTCGCCGCGCTGCGCACGAAATACGGTCTAGGCGCGCGGCCGGAGGTGCGAGGCTCTCCCGCCGTGTCCTCGTCGCAATTGGAGTTGGGCTGGGGATCCGCGGCAGTAGATTCTGCCGCCTGAACAGTGGCGCGGGCACGTCGCGCTTAGTTGCTCGCTCTTCCGTTCCTCGTTTTTTTCGGGTTTACCGAATTTCGAGTTTCGATTTTCGAATTTCGGCTTTTGGCCTTCAGGGCACGATGATCCGCGGCGCTTCGCGCTCCGCCGGCGCCGCCACGGGAAATTGCGCGCGGAGAAAATCGAGGAAGGCGCGGCAGCGCGGCCGCCCGTTGGAGCGGGCGCGGAGAATGCGCGCCAGAAAAACAGTGATGTAGAGCGCGTCGCTATCTTTCACCACGGGAAGCGCGGCGCGGGCGAGCTGCTCCTTCCGCAGCGCCTGCACGGCTTCGCGGAGGCGCCCGTAAAGTTCGCGCGCGGGGCCGCCCTCCGGCGGCTTTTCGTAGTACAGCCCCGAGGTCAGCGTGCGATAGGCCTCGCCCAATGGCCGGAGCGCCGCGGCCACGTCGGCATCGGAAATTCCGCGCGTCTGGTCGGCGAGCGCCAGGATGGTGGTGGCCATCGCGGCCACGAGCGGGCGATTCACGTCGAGCACGCCCGTGGGAAGCTCGACTTCCGAGAACGGCATTTCCGCGGGAGGGGGCGGCTTGCGGTGTTCCTCCTCCTGCTCGCGGGCGCGGATCAGGTAAATGCAGTCGGGCGGGCAGTCCAGCGTGACCTCACGCTCCGTGCCGCAGCAAATCGAGCAAATGGTGTCGCCGCGCGCGGGACAGAAACGCGCGGGTTTGCGGCGTTCGCAGATCGGGCAGGTCATTTATCTTTGCTGCGGGCCTCATTGCACGGGTCCCGCCCGCCGCGGCGGATGGCCATGCCTCCGCTCAGGAAGAGTGCTTCGGCGTGGTCTTGGTGAGAATCGAGAGCCAAAGCTGGGCGCCCGACGGAGCGGCGCCCTTCCCGCGCCTCACGATGTCCATGGCGCTGTATTCATGTCCGTAGAGGGCATTGTTCGCGTCCGAATCCTCTTCCAGATTGGCGCCCTCGAGCGACACGCCGGCAAATACGCCGCGGGCGCGCGAGTAGGACAGAACTTCGGCCTGCATCATTCCGTTGGTCTGGGCGTCGGCAGTGCGACCGACGGGCCCAAGGGCCACGGAGGCGTCCGCACCGAGTTTTACTTTGCCCTTCAGGATGGCCTTCACGCCGCCGTCGTTCATCACCAGCAGCACGTAATCGGTTGCCTGGCCGCCGATCTGGAACCCGACGTTGCCACCGGCGAGCCGGAACATGGAGGGAGCGGACCAGGGGCCGCTGTAGTCATCGCCGCCGCGGCAGGTGATGGCGCCGCGGCCGTAGCTCACACCGAAGATGAAGGCGCCTTTCTTCACGCCGGGGATCACCATCACGCACACCGATTTGTCCAACAGGTCCTTGGGGATCGAATCCGGCATGCCGAGAATTTCCTTCATCACGGTGCCGCAATCCTCCAGGCGCTCCTCGATCTTTCCTTTCTCGCTGGCGAACAGAGGCAGCGCGACCATCAGCAAAGTCAGGAAATAGGCTAATCCTTTTTTCAAAGCGTCCTCCCCCGATGCTCCGGATTTCATTCGGCTGTGGGCCGGCCCCATTTTCTCACAATTGGGGTGGAATGGAGATGGCCAGCCGCAACGCGCCCCCTCCGGCGAGCGACAGCGTCCTTGCGCCTCAGGACTCCCCCTCAGGCCGCGGCGAATCGCTGCGCCGCCTGCCTGTGGCCTATACTCTGTCTTGCTCCTTGGAGGATTTCCGAAGCATGTGTGCTCAGCGCATCCACGTGATCACGGTGTTCGGCAGCTCGCGCCCCGCCGAGGGAGACGCGTGGTACCAGGAAGCCCGCGCCCTCGGCGGGGCGCTCGCGCGCGCGGGGCTGGCGGTCTGCTCGGGCGGCTATGGCGGCGTCATGGAAGCGGTGAGCCGCGGTGCGAAAGACGCGGGCGGCAGAACGCTGGGCGTAACCTCGGCGTCTTTCCGCTCGCGCGTGAACCGCTGGGTGGATGAAGAGGTGCGCGTGGGCACCTGGGAGGAGCGACTGTTCGAGCTCGTGCGCCGTGGCGATGGTTACGTCGTGTGCCGCGGTGGAACGGGCACCCTGGTGGAGCTCGCCGTGGTGTGGGAGATGCTGAACAAACGCGTGATGCCGCGCAAACCCTTTGCCGTCCTCGGCGGCTTCTGGCTGCCGGTGCTTGATCGCGTCGGCGAGGTCGAGCGTACGTCCGAGCCGCGCAGGGGCGAGGCGGATGACCGGCTGGTCCGCGCCTGCGCGCAGCCCGCTGACGTCGCGCAATTCCTGGCCGAAGCCCTGCTGCGCCTGGGGTAGCCACGGGCAGTGCTTTCCCGGGCCTTTCGGCCGCGGCCCGCTCTCCTCGCGTGCGGTTGCGCTCCCGGCTCCCGCCGTGACATCTTGAAGCCCGGGGGATCGCGTGTCACGCCCTGCAGAAGACATTCTCGAATTCGCTCGCCTGCGGGAAATCCTGCTGGGGTACACCACTTGTTCGCCCGGACGGCGCGCGGTCGAAGCGCTGGCGTTCACGCAGGATCGCGTGACGCTCGACGGTGCATTTGCCTCCATCTCCGAGGCGGCGGCCTGGCTGCGCGCGGGCCGCGATTTGGGATTCGGTTCGCTGGCGGATCCCGGGCCCTGGCTGGAGCGGCTGGCCGTGCGCGTGAACGTGCTGACTCCCGCCGAGCTGCTCGATTCCGCGTCGCTCGCAGACACCGCGGCCGATTTGAAGGCCATCCTGCGGCACGAGGGCGAAAAGTATCCACGGCTGGCGGGGCGCGCCGCGACCCTGCCCGATCTGGGCTGGCTCGCCGCCGCCGTGCGCCGCGCCATTCTTCCGAACGGCGAGTTGAGCGACGATGCCTCGCCCGAGTTGCGCCGCATCCGGTCGGCGCAGGCGAAAGCGCGGGAAAAAATCCACGAACAGCTCCGGCGCATCCTGCGCGCGCGGGGCGAGGAGCCGGGCGAGGATTACGTCACGCTGCGCAACGACCGCTACGTCATCCCCGTGCGCGCGGCCGACCGCCGCAGCGTCCCTGGCGTGATGCATGGGGCCAGCGGCACTGGGCACACCGTGTTCATCGAGCCGCTCGAAACGCTCGAAGCGAATAACCAGCTCGTACAACTGGCTGAAGATGAGGCGGCGGAAATCGCGCGCATCCTGGAAGAGCTGACCGAACGGCTGCGCCAGGCGTTCCCGCAGCTCGAAGCGGCGGCCTCCACCGTCGCGCAGTTCGATTCTGTTTTTGCCCGCGCGCGCTTCTCGCGGGAATTTGCCTGCACGCTCCCCATATTTTCGGAGGAGGCGCGGCTGGCGCTGGAAGCCGCGCGCCATCCCGTGCTGGAAGCCCGCCTGCGGCAGGCCGGCGAAGGCCGCGCCATCGTGCCCATGTCGCTGGAGCTGGGCGGCGCGGATACCGTGCTGCTCATCAGCGGGCCGAATACCGGCGGAAAAACCGTTGCCCTGAAAACCGTCGGCCTGGCCGTGCTCTCGGCGCAATGCGGCATCCCGGTGGCCGCGGAGCTCGCCGAACTGCCCCTCGTGGATCGCGTGCTGGCCGACATCGGCGACGAGCAGTCCATCGCCGCGGACCTCTCCACGTTTTCGGCGCACATGCTGAACCTGCGCGAGATGATGGAAGCGGCCACTCCGCGCTCGCTCGTGCTCGTGGACGAGATGGGCACGGGCACGGCGCCGGAAGAGGGCTCGGCGCTGGCCATTGCGCTGCTCGAGGAATTTCGCGCGCGCGGCTGCCTCACTCTCGCCACCACGCATCACGACCGGCTGAAGGCCTACGCCTCCGCGACGCCCGGCGTGATCAACGCCGCGGTGGAATTCGACGGGAAGAATCTGCGGCCCACCTACCGGCTGCTCCTGGGCGTGCCCGGCGTTTCGAGCGGCATCGCCATTGCGCGGCGTCTGGGGCTGCCGGAACGCGCGCTGGCACGCGCCGAGCGCGAACTCACGCCCGAGTCGCGCCAGGCGGGCGCGCTGATTGCCTACCTTCAGCAGAGCCGCGACGAGCTCGACGAGATGAAACGGCGGGTCACCGCGGAAATCGAACGGCTCGAAGCCGAACGAAAAGCGCTGCGCACGGAATGGACGGAGCGCCAGCGCCGCCGCATCGCCGAACTCGAAGCGCATCTCGAAGCGGCCGTCAAACGCTACGAGGCGCAGATGGCGCGCGTGCTGGAAGGCATCCGTGACCGCGAACTGCGCGCGCAGGTGGAAAAAGGGGCGCGCCGGCAGAGTCAAAAGGCGCGCAGCGAGGCGCGGGAGGACGCGGACAGCGCCGTGGTGTCGCACCTGGCGGAGGCGCAGCAGGATCTGGGCGTCACCGCGGGCGGCCCGCAGCCCGTCGCCGCAAACCAGCTCGTGCCGGGTGCCCGCGTTCGCGTCCGCGGCCTGCCGCAGCCCGTCGTGCTGCGCCACCTCGATGACCGGGGAGCGCAGGTGGAAGCCGGCCCCCTGCGAATGAAGGTAAAGCGCGACGATATTCTGGCCGTGGTGGGCGAGGCGTCCGGCGGCGCACAGTCCTCCAAGGCCGCGGCCCCGGCGCGTCCCGGCATCCGCGTCCACACGCATGCGGCGCAGGCCGATGCGCCGGAAGAAATCAACGTGATCGGCTGCACTGTGGAAGAGGCTACCGAGCGCGTGGACAAATTTCTGGACGAGGCCGCGCTCGCCGGAAAGCCCCGCGTGCGCATCATCCACGGCCACGGCACCGGCGCCCTGCGCCGCGGCCTGGCGGAGTTCCTCGCCGCTCATCCCCACGTCGAGCGCGTCTCTGCGGAAGACCCCGAGCACGGCGGCGATGCCGTTACTGTTGTCGGGTTGAAATAGGCAAAGTGGAGTGTTAAACAGGCGCGTCATGCCAGAAGCGAAACTCGAAATTCGAAATTCGAAACTCGCCTCCACGCGCAGCAGCGTGGTGAATGATTTTACGGATCTGAAAGCGTGGCAGTTGGCTAGGGAACTGCGTCAAGAAGTCTATCGGATCGCGCGAAGGCTCCCCGCGGATGAACGACACGTGCTGAGTTCCCAGATCCGCCGTGCCGCGCTATCCGTCACTGCCAACATCGCCGAGGGCTTCGGACGGTTTTCCTTCCAGGAGAACATGCAATTCTGCAGGCAGGCCCGAGGCTCGGCATTTGAGGTCCGCGATCACCTTATCGCTACTCTGGACGGTGGCTACATCACGCGGCAAGATTGGGAAAAGGCGGACGCCCTCGCGCAGCGTGCCATCCAAGTCCTGAACGGCTACATCCGCTCGACTCGGGAGCTGCAAAAGAAAAAGGCAGGAGGCGAGCCGAAGCCCGTCTGACCGAATTTCGAATTTCGAGTTTCGAGTTTCGCTTTTATGACTGAAGCCGGCTCATTCGCGGATCGCGTCAAGCAGCAGGCGGACATCGTCCGCGTGATCGGCGAATACGTCCGCCTGAAGAAGGCCGGCCAGAATTTCATGGGGCTCTGCCCGTTCCACAACGAGAAATCGCCGTCGTTTGCCGTGCACCCGGTCAAGCAGATCTACCACTGCTTCGGCTGCGGCGTGGGTGGAGACGTCTTCAAATTCGTCATGGAATTCGAAAAACTCGAATTTCTCGATGCCGTGCGCCTGGTGGCGGAAAAGTGCGGCATCCCCGTGCCCCAGCGCCGGCCGCGCACCCCGGCCGAACGCCGCGAGACCAGCCAGCGAAACTTGCTGCTCGAGCTGCACCGCGACGCCGCCGAGTTTTTCCAGCGCCAGCTCTTCCGCAGCACGGAGGGCTCGGTAGCCCTCGCCTATCTCGAAGATCGCGGCCTCGACCGCGCCACGATCGAACGCTTCGGCCTGGGCTACGCGCCCTCGGGCGGCGACGCGCTGCTGCGCCTCGCCCGCGGAAAATATCCCGAAAAGCTCCTCGAAACCTCCGGCCTCGTCTCGCGCGACCAGAGCGGCCGGCTTTACGAGCGCTTCCGCCAGCGCATCATGTTCCCCATCACCAACGAAGCAGGGCGCGCGGTGGCCTTCGGCGGCCGCGCCATGGGCGACGGCACGCCGAAATACATCAACTCGCCCGAAACGCTCATCTACACGAAGAGCGCCGTGCTCTACCATTTCGACCGCGCCAAGGAAACCATCCGCCAGCGCGAATTCGCGGTCATGGTGGAAGGCTACATGGACGCGATTGCCGTGGCCCGCGCCGGAGTGACGAACGTGGTGGCGAGCTGCGGCACCAGCCTCACGGAAATGCAACTTCGCCTCTTGGGCCGCTTCACGCGCCGCGTGGTGATGAACTACGACCCCGACACCGCCGGCCAGGCCGCCACCGAGCGCTCACTCACGCTGCTGCTCGAGCTGGGCTTCGACACGCGCGTGCTGCGCCTGCCCGGCGGCGCGGACCCCGACCGTTTCATCCGCGAGCAGGGCGCGCAGGCGTATCACAAGTTGCTGGGTGAGGCGCCCGCCTTTCTCGATCACCTGATCGAGCGCGCGCCCGCCGCCGCAGTCGCGGACCTGTCGACCGCGGAGGGCAAACTTCGCGCCGTCAATTTTCTGCTGCCGTATCTGCAAAAGCTCCCGGACCGCCTGCTGCGCTCGGAATGGGCCTCGCGCGTGGCGCAACGGCTCAAGATTGACGAGCCCATGCTGCGCGAGACGCTTCGCCGCGCCGCCGCCGAGCGCCGCGGCGAAGTGAAGATGCGCCCCGAGCTGGCGCCGCACGCGGCAAAGCCCGCGGAGCGCCGTCTGATCCAGTTGCTGGCCGAGGGCGAAGGCTTCCGCCAGCGACTCGCCGAGGAGCTGCGCGAAGCGGGCGTGCATCGCGGCCTGGGAACGGAAAAACTGTTCAATGCCCTGATCGAAGCCTGCGCCGCGGGTGACCGGCCCGACCCGGTCGCGCTGGCGGAAGCGCTCGAGGCCCCCGAGCGCCGCCTGCTCTACGACATCCTGTTCGAATCCGCGGGCGAACCCACCTGGGACGAAGCCTTGAGCTGCCTCGTAGCTCTGCGCCGTGTGCACCTGGAAACCGAACTCGCCGATTTGCAGCGCCGCATCGAAGCCGGGCCCGCCGCGGAGGAGCTGCGCGAACTCATGGGCCGCAAGCAGGAATTGCGCAAGGCGCTGGCTGCCGAGACCCCGAACTGAAATCCACAGACACAAAGATTCCCACAGCCGCGCCACCCAGCCGGGGTTGACGCCGCCCCAAAACCGTTATATTTTTGTGTGGCTTGACGGTGCAACGGCAGGGGTGTGCCGTACATCTAAGAAAAGGCGGCAGATGGACGGCATGAGCGGCGGTGAGCATGCTCCGGGACTGTGGCGTCAGCCTCGGAGATTCGGAAGCAAGGACGCGGGGCGCGGCGCGAAATCTCGCATTCAACCGGGATCATACGTTTCCAGCCGTATTTTCACGGCGGGCGGAATCCTCGTCCTTTTTCCCGGCCCTCCCGCATCACATGATTCCCGTCCACGCGCCGTGCTCGAGCATCGCACAGGAGAGCACAGCCAAGAGTGGCTGTGCCACTTGGTGCGTCCAATTTAAGGCGAACGAACAGGCCGGGAGATTTTTGCGCGTATGGCCATCGAAGACAAATACGACCAGGTACGGCAGCTCATTGCCATGGGCAAGGAGCGCGGCTATCTGCTCTACGACGAAGTGAATGACATCCTCCCCGCGGAGGTGCACTCGTCGGAAGAGATTGACGAACTGCTCTCCACTTTCGAGCGGTACGGGATTGATGTGTACGAAGACCTGGCCACCGCCAAGACCGCGCGCGCCGGCATGGAAGGCGCCGAACCCCTGGAGGCCGAGGCGGAGCCCGCCAAGGAATTCGCCGGCGAAGAAGCGGAAATCGATCTGACGCCGGGCGCGCTCGAGAAGACCAACGACCCGGTGCGCATGTACCTGCGGGAAATGGGCACGGTGCCGCTGCTCACGCGCGAGGGCGAAGTGGCCATCGCGCAGCGCATCGAGCGCGGCCAGATGACCGTGCTCAAAACCATCTCGCGCTCGCCCATCGTGCTCAAGGAAGTGCTGGCCATCGGCGATGATCTGCGGCAGGGCGCGCGTTCCATCAAGGAAATCGTCCAGTTCGACGACGAAGAGCTGACCGAAGACAAGATCGAGGCCAAGACCAAGCAGACCCTCAAGATCATCGACAAGATTGCCAAGCAGTACGCGCTGGCCCTAAAACAGGCGGTGAGGCTCGATAAGCTGCCGCGCTCCAAGAAGCGCTCCTACCTGCGGGCCAAGTGGACGCTTTCGCGCACGCGCATCGAAATGTCGCGCCTGGTCCGCTCCATCGAGTACAACCCCTTCGAGAAGAAGCGGCTGATCGACCGCCTCCGGCTCACCGTCGAGCGCCTGCAGTTGCTCGAGCGCGAAGCCACCAAGCTCGAGCGCCGCGCCGAAGCTTCCAAGGGCGACACGGCCGCCGACGCGCGCAAGGAACTGCGCACGCGCCGCACC
>Ga0187819_10000799_pt1 | contig 15912 bp, 11 predicted proteins | sample NC_wetland_sal_i_15_FD_132411 | JGI IMG/M metagenome (GOLD analysis project Ga0187819, IMG submission 132411) | Wetland sediment microbial communities from Neuse River Estuary, North Carolina, USA - SO4_4 | ecosystem: Environmental > Aquatic > Freshwater > Wetlands > Sediment | place: USA...
GGCCCGCGCTTCCACCCTAACCCCGGGCTTCCACGTGACTGGAATTCTAGGCGAGAGCCGTGCGGCACAAGCCTGAAGGCCCGGCTCCCCGGACTAAAAGAGGATGCAGAAAAAAGCCAAAACTTGGCTTCAGGGGTTGAAACCCCTGAGGAAAATGAGTCACTTACGGCGGAGTTAAAACCCCGCCCTTCCACCGGAACTGAGTTTGTCAGCAGCGTCTGAAAGTCCGGGGCTTCCAACCCCAGACCGGTTCGATAACCCCGCCACTGCGACGGCCGAACGTGACGATGGTCACGCGTGGGTGAGACTGGGGTCACCGAACACGCCGGAGGAACGCTGCCAAAATTGTATACGTTATAAAGTTTGAGCCGCTTGGCTGATACTCATGCCCATCCCTTGCACTGACGTGTTGTCGGCCCCAGCGCGAATCGAAACAGATTCCAAGCCCAAGGGCCTAATCTTCGACGTGATGCGCTTCTCCGTTCACGACGGCCCGGGAATCCGTACGACCGTTTTCTTCAAGGGCTGCCCGCTTGAATGCTGGTGGTGTCACAACCCGGAAGGGCTGAGTCCCGAGCCGGAAGTCGTCTATGTTCCGGATAAGTGCGTCCTGTGCGGTGATTGCGTGGCGGCTTGCCCGAATCACGCGATTGCCTGGCGCGATCGACCGGTCCGCGATCCGCAAGTTTGCAAGAAATGCGGCGACTGCGCCGCCGTTTGCCCCGCCGAAGCGACGCAGATGATCGGGCGCTGGATCGGGGTCGATGAGCTGGTCGCGCGAGTCAGCAAGGACCTAGTCTTCTTCGAGGAATCCGGCGGCGGGGTGACGTTTTCCGGAGGCGAGCCTTTCCTGCAGGCTGACTTTTTGGAGGCTGCGCTCGACGCCTGCCGGGCGCGCGGCATTCACACCGTGGTGGAGACGTGCGGCGTCGTGAATCAGAAAGTGTTGTTGCGTCTGAGCGCGAAGGTGGACCTGTTTCTGTACGACGTGAAGATGATGGACCGCGCAAAGCACCTAAAGTACACGGGCGCGCCCAACGACTCGATCCTTGCAAATCTCGCTGCGCTCGCCCAGCACCATAACAATATTCATGTGCGTTTTCCTGTCATTTCTGAGGTCAACGATGCTGACCGAGATGTTGCAGAGATGGCGTGCTTCCTGAAATCAATAAAAATTTCGCGCCTCGACCTTTTGCCTTATCACGCGATTGGCGGCGACAAATACCGCCGCCTCAACCGCGCGTATCGTCTTGAGGGCATGAGGGCTCCGGCACCCGAGAAAATCCAGGCCATCGCGGAACGTTTCATGCGCGACGGCTTCGTCGTTCGCATTGGAGGTTGAATCACGATGGCGTTGGCCATCCCGGACTGCCGGTATCGACGGTAGGAGGTAAATCATGAATGAACGTGTTCTGCAGTTGCGGCAGCAAAGTCTAGACGCCAAGCCGTGGCTCTCGATCGAACGCGCTGCTTTGTTGACGGAATTCTACAAAAACAACGCCGAACTGTCTGTTCCGGTGCGGCGCGCCGAGGCCCTGAAATACCTCATGCAGCACAAGACTGTTTATATCGGTGACGGCGAACTAATCGTCGGCGAGCGCGGTCGGGCGCCAAAGGGGACGCCGACGTTTCCCGAACTGTGCTGCCACAGCATGGAAGATTTCAAGGTACTCGATCAGCGGGAGAAAATTTCGTATCGCGTGGACGACGAGGCGCGCAGAACGCAGCAGGAGCGGATTATCCCGTACTGGCGCGGGCGGTCGATCCGCGATGTGATCTTCCGCGAAATGGAACCGGAGTGGAAGGACGCATACGAGGCGGGAGTCTACACGGAATTCATGGAACAGCGGGCGCCGGGTCACACCGCGCTGGGCGATGTGATCTACCGAAAGGGCTTGCTCGAACTGAAGGCAAAGGTCCAGCAGAGCCTGAAGAAGCTTGATTTCTTCAATGATCCACAGGCATACGAAAAAGAGCAGGAACTGAAGGCGATGTCGATTGCCGCGGATGCTGTGATTATCTTTGCGGAGCGGCACGCGGAAAAAGCCGAGCAACTCGCGGAGGCGAAAGCCGATCCTGCGCGAAAAGCGGAACTGCTGAGGATCGCGGAAGTTTGCCGGCGAGTTCCGGCGCATGCGCCGCGCGATTTCTGGGAGGCGCTGCAAGCCTACTGGTTCGTGCACCTGGGCGTGGTGACCGAACTGAATACGTGGGACTCGTTCTGCCCGGGGCGGCTGGATCAACATCTTGCGCCGTTTTATGCGAAAGGGATTGGGGACGGCACGTTGACACGCGAAAGCGCCAAGGAGCTACTCGAGTGTTTCTGGGTGAAATTCAACAATCAGCCAGCGCCGCCGAAGGTGGGCGTCACCGCGGCAGAAAGCGGCACGTACACAGATTTCTGCAACATCAACAATGGCGGGCTGAAGGCGGACGGCTCAGACGGCGTGAACGATGTCACGTACTTGATCCTAGACGTGATCGACGAAATGCACTTGCTGCAGCCTTCCTCGAATATTCAGCTGAGCAAGAAGAGCCCGGAACGCTTCCTCCGGCGCGCGCTGGAAATCGTGCGCGAAGGCTGGGGGCAGCCGTCAATCTTTAATGCCGATATGGTGATCGAAGAACTGCTCCGGCAAGGGAAGCTGCTGGAGGATGCGCGGACGGCTGGAACTTCCGGCTGCGTCGAAACTGGATCGTTTGGCAAAGAGGCCTACATTCTCACCGGCTACTTCAATTTGACCAAGGTGCTGGAAATCACGCTGAACAACGGAATTGATCAGCGAACGGGCAAGCACATCGGCATCAAAACGGGCGATCCGCGCGATTTTTCGAACTTCGATGAAGTCCTCGACGCATTTCGCGAGCAGTTGCGCCACTTCATCGAAATCAAGATTCGCGGGAACAACGTAATCGAGCGGCTGTACGCGGAGTATATGCCGGCGCCGTTCCTTTCGCTGTTGATCGACGACTGCATTGCCAAAGGCAAGGACTACAACAACGGCGGGCCGCGATATAACTCGACCTACATCATGGGCGTGGGCCCGGGAAGTTGCACGGACAGCCTTGCGGCAATCAAGTGGCACGTGTTCGATCACAAGGACATTCCGATGCCCGAGCTGCTGGAGTCATTGGCGGCGAATTTCGAGGGGCACGAGAAGACGCGGCTTCTGCTGTGGAACAAATCGCCCAAGTACGGCAACGATGACGCGTACGCCGACGGGATGCTGCGCTGGGTATTCGACGCGTTCTACGATGAAGTGAATGGCAGGCCGAATACGAAGGGCGGACTGTACCGCGTGAACTATCTTTCGACGACGTGTCACGTTTATTTCGGCTCGGTGACTGGCGCAACCGCGGACGGGAGGCGCGCCTGGGAACCGCTGTCGGATGGAATCTCACCGGTGCAGGGCGCGGACCGCCTGGGTCCGACGGCAGTGATCAAATCGGCGGCGCAAATGGACCATGCGAAGACGGGCGGCACGCTGCTGAACCAGAAGTTCGCGCCGCAACTGCTCGAGGGCGAGGAAGGCATCGATAGGCTCGCGCAGCTCGTGCGTTCCTACTTCAAGCTCGACGGGCATCACATCCAGTTCAACGTGGTTACGGCCGCGACCTTACGGGAAGCGCAAGCCAACCCGGAAAAATATCGCGACCTCATCGTGCGCGTGGCGGGCTACAGCGATTATTTCTGCGACCTGACCAAGGCGCTGCAGGACGAAATCATTGCGCGGACGGAGCATGCCGCGTTTGCGGCGGCGCTCACTGGGGCGCGCGCGGACTGAGCCAGCCAACTCGCAGCACATGCGTCTCAGGGCAGCGGCTGGATTTTCGCGTTCATAAGGAAGGGATCGGAGAATTCGGTCCTGTCGCCCGGCTTCTTGCCAGCCACGGGAAGAAGTCGCGCGGCGAGCGGCTTGTGCCACTTCAGCGACAGGCTTGCCACGTCGGTAAGGATGTGCTCGATCTGCTCCTGAGAGATGTCGCCGGGAAGAGGAATGGTGTCGAGCCCGGTGCCGCAAACCGCGGAGTAGGCCAACAACGAATCCAGCGTGAAACGGCCCTCGCTCCAGCGCTGCGCGAGAACTGAATCTTCGAGGATGGGAATCATCAGGCCTGAGTATCCGGCGTGCTTCACGGGAATCTCGCGCAGGGCGCGCGTGATGAGCGCGGCCGCAGTTAACGTGCCGCTCGAGCCAATCGGCGCGTGCAAGTAGCCTTCGATGGCGCCACCGATCGAGATTTCTTTCAACGGCGCGGGGGAGAGATCGATTCCGCCATAATCCCATCCCGTCTCTTTAGCTAAGGCCTGCGCGATTCTTTCGATTTGCTGGGCGTGGGATCCCAGCGAAGCCTTCAGTGCATTTTCGGCCTCGTCAGGTGATCGAGCTGAACCAAGCGCTGCGGCGACTACGTTTGCCGATTCGAGTGCGATGGCAAACTGCTTAGCTTGGCCCGTGAAATAGGAGGCGGGATAGAACGGAGTGCCGGAGGGAACGAGGGCCGATGCTGTGAAGTTGAAGTTTCCCTGGCTATGGGCGGTGTGGCCCTCGAGATATTTCATCACGCCGGCAGTGGCGTGAATGGATTTCCAGTGGAATCCGTCTTCTCCAGCGATGACGATGCTGCCCTCGAGGGTTTTCGCGGAGGCGAGCGTTTTCTCCAGAAGATCAGCTCCGCGCGGATCGTCGGTGTCTTTCAACATTGCGGGGCCGATCGATGCGTCGAAGTTCTCCTTGACGGCCAGCGCGTCGTAATCGCCGAGAAATGCCAGCGCTTGTTCCGGCGAAAGATCCTTCGTGTATTCAGGAAATGGCTGAGTGGTAATGCGAATGGTCTCGACCTGGTAGCCCTTCTTTTCAAACGCAGACTTCGCCTGGCGCAGAAACTCGAGCGCCGTTTGAATCTGATCCTTGTACTGAGGGCGATTCAGGCGAATGAAGGCAGTGACTGCGCGGATTTTGGGTTTGGGCGGAGCGGTTTGAGTGTGCGCTGCGCCCGCGGCGGCCAGTGCCAAGGAAATTAGGATGAGAACCAGCCTTACTAAGCGAGAAAAGCCGCTGGCGTTCATGTGTAAGCCGCCTTTGTTCATGCGGAATAAGCTGGAATTCCGGTGACGCGCTCGCCGATGATCAATTTGTGGATGTCGTTCGTGCCCTCGTAGGTGTACACGGATTCGAGATTGGTCATGTGGCGCATGATGGGATAATCGTCGACGATTCCATTCGCGCCGAGAATATCGCGCGCGCGCCGCGCTGTTTCCAGCGCCATCCAGACGTTGTTCATCTTCATCATGGAAATGTGTGACGCATGCACGCGACCCTGGTCTTTCAGCCGGCCGACCTGCAGGGCGAGCAGTTGCCCTTTGGTGATTTCGGTGATCATCCAAACAAGTTTTTCCTGCACGAGTTGATGGGAAGCAATGGGCTTGTTGTTGAATTGCTTGCGTTCTTTCGCGTACTTCAGGGCCGTTTCGTAGCAGGCCATGGCCGCGCCTACACCACCCCAGCCGATTCCATAGCGGGCTTGATCGAGACACGACAGCGCGCATCTCAACCCAACTGCGCCGGGCAGAAGATTGTCGGCGGGAATTTTGCAGTCGGTCATGGCATAGCCTGAGGTAATCGACGCGCGCAGCGACCACTTGCCATGAATGTCGTAGGGCTTGAATCCCGGCGTGCCTTTTTCGACCAGGAAGCCGCGGACTTTCTCATCCTCGCATTTCGCCCACACCACGGAAACGTCGGCGATCGAGCCGTTCGTGATCCACATTTTTTCGCCGTTGAGGATGTAGGAATCACCGCGCTTTACGGCGCGCGTGAGCATGCCGCCGGGATTCGAGCCAAACTGCGGCTCGGTGAGGCCAAAACTGCCGATGGCCCTCCCTTGTTGCAAAAGCGGCAGCCATTTTTCTTTATGGGCATCGGATCCGTAGGCGTAAATCGGAAACATGACAAGAGCGGATTGCACGGACACAAAGCTGCGCAGGCCCGAATCGCCGCGCTCGAGTTCCTGGGTCACCAGGCCGTACTCGACGTTCGACATCTCGGCGCAGCCATATCCTTTCAGGTTTGCGCCAAAGAATCCGAGTTCAGCCATCTGCGGGATCAGTTGTTTGGGAAATTTCGCCTCGCGGTTGCACTGCTCGATGATCGGCATCACCTCCGCTTCGACGAATTCGCGAGCCGTTTGGCGCACCAACCTTTCCTCGTCGCTGAGCAGCGAGTCAAATTCAAGGAAATCAACTGGGGGCGAGGGCATAGAATTCTCTCCTTGCTAAGACGGCATTCTAACGAGGCCGCTCTGACACTCAGGCTGCAGAAAAAAGCCAAAACTTGGCTTCAGGGGTTGAAACCCCTGAAGAAGATGAGCCGCTTACGGCGGGGTTAAAACCCCGCCCTGCGACCGGAACTGAGTTCTTCAGCAGCGTCACTGCTACAGGGCTCCTCACGCGACACGACACGACGCGCCGCCATTCTAACGGACGCGCATGATAGCGGGCAAACTTGACTTTGCGGAAACGCGGCACCTACACTCGGTGGCTTCGCGTAAACAGCATGGGCAGATCTGAAGCACGAGTGATCACCGTCGGCGTCACGGGCGCGAGCGGCGCGATCTACGCGCAACGCATGTTGCGATTGCTCGACACGGATGCGCGCGTCGAGCGAGTGTACCTGGTGGTCAGCGAAGCGGGGATGCGCTTGCTTGCGACAGAACTCGGCCTCGTGGCACAGGACGCGAAGAAGTTGCCATCGCTGCTGACGGGAACTTCCGCCAAGAAAATCGAGCACCTGCCGAACAAGGACATCGGCGCCGGCATCGCGTCGGGCAGCGCGAGTGTGGATGCGATGATCGTCGCGCCGTGCTCGGCGGGAGCGCTTGGGGCGATTGCGAGCGGGATTGCCAACGACTTGCTGACGCGCGCGGCGGACGTTTGCCTGAAGGAACGGCGGCCTCTGATTCTTTGTCTTCGCGAAACGCCCCTCAATCGCGTCCATCTCGAAAACATGCTGCGCGCGCATGATGCCGGAGCAACGGTTATGCCGGCCATGCCTGCGTTCTACTATGACCCCGAGACGATCGACGAAATGGCCGACCAGTACGCCTGTCGCGTGCTGGCGCAGGCCGGATTGCCGCAGGAAAAGCAGTATCGCTGGCAAGGCGGGAAATCCTAACTAAAATGGATGCATGACGAGTGTGGTCATGTGCGATTACGATCCGGACGCCAGTACGCTTCGAAGGACATCATACTCTGCAAGATGGCCTGGGCTCACTTGACCTGGGACAACGGGATAATGAGGCTGCCGATTTCGGCTGTGCTGGGATCCTCCACCAGAATCCGCACGCTGTTGGCGCCCGCCTTGGGCTGCACGTACTGATGAAACGGAAAACCCGATTTGAGGTAAGCTGCAAATTGCCTATCGGATAAACGAAGATTGATTGTGCTGCCGGACTGAGCAATTACTTTGCCGGTCTGATCCTGCTCGATCGTGAGCACATCGGCCTCCGCTTTCCGCACGCCGCCATCCTGTGCGAATCGAAGATTGCGGATGTCGATCGAGCCAAAAATGCTCAAGCAGTGCGGCAGGGGGCTTTCCACTCGCTCGACCTTTATCTCAACTGGGATCGCGGACGATTCGATGGGACTTCCCGCCGCGTTCATAAGATTGCGCTGGTTCTCGTTCTTGCTCGGCGGAGTATCTTCAAATGCGACGTAGCCCCGGGGATAGCGGACGGTCAGGCCGCTTCGATCCACGTCCACCTTGATCTTGTGGAACTTTCCATCGAGGGAACTCGCATCGATGTAGAAACCGAGCGTGTAATCGACTTGTGAATCTTCAACCGCCTTGCGAATCGCCCCCGTGATGTCGTTCGTGTTTACAAACGCTTGCCCGCCCGTTTCCTCGGCGATTTTCTGCATTGTGGGTATGCCGACCGGCACTGAAGACTGTCCTGGCATATTGTCGCGATGGCCGCTGGCCCCTGAAACATCATCGTAGTCCGCCGTGCCTTCGAGGCTTGTCGCAGGAACCTGCCGCGCGAGCAGCCCCCGCGCGTCCACCGGATACACTGCGATGTTCGCGGGGCTCAAGACATGCGCGATGGCAGTCCCGGAGAAGGGAAGATTCGCCGTGAGCCAGACGAGATTCTTGCGGCCGGGGATATTGGCCACATGCGCTGCAATCGATTGGAGCGCTGCCATAGTTTGCGAGTAGCGTGCCTCATTGGTCATGCCGGCCATTTGCAGTGCTGCCGAGTTCTCGAATGGATCAGCGGCATGCTCCAACACGGGAGCGGTCTTGTATCCCGGCTCAACGAGGGCGCGGTTAGTGCTGGACGATGTATCGTACTTACTCAGAATCGCGAGGAGTTGCGCGCGGTCATTCGTAAAGTCGCATAGCACATGTAGCGAGTCGCGCAGCCCGTAAATAGCCACGAGGTCCCGTGGATCGAGCGTCTTTATGAATTCGATGAGGTGATCCTTGCCTCTTTGCAGAGCCAAATCCTCGACCCAGTACGGGGTACTTTCATACTGACTCTCCGGCGCGGAGCCGTAAAGCGTATTCAAGTTGTCGAGCAGCACATCGTGACGCTTCTCGGCCCATTCGGGCCGTACTGCGGCAGATCGGAGAATGTGTTTTGCGGCAGTGGCTGCGCATTTGCGGAGTCAGTTTTTGCGTGCTCGACGGAGAAGACGCTGATCTCCTGGCGTTTTCCCTCGTCGATTACCGTGAAATCATCCTTCACAAATTCTCGACGGGACCGTCCTTGTCGCGGACAATGACTCCAAACTGAACCAGGTGAGTCGATACGCGGATCTGCGGAGCCCGAGATGTATCTTGCGCCCACACACCAATCGCTGCCGTCGCTATCGCTATGAACACAAGCAGAGGTGACCTGCCGGCCATGGCACGCTACCCCCAAACCGCTAACATCGTTGTATTATAAACGTGCGCCTCAACATCCGGGGTTAGTTTCGCTGAGCCATTCTCCTGGCATGAAGAAAAGCCGAATTCGAATTGTGCTCGAAATGATCCGCTTCGAGCATTCCGTGTTTGCGCTGCCGTTCGCGCTGGTGGGCGCATTGCTGGCGGCACGCGCGCGTGGCGGCTTGCCCACTTGGCGGCAAATTGTGTGGATTATCATCGCCATGGTTGGTGCGCGCTCTGCGGCGATGACCATGAACCGCATCGCGGATATTGATTATGACCGCAGAAATCCGCGAACAGCGAATCGCGCGTTGCCCACCGGCGAGCTTTCCGTCGGCTTCGCCTGGATGTTCACGCTCGCCGCATCGGCGCTGCTCGTCGTAGCTGCATGGCAACTGAACCCTCTCGCGCTGAAACTCTCGCCTGTCGCGCTCGCGTTTCTCTTCGCTTATTCCTACACGAAACGGTTTACGTCGTGGTCGCATATCGTGCTGGGTTTCTGCCTGGGCATTTCGCCTGCGGCGGCCTGGATCGCTATTCGCGGCTCGCTCGATTGGCGCATGCTGGTTCTCTGTGCGGCAGTGACGCTGTGGGTCGCCGGGTTCGATGTCCTCTACGCGTGCCAGGACATCGCTTTCGACAAGGCGGCCGGGCTGTATTCGGTTCCGAAAAGATTCGGAGTTGCGCGAGCGCTGCAGCTTGCGCGCGGGATGCACCTCGTCATGGTGGGGTTGCTGATCTGGCTGGCGTGGACATTTACGTTGAGTTGGCCGGCTTGGGCCGGAATCGTCGTCGTTGCAGCGCTCCTAATGTACGAACATTCCCTGGTCAAACCAAATGATCTGAGCAAAATCAATGCTGCCTTTTTCACGGTGAATGGCTATATTAGTTTGTTGTTCCTGTTATGTTGGGGCGCAGCGGCTGTCCTGACGCGCCCTTGACATTCGCGCCGAATCGTTCAACCAGAACGGCGGATTCAGCGACCTCAAAATGACGTCTCAATTTCAAACCACGGATGCGCGGCTGGAGCCAGTCGCCGAGAAAGTGCTGGCGGGCGAGCGATTGTCCGCTGAAGACGGCCTGGCGCTGCTCGAATCGCACGATCTGCTGGCGGTGGGGTGGCTGGCGAATCACGAGCGGGAAAAGCGTCACGGGAATATCTGCTATTACAACGTCAACCGGCACATCAATCCGACGAACATATGCGTGGCGCATTGCAAGCTGTGCGCGTTTGGGCGTTCGCCCGATGCGCCGGGCGCCTACAATTTCGCGCTCGATGAGATATGGTCGCGCGCGGGGCAAGGCGTGGCGGAAGGCGCGACGGAATTTCACATCGTGGGGGGCCTGCATCCGGATCTGCCCTTCGAGTATTACCTCGACCTGATTCGCGGGTTGAAGCAGCGGTTTCCGCAGGTTCATTTGAAGGCGTTCACCATGGTCGAGGTGGGCTACTACGCGAGGATTTCGAAGCTGTCGATTCGCGACACGCTGCTCAAGATGAAGGAGGCAGGAGTCGATTCGCTTCCAGGCGGCGGCGCGGAGATTTTCCATCCGCGCGCGCGCAGAATCATTTGCGACCACAAAGTGAGCGGTCAAATGTGGCTGCAAATCGCGCGCACAGCTCACGAAATCGGCTTGCGCTCGAATGCGACGATACTTTATGGCCACATCGAGACGCTCGAGGAACGCATCGATCATCTGCTGCAACTCCGCGCGCTGCAGGACAAAACGCACGGGTTCGTCGCGTTCATTCCGCTCGAATTTCATCCCGCGAATACAGGGCTCGCGCATTTGCCCAAGCCCACCGGATTCGACGACCTGAAGACGATCGCCGTTTCGCGATTGCTGCTCGACAATTTCGCTCACATCAAGGCGTACTGGATCATGCTGACGCCGCGCATCGCGCAGATTGCGCTCCGTTTCGGCGCCGACGACCTCGACGGCACCGTAGTCGAAGAAAAGATTTATCACGATGCTGGCGCGACCACTCCTGAGCACCTCACGCGCTCCGAACTCGAACGCCTGATTCGCGCCGCGGGACGAGTCCCGGTCGAACGCGACACGCTTTACAATCGCATCGACCGCCAGAAAACGCCGCTGCCCGCCTCTGCCGCAACTCCGACCGCATCTACTCCTGGCCAGGGCTTTATCCCCGAAACATCGCTCACGCTAAACGTCTGACCAAGTTCATTCGGCCGCAGCAGCACCATCGCATGGCAATGCGCAGGCACGCCGGGCAGCATTGGTCATGGGACACGAGGCGGCGTGATCAGGAGCTGCGCTACAATTCAGTTCGTGAAAGAACAATTGTGTTTATTGCTTGTCTTATTCCTGGGCATGCCGCTGGGACTGGCCGTCTCCGCAAGGGAGCAGCGAGCGGCGACCCCGTCCGGCGCCGCAACCGCAGCACCCAGAACTGAAGAAGTTACCGCCGAGCAGAATGTTCCGTATGGCTCCGTGAACGGCACTGAGTTGCATCTCGACGTCTACGAGCCCGCCGGTCGCGAGAGCGGAACCAGGCCGGCGGTCGTGCTGATCCACGGAGGCGGATGGACAGCTTTCGACAAAAGCACGATGCGGGGCATGGGCGAATTTCTTGCGCGTTCGGGCTTTGTCGCGTTTTCAATGGATTATCGTCTCTTTCAAGGCACGGAAAATCGCTGGCCTGCGCAACTGGACGACGTCCAGCGCGCTGTTCGTTGGGTACGCGCGAATGCGGCGAAGTACGGCGTGAATCCCGGCCGAATCGGCGCTTTCGGACACTCGGCCGACGCGCAATTGGCCGCGCTGCTGGGCATGGAAGACACGCGCGACAATTCCGATCCGGCGCTCGCGAAATATTCCAGCCGGGTGCAAGCGGTGGTCGACGTCAGCGGACCCACCGACTTCACGACGAACCATGATCCAGACGGGGACGCATTTCTCGCAAGTTTTCTGGGGGTTTCCTACTCGAAAGACCCGGAAATCTGGCGCAAGGCGTCACCTGCCTTCCATGTGTCGAAGACGGACGCACCCTTCCTGATCGTGCACGGCGCGCAGGATCAGAACATTCCGATCGGGCAAGCAGAAGAGCTCTACGGCAAATTGCAGAGCGCTGGTGTGCCGGCGAGTTTCATCAAAGTGGACGACGGCCACACCTTCCGTACCCCCGAAGCACGCAGGCGCCTCGCGCTCGAAAGCCTCTCCTTCTTCAATCGCTACCTTGTAAATGGCCACTAGCATTAAGGCTTCCGAGGTAGAAAGCGGAAGCGGCGATTACTGCAAACGTCTAGAAGTTAAATCGATAGCCGAGAATCATCTTCGCGATCAGGTGGTCCGTGCTGCGCGTTACACCCACACCGAGCCCGAAGTTGATTTCCCACTGCGGCGCGAGGTTCAGATCCACGGTGGGAAAGATCTGCTGTTGCTGCTGGTAGATGGGATCGAATCCGGTGACGGGACCGAGGGAGCCGTAGTACTCGAGCCCGCCTGCAATCTTTGGAGTGAAGTTGTAGCTGAATTTGAAATTGGGCGAAAAAACTAAGCCTTGATTCACGTCGGGGCCGTGAAAGGCGCGGTCGAGAGTCGGATTGAACGACCAGTACCACGGGCCCATTTGTTTGTCGATGATCGGCCGAATCTCCCAGGTCCAGGTATCGACCGAAAATTGCCGGCGTTGATACCCAAACTCGTTCGACAGGCTGACGCCCACGGGCCACTTCCATTTTTCGGGTATGCGAAAACGCGGCCGGATGTGGTCGCCCACCCATTGCCAGCCTTGCCCCGAGCGGGCGGAGGTGAAAATGTAGAATCCCGTTTCGAACCAGTCGTTGAAGCCGTGGGTGATTTCGATGGTCTCGTGTTCCGCGTGATTGGTGGGATAAAGGCCGTCAACGAATTGCTTCGAGCCGTCAATGGTGAAGTTGCTGTGAAGCTCAACCATGGTGTGGCGGGGCTCAACAATGTCGGAACCGTAGACCTGAATCTCGTAATTGTCCTGCGCGGCAGCGCGCGGGCAGAAGAGAAGCGCCAGTCCCATACTGAAGAGCAGGGCGAGATAAATCTGGCGTCGAACGGGGGTCACAATGCCGCGCAGCATGCGGAGGATTTGCCAACCACGAAGGAGTCTCCTAAGCGTGAGGGTGGGCTTTGTCGTATACCGCGATTAATTGCTCGATGGTCGCCTGCGTGTAGCGCTGGGTGGTCGAAAGCGATGCGTGCCCCAGAAGTTCCTGAATGGCGCGAAGGTCCGCGCCATCGGCAAGCAGGTGCGTGGCGAAGGCGTGGCGCAGCGAGTGCGGATGCAGGTCCCAATTCACGTTGCACAGGCGCGCGTATTTCTTGACCATCAGCCGCACAGCCCCGCTCGACAACCGCCGACCATTGCCGGTCACGAAGAAGGCCAAGCCATCCGGATTCTTCGATCGCGCCAGGATCTCTTCGCGCACAGCCTTATAGTTTTCGAGCGCCTCTTTGGCCTTGTTCCCGTACGGGACGATGCGCTCCTTGCGCCCCTTGCCCAGCACGCGAACCAGTTGGCCCCACCAATCGATGTTAATAAAATCCAGCCCAACGAGTTCGCTCACCCGCAGACCTGAGCCGTAAAGAAGTTCGAGGATGGCCCGGTCACGCTTCACCATCAGTTTATCTTCTTCGCGTTGCTTGGCAGTCGGCGGTTTTGCACCTGTGCGGGTGGAGGGCAGAGAATCTACCTGGTCCAGAAATGCATTCATTTCCTCCGCGGTCAGAACTCGCGGAACGCGTTTCGGCAGTTTGGGGCTGCTGACCAGCCGCGCCGGATTCTGTTTGGCCACTCCTTCGCGCACGCAAAATTTGAAGAAAGTCCGCAGCGTGGCTAGATGCCGGGCAATCGAGGATCGTTCGAGATTGTGGTCGTACATCCAGCTCACGTATTCGCGGATAATCTTGTGATCCACTTGGGTGAGCGGCAGTGTTTTTTCGCCCGGGGGCGTGAGGAATTCCATGAATTGGGCGATGTCGCGGCGGTACTCGCGAATGGTACACGGCGAGGCATTTTTCTCGAACTTAAGATAACCGATGAATTTTTCAGTGATCTTCATGACTGGTAAGGCAGCGCGCCAGATTATACCGTTTGCGTTCCCGACCTGCCACGTTGCGACCAGGCTCTCGCACTATTGGGGCGGCCAACATTGCCAGAGGTTTCCGCATCTGTAGTTCCGGTGTTGTCCTCATTGCCCGAAAGAAACTGGTGTCGCAACACGCCTGGGACGCGCAGAACGGGAAGCGATTCCCAGCGTCGATGCCGCCGCGTCGATATGGGCCGGGCACACCGACTTTGAACTTTCGGCCGTGCGATTTAGAATGATCGGCCTTTTGAGTGCATGCTTCCACGGGGAGAAACAATGGAGTCTGTGAGGTCGGTGCGCGTGATGGGCAATTGGGCAGGGGCATCCGTGTTCGTCCTGATGCTGACCGTCCTCGTTATTACGGGCTGTGGAGGAAGCAGTAGCAACAACACGAACATTACGTCCATCAGCATCACGCCCACCGCCGTCACCGTGGGCATAAACACGCAGGTTGATTTCACCGCCACAGTAACGCTTGCCAACAGCACCATCTCGACGAACACTGCGGTCACCTGGCAGGTGAACGGAACCACCGGCGGCAATTCCACGACCGGCACGATCGCGTCTTCCTCAACGGACGTGAATGTGGGAATTTACACCGCGCCGGGGGTTGTGCCGTCGACCAACAACGGACAGGTCACGATCACCGCAATCATCACGAGCTCCACGTCCTCAAGCTCGACTTCAAGCACAACGATTACTTCCAATAGCGCCACGGTGACCATCGGCGTGGGCACGGGTCTAGCCGTTTCGCCCAGAACGGCGACAGTCCCGGCTGGCGGGAATTACCAGTTCACAGCCACACTGAATAGCGTCACTGACACCGGCGCGCAGTGGACGGTCAGTTCCAGCAATGGCGGCGACATCGGATCGATCAATTCCACCACGGGTTTGTACACCGCGCCAAATGCCCCGCCGCCGGGCGGCTCAGTGACGATTACGGCAACCGATTCGCGAGCAAGCGGGCCTGCACAAGCTACCGCAAATATAGTTTTCTCCGACGCTTCTCTCAAAGGACCATTCGCTTTTTCCTATACCGGAGATGACTCGTCAGGTTTTCGAGCCGTGGCGGGACGCTTTGTCGCCGATGGCGCGGGGACGATCGAGAGTGGCGTCGAGGATATCGACAGCTTCGCTACTCTTGCCACGTCCGCGGTTCCGATCTTGTCCGGCAGCTATAAAGTTGGGGCGGACGGCAGAAGTACCGCGACGGTCAGCACCTCGCATGGGACGGAAACGTGGCAATTCGTGCTGACATCCACGCAGCACGCTTTGCTGATTCGCTTCGATACGAGCACGACCGGAAGCGGCACCATCGATCAGCAGAATCTGGACGACCTCACAAGCTCGCTCGCAGTGATCACAGGGCCGTACGTGTTTCTTGCTACGGGCGGCGACGCGCAATTCAATCCCCTGGGAATTGCGGGCAGATTCTCGGCAAACGGCGCGGGCGGCATTTCGTCTTCCGGAACGGTCGTCGATCAGAACGACAACGGCACAGTGACATCTTCGACCCTGAGCGGCGGCTCCTATTCGTTCGATACAACCGTGAATTCCGGAACTGGCCGCGGAGTGCTGACGCTTTCGTCCTCGGGCAGCCCCACGCAACTACAGTTCGCGTTCTACGTCATCGACAACACGCATCTGTACATCGTGGAGGCGGACCAAGTCGATTATCTGGCCGGCAGTGTGTACTCCGAGCCTAACGCTAGTTCGTACGCGACCTCGACATTTCCCGCTGGAACTTTTGCCTTCACGGCCGGTGGGAATTCGAGTGCCGGAGCATACGCGTCGGGCGGCGTTTTCGTTTCCGATGGGAACGGCAATATTACCAGCGGCGCGTTCGACAGCGACAACGCTGGAACGGCCGCAAACACTTCGTTGGGCGCATGCAC
>Ga0187819_10000800_pt1 | contig 15911 bp, 12 predicted proteins | sample NC_wetland_sal_i_15_FD_132411 | JGI IMG/M metagenome (GOLD analysis project Ga0187819, IMG submission 132411) | Wetland sediment microbial communities from Neuse River Estuary, North Carolina, USA - SO4_4 | ecosystem: Environmental > Aquatic > Freshwater > Wetlands > Sediment | place: USA...
CTGCTGGATGTGTTACACGGACATGGTGAGCCACGCCGTGCTTTCCGGACAGTTCGCGCTGGAGCAGACCTTCCTCATCTCCCGGCACGCCATGGTGCTGCCCGAAAAGGCGCCCATCCGCATTCTCGAACGCATTTGCGGCCATCCCCTCTCCGACTGAGATCCTCGGCCAATCATGAGTTTGAGCTTCTCTTCCGCCATCTTCCTGTTTGCAATGGGAATCCTGGGCGGCACGATGAACGCCGTAGCGGGAGGCGGCACCTTTTTCGTTTTTCCGGCGCTGCTGTTCACGGGCGTGCCGCCCGTGCCGGCCAATGCGACCAACACGGTGGCGCTGTGGCCCGGCCTGGCCGCCGGCGTGCGCGCCTTCTGGCCGCGCCTAATCGTCACGCGGCGCCTGCTCCTTCCCCTGGTGGTAATCAGCCTGACGGGAGGCATGGCCGGTGCCGTGCTCCTGATTCGTACGCCGGCACACATCTTCATGCGGATGGTCCCCTGGCTCATGCTCGCGGCCACGGTTCTGTTCGCCCTCGGTCCACACCTGGGCCGTAGCGCGGCCGGGCGGGGCACGGCCGAAGGCTCGGCGGGAAGAATCGCGCTGGCTACGCTCTTCGAATTGCTGGTCGCGGTCTACGGCGGCTACTTCGGCGGCGGGATCGGCATTCTCATCCTGGCCATGCTGGGCGCGCTGGGCATGAGCGACATCCACGACATGAATGCGCTGAAAATCAATCTGACCACCATCATCAACGGAGTCGCGGTGGTCACCTTTATCGCCGCGCGGGCCGTCTACTGGCCGCAGGCGCTGGTGATCCTGCTCGGCGCGGTTCTCGGCGGCTATTTCGGCGCGCACTATTCGCAGCGCCTGCCCACGGCGTGGGTCCGCGGTTTTGTGCTCCTGGTGGGCGCCGGTATGACCGCCTACTTCTTCCTGCGCGCACCATAGGACGAGCCGGAAACGCGCAGCCGGCCATCCGATAGCCACGATTGGCAGAAGGTGCGACCGGCGACTGGTACGCTCGGCGCTTGACTCAATTCCAGGAGAGCGCAGACTATAGTTATGGAGATATCGGCACCCCAGCGGTCCCCTTTGGACATCGGTGAGCCTTTTGCTGAACTTTTCAGCGAGGTGATAGCCGGAACAGCATACCTGGATGCAGCGAAAAGCCTAGCGGAAGCCTCGAAAAGCCATCCGGTCATGATCCAAGCGTCACCCTCTTTCTTTAACTTGACCACCCGCGCGCACCTCGAGGCTGCACAGCTCTGCGCCGCGAGGCTTTTTGACATTCATGAGGACTGCGCGGGCATCCCGTGGCTGCTAAAGCAGGCCAAATATCGAGCCGAAGAGTTTAACCACCGCACATCCATCGACCTTGAGCATGCGATTGCCGAAGCTGAAGAGAGCTGCGCCGCGAAAGCAAAGGTACTGGCGGCCATCAAACATCGTAGGGATAGATGGCTCGCACACCTTGACAGGCGGACGATCCGCGACCGCGACCAATTTGCGAAAGACGCTCAGTTGACGTATCCAGAACTTGAACAGCTTTTCGCTTGTGCGGCGGAGATTCTGAACACGATGGCGGACCTTCGCGGGCAGGCCGGATTCTTGATTTTCGGCGATGATTACGATGATCTGCATCACACACTGTCGCTTGTCGAGAAGGGCGTACAGGCGAATGCCCAGGAATTGGAGCGGCGCACCAATCTCCCCGACTCCGGCCCCGCACCCGGCTTGGGAGCCACGTGATTGACTCTGGGGTTGTGTTATAGTTCCCTTATCTGCGCCCGTCGGAGGCCCTTCCATGTACTATTCTTCGAGGGTGTCCCCGTTGCTGATTTTTCTCGCGGCAATTCTCTTCTCACCGTCTGCGATCACAGCCGACACGCTGAAAATCACAAGCGCTCCCTCAGGAGCAACCGTTGAGATTAACGGGGTGGTAGTTGGCACCACTCCGTACGAAATGAAGGTACCTGGCGGCTACTTTCATAAGACACACTCGGCCTGGAGCGCTCGACTCGAACACCCGATGGTCCTCCGCGTGAGCAAAGACGGCTACGCCACGAAAGAAATCACTATGGCCGACGGCCCGATGCCCTGGACCTCAGTAAGCGGCAAGAATCACGGAGACTATTACCTGCTAAAGGCTAAGCAATTTGATGTCAAGCTTGGTCCCCTCACCAAGGCTCTCACCGGAGCTGTCGAAGCTACAGTGGCGGGAATCTCCAAGGTCGAAATGCGTCCGGAGTTATCAATCGAGGATATCGTCCAAAAATCAAAGCCTGCGGTTGTTATCCTGAGGAGCCTGGACGGCTGGGGGAGCGGTTTCTTCATTACCGAAACGGGAGTAATTGCAACCAACGCTCATGTGGCCCGAGGCGAACAATCGTTGATCGCGGTGCTGTCCACTGGGCAGCAGCTTGATGCGAAGGTCGTTTACATCGAGCCTGAGGCAGAAAGGGATATCGCATTGTTAAAGGTCGAGGGCAGCGGCTTCCCACACCTCTCTCTTGCCGACATAACGACGGTGCGACAGGGTCAGACTGTGGTGGCAATCGGCAGCCCGGGCGGCGCGATGGATTTTTCCGTGACGAAAGGGATCGTCAGCGGGGTTGGGCCGATACCATATCGCGCCCGGGGAACCTGGGTTCAGACGGACGCCGCGATAAATCATGGCAATAGCGGAGGACCGCTTCTGAATGCTTACGGCGAAGTAGTGGGTATCAACAGCGGAAGACCCCCGGAAGAGTTAAAGGTTCAGGGCGTTGGATTTGCCCTCAGTTCCACCGACCTGATCGAAGTTCTCCACCGCTTCTACCCGGCTGTCTCCGTTCCAGGGCCACAAACCACTCAAGCAGCCACCGGGATAGGCATTCTTCGCGTTTCCTCCGATCCTGACGGCGCGGAAATCACCGTGGACGGGAAGTTTGTGGGCACCACGCCCTCTACCCTACGGCTCCCCGCCGGGCCGCACGACGTTGAAGTAAAGGCGAAGGGACGCCGTCCCTGGCGGCGCACCCTGGAGGTGTTGAAGGACAGCGAAGCCTCGCTCAAGGCCACGCTCGAACCGGAAAACGATCACCCGCAAATGTAGCGGCGGCTTTATGCCGCCATCTTCCGCCCTGCCCACCAAAAACCTGGCGGGATGAACCCGCCTCTACAAATCCAATCGCGCCAATAGCTCCGCCAGCGCCGCTTCGTCCACCTGAATGTCCGGCCGGGCTTCCGCCAGGTTCTCCACCTCGTCGAGCGTCTGGAACAGGCGCATCTTCGCCGCCGCGTATTCTTCCGTGCTCGTCAGGTCGCGGCCCGTGCGGCGCGCCCATCCCCGCGTGGCCTCCCGCCCGATAAAGATGACCACCGGAAACGTCGTCTTCCGGTCCGCCGAGACCAAATAGACATACTCGTTTCCCGCAGTGAACCCTCGCCGTCCTTTGCGCGTCTCGTGAAATACATACTGATAGGTATAGCCCGTCGCCGAAGAGTAGCTCTTCACACGCCGCGGCACTCCGGTCTGAGGCATTGCGGCAATGGTTGTGCATATCAGAGGGCGTGTCAACCATGCGCGCAGGCGAAGAAAAGGAGTTAGCGGAAAGGAAGGGAGAGGCCCTGTGCCGCACTGAAACGTGCCCGTTCCAAAACGGGAACGATCCGCTCCAACTTCCACTCTGCGCCGCCCAAGGGCGATTCGCTCTTCTCCACCATCGCAGCCTGCTGGCCCTCATCCTCGCGTCCGCTGTCTCCGCCGCGGCGTGCGCCAGTGGCGGCGGTGCCCCTATGTTGCCTCCTCCGCCACCGTCCAGCGTAACAGTCCAGGTTGCTCCCGGATCCGCCACCGTCCTCCTGGGAAATACCACCGGGTTCACAGCCAGCGTCAACGGAACCTCCGACGTGGCCGTGGCGTGGTCTGTCGACGGCATTCCGGGAGGCAACGCCACCATGGGAGCGATCAGTCCCACGGGGACTTACCAGGCACCCGCAGTTCTGCCGTCGCCGGCCAGTATGGCCATCGAAGCCACCAGCCAGGCCGACCCCGGGAGCAGCGCGAGCGCCGCGGTCACTGTGACCAGCGACGTCCGCGTGAAAATCACGCCCGCCGCGGCGAGCCTGGAACTCGGCGCCATGCAATCGTTCAGCGCGGCCATCTTGAGCGCGGGACACCCGGCGAATTCGGTGACTTGGTCGCTCTCCGGTCCGGGATGCGCCGCGGCGGCCTGCGGAACGATCGCCGCAGACGGCAGCTTCACCGCTCCCGCCATCTTGCCTGTGCCGGCCACCATCACTGTAACCGCCACCAGTGTGGCCGACCCATCCCAGTCGGCTGCCGCTGCCATCGCAATCACCAGCAGCTTCACAATCAGCGCGCAGGGCCCGGCCAGTGTGACTGCGGGCAGCACCGCGCAATTCACCGCCGCGATTCAGCCCGTGCCCGGCTCGCATCCCGCAACCGGAGTCACCTGGAACCTCAGCGGCGCCGGCTGCGGCGTCCCGGCAACTCTCTGCGGTACGATCTCCAGCACGGGGCTCTACACCGCTCCGGCCGCGCCGCCGCAACCTGCCCAGATGACTCTGACGGCGACGAGCGTGGCCGACCCCACGAAAACCGCCAGCGTGACGACGCAGGTGGTGGCCGCGCAGGCGCTGGCCGTTTCCCCCGCCAACGCCACCGTGGCGCTCGAACAGACACAATCCTTCACCGCGACTCTCGGCGGCGTGGCCACGCAGGCGGTCACCTGGAGCGTGAACAACATTGCCGGCGGCAACACTTCCGTCGGCACCATTTCGAATTCACCCATCGAAAACGGCCTCTACCTGGCCCCCGTCAACATGCCGCCCGCGAGGCAGGTGACCGTCGCCGCCACGTCCACGGCGAACCCCGGCGTGAGCAGCTCCGTCACGCTGCAACTCACCAGCATCATCCTGGTGAGCATCACTCCCACCGCCGCCGTGCTCATTCCCGGCGCCCGGCAGTCGTTCACCGCGTCGGTCGCGCAAACCTCAAATCCCGATGTCAGTTGGAACGTGAATGGCGTGCCCAACGGAAACGCCACTTTCGGACAGATCTGCGCGTCCGGCAGCAATCCCTGCCAGCCGCCACCCCTCGCCTCGCCGCCCGGCAGCGTGGACTTCCTAGCCCCCGCGGGAGTTCCCTCTTCCCAGCCCGTGACCGTCGAAGCGGTGAGCGCCGCAGATCCCGCGCGCAGCGCGGCCGCCACGGTCACCATTGCCTCGCAGATCACGGTCACCATCACGCCGCCCAGTCTGACCCTGCCGCCGCAGCGAGTGCAGACCGTCACGGCTGCCGTGCTTGGCATTGCCGACCAAAACGTCACCTGGGACGTGAATGGCTCGATCAACGGCAGCATCGCCGGCGGGCTCATCTGCCTGCCGGCAAGTTCTCCCTGCCAGGCGCCTAATGGTCCATTCGCGGGTCTGGTGGAATACCGCGCCCCAGACGTCCCGCCTAGCCCGAACGTGGTGAGCGTCCGCGCCACGAGCGAAGCTAGTCCCTCCGCGCAAGGCACTGCCCTGTTCACCATCAGCACCGCGCCCTACATCAGCGCGTTGGTCCCGGCCAGCCTGTTTGCCGGCGCGGCCACTCCATTCGGAATGCGCGTCATGGGCGTGCAGTTCGCCGCTTCGCAGCCTGGCCCCGGCTCAGCCATCCTGATCAATGGCGCCCCCCGCGCCACGAACTGTCCCGCGGCGACGGAGTGCGACACCACCATCAGTCCCTCCGACGTCGCTTCCGCGGGCACGCTGATGGTGAGCGTCCAGAACGCGGGCGCGCCGCCCGCCGCGAGCAACGCGGTGAGCCTCATCGTTGTTGCGGCGCAAACCACCACCACCGTGATCGCGCTCGACGCCTCCGCGCCCTCTGCGACGGGCATGGACATTGCCGTCGTGGAGCCCACGCTGGCCGGGAGCGATCCGTCCGAGTCGCTGAGTCTGCTCGAAATTGGGCTGGTCGATTCGGCCACGCAGTCGTGCACGCTGGCTGCGCCGCCGCTGGTGCTGGCGCGCCCGGCCAGCGGCAGCACCACGTTTCAGTTGTGCGTGTTGGGCACCGCTCTCGACCAGATCGCGCAGGTCACGTTCTCCTCCCCCTCCGCGCCGGACCTGACCGCGGCAAACCTCGATACTTCGCAGGGGAGCCTGATCTTCACCTTCGACGCCACGCTCCCCGCCGCGGCCGCTGCCGGGCCGCGCTCACTTTTGGTCGCCACGCCAAATCTGGATCAGGCAGTATTGACGGCTGCCGTGGAGGTGCAATAACCATGGGCATTTTGAATTCTGCGAACCGCCTGTCCCGCCGGCCGCTGCGGCCCGTGAACGTTTACTGGCGGAGCGCCTGCATTCTTCCGCGGCTGGCCTTTGCTGCCCTCTTCGTGCTGCTCGGGCCGGGACTGCCGCGCACCCAATCCACCACGCTCGCGCGCATGGACCTACGCGAGCTGGCGCTGCGCGCCTCATACGTGGCGCGCGTCCGCTGTGTGAACGCCAGCAGTGCGGCCGGCGCCGGCCTCGTCTGGACCGAGACTACTTTCGAAGTCACCGAAGCCTGGAAGGGCGATCCCCCGGCGAAATTCTCGGTTCGCTTTCCGGGCGGTGATGCCGCCGGTCTGCGCGTCAGGGTGGAGGGAGCTCCGCGCTTCGCCGTGGGGGAGCAAGCCGTGCTCTTCCTCGGCATCGGCAAAGGAGGACAAATGAACATTGTGAGCTGGGCGCAAGGCACGTTTCGCATCGGGCGGGATCCGCGCTCCGGCGCGGAAGAAGCCACGCAGGACACGGCCGGCCTTCTGGTGCTCGATCCGCGGTCCGGCCAATGGTCGCAAGGGCAGCGTCGCCGGATTCCCCTCCCCCAGCTCCGCGCCCGGGTTGCGCGTGCCATTGCGGAGTCCGCGCGATGAGGAGCACTTCTCTTTCTCTCGTCGCCAGCGCGCTCCTGCTGGCCGGAACAGCAAATCCCGCGCGCGGCTACGTGGTCAACCAACAGATTGTGAATACCAATGACCCGCGCAATGCCGGCGTTTCCGCCTGTCCCATGCCCACGCGGATGAACCTGAACGAGCCGGGAGATCTGGATCGCCGCTGGGATACCATCCTCGGCCCCAACATTTTCACCACGCCCGGATTTACCGGCGGCGCGCAGGCCGAAGTCCAGGGTGTGATCCTGGAATCCTTCGCCGCCTGGGCCGGAGTCGCCGGCAGCGCGCTGACCAGCGCCTCCTACGCCCCGCTCGTCTCCACCAGCGGCGGCGACAACTGCACCCCGGCCGACGGCCTGAACACGATCTGCTTTGCGCAGGACGATGGCTTCGCTGCGGGCGTTCTGGCCTTCACCACAGTGGTAACGGCGGACGTGGTGGGGCAGACTCTGGGCTCGAAGACAGCATCCTTCGTCGGGCAAATCCTGGACGCGGACGTGGAGTTGAATCCCGCGGTTCCCTTCGCCACTCCGGGCGCGCTGGCCGCGAATCCCACGGCCTACGACCTGGAGAGCATCTTGATCCACGAACTGGGCCACACGCTGGGTTTCGCCGAGTCCGCGCTGCCCGGTGCCGCCATGTTCCCCTTCGCCCCGGCTCCGGGCACATTTCGAGGCGCGCGCCCCTCCCCCGCGGCGCCCGACTCGCCGCTCGCCGACGACGATCGCGCCGGACTTCGCGTCCTCTACCCTGGCACTACGCCCTACGGAACCATCAGCGGCCGGATTCTGCCGGTGAATGCGTTCTCTCTGGCCAGCCTTCCGGCCACCGCGCCAGGCATGGCCGTAACGGGCTACTACGGCGCGCATGTGGTGGCCGTGGATGCCGGCACGGGACAGGTGATTGCGGGGACGCTGGGGGGCTGGTCCTGCGATCCCGTCCAGCAGGTGACCAACTTCGACGGCAGCTACGCGATTGGCGGCCTGCCGCTCGGCCGGAGTTACCAGGTGTACGTCGAACCGCTCACCGGGCCGGTGGCTCCAGCCATGTTCCCCGGCCCGCTCGCCGCACAACCCTGCCGCCAGGGCAGCTCCAATTCCTGCACGCCGCCTGCGGCGAACACGCTCTTCTCGGCTCGCGTGAAGCCGTAAACCGCTCGGCACTCCGAAGTCCGCCCCCGCCTGCACGAAAAAAAACGGCTCCCGGTTTTCCGGGAGCCGGTGATTTCTGGCCACCGGCGCGCCAGGACTGCGGGCCCCGGCGCGCCTCACAAACTCACTGCTCGTGCGGCATTCTCAGTACAACTGGTTCGGTAGGATCAGTTGTGTGAAGCCCAGCGTGTTGATGTCGCGGAACGCGGGCGTCCGCGGCGGCAGCAGCGCCGGCGTGAGGAAATTGTTATCGAAGGCGTAGCCGCGCCCCGGCGGATTGTAGACCGTGGTGCAGCACTTGTACGTGCCTACCGCCTGTTCGTTGAAGTAGAAGCTCACAATGGAGCCGTTATAGGCGATGTTCTGCCCCCCACCCGCGCCCCAGTCTTCCAGGAAGCGCAGGAAGTTGTGCACGCCGCCATCGGTCCCGAAGTCCTTCGGGGGGCTGCCCGCGGTGGGCAGCGGGAAGCTGACCCCCTTGCCCGCCAGAACTGCAAGGCGATAATAGGTCGTGGTCGCCGCACGCCCGCCATAAGCAAAAGGGCTGTTGAACGAGTTGATGTCGTTCCAGCTGTTCGACAGCAGAGTCAGAGCGTCGGAAAGGACCGCGGAAGGGGTCTCCGTGCCGGCGGCGTTGGGGAGGTAGGTGCAGACCAGGGGACTGCCGGCACACGCTCCCCCGGTAGCGTTGTAGTTCCCTTCCACATAGACCGGATTTTCGGAGGTAATTGTCAGGCCGCAGGGGTTGGCGCCGCAAGCCCCCAGGCTGGCGTTGACCTTCGCCCCATCCGTAAGCTTCAACGCCCGGCGGAAAAAGAGCGGCGGGTTGACCCGCGCCTCGTTGCGGCTAACCAGGGTCTCCATGTTCACACCCGTCTGAGCGGAGGTATCCCCGCATTTGAGAGCCGAAGTGCAATTCCCGCCGCTTGAAGACAAGCTGATTGCATTGCCACTCCCAGTCAGCGCACCGCCCCCCGATTTGTACACCAGATCGGCAGTAGCGATGCCGGCAGCGGGCGCGTAGGGAGTCGTGCTACTCACGATAAACCCGGTCACGCCACCGTAGGTATCGAGCGGCATGGTCACCAGTTTGCCGGGAGAAGACAGATTCGCCCCTTGCAGGTCCTCTCCTACGTCCAGCGTGCCGTTCGGTGTCCCGCTGGCAGACTTGGGATTGACAAAGTCACTCCAGCCGAGGTTTCCGAGCTTGCGGGAGCCGCTGGCGCTCGCGGAGCTGGGGCAGTTTGCCACTGGCGTGCACGGCTGGTTTCCACGGCGGTCGGAGAAGTAAACCAAATAGCCCACGGTGCTCGCCGCAGCCGCGCCCTTGGTTCCGATCGCGCCCGTAAACCAGCGCGCCAGGTTCGTGACGTCCAGCTCGACGTAGTGCATCACCCCGCCCAGCGGCACATTGGCGCCGCCGGGGCTAACGTCGCGCAGCAGGCCTTCGCGCGGGTCGAAGAGCGCAAGCGGGATGTAATCGCTCGCGTTGGTGGTGATTTTGCCGCTCGCGGGGCCGCCGCCGACCACGCCCTTGGTGAAGGGGCCAACTGGCGAATAGCCACACGTGTAGGTACTGGTGTTGCTGGGCACGTCCCGCACGCGCTGCAGGCGAATCACCGCATCCGGCTGCGGCTCGTAGCAACTGGCCCCGGCGCCCGCAGCCAGTTGGGTCGGTGTGGACCCAACTGTGTCCACTGCCCCATTGCTGATGTTGCGCCCCGTGGTGCCCAGCTCGAGGATTTCGAGTGTCTTGTCCACCCATCCGGCCGTGCCGCTGTCCTGGTACTCAATCTTGATGTACGGACCGCACGTGGCGGGAGCCGTCGGTGCGGGAGAGCAAATCGTGGTCGTACCGTCGCCCATCCCGAGGCGGGACCATCCCGCGGCGAACCAGTCGCCGCAATTCGTGCTCAGATTGCCCTGCGTGCAACCATTGTTCGTGCTTCCCTGCGACATGGCCCAGGGGATAGGCACTTTCACGTCACCCTTCGCGCCGCCTGCCGTGCCGTTATTGACCAACTTGTTGGGGGTCATGGCCACGGGGGCGCCCGCGCTGATCCCGGGCAAGGTCGTGATTTCCCCCGCCGTATCCGCAATGATGATCCGCAGCATCGCGTAGTTCGAGACGATCGGAGTCTTGCAGTCCGTATCCAGCGTGTACGTGAAATACCTCTGCACGAACACCGCGCAGTTCTTCGTGTCTTCATTCGGGGGAGGAAGTTTGATCAGGTCGATTCCACTTGCCCCCGATACCACCAGAGGAAGCTCCAGGTACTTCGCGCCGGTGCCGCGCGAACAGCCGAAGGCGCCGTCGCGCAGCTGGGCCTTGTAAGTGCTGATGGAAATCGAGGTCCAAGTTGCATTGGGCGTGCCTTTACTGCCTGGGCCCACGGGACATACCAGGGGATTGGCGGTCTCGTCCAAGGAGGGGCCTCCGGTGATACTCCCCATATTCCCAGCTCCCGGCCCGGTAACCAGGGTAGTGTAAGTCCCGCCGCCCGCTGAATTCGTTACTTGCACCGTACCCGCGTAGTTGGAAACGAACGTGGGACTGGTGGTATTGTTGAGACCGTTGGAAAGCTGGTCGGTGATGATATCCCCGTAGGCCGAGGTTTGCGAACTCAGCGTGAGCGTTCCTCCGTTCCCGGCGGCCAGATAGAGGTCTCCATTCGTGGCCACCACGCCGCCAAAACTAAAGGGCGGGCCGGGGAAGAAGCTCAGGTCCGTCTCCGAGAAAATGCCGAATTGGAAAACGGGGATGGACACCGTCTGCAGCGTGCGCACCAGGCGCACCTCGGACCCGTACTGGTTGATGATTCCCGCCCCGGCATTCCCGGTCGTCAGAGAATAGTTTTGCGTCTGCGCGTTGACGATGATCGTGTAATTGGTGATCTGGCCCTGGAACCCGGCATACTGCCCCTGAGTGATCTGGCCGTTGGTGGCCGCCGGATTCCCGTTCTTGTCCGTAAGGTAATAGAGCTCGTAGCCGTTGTTCGTGGGCACGTTATTGGGATCATAAAAATTGACCCCCGCAAAGGTCGGCGGTGCCTTTACGATCGGATTGAGGTCGCTGGCCTGGGGAGCGTACGTGTTGGAGAACACGTAGGCGAGCTGCGCGTTCATCTCCTCCATGGCTCCATACGCCGCATAGAACGCCTGGCTATGATCCAGGTCCACCCCGCTCGACCGCTGCTCGCTGCTCACCAGAAGCGCGAATCCCAGCGACAGGGAGAGCAACAGGAGCAGAATGAGCATTGCCGTGATCAGCGCGATGCCTCGCTGAGTCTGGGTATGATGGCTGACAACCATGGACTTTTCTCCTTATTACTCTTCGTTGAAATTTCCCTTAATGGTAGCGGCTCACAAACGCCAGGCTTCGGATGTCAATCTGCGTGGCCAGGTTGGTGCGCAGGTACTGCCCGGTCTGGGAGAGCGCGGCGTCGGAACGTCCCTCCAAGTACAGGTTGACCTTGCGGATCTGATTGTCGGTGATCCCGCAGCCCCCGCAGGCAGTGTTCGCGCTCACGCTCGATATCTGGTTGTTCACCGGCGCTGTTCCGTTCACATAGTCGTAGGAGAGTTCCAGGCCCTCGATGACCTCCGCCACCGGCCGCGGGCAGCCGTTGAGGGGCGGCGGATTTGCCGCGCACGCTGCCGCTGTGGCCAGGCCCACCTGCCGCATCAGCCGCGGAACCACTTGTCCGTTCACCACCTGGGTGATATCCAGCCAATAGCTGACCATCAGGACGCGCTGTGCATAGGCCACGCACCCCGCCGGCAACTTCGCGGGCGGCGCCGGGTAAGGAGGTTGAGGGCAGGCCAAGCCGAAGTCGGCGTTCAGGTCCTGGATGGTCCCGCTGGTCGCGCTTGTCTGCTGGTTCAGGTTGAAAGTATCGTTCGCGTCGCTGCTGTTGAAATTGACCGTCTGACTCCCGGGGGTGACTTCCGTGATCACTACATAGCGGGACGTCGGGCCTGCCGCGGTTGGCCCGGTAACCACGAAGATGTCTCCGATGTTGGGGCCATTGTTCGCAGTAAAAATCAGGGCGTTGGAAAACGTCATGCTGTTGGCTGTGAGCGTGATCAGATAGTTCGGCGTAAAGATCGCGGCGTTCACGAAGCTGTTGGTGATCAGCGTATTATCCTGATACATCATCGTGACCATATCGCTCTCTGGTCCCGGCGAGGGTACCCAGGTGAGGTTAGGACTCTTCAGGTTTCCAGCAGTTGCCGTTTTTGAGGGTATGTCCGGGACCGCCGGGCCCAGGGCGTTGCCGGGGATCAGCGCAGGCAGGTTCGAATCGGCCGGATTCCCACACCCGTAGGGAAATGTCGACGTCCCAACCGGCACGGGACGATTCACGGGGTTACAGCCCGCCCCGCTCGGAATCAGCACCCCTCCGGTGGGAATTCCCTGGCCGGCCTGGAGCAGGTCGCGGGTCATCAGGTTCATGGCGCTGCGCAGGTTGCCGTTCATGTTGCTCAACTGCTGGCTGGACTCGTTGGTGTGCAGCGCAGACTCAAACAGGCCCAGCGTGGCGGCCACGATGATCAGCGTCACCGCCATCGCCACCAGTAGCTCGAGCAGCGAAAATCCCGCTTCACGTTTCATGTTTCTCTCCACTGGCTCACTCCGTCCCGGCATCACGTGTAAGGAGAAATATACGTCTGGATTTGGTAGATCACCGCGCCCGTGTCGGAGTTCGTAATGATCACCGTCAGCGTGCGCAGGCTCACGTTGGGTATCCCCGCGTCACGGATCCGGATCTCCCGCTTGAACTTGTACAGCGGGAGCTGGATGTCATCCGCTGTCCCATACACCCCATCCGGCCCGGGCAGCACGATGTATTCCTCCTCGCCATCATCCTTCGTGTTGACCAGGCCGTCGGGCCCGGGGTCTTTGATATCCTGCGGTCCGTCGAGAAAGACTCCGCCAGCGGCGCCGGGAACGCCTGTCACATTGACGATCTGCGACCAGGTGAGGTTCTGATCGTCGCGGCCCGCGAACACGCTTTCTATCGCCTCCTCTGCCTTCTCTTTGGCGATAAAGGTATCCTGCGAGGTGCCCATCACTTTCAGTCCGCTCACAAACACCGAAGCGATCCCCACGACTCCGATGGTCAGAACCACGATGGCCACCGCCGCTTCAATCAGGGTGAACCCCGCCTCCCGCGTTCTGCGCTTCATTCGGTTGCCTTCCATCTGCATTCTCCCTCTACTCCAACACCCAGCTTCCGCCGGTCCATTTGTACGCGCGGATCCTTCCCGTCGTCCCCAAAATCGTGAATGCGCGCTGCGTGTTCTTGTACCTCAAATCCGTCACTGAACTTCCCGGTACGGCAATGAAGATCGTCGCGTTCAGCGGATTTCCTGTTGAAACATCCACAAAGGTGCCGTCGCTCAACCACTCCTGTTGTCCCGAGGACCCGGGAAAGCACACGCCGGTCGTACACGTGCCGTATCCATCCGGCGTGTCCGGGATGCCGTTATAGAGCATGAACTGCGCCGGGGCAGGCAGCGTAACCACCGGAAGCTGTGTGGTCGTGTTGCCGACCTCCTGCCTCACCAAATCGAGTTGATTCGGCACCGTGGCCACCAGCTGATAGGCCCGCCGCTGGGCGATCGCCGAGTCCCGCCCCTGGCGGAACACCGCCTCGGCCGCGTTCATGGCTGCCGTGGCCTCTTGCTGTGGCAGAGTGGCGTTGAGGTTGATGATGGCAATCGCGGATAGGATCAGGATCATCACGACCACCACCAACATCTCCAGCAGCGAAAATCCTCCCTGCGCCTCGCGATGATGCGCCTTGCGGTTGTCCCTCATCGAATCGCTCCTTGCCTGAGTCAAATCGCCGAGGTCGCTGGAAACCATGAGCGACAATGAGCATCTGGAACGCCGCATCCCATACTCACATAAATCATTGAAACAAAGCTGGTTACCTGACGGCGCGCTCCACGCTCCCCGACCATCCCTCAGAACACTGGGTAGAAATGTAACAGAAAATGCCCTGCTCGGCTGACCTTCTCTCCTCTTCCGATACGCATGAGTACAGACTTCCGACCGCACCTCCTCGTCCTCTTCTAGACCGAAAAACGACTGATTCCACTCCATCCGGACATCCCGGAAGATGGCGCCTGCCGCCGCTCACACGGCCTGCGCGTCCCGTCCTGCCTCCGCTCAGGATCGTGGAAGATCACTTCCGAAGTGCAGAACACATCCACCCAGCACCAGGCCAGGCCCCAGTGCCGCCACAAAAATCGGCCCGGGCTTAGCCTTCCCTCGCGGCTTGCTCTGCTCGAGTGCCAGGCTCAGCGCCACACCCGCCGTGGACGAGCCCAGGTTGCCGAATCTCCTGCACACCACCGGAAATCTCTCCATGGGAAGACCGCTCTGCCGCGCCAGCATCTCCAGCAGCCGCGGATTTGGCTGGTGCGTGGCAAAACTGCTCGCGCTCTCCAGCCGGCATCCGGACCGCGCCGCGAGCTGCCGCAGCAGCGCATCGAGCTGCCGCACCGCGGCTCTTCCCAGCGCATCCCCGTCGAACTCGAGCTGCACGCCTCCCTGCCCGTCCGGCGACACCGCGATGAGCCGCGAGGGGGAAGACGAAGGGGTGCAGCCGAGCACGAATTCTCCGGGAATGTAGTGCGCTCCGTTGCTCTCGCGCGGCATCCGCCGCAGGACAAACGCGCTCGCCCCATCTCCGAACAGTCCCGCAAATCGTCCGTCCACTTGACCCGGCCGCAGCGCTGGCCCGTGAACGTCCGCGGTCACCGCCAGCGCCAGCCGCGCGGGAGAAGACCGCAGAATCGAGGTTCCCACAAACAGCGCGTTCACCAGTCCCGCGCACGCACCTCCCACGTCCAGGACTCCGCAGTCCTCCCTCAAATCCAGCCGCCGATGCAGCGCGAATCCTAAGGAGGGAAGACCGAGAAACGTCTCCGAGGTCACGATCACGTGATCCACCATCGACGCTTTGGCGCCGGCGCGCGCCAGTGCCGCCTCCGCCGCGCGCGCCGCCAGGTCCAGTTCGTTTTCCTCGCGCCCGGCGCGAGCCACCGACTCAATTCCCGCCCGCCGAAGAATAGTGTCGGGCGCCAGCCCATGCTCCTTTTCCACCGCCGCTGCCGGCACCGATTCCGACCCCACGCAATGGCCCCACCCCGCCACGCTCACCAGCGAGGCAGCGCCCGTGGGCGCATCATCGCTTCCGTGCGCCTCTGTGCGCGCGCGCTTCGAGGAGGCGGCCTCCAAACAATCTGCAGCGGCCTTCGTGCTCCGTGGAGGCCCGCCTGGCACTCCGTTGAAAAGGTCAGGAATCCCAGAAACTTTTTCGATTGAGATGAGCACCTCGGAATGAGCCATCGAGTCGAGCAGGCCGCTGGCCATCCAGTCGGTATTTTCTGCCGGGAGCCTTCCCTCCGGCGGAAGCATGGTGCGGAGGCACTGCTCCACCACGGCGCGCGCATCCCGCGCGCGCCGCCGACGAGCCCCCTCCGCGATTCCCTCGTTCTTTTTCATGTTGATCCCGGACCGGCCGCAAGTTTTGCCAGCCATTCCCGCTTCGGCAGGGGGAAAAGCGAATCGAGCATCAGCCAGCACGCGCCCTGCGGGTTCGGCCGGGCCAGTCCCAGCCGCGCGAATCGGCTCTCGTCTTTCCAGATGGCCGCGGCAACCGCACCGTTCAGGAACGGCCGCACCCGCTCCTGGGGGTTCTGCGATCCTGCGAGCTTTTCGGCTTCATCCAGAAAATCACTCCAGTCTCTATCTACTATCGGCAGGCTCTTCAGATTCTCACCGGAGGCAAGCTGCAGCTCCGCCCGCCACCGGTCGAC
>Ga0187819_10000801_pt1 | contig 15904 bp, 13 predicted proteins | sample NC_wetland_sal_i_15_FD_132411 | JGI IMG/M metagenome (GOLD analysis project Ga0187819, IMG submission 132411) | Wetland sediment microbial communities from Neuse River Estuary, North Carolina, USA - SO4_4 | ecosystem: Environmental > Aquatic > Freshwater > Wetlands > Sediment | place: USA...
CGCGTGGTGCAGGGCAACTTCGATGACTATGCGCTCATGCGCATGAATGAGGCCCCGCTGATCGAAACTTATTCGGTTCCGAGCACTGAGGCGCCAACCGGAGCGGGCGAGCCTCCAGTGCCGCCGCTGGCGCCAGCTTTATGCAATGCGATTTTCGCAGCTACCAAGAAGCGCATACGCGCCTTGCCCATCGTCACCTGATCTTGTGACGTCTAGCGCGCTGCGGAAATAAGTGCCCGAGCAATAAACTACAACACCCAAAATCAGGCTCATTTCGAGTCTTACCGCGGCTAGCTCAATGGGAGTCAGCACCCATTGCAGGCATCGGGTGGCTACCTGTCAGCCGAAAGATCGAAATATTCCGTCCAAAAGACCGAGGCTCGAGCTCGCCGAACTCCGGGGTTCTGCTCTGGAGTTCATGCAATAAATCTACTTCCCAGCCTGCCTGCAGCACCCAAACCGCATGACCCGACTCCGATGGGAGGGAGCGCAACAATTCAATCCACCTGGGCAGAAAATTCTCCACAGTGAATATGTACAGGTCTGGGCCTGCGGCCACTACCCGGTGCCCGCCGCATTGAAACTCCTCGAAGCTTCCAACTGGGGCCGAGAACGGAACCGATTGTTGCGGGCACAGGTAATAACCCAGCAAAAGGCGAGTCTGATAATCGACCAGAATCACGTCGGACAGCGGAATCTGAGAGCGGACGAATTCCATGGCGCGATTCATCTGCATGCGGTTTTGATCTGCACGCAGCATGTAGGGCCGATGTGGCTGTGCGAAGGCGTTACAGAGTGCGACGACGGCCAAGGTGAATACCATTCCGCGTCCGATGCGTTGCTTCACCAATTTGGCCAGCACAAGGCTAACGCCAGCCACGGCGAACAGGATGAGAAATGCGGAATGGCGCGTTCCGCCGTAGGGATAGACTCGGGCGATCGAGGCTGCCGCTCCCATGGCAAATGGTAAAAGGAGAAGGGCTCCTAACTGTCGTGAAGTTACGTTCGAATTCTCGAGCGAAAGCTTTTCTGTCCAAAGCAAGAGCACTGCTGCAATGAACGCGACGAACGCAACATCCCCCACTGCCAATTGGCCAAAGACGTACTGAAACACTCCGCCAGTTCGAGCGATTACGAATAGAAGCGCATTGTCATGCCCTGGGCGAAAAAAGGAGTTGGCCAACCATCCATGGATCGTGCCGGAGGCGTAATCTCCCTTTAGCTTTGAAATGTGCGTGACGTACAAGAAGCCGATGAGTCCGAGAATGCTCGCCTGCCCCATAACCAAGGCCGCGCCGACTTCGGCTGAAGGGCGGCGGGCAATTACCCGCAGCAGGGAATAAAGACCAACGGCCGCGGCGAACAGGATCGCGGAGTAATGAGAGAGCAAGGCAAGATCGAGAGAGAGCGCCGACAGCAACATCATGCTGGCGGAATTTTTCGCTAACGCGTGCTCCAGCAGATAAGCAGCGCCAGCCAGGAAAAACAGCAGGAAGGCATACTGCCGCACTTCTGCCGAAAGAGCAATCACGGGTGGAAGAAAAGTGACCAGGATCAATCCAATGAAGCCCGTCGCTAGCCCAGCGATGCGGGCGAGCCATTTGAAAAAGATCCAGCAAAAAGCAGTACCGGCAAGCACCGAGGGAAGGCGAAGAACAACTTCGGAGGAGCCCACGCCCCGCCAAAAATAAAGCACAAGCGTCAGAAGTGGCGGATGGGCGTTGGTCAAACTCGCCTGATAAGCCAGTGGCCATGAGGATTGGTTGGCCAGCAAGTAATGCAGGGCTTCATCCGGATTCAGAAATGTTCCCGACGCAGCCCACAGGCGGATCAAGAAGCCCGTGAGCAGAACCAGCATCGCGCTCCGATTCGAATGAGTCTCGATCCATCGATCAAAATTGCGGATCCATCCTGCTTGCGATTGGAGTTCATTCTGTAGGTGCAGCTGCGAGTCGTTCATCGGAAGAATGTGGATCACGCGCTCTTGGAGGCTCGCGAAACCTGAGACCGGCCTTTGCTTTCAACTTCAGAAATCACGTACAGCATCAAGATTCCCAGTTCTGGCTCGATGGGATGCCGGTAACGCGGATGGGGAAAGACAAAGTAATACACGAGAGGATAGGAGAGAATCAGCCAAAAGAAAAGCCATGTGCCCGGCTTGTGCTGACGCAGGGCGCGACCCAGTCCCCAGAAAGCCAACACCGAAGAAGCAAGGAAAAGAGAATTCCCAAGAAATCCCGACGCAAAACTTGACGAGCCTTTCGGCAACCCGCCCCAGTAGTAGACGAAGCGCTTTAAACTGAGGCGAGCAAACCGCCCGTGGTCTTCTCGAATATAGGTGATCGCTTCGCGCTTACGCTCGGCCACATACGCCAGTTCCCCGAGTTCGCGGAAACGGCGCATCTCGAGAACATTCTTGGTGGGGTGAAGATAATCCATCCAAGTGCCATCGGCTCCAGGCCCGTTGCCCAGCCGAAGTTCGGCGCCAAAGTTTGAGCGGATGAAGACCAACTGCCCGAAAGTACGGTAGTTGCGGAGCAGCCAGGGCGTGACACATGCGGCGAAGAGAAGCGCCGCAAGAATCACTCCGCCGAGCGAACGCTTGCCGCGCCTGTCGCGGCGATACCAGATCCACAACCCCGAAACGGGCAGAAATGACAACAGAGCTGTATTGGTTAGAGCCGCAACGCCCCACAGCAAGGCAAATTGGAGCCACGGCTTCATCCCGTCTTTCTCTTCCAGGGTGAGCGTCAGCCAAAAAATTATGGCCAGCAACAACGCGGCAAGACTCGTTTCCCAAACCCAGCGGGTGCACCAGAAAATGACGGACGGCAGCAGCGCCCAAGTCCAGGCGGTCGACACGGCAACCTTTTCGTTGAAGCATCGTTTTGCGATCAGAAAAATCGGAATGCAGGTGAGCGCGGAAAAAATACTGTTGAGGCTAAGCAGAAATATGGCCGAGGCTCGACTGTAGACTCCGAAGACACGGAAAACGCCCCCTATCAGAAAAGGATAGAGCGGGGGCTCCCAGGCGGTTGGCCCGGTGGTATCATTAAAGGGATTGCTGAAGCCCTGGCCTTGGGCAAGGGAGCGCCCAATGCGGCCCATCTCGAAGCCAAAATCGAAATCCTTCTGGTTAGCTTGGACTGCGAGGATGTTTTTGTCGGAGCGGAATTTATAGGTGTGCCCGATGACGATGTAACCGAAGCGCACGCCAAAGGCGATGATCACCATCCAGAAAAAAGACGTGCGTGCGCTTGCCCACCAGCGCCGGCGAGCGCTCACAGCGGCCATCGTCGGAGTCGCGGCGTCAACCATGCAGGGGCCCGATGCTTGTACCGTGCAGTCAGGGGATGCCTTAGTTGTAGTCGAAGCATTCCCTTTCAGCAACCGGGTCTGGATCAGTCCTGCGATTGGGATCTAATGCGAGAAGCAGTAGACTGGAGCGGATGCTTCAACCGCTTAGCTCAGTGCCTAAAGAGTCCAAGTCCGAATTTTGATGAACGCCCACGCGGGGCGTGAATTTTGTTTAGAGTGTTTACCGCAGCGCTGGAAAGCGCTGCGCCACCCGAAATCAGCAACGCGTCGTCAGAAGTTGCCCAGGACCGGAGCCGCATTTCTAGCGCGGCCAGAGCCAGCCGAACGTTCCGGCGGTCAGCAAGCCGTACACGAGTCCGTCGAGCACCTCCTTGATGGTCATCGACCAGGGCTGCCCCTTCCAAATTCCGTCGCTCAGGTGGCCCAGTCCGTAGGCGAGGAAGGCAGCGGTCCCGGCAACGCGGAATACCGCCCGATAGCTTGCGCCGAGCGGAACCGTGTGCGCGGTGAGATAGGCAACAAAGAAACCAATCAGCAGGCAATAAATGAACCACTGCACAAGAAACTTTGGCATCGCGGGCGGGCCGCTGGGCATGATGGTCATGAAGCCGACAGGTCCCTGCTTATACCTCTCGATCGCGGCTGGCGACTTCATGTCCTTCGGCAGGAAGTAGGGAAAAACATAGAAACCCCTTTTCGGATTAACTGGCCGCAGCGAGGCGAGGAACTTGTCCTCGTCAGGGATCTGGTGGCAGTCGCTCTGGTGGTATTTCAGCACGACGTGCATGATGGAGCTTGCGACAAAGACGATAATCGCCGACACAACGATAGGAAGCCAAAGAGCGGCCAGAGAAACCATTGGACCAGCCTCCTCGAACGTAAAGCTGAATGCGGGAATTTGCAGGCGACGTTACTCTGCTGCCGAGTGAAAGTCAAGCGGAAGACCGATAACGACAGTACGCGTGCTACGCCGCTGCGGCTGAGATCAGATACGACCCAACGAGCAAACGTTGAAAACTTAGGTATCGCCTCTCGGGGAAGTGTGGCCAGTAGCCAGCTTTTGTTCGGCGTTTCGCCTCCCAGGTTGGAAGCAGCAGGAGTCATTCGAGCGCGCAATGGCAAGAGACTAGGCGACAGTTCTGCATCCGGAGCGGTCTCTCCGCGGGCAGGTGAAAGCGCAACGTTGGAGCAGATCGATAAATCGCGGGTCTACGCGAAATGGATCCCACTTGGGGTCATGCGTAAGAAATGCCAGGTGAACGTCGTGAGCTTCGTACGCGCGCTCGAGAAATTGCAGCGCGATGGCGTGCTCTCCAAGACCGGCATACACCAGGGCGTGCGCATAAGGTGGGACATATCGGTCGCGCGAAACCATTTCCAGCGTGCTCAGCAACCCGCGTGCTTCGTCGGTCTTTCCCTGTTTCGCAAGGATATATCCGCGTATCGCGATTGACTTGCTGTTCCCGTTGCTTAGACGTCCGGCGTGGTTTAATGCTTCGAGCGCGGGTTCGCCTTTGTCCAACTGCTCGTAGGCTTGGCCCAGTTGAAAGTGGCCAACCCAGAATTCGGGATCAATGGCAATCGCCTGCTTGGCGAGTTCCACGGCGGCTGGAAAATCTCGGGCAGTAAAGGCGATTTGCGCCGAGAGCGCCCGGTGGCTGGCGTTCAGCGGATCGAGTTCGCGCGCACGCTTTGCGGCTGCGATCGATTCCTCCGCCCGTAGCAGGTGTGCCAGAACGATTCCCAACATGCGATGCGCCAGTGCATAGCTGGGATTGATGGCTATGGCCTCGCGGAAAGCCGCTTCCGCCGCTGCCCATTCCCAATCCAGCCAGAATTTCACGATTCCCAGAGACGTCTGAGTTTCCGCCAGGTCCGGAGCAGCCTGAACGGCGCGTGCGGCGGCATCGCGAGCCTTTGGCCAAACTTCTAGCGGAGGCGCGTCTCCGTTGATTGGGCTGGTAGCGTAGCTGTCAGCGAGGCCCGACCATGCTAGCGCGTAATGCGGGTCCAGATCGGTTGCGTGCGTGTAGAACTCGATGGCGCGGCGAGTGGTGGGCGGCGAAAGTTGATTCCAGAAGTATCGGCCGCGCAGGTAAAGGTCATAAGCTTCCGCGCTCGCGGTTTGGGGAAGCGACAGCGAGTGCAGCCGCTCCGGGGACAGCCGTAACCGAACATGATCGGCTATCGCGATCCCTAACTCGCTCTGAATCGCCAGGACCCCAGCGAGTTCGCGGTCGTAGGTCGAAGCCCAGATGTGCGTCTGGTCGGCTACTCGAATGAGCTGGGAGGTGATCCGCACCCGGTTGTTCTCCCGCCGCACGCTGCTTTCGAGCACATAGTCCACGTTCAATTCGGCTCCAATTTCGCGAATGCTTTTGCGGGTGCGCTTGTACGCCATGCTGGTGGTGCGAGCGATCACGCCCATGCCGGCGGGATTAATGCGGCCCAGATAACTGATCGTCTCCTCGGTGAGGCCATCGCTGAAGTATTCCTGATCCGCATCGTTGGATAAATTCTCGAACGGCAAAACGGCCAACATGACGCGATGAGATTGAACCAAGCTTTGCGCCGCCCCTTTCGCTCTTGGCTCTGCCATGGTTGCGATGAAGCGGTAGCCTTTGCCCGAGATGGTCTCAATGAATACGGGAGAATCGGGTGAATCGTGCAACGCCTGCCGCACCTTTCGAATAGCGGTATTTACACTCGTCTCGACATCCACGAAAACGTCTGCGCCCCATAGCTCCTCGACGATGTCCGCACGTGAGACCAACTCTCCGCGGCGCTTGGCCAGTAGGATCAGCAAATCCATGGGCCGGCGCTCAAGCCGCACCGGGTTGCCGCGACGACGCAGTTCATAAGCGGCAAGATCGAGCTCGAAGTCTCCAAAACGAAGCGACCGGGATGGATCAGACTGCGCCATAGGCCGTCAGCGCACGAAATTGTCTCACAGGCGCAGCTTCAGGAAAACTCCAGATTAAGTTCAGAATCCCTCCATGGTCAGCGCTTCCGGCCAGTGCCAATATGCGGTCCACGGCGCATGGTCCTGTAGGACCATAAATCAGCCTCAGGAGAAGTTCGATGAAATCAAGCTTTCTAAGGTGCGTCAGCTACACAACCGTCGCCATTTTGACCGTTGCGTTCGCACTGACACCGACCGCTACCGCACAGTCAGTTGCCACTGCTGGTCCCTCATTGCAGGGAACCTGGCGAGTGCAAGTCACTCTGTATAAGTGCTCCGACCCGCAGGTTACAATTCCGCCCTTCTGGTCGTTGGTCAGCTTCCATCAGGGCGGCACAGAAACCGAAACTACCAGCAACCCAGGGCTCCAGCCCGGACAGCGCACCGCCGGCGAAGGCTTCTGGAAACCAAAGGGTGCAAATACCTACTTCTCAACCAGCGAGGCCTTCATCTTGTTCGACTCCTCAACGGTGAAGAAGGGTGTGCAAAAGATTCTGCAATCCATCAATCTAAAGGATCAAAACCACTTCAGCTCGAAGGCGACCGTCAAATTCTTCAATGCGGATGGGACGATTGCGACTGGTTGCGCCAAAGCGGAAGCGGTACGCCTTACGGGAAGCGCTGACAAGCCGTAGCTTTCACCGGTCGCCGCAAGACATAAGCGACTGGAGACAATTTCTAGGGTTGGGCGAGGTGGTGAGGCGGGCATTGCGCTTTCACCATTCCTCGCTCCCCTAGGACGTTTCCCGCCCCAAAAAAGCGGCCCCATTGCTGGGGCCACAGTTCAAAAGAGGCAGAGGGTAGGAAAGTCAGGAAAGGCGATGCAAGGAGCCGATCCGCCAGCCGGACCGGCTGATTGTGAGAAGTCGAGAACGGAGAGTGAAGGTCAAGCGCGGCCTCTTTTCTTATCCCGGAGAGGAGCACTTGCCCCGCCAAAATGACCAGGAGAATATGAAAAGCGGGATTAGCGCGCAAGCCTTTGAAACAATGACTTTTATGGAGATTGCAGGGCTTGGGTGCTACGCCGTGCTAATGGCTTATCCGGGGCAAAAAACTGCACAATCCTGCACATTGACTGCAGGACACTACTTTGCCTGAGGGAACTTAAGGTTGAAACCGGGTCTTCGTCATAAGGCCCGGTCGTTGGATCGTGATCGCAAGCTACGAGCTGCCTGCAACCGTTCGCAGCTTGCCCGGCAGGAAGTGATACGGCGGCCAGGGCCCGCTGAGCGCCAGCTCGCAATTCTTCAACTGCTTAGCGGCGGCGCTATAACGGTTTTGATACTTTTCTACCGACTTCGAATCAATCAGGTGCGCGATGTCGATCATCATCCCGTCGGTGTTTACTCTCTTGCAACTAATCTCTTCTTCGAGGGGGTTAAACATCTTGTGGACTTGCACCGCCAGCCCCCGCGCCTTGGTCTGACGTTCGCGATCCTTGGAAGCTTTCTCCCGCAGTTTCATCAGATAGTCGCCGCCCACGGTGTCCGGCAGCACCACGTCGGCCATGGCAGCTCGCAGCGAGCCATCCTTGACCAACACCTTGAGGTGCATTTCGGCTTTGCCGCGGAGCCGCGCTACGCTCATCCCAAAGGCGCGACGGTTGGTTCGTACCGCTTGCCGGAGGGCGTCATCACTGTCGAAAATGGTCCCGAAACGGAAAGGAAGCACAGTTCCATTTCGAAAGCACACACTTACCACCCGCGCATGTTCCAGGACGGTCTTGTCTTCCAGTTTCCCGCCGTCGGCCGCGCGGTCGAACTCGCTGACTACCACGGCAAACTCGCCGCTGGGATAGATCAGGACTGGGGCTCCGTTCACACCTTGAATTCCCTCGAGGAGGAAAGGGCGCCGCGTGCGTACTCCATTGTTGAGGCTTTGTTGCTCAGTGAGGCAATAAGCGTACCACGCCATAAAAAATTTCTCCGAACCTTAAGTCCGAGGCAGCAACGTTCCACCTCGTGACGAGACAGTTGGTTACGGCTCTTGACATTGGAAGAAAGGGCGGTACCACGACTGGAACGGACGCTTACTACCGCGTCCTAAGTAACATATTACTTCAGTACCCAGAAAATGCAACCTTTTTGTAGCATGGGGCATCGCCGCGAGCGAAAAACTTACGCTTCCCCTTAAAGTGACTCACGGTCAAGCTGTCCCTAGCTCCGGTTCCCACCCGCTGGAATAAGTAAATTTACAAGAAGTTAACCTGGACGAAACGTTCCCTCAACCTCGATTCACTATTCTCTTGCCATCGGCAGAAGTTTCACCACGTGGGACTCCGGGGGAGCCTGCATTGAGTTCACCGCCCGGATTGCCTGCGATTCGTTGGACATGGCGAGCGTTTGGGACCCCTTGGGAGAAGTATTCATGACTCATCTGTACAGTGATCAGCGAAGAATCCTGCTAGTCGACCAGAACCCTACTACGCAGAATCGTCGGGCGACCATCTTAAGGACCTACGAGATCGAAGTGCACACCGCCAGCAGCGTGGAAGAGGCTGCATCTCTTTCAAAGCGGCATACTTACGATCTGGTGCTGGTGGCGGCGCAAGAGAACTCTGAACAGGCGGGCGCGCTCTACACGCAGATCCGGGCAATTCGACCTCGCCAGAGAATTGGACTGCTGGTCGGCCCGCCGGTTTTCGTTCGAGAATTGGGTGGAAGGCGGAGAAAAGCTGCCTCCATCGGCGAGATCTCGCGAAACCGAGCCGTGGAGAATCCCAGCATGCCGGTACCCGCGCCACCTGCGTCCTCGCCACAATGGCAGGAGATGATCCGGAGATTGGTCACCAACTGGTACGTTGAACCTGGCGCTCTCTCGGCTTAAAACACCGGCAGGCGACCAACGCTACTTCTTCTTGGTCCCGTTCCCGCTATTCTTGGCGGCGCGTTCCTCGAGGATTTTGGTCACGACCCGCAGCATTTCGTCCCAAGGCGCGGGCTTGCCCGTCCAGATTTCGAACTGCCGCGCCGCTTGGTGGACGAACATTTCGACTCCCGGGATCACTTCTGCTCCGGCGGCCTTGGCCAGCTTCATCAGGCGAGTTTCGGGCGGATCGTAAATCATTTCGAACACATAGCGTGCCTTAATTTCATCCTGGTTCAATGGCGACTCCTGCGAGTTGCCCATGCCCACCGGAGTGGCATTGATGATGACGTCAAAACTAAGCTTCTTCAGGTCGGGGCGCTTCAGAGTTCGCGCCCGCGCGGAGCGAGCCAGTTTCTGCGCCGCAGCCAGACTCCGATTGAGGACATAAACTTCCGCGCCGCGCTCCTTGAGGCCATACACGGCCGCGCGGGCAGCGCCGCCCGCACCCAAGACCAGTATTTTCGCCCCTTCGATCGTAATCCGCTGCTCCAGCGGCCGCAGCACGCCGGTCGTATCGGTGTTGAAGCCGTACAGCTTGCCGTCCTGCGCCCGCACCACGGTATTGCAGGCGCCAATCTTTGCGGTGTGCGAATCGGTGTTGTCGAGATGCGACAAAATTGCGGTCTTGTACGGCATGGTGATGGAAAGACCATGAATGGGAATGTCGCGAACGCAGGCCAGCAAGTCCTTCAGAGTCTTGGCGTGCAAGGGCAGGTAGACGCCGTTGACGGTCTCGCGCCGCATTGCCGCGTTCATGATGGCCGGCGAGAGCGAGTGCTCCACGGGATCGCCCGCCACGCCGTACACTCGAGTTGCCGCATCGACTTGCTCGATGCGGTAAGTGCTGCGCAAATCTTGCGCCGTCACCTGGCCGGGCGCGGTCTTTTCGCCCGGATTCACCGCCGCAAAAGTAAACACACTCCCGGCGCGGACCCCCAGCACTCGGCTGATGATGCCTTGTTCCCCCATACACACGCCGATCAGCGAATATTTATCGCTGTTCTTCTCCAGAAACTTCATCATGACCACGTTGTCGTAAAGCGTGGTAGCTGTGGTGACAATCTTGTAGAAATCGGCCGAGATGGCGACCATCTTTTCGAGAATCTGTTCCAGATTCCTGGTGGCCTTGAAATCATGGTGCGAAAGGATGAGAGCGGCTTGGTTACGCAGGCGCCGCAACGGCTCCGGTTTGCAGCGCACCGCGCTCTGCAATTCGAGATCGACGACCTGGCATCCTGCCGCGGCAGCCTTGGTCAGGATGTCCAATTGCGAGGCCACCGAACCCCGAAACTTGCCCCCGGCCGCGATTCGACGGCAAGTAGCCAGAGACACCACATGAGCGTGATACTCGGCGAACTCTTTGATTTTAGGCAACGCCAGCGCGGGGCGGGACAGGTAATCCAACCTGAACTCAAGAAAATTATTGTCGCGAACCAGGGCCTCGGCCTTTTCCAGCATCTCCGTGGGGTCGGAGCCGGTTACGGCTACGCATACCCGAGGCAGCCGCAAGGGGCGCAGACGAGCGACAAAATTGTTTGTTACTGCTGTCATCGTTATTTTGAGAGTGGCGCGATATTACAAGCCTGCAATTGCAGATGCAACTAGGGATTACAAATTCCCGGGAAAAAACTATTTAACGTATCCTGCATGACACCTGAGTAACCTTGACCCGCCTTGTTCCTGTTGTTACTGTCCGGGCTGTAAGTCCTTTTATTTTGTTCGGTCAACGGAGCTATGGCGCGGGCTGGTTTCCGGCTCTGACGCTGGAGGTAACATGAAGAAAACACGGTTGTTGCTGATTTTGTGCCTGACGATTGCAGGCTATGCTCAGGAGCCGGCGGCGCGCCCAGCGGAGCTAGCCGCACCGGCGGGGACACAGTCGACTACAGTCAGTTTCCCTTTTGAGCGGATACAAACGCCCACGCCTGTCGACCTGGCTTGCGCTGGATTTGTGAGCAAACAACTTGTGCCCAATAGCAATTTCGTAGCTGGCGACCTGTACACTCCCAGCGATACCAAAAACAGCAACGGCGAACTCGTATATCTGGCGGGTAAAGGCTATGAGGTCGGCCAGAAATACACCATCGTACGCGAACTGCGGGATCCCAATCGCTTCGAGAACTTTGATGGCCAGCACACGCTGCTGAAAAGCATGGGCCAGCCTTACTCCGAACTGGCGCGGGTACGGGTCATCGACACTCGCAGCAAAATGGCCATTGCGGAAATCGAAATGAGTTGCGACCCGGTCAATCCCGGAGACTACGCCATCCCGTACGTCGAAAAGCCCGCCATCTCCTTCCATCCTCCATTGCGCTTCGATCGCTTCCTGCCTTCCAGCAACAAGTTGACCGGCCGGATTGCGATGGCAAAGGATTTCGATTCCGAGATTGGGCCGGGAGACAAAGTCTACATCAATGTAGGCTCCAATCAGGGGGTGAAGCCCGGCGACTATTTCCGCGCCGTGCGTGCCTATGAAGCCGATCTCCATGACCCGGTGGACTCGCTCTCGTTCAAAGCATCCACCAACGAAGATACGCAGGCGCACCAGGCCGCCATTGATCCCAACTTCTTGACCAAAACCGGAGGCCCGGTGATCCATGTTCGCGATCTGCCGCGCCGCGCCGTAGGCGAAGTTGTGGTCATTTCGACGACGCCGACCACCTCCACCGGCATGATTGTCTTCGCCATGGAAAGCGTCCACCTCGGCGATGGCGTGGAAATCGACCAACCGTAATCGCCCGCCATCAACCAGCCTAATTCAACCGGGAGAAGCAAAAACAGCTTCTCCCAGGATTTTTACCGGACCCCTGCTTTCTGGGGGACTATGGCTTCAGAGGCTGGCCCAGCCATTCTCCGCTCTTCATACTCGGAGTGCCCCACCCTTTTCCGCGCTCTCTTTGCGAAAACGGGTGGGTGCGAACCTCTCAATGCGCTCTCAGGTCTTCAGTGATGAAGCAGTGTTGCTCCGGCTCCAATCGCAGCCCCAGCCAGCACCAGCCATACGGAATTGATGCGATACACGATCAGCAGAAAAAAACTCAGCCCCGCCAAAACCAGCGTTGTCCCGTCCACCACGGCGGCGCGGAATAGTTGCCAGGTCACGACCGCGATCAGCGCCAGCGCGCCAACATTCACTCCATCCAGCACGGCCCCGGCAAGAGGCGACCGGCGCAGGCGCGGGACCAGCGGTCCGCTAATTGCTACAAGAAGAAATGCCGGAAGAAATATCGCGATGGTAGCAATCACCGCGCCAGGAATCCCGTCGAGCAGATAACCAATAAAGGTTGCGGTGGTGGACAATGGTCCCGGGGTCATTTGCCCCATGGCGATGGCATCGAGCAATTGCCGCTCGCTGATCCAACCCAACCGCGCGACCAGGTTGGAACGAATCAGCGCCACCAGCACATAGCCGCCCCCGAAAAGAATTGCGCCGATTTTGAGAAAAACAAGAAAAAGCGCAGTCAGGCTAAATGGGGCGACGAGACCAGAGCTCGCAGAGACGCCCATCACGCCAGTCCCAGCGGTCAAAATCACCGGAGCAGAAAACGACGCTCGCCTGCCCGAGCGCAACCAATAAATAAGACCGGTCAGCAGGCCACCGCCCGCCAGCACCGCCAGTTGATCCACGCCGAGAGCGGTCGCCAGCACCGCGAGCGCGCCCACGGCCGCGAGCCATGTGGACTTCAGGGCCGATTTCGCCAGCTTAAACACGGCCTGCACGATGAGAGCGATCACGATCGGCTTTACTCCATACAGCACGCCGGAAACTTGCGGCAAAGATCCAAAGCGCATATACGCCCACGCCAGCGCTGTGACCATGACCGCCGACGGCAGAATGAAACTCGCCCCGGCCACCAGCAATCCCGGCCAACCACTTCGTATCCGGCCCACATGGATCGCCATCTCGGTAGACGTTGGGCCCGGGATGAGATTCGCCGCGCCCAGAAAATCCAGAAACTGTTCACGCGTGAGCCAGCCACGGCGCGAGACCACCTCGTCTTCCATCATGGCGATGTGCGCCGGCGGGCCGCCGAATGCGACCATGCCCAGCTTCAGGAAGAGCCGCGTGAGTTCAAGCAGAGAAGTGTGCTGGATCTGGCGCTGGGAATCCGGTGTTGCAGTTAACGGCTCCGGCAAAGCGAACCTCGTTCAAACGTGCTGCGAGGATTGTAATCAAGAGCCGGCTGCAGCGTCGGGAAATCGAGTGACGCTGTACATCGCGAAGAGCGTTTGATCTGTCTAAAAGGTGGACCCGGAGACCCGCGATGCTGGGCCGTTCTCAGCCTGGATGACCGCTCGTAATGGGGCTAGGTATGCGCGTGGGGGCTTTGCGCGGGATTCTTCTTAGGCGGCAGAGGAGCTTTGATCACTTTGACCTCGAAATCCACCGGTAATTGTTTCGGCGGATAACACGCCGCCTTATCGCAGGCCTGGTATCTTAATCGGCCGCGAATCTCATACTTGCCGGGCAGCATGCTGGCCAGCGGACGCACCTGCACCAACAGGTTGAATTCCCCGGTGTAGACGCTGAGCTTCTCGTCGGGAGCAAAGGCAAAGCTCATCTCCTCACCGGCTGGATAAGTAATTTTTCCCACCACGATATCGGTCGGCACATCCAGTTTGAGCGTAGTCGGAATCAGGTACTCCGCCGCGGGCTTGTTGGAGTTGATATGGAAGCCGGAGCCGATGTGGAATCGCAACTCGACGTTCGTGGCCTTGCCGCGGATGACGGTAGTGGGAGGCGCGGGAGATTGGGTCACGGACGGCGCTTTCTTGCCCAGAGAATCCTGGGCCACAAGCGCTGCGGCGGAAATCAAAATCAGAAGCGCGGTTTTTGTCTTAAAGTTCAATCTCTATTTACTGGTCTGTGCCACAGAGGTCGAACCGAGAATTTTCTTGATGTCGTCCTCGATTTCTCCCCGGCCCTTCAAACCGAATGCCTTATCCACGATTTTTCCGTTACGGTCAATATAAAACGTTTCCGGCAAAAACTGCACCCCGCCGTAGGCATCGCCCACGGATTCCTTGCCAATCAGGATGGGGTAATTCACCTTCATGCTGTTGGCAAATTCCGCAATGTCTTTAGTACTGGCGTCATCCATGGCCACCCCAAGGAATTGCACTCCCGCCTGCCCATACTGCTTCTGAAAATCGACAAACCATGGCATCTCAATCTTGCAAGGGCCGCACCAGGTTGCCCAGAAATTCAGGACAACGGGTTTGCCGCGAAAGTCGGAGAGGTGGACAGTTTTTCCGTCAAGCGACTGCAGGGTGAAGTCGGGGGCGGTGCCGTTTTGCATTTGCGCGGTGCCCCGAAGCTGCGTGGAACGGCGGGCCACTTTGAGGCCGAACACCAGCATCAGAGCAACGACCATGGCCACCCCGATAATGACAAGCGGATCACGTCTCACGGAAAACTCCAATCACAGGGCAAATCGATTCAGAAACGACAAATAGTTCGAAATAATCGTAAAGCGTCCTATCACTAACAATACGCCCAAGGCGATCAGCAATGCACCGCTGGCGACTTCGATGGCGTGCATGTGGGCGCGGAAGCGGCTATAGAATTTGAGAAAGCGCTCGACGCCGAGAGCGGTCAGAAGGAACGGCACCGCCAGTCCCAAGGAATAGATCGCGAGCAGCACGACTCCTTTTGTGATCGAGTCTTGGGCGGCGGCGAAAGTGAGAATGACCGTCAAGACCGGCCCTACGCACGGGGTCCAGCCGAAAGCGAAGGCGAAGCCGATCACGAATGCGCCCCACGCGGTGCTGCCGCCTTTCACGCTGTGCAAACGAGCGTCCGTGTACAGAGCTTTGATTTTGAACACCCCGGTCAGATGCAAGCCGAAAAGAACAATCACCACGCCCGCGACTTGCGCGAGGATCGATCGGTAACGGGCCAGCATCTGGCTGACTTCGGTCGCGACCGCTCCCAGGGTGATGAACACCACACTGAACCCCAAAATGAATGCAATGGAATTCAGCATAACTTTGCGCAGCAGTTCGGACTCTTGCGTCTTAAGCTGCTCGACTCCGACGCCGGAGATCAGCGACACATATCCGGGCACCAGCGGCAGCACGCACGGTGAGAGGAATGACACCAGGCCGGCGAGAAAGGCTGCAATGGGCAGAGGAAGGCTAGTCATTACAGAATCATTCTACCTGCCGGAAGAATATACGCTGGGCAATAAATGCGAAAACAAGTCGATTCATTGGTGACTATTGGACTCTGGCGAGGCCAAAAAGTTTCGGAAGGAGATGTAAAAGTTCTGCGACCTACGCGGTACGCGGATGATTTCCTGGAGGCAAGGGCAAAATCGGATGGCGCCCAGAAAGCTATGTCAGAGGTCTACTTTCCGACGCCAGAGCCGTAGTCCGCAAGCGCCAAGGGCATCTGCCAATGCACGAGTAAGGACGCAGCGCCTACTTTTGCCGCGAAGAAGAAAACCAGGAGCACGGAGCTAATTGTGGTTCGCGATCTCGCGCAGCGCTGCTGTGTTACGAATCACCAGAGTCGATCCCTTCGATTGCACGATCTGATGCTTCTTCATGTCCGCAAACAGACGGGTTACCGTCTCTCGCGAAGTTCCAATCATTTGCGCGATTTCCTCGTGGGTGAGCCTTAACTTCAAGCGCGGCTCCCCCTTGGGGGATTCGTTGCTCTTGGAGCTCCATTCCAAAAGCAAGTTCGCCAATTTCTCGGCGGCGGAGTGCGACAGTCCCAGCGAGCGCACTTCCTGACAAGCATTGTGATAC
>Ga0187819_10000802_pt1 | contig 15892 bp, 17 predicted proteins | sample NC_wetland_sal_i_15_FD_132411 | JGI IMG/M metagenome (GOLD analysis project Ga0187819, IMG submission 132411) | Wetland sediment microbial communities from Neuse River Estuary, North Carolina, USA - SO4_4 | ecosystem: Environmental > Aquatic > Freshwater > Wetlands > Sediment | place: USA...
CGCTGGCCGGTGACGCGGCTGAAATTCATCCGCTCGGGCGCGTTCCTCTACGGCGCCAACGAGCCAGCGGTTCTAGAAGACCGCGCTGCGCCTCGTTATATCCGCATCACGGACCTCAACGACGACGGCACGTTACGCCCGGATACATTCCAGTCATTGCCGGAGTCTCTGGCAGAGCCTTACCTGCTGCAAGATGGCGATATCCTGCTGGCGCGCAGCGGAGCAACGGTAGGAAAGGCTCTCCGCTACCGCGCCACGTGGGGCCGTGCCTGTTTCGCTGGCTACCTGGTCCGGCTACGCCCCGACCGTCGTAAGATTCTGCCCGATTACCTCTACTACTACACGCAGAGCCGAGTGTTTCGTGATCAGGTTGCGGTCTGCGCCGTGCAATCCACCATCCCGAACGTGAGCGCGGAGCGATACGGCAACTTCTCCATTCCCCTCCCGCCGTTGGAAGAACAAAAGAACATCGTGAGTGTGCTCGACGTTTGCACGCGCAAGCTCGATTCGGCTTTAGGGCTCGTTAGCCGCCAGCTTGCGAAACTGCGCGAGTACCGCCGGGCGCTGATCGTCGCCGCGGTCACGCGTGGGTGTTGCGGAGTGGTGGCTTCGGGCGCCGCGCGAGATGGTGTCTGATCCCGCCCAGCCGCGAGGCCCAATTCAGCAAGCCGCTGCGGCCGCCAATGCCCTAACGCCAATAAGGCGCGCCGCGGCATTTCCGCAATCGCAGCATTCATGCTGGATCGAGCCGGAAGTGCGCGTGCCAATACGCAGTGTCGGATGGCGCAGGTCCGTGAGCGAGGTCAGAAGCAGCTCCGAGCCGGCGGTCTCCTCAAGGGCCACGCGTTCCGGAACCATGTGCAGCCCGCTGTGCGCTTCGCATTCATAGGCAATCACCCGGCCGTCAAACCCCAGGCGCTGCTCGAACAGGGGCACCTGAAACACCCGCCAGAATCGCTCCCGATCGTCTTCCCTCAGCTCGCCCTGTTCGCCGCCCGTGAACGGAATCACGAAGTGCTTCAGTCCGCCGATTACCTGCTCGCCGCTCTCCACGGCCGTGGCTAGTTCGCGTAACACGGTCAGTGGCGCGGCCAAGGCGCTGGCTCCGAACCGCTTCAGACTCCGGCTCCAGTTGTGAGCCATCACCTTGACCCCCGATGTCTCCTCGAACCCGGACATCAGGATAGCCGTCTTCGGCGTGTGCTCGAGAGGCGAGCGAAACGTCTGCGGCGAGGGACTCAACACCAACGGACTTTCGAAAGCCGCCGGCGAGCCACGAAACTCTTCCAGTGCAATGGCTGGGAGCCGCTGTAGCGTCCCTTCGACGGAATCCACTGCGGCCAGTGCTTCGGCTGTGGCTAGGCCCGCGCCCTCCAACAACGGTTGATACCTTTGGGTGCGTTGCGCGGCGCGCAGCACCCGCTTGAATCTGGCAACACGCACGTCCGCGCCAGGACATGCCTGTGAGCAGGTCCATCTCAAAATGACTCGCATAATATGAATTTTCTGGACTCGGCTGAAAACCTGTCTGCTACTGCCTTGTAACCTGTTGCTTCAATTGGGAAGTGTGCGTTCCCTCACAATTTTCTCAGAGCTTTTCGGGAATTCAGACTCTCTTTCTCCCAGGCTGGAACCGATCACTCTTCTTCGTCTAAGCGGGAATGTCCTGCGGCAGCCTCAACACGCTCGGCGATCTTGGGCAACTCTTCGTCTACGCCGGGCACAGGCAGGTCGAGCGCGACTTTCGATCCGGAGGATTCCGCACCGTCTTTTGCCAGAACTACGATGCGCGTTCCCAGATGGATCGCCTCGGCGATGTTGTGCGTGACAAACAGAACGGTCGTTTGGGTTTCGCGCCAGACCTGCCGGATGAGCTTTTGCATGCCGGCGCGGGTTCCGGGATCGAGCGCGCTGAAGGCTTCATCCATCAGCAGGATCTTAGGCTTCATCACCAGCGCCTGGGCAATCGCCACTCTCTGCTGCATGCCGCCCGACAACTGGTCCGGATATTTCGTGGCGTCTGATTCGTGAAGCCCCATGCGGCGAAGTTGCCGCATCGCCTCGGCGCGGAATTCCTTGCGGCGGCGGTAAAACATCGGCCGGAAGCGGGTAAGCAGGCTGAACTCCTCTACCTCCGGGCCGAACGTGATGTTATCGATGACGGTTTTGTCGGGAAACAACGAATACTTTTGCGGAACGTAGCCGCGGTCGCGATCCGGCCGCGCCACCTCACGTCCGCCCGCGAGCACACGCCCTTCGGTGGCCTGCTCGGAGCCCAGAACCAGACGCAGCAGCGTGGATTTCCCGCATCCTGTCCGGCCGATCACCGACACAAACTCGCCGCGGCGAATTTCCAGGTCGATGCCATCCAAAACTTTCTTGCGGCTGCCGTCCGCCAGTTCGTAGCTGACGTGGATATTCTCCAGCCGGATGAGCAGATCCGGCGCGGGCTCGGCATGGACGGCCGCCTGCGTGGCGCCGGTTTCAGTTACGCTTCCCGGAACCATGGATGCAGCCTTTTGTTGAGAAGTCTCATCGTCAAATCAACCAGAAACAGCAACAGCGCCACCCAAAGAACGTAGGGAATGATGATGTTCATGCCCATGTGACGGCGCAGCAGCGCAATGCGGTAAGCCAGCCCGTCGGTGGACGCGATCATCTCGCCCGCGAACAGAAACAGCATGAGCGGCTTCAGGTTGAGGCGGATGCTGTTCAGCACGCGCGGCCAGATCTGTTTCAGCACCACGCGGTACGCCACATCGAAATCGCGCGCCCCCAGCGTGAATCCCTTGACGATTTGCTCCGGCGGCACGCTCCGGGTCAGGTTGAAGGTGTCCAGGATGATGGTGGGAGTCACGCCGATGACGATCAGCATCACCTTCGAAAGCTCGTCGATTCCGAAAGCGATAAACAGGATGGGCAGCACCGAGAGCGCGATGATCTTGTCGAAGAAGAGGATGAAGCGCAGGAAGAACGTGCCGAAGTACGGGAAGAGCCCCATGTGCAGGCCCAGCAGAACCGCGGGAAACAACAGCGCCAGGCCGTAGATGAAGCGGCGCGCGCTCGCCACGGTGTCCTTCCATAGCATTCCATTACGAAAACGATCGAGCGCTGACTGGCTCGCGGCGTCGGCGGCCGGCTCTTCATCGGCATCGGGATTCATCGCCGCCTGATAAATGCCCGCGCCGAGCTGCGCGAGGGTTGGGACCACGCGGTCGTCCGGGTTCTCCTTGTGCCGCCTCTGCGCCGTGTAAAAGTACAGGCTGATTCCCGCCGCAAACAGAAACCATGACAACACCCAGCCAGTAATGCGGCTCGGCCGTACGCTGATGCTCAGAACGCTCATAACTTCCCCTCGCCGGCCGCCTGCATATACGCCTTCTCGAAGCGCAGCCGGATGCGATCCGGCTTGCCCTCCACCGCGCCATCCGGATATCGGATCGCCACCTCGTCCATCGACTTTGTGCCCTCGCCAAGCAGCCCGTGGTTGAAGCAAAATGTCTTTACCAGTGTCATCTTCTGCTTCATCTCCGGAGAAGTGACAAGCTGAAGCGCGGCCTGCGGCGTAAACAGCATGTGGGTGGTGCTGAGCTGCTCCTTGTACGATTGCAAGCTGTCCTGGGATCCTTCGGCGATAGCCGCCAGCACCTTGTCCGTTCCTGACCCCTTGGCCGACATGAGCTGCATCGTCTCGTACCATGCGCCGGCGAGCGCCTTCGCGAACTTCTGGCCGGAACCATCCGGGCGATTGAGCACGTCGGTGCGAACCACCGTGAGGTCCAGAATCTCGCCCGGGATTTGTGACGAGTTGAAAATATTGGTCACCCCCGGCGTTTTCAGAATCTGCGAAACCAGTGGCTTCCAGGTCACCACGGCTTCGTGCGAGGTATCGGCGATAAAAGCCGCCGCAATGTCGGAATCCGAAGTGTTCACTAGCTGCACGCGCTTGATCTGGGACTCCATGCCATTCATCGCCATGCCGCGCTCGAACAGGTACTGCGAGACCGTCTTCTCCACCAGCAGCAGTTTCTTTCCCGGAAGATTCTTGAACGTCACCCCGTTGCGCGTGAGCACGGCGTCGTTGCCGTTCGAATAATCGCCCACGATGATGGCGGTCGTGTCAATGCCCGCCGCGGCCGGCATGTCCAGCGCTTCCATGTTGGTCATGGCGCAGGCTTCGATGTTCTTGGCCACGAAAGCTTCCAGCGACGGCGCGTAATCGAACCGCTGAACCTTGATGGTGATCCCGTACTTGTCCGCCCACTTCTTCATGATTCCGGACTTGGCCATGTAGTAGTACGGGTTCCAGCCCACGTACACCGACCAGCCGACCGTGAACGCAGGCTTCTGCGCGCCCAGCGGCAGCGTCACCAGCAGCGAAAACAGTAATGCACTTCTCAATCTCATTTCGATTCGTTCTGATCCCACATGTGCCGGCGCTGTTGTTCCAGCGTGATTGCGCGTATCCGGTCCAGCGATTTCCATTCGTTGTCATCCACCGGCCAGATCGTGAAATCGCGCATCGCGAGGCGCGTAGGATGGTCTCCCATTTCACGCAGCGCCTCATTCAGCTCCAGCAGGTGAGCGCGCGAAAGCTCGAGGGAATGCTCGTCCGGCTGGTACATGGAGCCGATCGGATAATCCCGGTAAGGCGTTCGGGTCTGTTCGATATGGCAGCCGACGATGTTTGTGACCGTCTTGTCCTTGGTGAATTCCACCAGCCGCTGCGTGCTGCTTTTGAATGCTGCGAAATCGGCAATGTAAAGCCGCCCCGGGTACAGGCTGTCGCCAGCGTGCAGGATACCCGTCTGCCGGTCATAGAACGCGACGCTCAGCTTGTCGTGGCCGGGGATGGGAATCACGTCGAGCACGCGGCTTCCAAGATCGATCTGCCCGGTGTCTTCCGGCCAGTTCCTGATTCCGAAGAACTGCTGCGTGCCTGCCACCGTAAGCGGCACCATCGTGGTGTTGGGAAGTTTGTCAAAAAGTGCATCGCCGGCAGTATGATCGGAGTGCGAATGGGAGTGCGCCACCATCAGGGAAATCGAACTCCGCTGATTCCGCCGCAGCCATTTGGCGATGACTTCGCTCACGATGCCGGTGGCATCCGCATCGCCTGAGCCGGTGTCCACCAGCATCACCTTTTCGCTCCCGAAGAAAAGGTAGAGAAACGGCTTCTCGTAATGCGTGCAGCCGGACTCCCGCAAAATGTAGAGGTCGGGATTGTACTCGTGCACCTGCCAGTCCGGAACTTCCATGCATTTCGGACCGCCCGTGATCCAGCTCTTGGGTAGCGTTCCCGGACGCATGTGGCCGTTGCTCGGATCCACAGCCTTGGCTGTCAGGCCCACCGCCAAAAGAAGCATGAGCCGCGAGCAACGCACGGCATTGATTGAGATAACTCTCGAGAATGGCCCCCTGATTTTGGTCATGAAGGAGTACGCGCGATCCGGCGATCCTGGCCGGCAAGCTTCGAAGCGCCCCGGTCGCCGTGGACCGGAGGATTGCCCGTAGTATAGCGTGCGCGTGACCCGAAAAAGCGCGCTCCAGGCATAAACTTTTCCAATCGCCCACATAAAACATTTTTCTTGCGTGGCCTGCGGGGCTGTAGTTTCCCGTGCCACGCTCGGCTAAAATGGGGGACTCAATTCATATGGCCTTCTATCACCGTCACGCACCCAATCACCGCGAGCACAAGCGCCCGCTGCCCGACTACAGCGGCTTGCAGGGAATGAAAGCGCTCCAGGAAGAGGCGGCCCTGCCCTCAACCCAATGGAGGGAAGAGGTCCGGCGCGGCAAAGAATTCGGACTGGAGTGTGTGGATTCCATTCAGGACAAGTCCGAAATCAGTTGCTTCCAGCGCGGCGAATTGCCCCACTGGTCGGGTATCAACACGTTTTTGAAAACGCCCTACCTGGAGGACGTTCGCAAGGTCGGCGAATATGATGTCGCGTTCCTGGGCGTGCCGTTCGATATCGGCACTACGTACCGCGCGGGCACCCGTTTTGGTCCACAAGGCATCCGCCGCATCTCGTCGCTCTACACCACCTACAATTTCGAGCTGGGCGTGGATCTGCGCGAGTCGCTCAAGATGTGCGACGTGGGCGATGTGTTTTGCCCCGCCAACATCACCAAGAGCCACGACCAGATCTCGAAAGCGGTGGCGCACATTCTCTCCCAGGGCACTCTGCCCATGATTATGGGCGGAGATCACTCCATCGGCTATCCGTGCGTGCGCGGCGTGGCGCAGTGCATCGAGGGAAAGGTGGGCATCATCCACCTCGACCGGCACATCGACACGCAGGAAAAAGACATGGACGAGATCATGCACACCTGCCCGTGGTTCCACGCGACCAACATCGCCAACTGCCCGCCGACGAACCTGGTGCAGGTCGGCATTTGGGGCTGGCAGGTGCCGCGCCCCGGTGTCACGCAGGGTCGCAAGCGCGGCTCCACGGTGCTGACCATTCACGACATCGAGCGCATCGGCATCGAAAAGACGATCGAGATCGCGCTCGAAGTGGCATGGAAAGGCGCCAGCGCCGTTTATCTCTCTTTCGATATCGATTCCGTTGATGCCGGTTTCGTGCCCGGCACGGGATGGCCCGAACCGGGCGGTTTTCTGCCTCGCGAAGCGCTGGCCATTCTGCACGGCGTGGCCAAGGAGGGAATCGCCGCCATGGAAGCGGTGGAGGTTTCCCCGCCGTACGATATCTCCGATATCACCGCGCTGCTTGCTGTGCGCGCCATGGTTGACGTGCTCGCCACCATGGTCAAGCACGACCGCGTTGGCGGCCGGCTCAAAGCGGCGTGACTTCGTTCATTCTCGCGAGCGATCTGCTTCCAGGCCAGCGTGACTGGCCGCGTGCTCAAGCGCAAGCCGATTCGCTGGCCGAACCGGTAGGACGCATTCTGGGCCTCCTGCCGCGCGTGCGGCTGGCTTCGCTGGTTATGCACCGCGGCGAGGATGCGGGGGAATACGCGCTCGATCGAACGCTCCGCGAGGAAGCCGCGAGTGGGGCTCGTGAAATTTTCGTGCTGCCGGCATCGCTCGACTGGAACCTGTGGCAGCGCGAGGCTTTCGGCCAGGCGCTCACGGAGTTCCGCCGTGAGCATTCCTCATCCCTGGTGTTCCACGACGACGTAGATCCCTGCCATCCGCTCCTGGTCGAATGTTTCGCCGATACCGTGGCGCGAGCGCTCGCCGGCCGGCCGCTTCCTCCGCAGCGCGCCGGCCTGCTCCTGGTCGCGAGCGGACACGGAGACAGCGGCAGCCGCGCGCAATCCTTCCAGTTGATGCGCCTGGTCTGGGAGCAATTGAGCCTGGGACGCGGCGAGGTCGCTTTTCTCCGGCACCCGCAGGATTTTTTGGGTGCTGCGCTCGAACGATGCGCCCGCGAACCGCTCCACTGGGTGCTGGTTCCACAGAGCCAGTGGCGCACCGAACATTTCGATTACGCCCGCACTATCCTGGAGAATTTCCAGCGGCAGCACCCGGATTTTTCATGCTGCCCGCTGGTTGATCCCCCCGGCGATCATTCCGCGCTCACCGCCTGGCTCACGCAGCGTATGACGCGCCTCTGGCAGGAAAAGCGTAGCCGCGATGCCGTCCGCACGCGCTCGCCAAAATCCGAAGGAGCGGAATGCGCGCCACAAATCTGGTTTGGGGAGCGCTGGGAGCCCATTGTTTCCAACCCGCCGCGAACGGGCCTCATCGCGCGCGCTCGCAATCGCGATGCCCTGGCGCATGTGCTCGCAGAGGTGCTGCCTCAGTCCGATACCTACATCGTAAAGGTCACCTGGCACGGCTACGCCACCGGCACCTACACGGACCCGGCTGCTCTCGATATGCTTCTCGGCGCGCTGCCCGGCCGCGCCGTCATCGTCGAAGGGCACACCAGCAGCCGTAATTTGGGCGGCGCCGATTGGGATTGGGAGACCGAAGCCCGCGAGCATCGCGCCTGGATCAAGCAGCAGGATATGGAGTACTTGCGGCGGACAGGTCTCGCTGAAGTGATGACGCGCCATCGCGCCGAGTATGTCAACGTGACCGAAGCCTATTGGGATGGCGCGTGCGCGCCGCCCACGGCTTTTGTACCTGAATCGCTGCTCGCCCTGCGTGGTGCGCCGTTCCTCAGCTTCGCGCGCTTCAAAGGCCCTACGCGCCTGGGGATTTCCAATCTGTTCGGTCTGATTCCCGTGCCTCTCCGCAGCGCCTGGCACGGAGCGAACATCACGGATTTTGCCAGCGTCTGCTGCGACCTGGCCCGGCTCTACGGGCGCTTGTTTCCCATGTTTGGTCTGGTCGAAGCGCTCCACTCGGCCGTGCGCTGGAACCGGAAGGGCCTGTACCGCAGCCGCTGGGGAAATTACGATCTGGCGCTTTCCGACGGCGTCATCACGCTGAGCGAGGGACTGGCCGGCGCCGATATCCTGGCGAGCCGCCTGCAAGGCCAGGACGTCACGCGCAGCGCATTCTTCGACGTCGTTAAGCACGAACTCGCGTGGCCGGACGCAGCGGTCAGCCAGCCGCTGCCCGCAGAGTTGCAGTCGATGTTCGCGTGAACACAGCGCGCGCGAATCGGCCGCCAAATCCTGTATAATACGTAAATCACGTCTGGTCACCAGCTTGCCTCTGGGTGCCCGGTTGTAACTCCGTAAACCGATCATGTTCGACAACTTATCGGAAAAACTGCAGCGCGTTTTTAAGAACCTCCGTGGCGAAGGCCGGCTGACGGCGGAAAACATGGAGACCGCTCTGCGCGAGATCCGCGTAGCGCTGCTCGAAGCCGACGTCAACTTCCGCGTGGTCAAGCAACTCATCGAGGCCATCAAACAGAAGGCCATGGGCGAAGAGGTGCTGACGGCTCTTTCGCCGTCGCAGCAGGTCATCGCCATCGTGCGCGATGAGCTGATCAAGATTCTGGGGAGCCACGAATCCAAGCTGCGCTTTGCCAACGAGCCGCCCAGCGTGATTCTGATGGTCGGGTTACAGGGCTCCGGCAAGACCACCAGCACCGGCAAGCTGGCGCGCTGGCTTTCGAAAAACGGGCACCGGCCGTTGATGGTTTCAGTGGACGTGTACCGCCCGGCCGCGCGCGAACAGTTGCGCGTAATTGCCCGCGATGTCAATCTGCCCATCTATACGGGCACACCGGAAGAAACCACGCCGGCAGACCTGGCGCGCTCCGCCCGGAAAGAAGCTGTAAATACGGGTCGCGATGTGCTGCTGGTAGACACCGCGGGGCGGCTGCACATCGATGAGCAGCTCATGACGGAATTGCAGCAGCTTCGCGAAATGCTGACGCCCGTCGAGATCCTGTTCGTGGCCGACGCTATGACGGGACAGGACGCCGTCAAGAGCGCCGATGAGTTCCACAAAAGGCTGAGCATCACGGGAATCGTGCTGACCAAAATGGACGGCGATGCGCGCGGTGGCGCGGCGCTCTCCATCCGGCAGGTAACCGGCGAGCCGCTCAAGTTTATCGGCGTAGGAGAGAAGTTCGACGCTTTCGAGGTTTTCCATCCCGACCGCGTGGCTTCGCGCATTCTGGGCATGGGTGACGTGCTGTCTTTCATCGAGAAGGCCGAGGAGGCCATCGACAAGAAGCAGGCCGTCGAGATGCAGCGCAAGCTCATCGAAAACGACTTCACGCTCGAAGATTTTCGCGATCAGCTCCGGCAGGTGCGCAAGCTGGGCCCTCTCGAGTCCATCCTGGGCATGATGCCCAACGTAGGCATGCTAAAGGACTTGAAGAACGTGAAAGTCGATGAAAAGGAAATCACGCACATCGTGGCCATCATCGATTCGATGACGCCCCGGGAACGGGCGAATCACATGATTATCAACGGCAGCCGCCGGCGCAGGATCGCCAAAGGCAGCGGAACCAGCGTGCAGGAAGTCAACCAGTTGCTCAAGCAGTATACGCAAGCGCGTAAGATGATGAAGAGTTTTTCCGGCGGATTTCTGGGCAAGAAGCTGGGCAAAATGAAGCTGCCGGCGTTTTGAGAGGTCAGAAAACAGCATGCAGGAGTTGGAATGTTAATGATTCGACTGGCGCGATTCGGCGCCAAGAAGAAGCCGTTTTACCGCGTGGTGGTGATTGAGAAGGAGAAAGCGCGTAACGGCCGGAACATCGAAGTGGTCGGCCAGTATAACCCGCGAACCACTCCGGCGTCGGTGAAGCTGGATCATGAGAGGATCGCGCACTGGGTGAAATCGGGCGCGCAGATGTCCGATACCGTGGAGCGCTTGGTGAAGAATCATCCCGCGCCGGTGACCGAACCAGCCGGAACGGTCTGAAGGCCAGCCATTCCGGCCCGTGGTTGTACGATTCCGGACGGTGATTTAAGGAATGTAGCAACTCCTTTCGGGTCCGTATTTTGCCGCGTCGATTAGAATGGGTATGGGAGGCGCGGGGATGAAACAGTTGATCGAAGACATCGCGAAGGCTCTTGTCGACATCCCGGAAGAAGTGAGTGTGCGGGTCGTGGAAGGCGAACAGGTGACAGTCCTGGAGTTGCGCGTGGCCCCCAGCGACTTGGGCAAGGTCATTGGAAAACAGGGCCGGACGGCCCGGTCTATCCGCACCATCCTTGGCGCCGCCGGTATGAAGCTCAACCGGCGTTTCACACTTGAAATCTTGGAGTGAGCCTTCCGCCAACCAGCGAGTGGGTGACCATCGCAAGGCTTGGAAGGGCGCGGGGTAATCGCGGTGAACTCACGGCGGCCTCACTGACCAGCAAGCCGGAAAGATTTCAGCAACTGCGCGAGGTTTTCCTGTTCCGCGAGGATTTGCCCGTCGCCGGAGGCCGGCTCCAGGTGGAATCGGTCTGGGAACATGGCCGGGAATGGATTTTCAAGTTTCGTGGCGTGGATACGATCTCGCAGGCTGAAGCTCTGGAGCGCGCCGACGTCCGGATTCCAGCCGCCGAACGCCTGCCGGCGGCCGAAGACGAGCATTATGTCTCGGATTTGCTGGGCTGCGAAGTGCGAGATCGCGCGACGGGCGAATTGTTGGGGACCGTGACCGGATGGCAGGACGCCGGAGGCGCGGGATTGCTGGAAGTGGGGGAAGGGGAGGAACCGTTGTTGATTCCGTTTGCGAGATCGCTGTGCGTGGAGATTAATACGGTTGCCAAACGGATCGTGGTGAACTTGCCCGAGGGATTGAAGGATTTGAACCGGCCGTGACGTTTCATGTGCTCACCATCTTCCCGGAATTTTTCCAGGGTCCGTTCGAGCACGGGGTGATCGCGCGTGGCCGGGAGGCGGGACGGCTGGAGATCCGGATCCACAACCTGCGGGACTGGACGCACGACCGGCACAAGACCGTGGATGACCGGCCGTTCGGCGGCGGCGAAGGCATGCTGCTGAAACCCGAGCCGGTCTTCGCCGCGGTGGAAACGATTTTTCCGGAGCGCGCGCGCGGGGAGCGCGACCCGCAGCGGCGCGTCATCCTGCTTTCGGCGCAAGGAAGGAAGTTCGATCAGCCGGCCGCGCGGCGGTTGACCGAGGCCGCTGAGCTGCTGCTGATTTGCGGCCGCTATGAAGGAGTGGATGAGCGCGTGGCGGAGCACCTGGCCGATGAAGAGCTGACCGTCGGCGATTACGTGCTGAGCGGTGGCGAGCTGGCGGCTGCGGTGGTGATCGATGTGATCGCACGCCTGTTGCCGGGAGTGCTGGGCAATGCGGATTCGGCGGTCTTCGAATCCTTCGAAGGGGAATCCGGCGTTTTGGATTGCCCGCAATATACCAGGCCCGCGGAGTTTCGGGGCTGGCGCGTGCCGGAAATCCTGCTTGGCGGCAACCACGAGCAGATCCGGCGCTGGCGCAAACAGGCTGCGCTCGAGAAAACGGCGCGACTGCGGCCGGACCTGGAGGCGGCATCGCCGGCCGATTTCAAGTACGATAGAAAAAACTGAAGGGATTACCATTATGAATCACCCGTTGTTGACCAAATTTATTCAAAAGAGCCGCCGGGCCGATCTACCCGTGTTCCGTCCGGGCGACACGATTCGCGTACACGTCAAAATCAAAGAAGGCGACAAAGAGCGCCTGCAGGCGTTCGAAGGCACGGTGATCGCCCGCAAGAACACGGGCATGGGGGAGACGATTACGGTGCGGAAAGTCAGCTTCGGCCATGGAGTGGAGCGCATTTTTCCGCTGCAGGCGCGGGTGATCGACCACATTGATGTGGTGCGCACCGGCAAGGTCCGCCGCGCCAAACTCTACTATTTGCGCGATCTGAAGGGCAAGGCCGCGCGCCTGAAGGAGCGCGAGTAGTCTTCGCGTGGCCGGGGGCGCTCAAGTGGCTTCCGCAAAGGCAAGCCCGAGACTCCGCTGTGAGGGAACGCTGGAGCGTGAGTTGCGCTCGCGGGGTTTTTGTTCCATAGCCGGCGCGGATGAAGTGGGGCGCGGTTCGCTGTTCGGCGCCGTTTTCGCTGCCGCGGTCATCCTCTCGCCGGACCACCCCATTCGCGGCTTGAACGACAGCAAACAGCTTGAGCCCGAGCGGCGGGAGGTGCTAGCCGAGCGCATCCGCGAGCGCGCCGTCGCCTGGTCGGTGGCGGCGGTGGATGCAGCGGTCATCGATCGCATCAATATCTACCACGCCTCGCGGCTGGCCATGAAGATGGCTGTGGAGCGGCTGTCGCCTGCGGCGGACTTCCTTCTCACCGATGCCGTTCCGCTCGAGCTGGGCATTCCGCAGCGTCCCCTGATTCACGGGGATGCGCGCTGCCATGCCATCGCGGCGGCATCCATCATCGCCAAAGTTGAGCGCGATGCATGCATGCGGGTGTGGGACGAGATCTATCCGCAGTACGGACTGGCGCGCCATAAAGGCTACAACACACCGGAACATCTTCACGCGATTCAGGAGTACGGCCCAACGCCGCTGCACCGCCTGAGCTTCGAGCCGGTGCGTGCGTGTTCGCTTTTCCCCGTGGATGACGGACAGCTCGATCTGTTTGCCATGGAAGCAGGCGCATGCCGATAGAGCCCCAGACGCCGGCGGCTACCGAGCCACAGCCCGCTAAAGCGCCTCGCCGGCACCGCTGGCATGAGAAGCTCGCCTCCGTGCTGCTGATCCTATTCTGTCTCGAGATCGGGTGCTTTTTGACGATCTACCCGTGGGTCGGCGACATCTGGGACAACAACTTCCTTTCCTCGTTGCTGCATCGGGGATTTTGGGGCAACCCCTACTTTCGCGGCGCGATCAGCGGCCTGGGGATCGTCAACCTCTACATTTCATTTACCGAGATCGTGCGCCTTCGCCGGTTCTGGTAATGGACATCGAAGCGGTCCGGAAGTATTGTCTTTCTCTGCCCCACGCCACCGAAGGCGTCCAGTGGGGCAACAACCTGCTGTTCCGGATTGGTAAGAAGATGTTCGCGATCATGGCATTAGACACGTCACCGGTATGCATTTCGTTCAAGTGCACGCCGGAAGAATTCGCGGAACTGGTGGAGCGGGAAGGGATCGTCCCAGCGCCGTACCTGGCGCGAAACCACTGGGTGATGATCGAGAACCTGGACGTTCTGCCGCGCGCGGAACTGAAGAGGCTGCTCAAGGATTCCTATGCCATGGTGGCAGCGAAGCTGCCGAAAAAAGTGCGCGCGGGGCTAGGAATCAGTCCGGCAGAATCTCGCTGAGATCCCGCGCCAGCGCATTCAGAAATGCCTCTTGCTGCGTTTCCAGGAAGAAATGACCGCCCGGAAACATCTCCAGACGGAACGAGTGTGTAGTCTGTTCACCCCAGGTTTCCAGATGCCAGCGAGTGATCCTGCTGTCATCTAAACCACCGTACGCGCGAATGGGGCAGTGAAGCGGAAGTCCTTCCCGGTACACGTAGTTGCGGTAGAGCGCGGTATCAGCGCGTAACGCCGGCAGGGCGAGCTGCATCAATTCGTGGTTCTCCAGAAGCTCCCTGGGAATCCCGTCGAGCCGGCGAAGCTCCTCGATCAACTCCTCATCGGAAGGCGCAGGAGGCGGAACGTGATCCCGCCGCAACTGCGGCGCACGCGCTCCCGAAACGAACAGGCAGGTATTTCGCGCCGCCAGCAGACGCTCCAATTCGAAAGCGATCACCGCGCCCAGGCTATGGCCGAAAAGTGCGAAGGGCTTGTCGAGAAACGGATCGATGGCTCTACGCAGCGCGCTAAGAAGATCTTCCATGAAATCGAACGGGCGTTCTCCCAGGCGCGTTTCCCGGCCGGGCAGCCGCACGGGGCAGACGGCGACACCATTCGGCAAGCGGCCCGCCCAGCCGCGGAACACACTCGCCCCTCCCCCGGCATAGGGAAAGCAGAACAGGCGCAGTTTCGCCTCTGGGGATTCGCGGATGGTAGGAAACCACCGCGCGGGATCCGCTTTCATCGCTCGCAGCCGCAAAGTGAGCAGTTGGCGTTTCTCGGGCGAGAGCCGGGCCAGCGGATCCGATTCGGCCGGTTCAGCGGCGGTGGCCACGCCGGCTGCCCTCGGCTTATTTACCGCGTCTTCGAGCAGTCGCTCGAGCGGTTCCACACTGAGACCCTCCGCATAGCTCAGCGCCGCCACCCGCGAGGCGCGCGAGAGCTGTTCGTAGTGGCCGCGATCCGCCAGCAGCCGGTCGAGCGCATGGTACCAGGGGCCAATGTCCTGCTCGGGAACGTCGGCAACGGGGACCATTTGATCATCCACGCGCTCCTGATATTTTTCGATGGGCCGGACGGGCAGCAGATAATCGACGCCCAGTTTGGCTTCGGCAATCCCACCCACGTTGCTCGCAACCACCGGCACGCCGTGGAGCATGGCCTCCACGATGATGCGCGATCGCGCTTCGGCCCACAGCGACGGAACCAGCAGCACACGCGTGCGAGCCAGGAGCTTGTCGATGGAGTCGACGGGCGGCAGAACCGAGATGTTGCGATGCTCCTCGAGCGCCCGGCGGTCAGCTACGTTGGTGCCCCACAAGGGAACCGCAGCGAAGCGCACATGCGGCATGCGCTCCGCCAAGGCCAGAAAAATGGAGATCCCTTTCACCGCGCACGGATTGACCAGCGTGACGAATTCGTTTTCGAAGCGCCCCAGCGGCTCATAGGGCCCGGGCTCCAACAGTGAAATGGGCACGTGCACGGCTGGAATGCCGCTCCAGCGCCGGATGTAGTCCGCCACATACTGGCTCACGCCGACCACTGCGGCCACACGGCGCAGCGTTTCCGTTTTGGCATCGCTGGGAAACGCGGCGTCGAGTCCGAACGGAAGAGCCAGCGTGGCGCGAGCCAGGTAGACGACGCGAGCTCCTTCCGCGCGCAAGGCCGGTTCGAGCAGAAGCTGAGCCGGATCGTCGGTGGACGCCAGGATGATGTCCGGCCGGCAGGCGGCAATCTGCTCGGAGAAATACTGGCGCAGGCTGGGTTGATGGGTCACCGTGTGCACTTTCACGCCGGCCCGGCGGAAAGTCACCACGCCGTTATCACAAGACTCGGGCCAGACATTGCGCGCTGCCAGTTCGCTCAGGAAGAGGTTATGCTCCGGCTCCCCGAACTTGCTGATGCGGGCGACCACCACGCAGGTGTGGCCCCGCGCCGCCAGCGCTTCCATCAGCAGGCGGTTAGATTTGTCGCCGCCGCCATGAGCCGGATAGTACCGGGAGTTTTGCGCGAGCAGGATTCGCATACCGCGCTAAGTATAGCCAAGGATGCGAGAGCGTTCAGCGATCAGCGGTCAGCGTTCAGCTTTTGAATAAGCGCTGCACCTTTTAGGCCGATCGCCAAAGCTGAATGCTGATCGCTGAGTGCTGACGGCTTACCTGGACCCGGAGCGGGCTCGCAGGCGCTGCAGCAGCAATGCCCGTTTCGCGGGGGAGAGCCCGGCAAGCGCGTCCTCAGGGCGCGTAAACGGCCGGCC
>Ga0187819_10000804_pt1 | contig 15855 bp, 12 predicted proteins | sample NC_wetland_sal_i_15_FD_132411 | JGI IMG/M metagenome (GOLD analysis project Ga0187819, IMG submission 132411) | Wetland sediment microbial communities from Neuse River Estuary, North Carolina, USA - SO4_4 | ecosystem: Environmental > Aquatic > Freshwater > Wetlands > Sediment | place: USA...
CGGGCTGCCGGCGCTTTTGAAAGCGCTGTCGCCCCATTTGGATCTCGGTTGTCGCACTGTAACCGGCAGAACGCTTGGCGAAGATATTGCCGGCGCCGAAGTCTACAATTCAGACGTGATCCGCAGCTTGGAGAACCCGGTCTTTTCTTCGGGAGGACTGGTGATTCTGCGTGGCAATCTAGCTCCAAACGGAGCGGTCATCAAAGCCGTAGCGGCAGACCCGGCGCTGCTCAAACATGCAGGCCGCGCGATTGTCTTCGACAGCTATAACGAGATGAATGCGCGAGTCGATGACCCCGCTCTCGACGTTGACGCGAACAGTGTGCTGGTGCTGCGCAATGGGGGCCCGAAAGGCGCTCCCGGAATGCCTGAATGGGGCAACCTGCCTATCCCGCAAAAACTGCTCAGGGCTGGTGTGCGGGATATGGTGCGCATTTCCGACGCCAGAATGAGCGGCACGAACTACGGCACTTGCGTTCTCCACGTTTCACCCGAATCGTTTGTGGGTGGTCCGCTCGCATTGCTAAAGGAAGGCGACATCATCGAGCTCGATGTCGAGCAGCGCCAGTTGAACATGCGCGTCAGTGACGACGAGCTTTCACGCCGGCGCGAGGCTTGGCGCCCGAGAGAGGGAATTTATCCGCGCGGCTACGGCAAGCTGTTCATGCGGCACATCAAACAAGCAGACGAGGGATGCGATTTCGATTTTCTGGAGGGAACAGCGCCTATCCCTGAACCCGAGATTCACTGACTTCTCTCGGTGATCGGTTCTCGTTCTGGTACAAGTTGACGACGTCCTGCGCCAACCGCAAGCATTAGAATCCCCGAGAGGAAAAAGCTGCCCACCAAGTACCAAAGACCTCCAGTGAAGGACCTCATGCGCGTAACCAAATATCCCAGAATCAGCGGACCCACGAAGCCGCCGAGATTGCCTACGGAATTGATCAAGCCGATCGATGCCGCGGCGGCCGACTCGCTCAGAAATTCAGTTGGCACAGACCAGAAGGCGGGATGGAACGCATAATACGCGGCGCCCACCATTGTGAAGAAAATGATTGAGAGCATTACGCTTGATCCAAAACCGATGGCGAGGAACAGCGACAGGCCACTGAGTAATGCGGGAACCGCCGCATGCCAGCGGCGCTCCCGTCTTCGATCGGAATGCCATCCGTTCAGCTGCTGGGTCAAAAAACCTGCCAAATAAGGCAGGGAAGCGAGCAGCGTCACTTTCAGATCGCTCAGCCCGGACAAGCGCTTCAGCATGGTGGGAAGCCAAAAAGCGATCCCATAGTTTCCAGTCAGCGCAAAGAAATAGCAGAAGGTGAGCAGAATGACGTCGCGATGGCACATAGCCTGCCACACGCTAAAGGAGCGAACATCCTCCTTCGCTTTCTTTTCCCGATCGAGTTCAGTGGCGATCCACTCGCGTTCCTCGCGACGGAGCCAGTTCGCCTGTCGCGGCCAGTCCGTCAGGTAAACCAGGGCAAACAAGGCCAACAGGATCGCCGGTACCCCTTCGAGAATGAAGAGCCATCGCCACCCTCTCAAACCGAGCCAAGACAGCCCGAGCAGAATCCCCGCGACCGGGGAGCCAATGACATACGAGAGTGGCATCGCCGCATAGAAGCCAGCCAGGGCCTTGGCGCGGTCTGCGCTTCTGAACCAATGCGACAGGTAAACAACCACCGCCGGGAAAAAACCCGCCTCGGCAGCGCCTACGAGGAAACGCACAAGATAGAATTCCCGCGCCGTGTGGATGAAGGCCATCAGCAGGGTCAGGATTCCCCACAAAGTCATGATGCGAGCGATCCAGCGGCGCGCGCTCCAACGCTCGGCGATCAACGCCCCCGGAATTTGCAGCAAAAGGTAGCCGAGGAAGAAAATGCCGGCGCCAAGACCTACCACTCGGTCATCGAAACCTAAGTCACCAGGCATCTGGAGGGCTGCGGCCCCCACGTTCATGCGGTCAAGGAAGGCGACGATGTACAGCAAGAAAAGAAAGGGCAATAGCCGGCGCGCTATATGGCGACTTGTCGCCTGTGCAATGGCAACATCGCCGCCCGTGGTAGGGATCGAGATTGCCTCAGTGAACCTTGGCGTTTGCCCGGCGTCTCCACTGGCCATCTCGTGGGCGGCTCCCCGAACCGCGCGGGCGTAGTATAGCCAAAAGGAACAATCCGAACAGGTTCTGCGCTGCTGCTGACTTCCTTTGGTCTTTTCCAGTGCTGACGAACAGCAACAAACGCCCGAAGCAGTATCCCTGATATTAAGGATACATCTGCCCGGCAAAACGGACTCCGAACATGTCAACGGAGAACTCTCGCTCCGGCACGGAGCCGGATCTATTCTTGCTGTCCTTGGTCCATTGCGGCGCCGTCGCTCGGCCCTCGTTGTTCGCCACTTTTCTCACTCCGCTGCCATCCCCTTCGCAGAGCAGGCCCTTGCGGTCAATCCTCGGGATACCGACGCCCTCTCATCCCTTGCCCTGTACCAAGCCAAATCTGGGGAGCGGGAGAAGGCGCGCCAGTTGATCGGCCGGGCGCTGGCGATTGCACCTAAGGATGTGGACGTGCTCGGTGAGGCCGTGGAAGCGTTTGCCGTGACGGGCGAAGAGCAGAAGGCCCTCGATTGCTTGAAGAGCGCGGTCCAGGGTGGCTATCCCCGCTTTGAAATCGAGGCCAATCCGGAGCTCGCCGGATTGCGTAATAGTCCCGCGTACCGTGAGATCATGGCGCGGCCATCCACAGAAGGCACTGGGCCGGTGAAGTAAAGGTCAGTCTCCAATGCGGTTGCGCTGCGGCGGTGAGTCAAGGAAAGTACGATGAACAAGTCAACGCGGATAGCCTCCCTGGAATGTTTGAATCCTTCGCGTAGGCGGTGACGTCAAGCTGCTTGTGTAAATAGTTCGAGGGTGCGGTTCTTCCAGTCCTGATCACCGTCGTTGTGGCTGAATGATCAATCAACTCGCTCTCGGGTTTGACAGAATGTCCGATTCCCGACTTTCTGAGAGCTAGTTAAGATTGCTTCCGCGCGTACAATACAGCTCGTGAGGACGGAGGTGAATCGTGGCGGAGGCAGGAACTCAGAAAACGGTGAGATTGAAGATGATTTCGCCGGAGTTCGTCGTGCCGGACGTGAAGATGGCGGCGGAGTATTACCGAGACGTGTTTGGCTTCAAGATGCTGGGTTATTTCCGGGAGCCGACGATCTACGGCATCGTGCAACGCGACGACGTCGAAATCCATTTTGGCAAGGCGGATGAGGGTCAGAGTGCTGCGCCGAATATCGGGCGGCGCGCCGGCAGCATGGACGCTTACATTTGGGTAACGGATGTGGATGCACTGCACTCGGAGCTGGCATCGCGCGGGGCGAAGATCGTTGAGGGGCCGATAAAGACAGTTTACAGCTGCTACGAAGTAATGGTCGAAGACCAGTTCGGTTTCCGGTTGACGTTTGGGATGGATATTTCGGGGAAAACGTAAACGGTAACTTCGTGGCCGGAGTTTTTGCGCTTCCTCTCGCAATCTTAATTTATCGCGAGGCTTGGTCTACTGCCGATCAATGCGAACACATTATTCGAAAGCAGAATGATCCGCTCCGAAACTGACGGGTCAGCTTTTTGCGGAAGGCCGCGTCTCGACAGAGTTTTTGAAGTGAGCGTTCATAGTGCGCCTGGGCTTTCGCCAGGTTATTTGCCCCGGTTCGACCACGGGTAGCCTCCCAACTGTATTGCAACAGCAGGGCGCCAAGGACGTGTTCGGCATGATGAGCCGAGGCGCCCGTAGCCACCATCTTTTCAAATGCCGCCCGCACCTCCGGAACACCTTCAAGCTGCGACTTGACCGCCGCATGCGTGACGATATGGGCCAAGGGATTTACAACCTCGCCGCCAACCTCGATCTCGTATGGCGTGCCTTCCCTCACGTCTGCGAACTCAAGGGCTTTGTGCACGTGTTTCAGGTGCATGTGCTCTTGTATCGCCTGCGCATGCAGCTGGTCTTCATGCGCGAGGTCGGACACTTTTCCAGATTTAACCGCTTCGTATGCGAGCTTATCGCGTTGGCCAACCAATTTGTGAAGTTCAGTAAAATTGTCACCACTCATTGTCAACTACTCCTGGCGTTATCTCTCTCCCGTTCGTGCTCTGCGGACTTGGACGTCCCAGGTGGGTCCGTAATTTGGTCAGCAGCCAGTGTCAGCGAATGATGCGGATCCGAACGCCGACTTTCAGCCTTTTCCATGATTTGTCTGCCGTGTATACAGGAGCCTTCAAAGCGAGCCCCAGCGCCAAACAAGCTCGATCACCCAAGGACAAACCAAGCGCCCGCGTTTGCGCAACCAGATCGGCTGCCAGCCTTGCGTGCTCGGACGACATCCCGCCGTGGCCTAGCCCACAATGCACGCAGCACTTGAACGTGTACGTTCCGGGCGTTTTCGCCTCGATTTCAATGCTGGCCTTGCTGTTCCTTCTCCAACCGATAACAGTTGTTCGGCGCAGGTGCAGTCACCACCAGACCCGGTGCCGCATCCTTAGACGATCCGTCCGGAATGGTCGGAATCCCAATGCCGTGCAGCCGCTCAGTCGCGGTAATCTTCAGTTACTACTCTCGTACTCAACTTCACGTGTACCGGCGACGGACTGAACTCATATTTTGTTGCCGACATCTCGATCACCTGTGGGCTTTGTTCCCCCGCTCGGGTGACGTGTGATTCCAAAACAGCGCAGGCGCGCACGCGATCACCGCCGTGACAACGGACAGATTAGAAATCGATAGTCCTTTTCTCAAGTTCCCTCCGCGCATACTTAGATGTATTCACTTTTCTCACCGAACGACGTCTGCGGTGGCAAGGTTTATCGTGGCAATGAACGCAGTCACCCTCCACTAGTTCACCGGTACGTGCCGCACTTTCGTCGCCTGCGATCCGGGTCCTGGCTCCGGCACTGGTTTCGGCATGTCGGACTCTTTAAATCGCGGCACCATTTGGTCGGCCATCGCAAGCGCGTATACAGCCGACGCAATCTCGACCGCTGCTTCTCTTACATCCTCTTCATAGATTCTTTCGTAGGTATCGAGGTTGGTGTGGTGGGTGAACGAACCATAGTCAAACGGATCCTGAGCCAAACCAATTCCGGGTAAGCCCGCGTTGTTGAAGGACGTGCTGTCCGTCCCGCCCGTTCTGCGGCTTTCGGTAGCCATCACTCCCATGAATCCCCAATCCTCGAACGGTTTCAGCACATCGCGCGCCATGTCCGCCGCACCCGCCGGCCCAAAAACCATCGCGCCGCGCGGCTTTCCCGTACCCGAATCGATGTTGAAGTACGCATCGAGCTTCGCGTATTCCGGCTTCTGGTTCTCAAAGTTCCCGAAATGCTGCTGCACATAGGCCAACGACCCGAGCAAGCCCTCTTCTTCTCCGCTCCATAACGCTACTCGAATCGTTCGGCGCGGCTTCACGTGCAGCGCCGCCAGAATTCGAATGGCCTCCAGCATCATCGACGAGCCGATTCCGTTGTCTGTCGCTCCGGTTGCGTCGTGCCAGGAATCATAGTGCCCGCCCAACATCACGACCTCATCCTTTTTATCGCCGCCTGGGATTTCTCCAATTGCGTTATAGGCCGTCGTTCCCTCCGGATATTCTTTATTCTGAATGTTGATGCGGAGCGTCATCGCCGTTCCATCGCCTATGATCCGCGAAATCCGTCCGTAGTCTTCGCTCCGCATCACCAGGGTCGGTACCGCGCGCGTCCAGTCATAGGTTCCGTTCTGCTGGGCAATGATGACTCCGTGCGTCCGTCCTGCATCGTTTACGCGCACCAGCGCCCCGTTATCGACCAAGAACTGGTCGACCTGCCGTGATACTTCCGCTCGCGTCAGTTGACCTTCCGGCAGCTTGGGCTGCTCGGGAAACCGAAACGCACGAGGATTCTTGGCATCGAAGCGCGACTTCCATTCGTCCTCTCCGCGTCGCATCGGAGCCGGATTCATCTCTTCCGCCACTTTCACCGGTTTGCCGACGAACACGATTGCTCCCCGTAATTTGTCCTTCACGGAATTCAAATACGCGTCAAGCTCCGCCTCGGTCGGCTGCTTGGGCTCCGCCGGCTTTCCCGCTGTCGGCATCGGCGGGGCTGCCCATTTCGGTTCCGGCTGTGGCGGCGGCCCTCCAAAGAAGTTAAATCCGCCAGTCGGCAACGCTAGTCCCGGCGGATCTAGCAGCACCACTTGCGCCGTCACGACTCCATTGGTGCTCGGAGTCCATGCCAGCGGCTTGACCATCAATTGCTCGTGGAACGGTGCAACCGCTTCCGCCAGTAGTTCCACGTTTTCCCAGCCCGGGACCGGCGTCGCCGCGCTGGGCGGCTGAAATGTCCATGGCTCCAGATGCGCGTTCGCCAAACCCCACGAGGACATCGTGTTCACTGCCCAGTCGTCCGCTGCCTTTAAGTTCGGCGTTCCCGTCAGACGCGGGCCGTACACGTCCGCGATTTCATGAATGATCCACATAATCTTCGAATCGTTCGTCTCTTCGGCACGAATCTGTGCGTATACTTCCGAAACTCCTGGCGCTTGGCCAGGTGACGGCATCGCTGCCAACATAAAGGAACACAGCAAAAACGCACAAATCTTACGCATGGTTCTACCCATCCTTTTTGTATCGGCCATCGCGCCTATTTGAACAAAATAGGAGGCAACTCATCCTTCAGGTTCCTGTTTCTCCGTGCTTCGGGGCAGCGCCTATTGCTCCCAGAATTGCACGCGATTTCGTGCGCGAACGCATCGCGCGCGAGCAGCAGATTCCGGCCTCCCCGATAGGTCCGTGAGCAGACGAGACCTAAGGAATCGAAAGCGGCGCCATTATATGACTCTCGCGTCTATTGGCGACATTGGGAGGACAAAAAGTTATCGCGGGTGGCGCATCTTCTTTTTCACGACGCCGATCACCTAACCTTTAAGTCAGCACTGGCTGCCGGAGAGAGTGTTGAAACATCCTCTCGAGGGTGATACAGAATGACCATGAATCGAAAAACAAAGAACGGGCAAGGAGCCGTGTTTTCCCTGCAGCCCATCGGATATGTGAGGAGCCCGTACACAAATACGGCAGAGATTCCCAAAGGTTTAGGCGCGAAGCATGAGGCGGAAGGCGTTCTCGAAGTAAACGAAGAACTGGAGCCCGGGCTTACTGACATCGAGGGCTTTTCTCACCTATTTGTGGTCTGGGCCTTCGACCGCTCTGAAGGGTTCGAATTGCTCGCCACACCACCCAGTGACAATCGTTCCCACGGCGTATTTGCGACCCGATCGCCTAGGCGTCCGAATCCAATCGGTTTGACGGTCGTGGAGCTGCTTCGCCGAGAGGGGCCACGGCTGCACGTGCGAGGCATAGATATGCTTGATGGAACTCCGGTCTTTGACATCAAGCCCTGCCTCTCAAGCATCCCGTCCGAACGGCTGCGACGCGGCTGGCTGGCGGAAGCCGAACGGCGGACGCAGCGGTAACTCCCAAGAATTTGCTGACAAAAGAGATCATGGCTGGGACCACAACTCAGCGAATATCGGGCGCCTCCAGATCACACCCTTGCCTGGCCACCACGCGGTCACAGCCCGCATACACACTGCCGCACATCCACAAGATCGGGCGTGCCCTGCGGAAGTGCCACCAGAAGTGGCAGAGCCAATAAACCCGGCAGGAGAATGGTTGATTTCATGGCGCGCGAGTGATCTTCATGCTGATTGCTCTTTAGGCCGAGATTCAGGAAATTTCTTTTCGAGGAATTCATCGAACGACTTCAGACTGTCGACTCCCGAAGTTAGGCCGCGGGATGCTCTTCTTCTTTGCAATCGCGGCAGAGGCGCGCCCACGGCACGGCTTCGAGGCGCACCTTCGAGATCGGCTGTTTGCACACCTCGCACACGCCGTACGTGCCCTTCCTCATGCGCGCGAGTGCTTCGTCTATCGCTCGCAAGAGGCGCCCCTCACTCTGGTGCAGGCGGATCTCGAGTTCCGCCTCGGCGTCGGCCTTGGCCTGATCGCCGAGATCACCTTCCCAGCCGCCTGCTCGCGGTACGCGACCCTCGGCATCGGGTTTGTCGAACAACAAATCCTGTTGTTTCTCCAACAATCGGTTCTTGTATCTCCGCAGGTCGCCTGGTTCCATAGCCTTCCCTCGTGTGGGCCTTCCCCGTTGCACGCGCATTCTACATCCGGTTGGTTGTGGAAATCGCCCAGCCGGTCGATCGGGGTCGCACACGAGTCTACCGGGTTGCCGTTTGTTCCGGCCAAACGATAACGGCACGGACGCGCTTTAATCATCGCCGCGCGGTGGTATTGAGCAACTTCAAGCGGAGGTTCGACATTCTCCTAGAAAACCCACGATTCATAAAACCGGAGGACATGATTCCTCTGTTAGGAACAGGATTTCCGCCAGGAGGGCGACTCGTGCCAGAGAATAAAAGGGGCCTCCAACGGCACGGACGCTCCACTATGCTGGGGAACGAGGCGCGGGGTGAAGTCGGCAGCGGGGCGATTCGCCGGGACGCGGGCAGTGTACGCAAAGGCGTTTGCCGAGCCAACGAGCCGCTCCCCCCGATTGAGGGGCAGGCGCGAGGGAGCGCTTCCGTTCTTCCCTTCGGCAAAAAGCTCTGCACTCACGGCATCGGGATCGAGGTCGTCAAGAAAGATCTGAACCTGAAAAAGATATTGCCCATCTTTCTGTTCAACGGTCGCGGTGCCAAAGCGAGCGGTGGACCAGTGCTTGGCGAGCTGAGCCTGCCAATCGAGCAACTCCGCTCCCAGCGCACCTTGTTTCGCGGCGCGTGCTTGAATCGCCGCGGCAGCGGACACGTAGTGCTGTTCGGTGTACTGACGGACTACACGGTTCGTCGAGAAGAGAGGGGTCAACCTGCACATGCTTTCCCGCATGCGAGTAACCCAAGCCCGCGGAATGCCTCTATCGTCGCGATTGTAGAATTGGGGAATGATTTCCCGCTCGAGCAATCGATAGACAGCGTCAGCGTCCGAGGCGTCCCACGAGGGATCATGTTCGAGCCCGTCGCCGATCGACCAGCCGACCTCGGGCGAGTACGCCTCTGCCCACCAACCATCAAGCTCCGAGAGGTTGAGGCCACCGTTGACGAGCACTTTCATCCCGCTCGTGCCGCTTGCTTCCCAGGGACGTCGAGGCGTGTTCACCCAGAGATCTACGCCTTGGACGAGTTGCTCCGCCAGGAGCAGATCATAATCCGTGAGAAAGACTACGCGAGAGCGGATGTCCGGCCGGCGTGCGAACAGCACCCACTGCCGGATCATGTCCTGACCCTCGATGTCCTGCGGATGGGCTTTTCCTGCGAGGACCAATTGGACCGGATGATCCCGGTTGGTCAGGATGTTCGCAAGCCGCTGTGGATCACGCAAGAGAAGATTCGGCCGCTTGTAAGAGGCAAAACGGCGGGCAAAACCCAAGGTCAAAGTGTCGGGGTCGAGCACTTGCGAGGCTTGCGCAAGCTCTTCCGCGGACGCTCCGCGGCTGGCGAGTTGGCGATGGTGCCGCTTGCGAACGTACTGAACGAGAGATTTGCGGCTGTCGGCGCGAAGCTGCCATAGATCGGAGTCGCTGACCTTTCGAAGATCTTCCTCCATTCCCTCCGTGGCCTCGCGCCAGCGCTCTTTCCCGCATGCTGCTTCCCAGAGGCGATCCGCATCGGCGGAATCCCATGTAGGAGTGTGCACGCCGTTTGTCACGTACGTCACGGGCACTTCGCTCTCCGGCCACCTTGGAAACAGTGTCTGGAAGATCCGGCGGCTGACCTGTCCGTGCAACCGGCTGACACCGTTAACAGCCCCGCTGCCCCGAACAGCCAAGTAGGCCATGTTAAATGGTTCGGACGAATCTCTACGGTCCCGGCGTCCTAGGGCTAGGAGGTCGTCGAGGGAAATCGACAGGCCCTCCTCAGCGTACTTCTTGAGGTACCAACCGATCAGACCAGGAGCAAAACGATCGAAGCCCGCGTCGACGGGAGTGTGGGTCGTAAACAGATTTCCGGCCCGCGTTATGGTCAGGGCTAGATCAAACGGTTGCTTGTTCTCTGCCATATGCGACCGCGCTCGCTCAAGCACCGCGAAGGCGGCGTGGCCTTCGTTGAGGTGACACACTTCCGGCTCGAGGCCGATGGCCTCCACCAGCCGCCAGCCGCCAATTCCGAGGACCAACTCTTGCTTCAAACGCAACTCCGGACCGCCTCCGTAGAGTTCGCTCGTAATGCCGCGATGCGCCGGGATGTTCGCGGGATCGTTTGTGTCCAAGAGATACAATCTGGCGCGGCCAATCTGCACCTGCCAGGTGCGGATCCAAAGCTTGGTGCCAGGAAAATCGATGGATAGGCGCAGCCATTCACCATTGGGCTCGCGCAACGGTTTGATCGGCAGTTGGCCGGGATCGTTGAATGGGTATAAAGCCTGCTGCTGACCCTGCGCATCGATTTCCTGTCGGAAATATCCCTGTTGGTAGAGCAAGCCTATCCCGATCACCGGAACCCCGAGATTGCTTGCGGCCTTGAGTTGATCGCCGGCCACGTTGCCGAGCCCGCCCGAATAGATGGGCAGTCCCTCGCATAACATAAACTCCATGGAGAAATAGGCAACCGCCGAAAGACCTGAATGCGAGTGCGCTCTTTGAAACCAGCTCTCGGCCTGCTCGGCGGTTTGCCTTTCGCGATGCAGATCAACGACCAAGGTTTGAAAATCCGGATCGGCGGTAACGCTTTGCATCTTTTCCCGGGACACTGTTTGCAGCACAATCCAAGGATTATGGGTCAGTTCCCAAAGTTCCGGGTCGAGGCGCTGCCACAGACGATCTGCCGAGTGATTGAAGGACCACCTCAGATCCAAAGCCAACTCGTTGAGGGCATCCAAAATGAACGTATCCGATGGACGATTACTGAACGCTGGACTCGTCATAAGTAATTTCTCCCTGGGAATTTAATTGCTGGCTGATGCTCGCGCGGCGCGTGCGAGCGTTTCCGAAACGATAGTCTGGGCTTCCTGTTGGATTCGTTGCAGATGGTCTTGACCGAGGAAACTCTCGGCGTAGATCTTGTAGATTTCTTCGGTCCCCGAAGGGCGTACTGCGAACCAGCCATTCTTTGCGATCACCTTGATTCCGCCGATCGGGCTACCGTCCCCTGGAGCGGTGGTGAGGATGTGCTCAACTTTTTGGCCAGCAAGTTCCGTGACACGAATATCCGAAGGCGACAACCGTTCGAGGCGCGCTTTCTGTTCCGGGCTTGCGGGCGCGTCAATGCGCTCGTAAACCGGATCGCCGAGATCGCGAGTGAGTGCACGATAGACTTCACCGGGGTCCTTTCCGAGCTGCGCGGTGATTTCCGCCGAAAGGAGACAAGGAATGATTCCATCCTTGTCGGTGACCCACACATTGCCGTCGCGGCGAAGGAACGAGGAGCCGGCGCTTTCTTCGCCCCCGAAGCCGAGCCACCCGGCCAACAAGCCTTCGACGAACCACTTGAAACCCACGGGCACCTCGTAGAGCCGGTGCCCGAGCTGGGCAGCGACGCGGTCGATCGTGCTGCTACTCACCACCGTTTTGCCGACGGCCATATTCCCGCCCCAGTGTTTCCGGTTCGCAAATAAGTAGTGGATGCAAACCGAAAGGTAGTGGTTCGGAGGGAGCAGACCACTGCTCCTGGTCACAACGCCGTGGCGATCATGGTCGGTGTCGCTGGCAAACGCAATATCGAACTTGTCTTTCAGTCCGATCAGTCTCTGCATCGCGTAAGGCGAGGAGGGGTCCATGCGGATTCTGCCATCCCAATCAACGGTCATGAACCGGAACGTCGGGTCGACGGATTGGTTCACGACAGATAGGTTAAGGCCATAATGCTCGGCAATCAGAGGCCAGTAATCAATGCCAGCACCGCCGAGCGGGTCGACACCGAGCGTAATCTTGGAGTCTCGGATCGCAGGCATGTCGATCACGTTTTCGAGATCGTGCACGTAGGTGTGGAGATAGTCGTAGCGATGAGTTGTCGAAGCCTCAAGGGCCTTCGAGAAGAGGATGCGCTTGACGCCCTCTAACTTTCCGCGCAAATACTCGTTGGCCTTCGATTCGATCCACGTGGTTACGTGGGAGTCGGCAGGTCCACCGTGTGGAGGATCGTACTTGAAGCCGCCATCGTCCGGGGGATTGTGAGACGGCGTGATCACGATGCCGTCGGCAAATCCCGTCTTCCTTCCGCCGTTGAAACGCAGAACCGCGTGCGAGACGGCCGGAGTCGGCGTGTAGGCAGTCCCTTGGGAAAGCATTACGTCGACATCATTTGCCGCAAGCACTTCCAAAGCACTCGCAAAGGCAGGCTCCGACAGCGCGTGAGTATCCATTCCCAGAAAGAGCGGCCCATCGATGTTGTGTGCTTTGCGGTAGTCACAAATCGCCTGAGTAATTGCGAGAATGTGCCACTCGTTGAATGCTACGTCGAAAGCGGAGCCGCGATGACCAGAGGTGCCGAAGACGACCTGCTGCCTTGGGTCAGCCGCATCGGGCTGCAACGTGTAATAGGCCGTCACGAGCTTCGGAACATTGACCAAGATGGAGGGATCAGCCGGCTTTCCGGCAGCTGTACCGATTTTCATTTGTCACCTCAAGAAACGTTGCGCGCATGCTCGGCGGCATAAGGGGTTCGAGGAAGTGCAGGACAGCCAGGTAAACAGGAACCCGGCGAACGCTCCGTCTATGAGTCCACCGATGGTTGATCGTAAACACCTCGAAATGATACAGCGATTCTCGTGTTCCGCGCTTCAAGCCGCCACGGAGACCATGGAGACTCCATTTCTGTGGGTAGGCGTTTGAACGTAGCGCCCGGCGGCAGACGCCACGCGTGAGGTGACGAACAGTAGTTAACATCAGCAGCTCCGCATCCCAGGCAACTTAAAAGAACAAGCGAAACGAGGTGGGCTGCGCCTGAGATCTCGCGGGGTGCCGCGAGAATTCAACTTGAATCTTTGCTGGCTTATGGCGGGCGACATGGAGTGCCGAGGCGTATAATCCTCCCACAGCGACAGGAGGTGCTCATATGGCCAAGACGAAGCAGCTCACAGTCACTATTGAGAATCGACCTGGGGCAGTCGCAGGGATCGCAAAAACACTCGGGAACGCAAAAGTGAATATTCTCGCCTTGCTGGGAACAGCACAAGGGACGAGCGGCATGGTTGAACTCGTCGTCGAGGATGCCAGGCGAGCAAAGAAGGCTCTTGACGAAGCTGGGCTTACGTACCAGGAGACGACGGCGGAGGAATATGAACTGCCAAACAAGCCCGGTGCCCTGGCGCAACGCTTAGATAAGCTCGCAGCGAAAGGCGTCAATCTGAATTCGATCTGTGCCATGGCTTCGAAGGGTGGGAAAAAGGCGGTTCTCGTCTACACGGTGGAGGCTGAGGCCAAGGCGAAAGCTGCAACGGCGTAGGAAGGGGCAGCACTCACTGCGGTCGAGGGGCAAAATAGCACCTCGGTCCTTCTTTGCTCAGTCAATGCTCCCCTGCGTTTCGATAGACCATCGGGTGCGATGATCGCAAGCACATCGTAGATAGAAATGAACTGCCAGCCCGTAGGCTGCTCGCGTGGAGCACGTAGACGGTGCGAGTTCCCGCGAGTTTTGGGCCCCGTGGTCAGTCGACTTGGCCCAATCCCGTTCGAATCGGAAATTCACTGTTACTTTTGAAGTAGGAGGTTAGCCATGGCCGAAACACCGGTTCCAAAGTAAGCTGTTTTCTAGTGGGACTGGGTATCGGGTCGCTGATCGGATGCAATGGCGGAGACGCTATTGAAGGTTCAACTTCGCGCGACTGAAAGGCAACTTCAGCTTCTTGTGAGCGTTGCGTTGTGCTGCGCCACAATCGCCACGTTCGGCGCTCAGCCTCAGACGACGCCAAAAACACTAACTCCCCAAGAACTGCCGCCCCTGATTCGATCCGTCAAGGGGCCGGATCTTTTCCGCGCGTATTGCGCTTCCTGTCATGGTGGGGACGCGAAAGGCCACGGCCCCGCCGCCCCGGCGCTGAAACCGAAAGTGCCCGACCTGACGGTCCTAGCAAGAAACAATGGTGGGCGGTTTCCCGAGGATCGCATGCGCAAGACCATCATGGGCGACGATGTCATCGCGGCTCACGGCTCCCGCGAGATGCCGATCTGGGGACCGGTCTTTCATCAGATCGAGGAGGATGTAGACCGCGGGCCCGTGAGGCTTGCGAACCTGGTGCAGTACCTCAAATCAATCCAATCGCTGAAGTAAGAGCAAGCACCGATTGGCGGGACGAGGACCTTCAATGTCGCCTAGACAGAAAAGCGTTGCAACGGTCGGCGTCGCTAAAGATTCCGCGCTAATCAGGACTCAGGCGGTGGTTTCATACAGGCCCGATCGTTTGTCGTCTGACACAGCTCCGAACGAAGTTCAAAAGAACCAGTGTGGCCGCGAAGACGGCGAACCAGAGAACGGTAAGTAATTGGACGACCCAGCCTGCGGCCTTCCCGACTCTGGCCAGCAGGAAGGGCAGAAAATTGAAGGTAGTGACATGCAGGTAGTCCCAGGTATCTTGCTGCATGGCCTCGTTGTTGAGGCCCCACTGATCCATTTTCCCCAACGAGAACGCGACGATATTCTTGAAGCGCAGAGCTATCACAAAGGTGGGGTGCCCGAGCGTTTTCATCTGAAAGATCTCCAGCGGACACCAAAACATCACGGACGACAACTGGATCGCGACGCTCACCGCTACAAGTGCCATTCCAATTTGCCACACGACATTGCTTACATCACCGCGGTGACGCATCAATAGCGGCACGGAAATAAATGCGATAATTTGCACCGACGTCGAGACGTAGCGATCGCCCCACGCGAAATCGCCGCTCCAGTCTGTGTATTTCGCAAAAAAGCTGATGTACGCAAACACCAGCGCTGTAAAAGCCAATAAGTACGCGCGCATGTCGGGCTGAAAGCACTTCCATGCCAAGAGCGCAACCAGCAAAGTCAATACCAGCAACGGATCGAAAAGGAATATCGACTTCTCGGGCTTGAACAGAGCGCCAAAGAAACCAACGTGAAACGGCGTCTCGAACGGATAAGCTGGAGGGAGCGCCGGGTTCAACATCTTCTGCTCCCGGCCAAATACCTGAATGTAGGTGTTGAAGTACGACCCGAAGCGATAGTGTTGATAGAGGCGGTCTAGCAGGAAGAAAACTGCGTAGACCGGCAAGGAGATTTTCGCATAGCTGACAAAACGTGAGCGCAACGCGCGCCCGCGAACACCAGTGAACAACGAGACCAACAGTAGGAAGAAGCCGACCGCGAGCAGGTCCATCCCGGTGGTCAGGCGGGTCAGGAGGTTCAGGCCCAAAGCGCCGCAGCCGGTCAACAACGCATAGCGACTGCCTGTGCGAAGCCATTCGTACTGGAATGTGAGGCCGGTGAGCGTAAGCAGCAGGATGTAATTGTTCTCCGTCATGTTCTGCGTGTAATGCAGAAACGTGGTGCAGAAGAGCAGCGCGAATACCCCTGCGATCCGCTGGTTGGTCGTGAATCCCAAAAGACGCAGAAACTGAAAACAGACGAGCGCCGTTAGAACACAGACGAGAATGTTCGTGCTGTAGCTAACCACGATGTCGCGCAGGGTTGGATCGTCACCGTATCCCTCAAAAGCGGGAAGCCTCTCGACATAAGTGCCGATGATGTCCGGCGGAAGCATCAGCAGTGATTGGCCAATGCCGTACCACGAGTAAAGCTTGTTGTCACGGCCATGGATGCCGAATTCAGGATAGTCCCGAGGATCTACGGGCGGCGTGGATGTCCAGAA
>Ga0187819_10000806_pt1 | contig 15847 bp, 12 predicted proteins | sample NC_wetland_sal_i_15_FD_132411 | JGI IMG/M metagenome (GOLD analysis project Ga0187819, IMG submission 132411) | Wetland sediment microbial communities from Neuse River Estuary, North Carolina, USA - SO4_4 | ecosystem: Environmental > Aquatic > Freshwater > Wetlands > Sediment | place: USA...
CCTTGAGCTCCGGAACCAGCTTGCCATTCTGGTCAAACAACTCCTCGGGCTTTTGGTCGTGCATCCACTTCTCGAGGATTCGCAGTTGTTCGGGGTTTTTCTTGACGTCGGTCAAAGGCACTTGGTGGGCGCGCCAAAAACCCTCGAGGCGGTGACCGCCTACTTCTTGCGGTGCGCTCCATCCTTTCGGAGAGCGCAACACGATCATCGGCCAGCGCGGCCGCTTGGCCACGCCGCTCGCGCGGCATTCCTGTTGATGCTCCTGGATCTCGCGGACGCAATGCTCCACCGTGGCTGCCATCGCCTGGTGCATGCTGTCGGGATCCGAGCCTTCGACGAAGTAGGGCGTCCAGCCATACCCACGCAAGAGGTTCTCCAACTCTTCGTGGCTAATGCGCGCGAGAAGAGTGGGATTGTTAATCTTGTAGCCGTTCAAGTGCAGTATGGGCAGTACCGCGCCATCGCGAATGGGGTTCAGGAATTTGCTGATGTGCCAAGAAGTGGCCAGCGGTCCGGTTTCGGACTCGCCGTCTCCTACCACGGCGGCGACGATCAGGTCGGGGTTGTCAAATGCCGCGCCGCAAGCATGCGAGAGCACGTAGCCCAGTTCGCCCCCCTCGTGGATCGAACCGGGAGTCTCCGGCGTGCAGTGACTGCCGATGCCGCCGGGGAAGGAGAATTGTTTGAAGAACTCGCGCAGGCCGAGTTCATCCTCGCTCTTTTCTGGATAAATTTCGGAGTAGGTTCCCTCGAGATACCCCGGACCCAATACGCCAGGCGCGCCGTGCCCGGGCCCGGCCATGAAGATCACGTCGAGATCGAGTTTCTTGATGAGCCGGTTTAAATGGATGTATGTGAAGGCGAGGCCGGGGCTGGAACCCCAGTGTCCGAGCAGGCGGTTCTTGATGTGCTCGGGCTTCAGCGGCTCTTTTAACAACGGATTCTCTTGGAGATAGATCATCCCGAGCGCCAAATAATTGCACGCCCGCCAATATGCGTGGGTCTTCCTCAGTTCCTCAGAGGTCAACGGTGTTCCGTGCACCGTGGAGCGGGCCTTCCCGTACGCACTCAGCGAAGCCGATGCGGGTTCCTCAACTAGTACTCTTGATGTCATTTTAGGCTCCTTGATTTAAGCTTGTTGCGGCTCCAGCTTGCGCGAGGAAGGCTCCTTAGCGTTGCCTCTCCGAGTAGCTCGCTTGGCCGCGACGCGATCATTGCAACCCGAAACCTGAATGCTCGGGCTCTTTTGACCCTGGAATCCTGGCCCATCCGCTCCGCAATCTCATTGCTTGCCTACTGGCACGAACCGTCGTCCGCAAACTGATTCGCCGACGCCATCGAAGAAAGTGACTGCCAACATGTCAATAGTCTCTGATCGAGGGGATCGCGGCTCAGGGAGTCGGGCGCAAGATAGTTCCTACTCGCTGCGATTTTCACGTATTTATCGGTCAACGCACTCATGTTATTGAACTCGTTGGCCAGGAGCGGAACCGTCTTCTGATCCATGTCCGTGCTAGCCGCCGTCTCGAGATGCTTTAGGCTTGATTCAATTTGCCGCCTAAAGTGCCCGAGCCACTCATCCGACAATGGATACCCGCGCTCGATGGCGTACTTCAACGCGGCGTGCCATTCAAGGATTTCCCTCATGGTCTCAATTCCAGTGCTGACGAATTCCTTTGAATAGCCGACTGATGGCGCTGAAGCCAACTGCACCGCCTGCGATAACGCATCGCCGCTCGCGGGCAGAGTCAGAGTGATTTGATTCCCTCCGAAGCGCAGCGATCCCCCGGCGATTCGCGTCAATCCCTCCACTTCCACATAGTTCTTCCCCTGCACCTGAATGACTTCTGCCTGTCCCTGCCGCCCATCGATTAGGAGCGCAGTCGTCTGTTGAACCGCCAGCACCAGCAAGGGCGATAGCAGGATCGTCACCAGCATCAACCATGTGCGAGTCGGATTCGGACACATATCACGTCTTCCTTTGTCACGGTCTGCGGGGCGCCGAAAATTCGGCTCCGAGCATCGCAGGCCGCGCGGCATTTCGTCGGAACACCGCTACTAACGGAACTGCAAGCAGAGCACCAAAGGAAAACAATGAAAAAAAACGACTTTTCGAGACCGTGCCGCGATTCCCTGCCCGCATGCGGGCAGCGCTTGACGGACAACCGAGCACAAGGACCGGTGCCATCCGTGATCTTTATTCCAAACCAATGATTTGCCAGCACACCTTTTTTTTCGAGTTTGGCCATCTCGATGCAACGTAGGCAATGTGAGGCATTTCGTAGGTCACTTCATTCGTAGCTTTTATGGTCCCGGTGCTGATCTTTCTGTGTCTTCGTGGCGGATGTGGACGTACAAGCTCGGACATGGGCACCGTGGCGCATGTGACCATATTCGATGTTCTTCCTTGGGAGCGAGTGGAACGGCAATTCGCACATGACAACTAACCACATCCCGAAGATTGCTTATCGGACTCTCCTGATAGCGGTGTCCGCTAAGCACCTCTGCTTACCCATTCCTGTAGAATTTTTTTCGACTGCAGCCGGTATTCTTGCCGAGTGCTTTCCTCGAACGACATCGGATCAGCCAGGTTTAATAGGCATTTCCCATGCGTAAATTCCAGTCTCTAACTCGTATCTCTCTTCGATTGTTTGGTACTGTCCTTGGCCTTGGCCTACTGGGCTACTTGGTGTTTCGAACCGGCCCGGGGGTCGTCTTGAAACAACTCCAGGCAGTTGGCTGGGGCCTGGCGCTGATAATCATTCTGGGAGGGTTCTCTCAGTTCATCAAGACATGCGCCTGGCGACAGACATTTATGTGCGATATCAAAGGGCTCTCCTGGTCGCGGAGTCTTGGCACGCAACTGGCCTCTGATGCAATGGGGCAACTTGGTCTTGCTGGGAAGCTGCTTGGGGACGCGATTCGCGTATCTCTGTTGGGTTCTACAGTGCCACTGGCCAGTGGAATATCGGCCTGCGCGATTGACGGAGGACTCCATACCTTGACAGCCGCAGTCGTCACTGTATTGGGAATCATTGCCGCTTTACTGCTTGCTCCTCTTTCCGGCGGGTGGCGGATATATGGATTGCTAATCGCTGCCCTGCTCCTAGCAGTGGTGACCCTGGCGGCCGTGGCCGTCGCGAACGGTTGGCCGTTGATAGGGAACGCGGCCAGAGCGATAGGGCGACTGCGTTGGCTTCACAGCTGGGTCGGCGGCAAACAGTCGACCATTGATTCTGCCGAACACAACCTCCTCACTTTTCCTCGCGAAGCGCCTACAGCATTCTGGGCGAGCCTGATGCTCAATCTCCTATGGCACGGGCTGGCAGTCTTGGAGGTCTATCTCGTCCTGCGGTATATGGGAGCAAGGACCGCCATGATCGGCGCGTTTGTGCTGGAAGGCCTCACAAAGGTAATCAATCTCGTGGGCGCGCTTAATCCAGGTAACTTGGGGACCTATGAAGGCGGGAATATGCTTATCGCAAAAATATTCGGTGTCACGGGCACTGCTGGATTGACGCTGGCGTTGTGCCGACGTACGCGTGCCGTCTTCTGGGCAGGAGTAGGAGCCATCTGCATGACAGTGATGAAGAGAGGCGAGTGGACAAACAAAATAGAGGTGAAGGGCGATGATAAGGACCAGTTTTCACATCACGCTCGCAGTCGTGTTGCTTCTAATGGCTGCTGCGACTGAAGCCGACAGTCCGGACGAGCCATATAGATTTTTCCGTGAGTTTGTTGGATTGAATGAAGAGCAGATAGCTGCGATCCGCTCGGGGAATGCGGTTGCCAAGGTCATCGAGTCACCTACCCCTGATGAAGTCTACGTCTTCGGATCGGTGTACGTACAGGCGACTCCTGAGCGCTACCTTAAGCTTGCCTCTGACATCGATGCGTTGCGTAAGCTCCCCAGCTATCTCGCAATCCAACGTTTCAGCGATCCGCCACAGCTTTCCGACCTTGAGGGCTTCACCCTGGAAGAGCAAGACATTACAGAGCTGAAGAACTGCAAGACAGGGCATTGCCAGGTCCAACTGCCAACTGAGGCGATAGATGAATTTCAGCAGTCGATCAATTGGTCCGCGCCTAATGTTGCCGACAGGGTGAATCGCCTGGCCCAGCGACTGGCACTGCAGGCGCTCATGGAGTACATGCAAGGGGGCAACACCGCCCTGGGGGCCTATCGTGACAAGAAGCACCCGGCGGCGGTGGCGGAAACCTTCGCTTCGCTGGTAGGACGATTCGAGGCGCTTCCGGTGTACCTGCCGGAACTCAACGAGTATCTGCTCGAATATCCGAAGGCAAAATCGGACAACGTGCAGGCCGGCTTCTATTGGGAGAAGGTTAATTTCGGATTGAAGCCGACTTTCCGGATCGTACAGAAGATCGTCTACCGGGGAGCAATTGGAAAAGAACCTGCCTACGCAGTGGCTGAGAAACAGATCTACGCAAGCCACTACTTCCAAACGGCGCTCGATCTAACCGTCTGCGTCAAAGATGCGCAACGGCCCGGCTTCTACATTATTACCGTCAAAGGTTCGAAACAGGCCGGGCTTACCGGATTGAAAGGCAGCATCGTGCGCAAGGTGGCCGTAGACAAGACCCGTTCTTCACTCGAGCGGGTCCTCGTGACGATAAAACAAAAACTGGAATCACAGCACTCGCAGGGTGAGTGATAGCATCCCCTGATTGCCGGATCACAGACATTTTGCATAACGGAAGAACTCGAGCCGTAGTTGGCGCATGAAAAATTCATACCAAGCGCTTTCCGCCGCACTGCCCATGATTCTTCACGTTGGCCGAGCGAGTATACGGACGAGTTATGGTAGTTCAGTTCTGGCGGTGATAGTCTCATGCGCATGACGGAGAATAACAGGACACCGACGCCGACTGATAGCAGGTATCGAGCTTTGCTCGATGTATCCAGGGCCATGGTGGAGCAATCTACGGTAAAGGCCGTCGTGCACAGCTTTCGCCGCGTTCTGTCCAGTAGCTGTCGCCTCCACGGAGCTCACCTCTACGTCCTGGGGGGTGACGGAGAAAGCCTGCATCTCCTCCAGTTCGATCGCGAACCGGACGCACCCGCGATCAAGATTGGGACAAAAATTTCGCGCGTTGGCGAGGTGGCACGAGTACTTGAGGATCTGGAACCAGTTTTCCTCCCGGACGTATCGCAGGAAATGTTGAAACATCCCGAGCTGGCTCCCTTTGCAGCCGAGTCTGTCGGCCGCGGCACCTATGTGTTTCCGGTGTCTACGTCTCAGCAACGATATGGAATTCTTGTAGTGACGAAGGATCGGGGGCAGCAATTTGTCTCCGAAGACGTCGAGCTCCTCCGTTCTCTGGCGTCGCACGTTGCGGTTGCGCTCGAGTGCGCTCTGGCAAGGGACAGCGCAGAGCTTTACCAGCGACAAGTCGTGAAAGAGCGGGATCGCCTCAGGCTGTTGCTGGAGATCAACAACCACATCGTTTCCAAGCTGGACATTAATGAATTGTTCAGATCGGCATCGGCATCCATCCGGACTTATTTTCGAAACGACTTCACAGGATTCTGGTTGATCGATAAACAATCGAACCAGCTTGAGTGCGTCGTATTGGATTTCCCCAGCGGCAAAGGTCCATTGACCGCTGTCTCTAAGTCTGAACTCAGCGACACCGATCACGAAAAGTTGCGCGCCCACGTGCCTGAACTGTTGTCGATCGAAGAGATCGAGAAGCTTCCGGCGCAAATCGCTGAAAAGCTCAAAGCTGAGTCGATTGCCTCGATGGCGATAGCCCCAATGGCCGCGGCGAGCGGCCCTGTAGGTGTGATAACGATGGGCAGCCGCCAGCCGAACAACTTCGGACAGGAGGACCTGGACCTCTTGTCACAAATCAGCACTCAAATTGCGCTTGCAGTTGACAACGCAATTGCTTATGGACGCGTCACGGAGGCCAGAGATCGCCTTGAGGAAGAGCGCTTGTACCTCGAATCGGAGATCCGCTCCGAATACAGCTTCGAGGACATCGTTGGAAAAAGCGCTGCACTGCGCAAAGTGTTGGACCAGATTGCGATCGTCGCCCCGACCAGCTCAACTGTGCTCCTGCACGGCGAGACCGGCACCGGTAAAGAACTGTTCGCCCGGGCGATTCACAATCGCAGCCCGCGCCGCGAGCGCACTTTCGTTCGGCTGAATTGCGCAGCCATACCTTCCGGGCTGGTGGAGAGCGAACTGTTTGGGCATGAAAAGGGTGCTTTCACCGGCGCACTAATGCAAAAACGAGGCCGGTTCGAGTTGGCCGATCGCGGCACTCTCTTTCTGGATGAAATTGGCGACATCAGTCTCGACCTGCAACCAAAACTGTTGCGCGCTCTGCAGGAACAGGAATTCGAACGACTGGGGAGTACGAAAACCATCCAGGTCGACGTTCGCCTGATTGCCGCAACGCATCGCGATCTCGCAGAGATGATCCGCAAGAACCAGTTCCGCGAGGACCTTTTTTACAGATTGAATGTTTTCCCGATTGAGGTCCCACCGCTTCGCAAGAGGCGCGAGGACATTCCGCTCCTGGTTCACTATTTTGTTTTGCGCCACTCCCGGCAAATGCAAAAGCGCGTTAGGTCCGTTCCGAAGCTGGCCATGGAGGCGCTGGTGAATGCCGATTGGCCGGGCAACATTCGCGAGCTGGAAAACTTTATCGAGCGCTGCGTGATTTTCACGCAAGGGGACGAGTTGAGTGTCCCGCATGCAGAGCTGAAGAAGGCGTCGGGCCGCTCCGCTGCTTCAGCCGCGTCAAGTTTCGAACAAGCCGAGCGGCAGGTCATCATCGATGCTTTGAGAGCCGCATCCGGAAGAGTAGCCGGCAAAGGCGGAGCCGCAGAGCACCTTGGACTCAAACGGACAACACTCCAAAACAAGATGCGCAAACTGAACATCAGTCGTGCGAACTATTCGGAGTAACAATCCGGCAGCTCTGGAAATGCTGCTTTTGAACTCTGGTCTTCAAGCCAGCCATCGAGCCCCTGGTTTCCAGGAAATGGGGGCACGCCCGCATGGCGGCACTGACCGTTGGTTGGGCACAGGCACCCCGGCCACACTTCAATACTCAACTGTAATTTCAATAACTTACGCGGACGAATACCTGGCATAACACCTGCAATATTCTGACAAGGAAGCTCACAGCCGACGCTCGTGGCTGCCCAGATACTCCTAGGAGGCGCGATGCTACGCGTCGAGATACACGATTCCGCGAACAGTTTGACCCTCAAGCTTGAAGGCCGATTCACCAGCCATGACGCCGAGAACGCTCGCACGCATATTACGCGGTGCCGCGACGGAATGAGATTGACCGTCGATCTAACAGATGTAACCTTCGTCGATTCTGTGGGGGAAGAGGTACTAGCGTTTTTTAGCCGGTTCGGGGCGGAGTTTGTTGCCCCCACATCTTATGCACTTGACGTCTGTGAACGCCTTCATCTCTGTCTTGCTCGGCGTGGGACATCGGATGCGAACACGTCAGGCGCTTCCCGCACAAACGCCGGCCGATGTACTCCCCAGGCAGGTCAACCACAAAAAGACGGACTCTGAAACGCCGGGCAAGCACATCATCGCTAGGATCACAATGTTAACTCTCCCCGCGGTTCCGCTCTCAGTTCTTGCGGACATCCGCTCCACTGTTTCCCGGAGCAAAATAATCGCCGCAACTCTGTCCTCCAGCTTTGTCGTGACCACGGGAAATCGCGCCAACGCCCACGTGCGGGCAACGTCAGTCTCGCCTGTATGACGACCATGCTATTTCTTCCATGATGTCAACAACTTGCGTCGGGGCGCAGTTTGGCATTTGGGTTGCCCTTCGCATTGTTGGTCGTATGGAAAAGTAGATGAGTGGAGGGTCGCCATGCGATTGGTTCTCAATTTCGCCACGTAAGTGGGACAGATGCTACGACGTGATGCACTACCGGAACGGTTTTGGACTGTTTGATTCCGTGTGCTATGGCCTGTGGCTCGCACGTGGGTGACCCAGCACTAAAGGAGAGGCATGGAAAAGCCAGCTAAAATCGCGCCCGCAAACGGAAAACTGGGCATCTTGATGCCCGGGATGGGCGCCGTGAGCACTACGTTTATGGCAGGAGTTGAGCTGATCCGCAGAAACAAGGCGTGCCCGGTGGGGTCGCTAACGCAGATGGGCACGATTCGCCTGGGCAAGCGCACCGAAGGGCATTCGCCGTTGATTAAGAAGTTCGTGCCGCTGGCCGACACGAGGGATCTCGTTTTCGGCGGGTGGGATATTTTCAAGGACAACGCGTACCAGGCGGCGGCGAAAGCCGGCGTGCTGAATCACGAGCATCTCGCGCACGTGAAGACATTTCTCTCCGGCATACAGCCGATGAAAGGGGCGTTCGATCACGAGTACGTGAAGAGGCTGGACGGCTCGCACGTGAAGAAGGCCAAGAACAAATACGAGTTGGCGCTGCAGATCAAAGAAGACATCGCCAACTTCAAGAAGACGAAGAGTGTTTCGCGGCTGGTGACGTGCTGGTGCGGGTCCACGGAAGTGTTCATCAAGCCGGAAGAGGTGCACTCGACGCCGGAGAAGTTCGTGGAGGCAATGAAGAACAATCATCCGGCGATTGCGCCGTCGATGTTATATGCATGGGCCTCGGTGACCAGCGGAGTGCCTTTTGCCAACGGCGCGCCCAACCTGACCGTGGATATTCCGGCGATTCAGGAACTGGCCCACGACAACAATGTGGCCATCTGCGGAAAGGATTTTAAGACCGGGCAGACACTGATGAAGACGATTCTCGCGCCGGGATTCAAGGCGCGGATGCTGGGGCTCGAGGGCTGGTATTCGACGAACATTTTGGGGAACCGCGACGGCGAAGTGCTGGACGATCCGGGATCGTTCAAGACCAAGGAAGAATCGAAACTCGGCGCGCTCGAATACATTTTGCAACCGCAGCTTTACCCGACGCTCTACGGGAAGATTCATCACAAAGTGCGCATCAACTACTATCCGCCGCGCGGCGACAACAAAGAGGGCTGGGACAACATTGATATTTTCGGCTGGCTCGGCTACCCGATGCAGATCAAGGTGGACTTTTTGTGCCGCGATTCGATTCTCGCCGCACCCATCGTGCTCGACCTAGTTTTGTTCCTTGACCTGGCGCAGCGAGCCGGGATGCGCGGGATTCAGGAATGGTTGAGCTTCTATTTCAAGTCGCCCATGACTGCTCCAGGGCTTTATCCCGAGCACGACTTGTTTATCCAGTCGATGAAACTGAAGAACACGCTGCGATGGATGATGGGCGAGGATTTGATTACGCACCTGGGGCAGGAGTATTACGACTGACGGCGATTGTCAGTATTCAGTCACAGTTCTTAGTTTCTAGTTTTTAGTTCTTACGCACAGGTTTCCGTGGACTGTTCCTCGCGGCTACCGGACAGTTTAGTCGCCTGAAACTGCTCGTCCCTGCCCCTTCGATTGCATTCTGCAAAAGATCGAACGCGCCAGTCCAAAAGACAGAGACAACGCTGACTATTGGTCTCGTTCACAATACCTCGCTGCTCGACTCAAAGCTCGTTCGTTTGGACGGCATGTGAAGCGTGGTTGTCGCTTTCGCCTCGTGCCCCAAAGCGGGCACCTTGCCGCAAATGCGGCAGCAGAAGACGGGCACTCAACTCACAAAACTCTTGCTTGGCGTTTATCTCAAGACAATTCAAGAAGTTCCGTTGTGCCGACACATAACAAGTTTGGCATTCGTGTTGCCCTTCTCATTGTCGGTGGAATGGAAAGCAGATGAGTGGAGGCCGCTTTGCGATTGATTCTCAATTTCGCCACTAAGTGGAGCACATGTTACAGCGTGTTGCGCTACCGGAATGGATTTGGACTGTTTGATTCCGTGCGCTATGGGCTGTGGCTGGCACGTGGGTGAGCGTGAGGCCTTGCCATGGCTGCGACACAGACGATTACCGGGGAATCGGCGTTGCGACCAGCATTTGTCGGAGGACACGCGAGTCGTTCCCTGATCGATATCGAGGCGTGGATGCCAAGTGAAATCCAGGCGATCTCGCCGCTGGTGGAGCAGCTGATGCGACTGATCGAACGATCGCAGTGTGTTGCGGGCCAGGAGCCCGATGTTGAACTGGCGCTACGCGCGGCTTTGAACAATGCCGTCGTTCACGGCAATCGGCTAGACCCCGGTAAACGGGTTCAGATTCTCTGTCGATGTGAGTTGAGAAAGGGAATATCCATCACCGTCAGTGACCAAGGGCAAGGATTTGATCCAAATGCGGTTCCGGAGCCATCGGCGATTGGAAGAATTGAAGCCGAGCATGGTCGCGGGATACTGCTAATGAAAATGGCAATGGACGAAGTCTCGTTTGAGCGCGGAGGCGCGGAGGTTCACTTGCGGAAAGGGCCGGCGCGCAAATCAAGAACAACGCTCTCGAACAACAAAGAAAGAGTTTCCGCGACTCCGAGAGCAACGTTGAGTGTGATGCTGCCCCTATCGGGACGGGAGTGAATTCATATGGCAACAATCACCGAGCATGATCAGAACATCCAGAACTCACGAGGTGTCGAACCCAATGGCGTCGCAAGGATCAAAAGCCTCGTGCAGCAGTTCGCCGTTTGCTGGGAGGCACACCCGGAACAGGTTGTCGTGTCGGTGCTGGACCCGAAAGCGCAAGCCCCTCGTGTCAAGAGAGAGCTACGAAAAATCGGCTTTTCACTTGCGCTCTGTGGAACGCCGGAGCCAGGGGCCGAAAATGTATCCCCAGGATCTCACGACTGCCTAGGAGTTCAATCGTCTCTCGAACAGATTGCTCGCTGGATTTTGCCTCGTGAGGAACGCCAGTGCATGTATGAAATAAGGACGGAGCCGCAGTCACTGATCTATTCGCGTATGCGAGCAGACCGTCCTGACGTTCGCGTGACGATTACGATCTTTCACAGAAACAATTGGGACCAGCCAATTGACGAATGCCAAGAGTACTGCTTGAAAGACATGGAGCAGGCACTTCACCAGGTTGGAGCATGCGAGGGTGCGTGGAATATGCAAGAGACGAGTTCAGGAGAAGCAAGATGCGATGGAGCTCAGTGACGAAGATGAATAAACCAGCAATGACCACCGCTGCCTCCGCTAACCCGGGAGTGGAGCAGGATCTCGTCACTGCCGCGAAGAGTGGCGATGAACCGGCATTTGAAACACTCTTCAAGCGCTATCAGCCGCGGATCTTCGCGCTAGCGTTGCGCTACACACGTGTCCGCGAAGATGCAGAAGATATTGTCCAGCAAACTTTCCTCAAGGCGTTCGTCCATTTGCAAGGGTTCGCGGGCAAAGCCTCCTTCCGTACCTGGTTAACTCGCATCGCCATCAATGAAGCCCTCATGTTGTTGCGTAGAGGTCACGCGCTGCGTCAGGTGGCGCTCGATGATTCGAACGAAGACGAATCAGCTACACGCGGTCTGCAGATACCGGATTCAGGTCCTGGCCCTGAAATGAGCTACTTACAGCGAGAGGGAGCCCAAGTATTATCCGCAGCGATTGACGAGTTGAACCCGCGAATGCGTACCGCGATCGATCTACGGGAACTCGCTCAGTTATCTACCCAGGAGACGGCTCTACGCATGGGTCTCTCGGCGGCCGGTGTTAAAGCGCGAGTATTCAACGGCAGAAGGAAATTACGCAAGATATTGTGGCGCCTTGGAATCACTCTACAAGGCGCTCAACCATTGACCGTAGCCCGCTTGGCAAATCGGACCTGTGTTAATTCTGGCTCGCAATTGTCATGAATCTCAGATCTGAACAGATCGAAGAAGGAACTTACTAAAAGGAGAAGCAAGTGTCGCAAGCATCTGGAAAGTGGATGGCAAGGGTTGGTCCTTCACTGGTCCTGGCACTCCTGAGGCGCCCACTCATGATTGCAGTGTGCGCGGCAGCTTTGCTACCGACTGCCGTTTGCCAAGAGCCCACTGCGAAATCGGTGGCGGGAGTCCGTGGTGGTCACCAGGTGGTCTCACGCGTTCCAGCAGATGCGCTGGCTCAGCTCAGCGGCTCTCTACAGCAACTTGCCAGCAAGGTTTCTTCGGCGGTTGTTCAGATCGAGGTTACCGGGTTCGGACCAGCCGAAGAACGCGATCACAAGGATACGGCACTCATCGTCCGCCAGCACGCTATCGGTGCCGGCGTGATCGTGGATGCTGACGGTTACATCATGACCAATGCCCACGTGGTGGAAGGCGCGCAGCGGATCCGTGTCATCCTGCCGGTGCCGACGACCACTTTTTTCGACGCGGCTGGTGCCGGGAACGCCCGGGTGCTGGATGCGAAAATCATCGGATCACATAAGCGAGCTGATTTGGCGTTGCTGAAGGTTGACGCGAGCAATTTGCCTACGCTGCAGTTCAGTCTTGAACGCGACCCGCAACCGGGAGAACTCGTCTTCGCCGTCGGCAGCCCAGAAGGTCTGCAGAACTCGGTCAGCATGGGGGTGATCAGTTCGGTCTGGCGGCAACCCGATCCCGATAGCCCGATGGTATACGTGCAAACCGACGCGCCTCTCAACGCGGGTAACAGCGGAGGGCCGTTGGTGGACGTTACAGGTGCCGTCGTCGGGCTGAACACGTTCATCCTGAGCAGCGGTGGCGGCAGCGAAGGGCTGGGTTTTGCTATCCCGGCGCGCGTCGTCAGTTTCGTTTACCAAAGCCTGAGGAAATACGGCCACGTAGACCACATTGAAATTGGGGTAGTCGCTCAAACAGTTACACATACCATGGCGGAGGGCCTCGGGCTGGCGCAGAACTGGGGCGTGGTGATCGCCGACATCACACCGCACGGCCCGGCGGAGGCAGCTGGCATAAAGCCGCAGGACGTGATTCTGGCTGTAGACGGCCGCTCCATGCTGAACCTGACTGGATTCGACATTGCGCTATATCAGCACACCCCCGATCAGGCCGTTAAAATTGACGTGCTGCGGAGCACGAGCAAGCTGTCGTTCTGCATCCCTGGCATTCTGGTGCGCGACCCCATGGACCAACTCGCTGATGTCGCTGATCCGATTAAGAGCCAAATCGAGCCGCTCGGCATTTTAGGACTGGATTTTGATGACAAACTGCATTCGCTGTTGCCAGAGGCGCGCATCAGCAAGGGCGTCATCGTGATTGGACGGGCGCTGGGTTTAAATTCCTCCCACACCGGCCTACGACCGGGCGACATGATCCACTCGCTGAATCGTACGCCCGTCGAATCCGTCGAGCAGCTGCAGTTAGCTGTAGCTCAACTTAAGCCAGGCGACGCGGCGGTGTTGCGGATCGAGCGTAAAGGGCAGTTCCAATATCTAGCGTTCGAAATGGAATAGCGCAACATCCTCAGACTGCAGAGCGCTTGCGATACGTCATGGCATGGTGTGTGTAGGCCATGCGGTCGCGCATGCCGCGGCAGCATCATTTCGCGCCACGGGCAGAGCCGCTAGCGCCCAGAACCCCGAATCAACGGCTAATCAGCAAATTCTCTCACGCTAGGTCGTGGCTTCAGGTTTGAGCTAGCCGCCGCGGCACATAGCAGCGGCATTGCCCGCATACGGGCAGCGCGCGACCGTAAGAATCTCTCCAGCCCCTGTAGGTTCAACTAGTTACGAGACCCGTGAATTGGCATGTCGTCTGCACAGCTCACTATCGGGAACAACACCATGAACTTAATTGCTTCGAAAAACAAAGCGACGTGCTGGCGAACAGGCCAGTCTACACAGCAGCAGTTACTTGCTACCACAAGATCTCGTAAGACGAGCACGTGGAATCGTCTGTTGCTGATTTTCGCGTTATTGGCCGGAACATTCCCGGAAATGACATTCGGTCAGCAGCAACAGGTCTCCTCAGGTGATGTCGATGCCCCTCTCCTTACACTCAATGACGCGGTGACTCTGGCCCTCCAACACAACTGGAATGTGAAGAACTCTGTGCTAGAGGCTCAGAAATACGACTTCCAGGTGAGAACAGCTCGCAGCCGCCGGAAGCCCCAATTTCAATTTTCCATGCTGGGCGGCGAGCTCTTGCAACCATTTGACTTCACGTTCCAAAAAGGTGTGTTCGGCACGTATCCAGGTGTTGGCCCAATCCCTGGGACGAACGCCAAAGTCCACACGCCCGCGGTGTTCACTACATATCTCACCGGCAGCATCGATCAACCGTTGACACAACAATACAAGATCGGTCTCGGGATTCGCGCGACGGAACTGGGGCGTGATATCGCTCGGGAAGATGTGCGTGCTGAACGCCAGAAGATCGCTGCCGAAGTCCGCGATGCATACTTCAATCTCGTTGCGATCCAAGCGAGTGTGGATGCCGCGCGTGAGGCAGTGAAAACACTCAAAGAAGCACAGCGGGTCACGGTCCAATACGTGGCAGAAAAGACGGTGCTCCGCGCCGATGCATTGGACGTCGATGCGCGCTTAGCGAAATCGCGCTATGAGTTGTCCGTCTCAGAGAATGGCTTGGCAACGCAACGTGAGGCGTTGAACCAACTGCTGGGCCGCGATGTTGCCACGCCCTTTCGCGTTGACTTCATGCCGGGGCAAGACACAAGCGATCTGACTCTCGATTCCGCCCGGCACGAAGCTCAGGTGAACCGCCCCGAATGCCGGCAAGCGCAACTTAAGAAAAAGCAAGCCGAATACGATCGGCGCCTTGCAAAAGCCGAATACATTCCGGACCTGAGTCTGTCCCTGCGCTATCAGGGTATCAACAACGTGCAAGTTCTTCCGCAAAACGTTGCCACCGCCGGCTTTCTCCTGACTTGGGAACCGTTCGATTGGGGACGCCGGCACAACAAGGTTGCCGAGGCAGCTAAGACCGTCGAGCAGGCGCGCAACGGGATCCAAGAGACGGAATCGCAGGTCGCCGTAGAGGTGGGTGCGAAGTACCACAAATGGCAGGAAGCTTCTTTGCTGCTAGAGGCTTCTCGTACTGCCCACGAAGCGGCTGCGGAGCAATTCCGCGTGACGGGCAACAAATATAAGGAACAGGCCGCGCTGTTAAAAGACCTTCTCCAGGCCCAAGCTCAAAATTCCGAAACTAATTTCCACTATCAGCAAGCGCTTTCCTCTTATTGGAGTGCTTTTGCCGAACTGCGCAAAGCGATGGGAGAAGAGTAACCGATGAGAGCAAGAATTATTTTAGGCGCGACCGCGAGTCAGGGCGAAGTTCGAGAACGCGATCGGAGAGGAGTGGACTGTATGAGGAGCAACAGGAAACTAATGGGGTCAGTAATAGGGGCTGCGCTTTTCGCCACGATTGTGGCTACAAGCGGCTGTCAGGAACCCACGAAAGTCGCAGCGAAATCTCCCACACCCGTTCATGTAGTGGATGTGGCTTTGTATTCGCCTTCAGAAGATTTGCGCTACTCCGCTTCCGTTCTGCCTTTCGCACAAGCGAGCTTGTCATTCAAGTCCGCAGGATATGTGACGGAGATTAAGCAGGTCATGGGCGCAGACGGACGGCGTCGAGACATAGGTCCAGGAGACTATGTTGCCGGGAACACGGTTCTCGCGCAGATTCGCCATCAGGATTTGAAGAATCAGCTTGACCAAGCGACCGCAACTCTGCGTCTAGCCCAAGCGCAGCAGGTCGAGGCGACGAAGGATTACGAGCGCGCGAAGACGCTTTACGCCTCAGAGAGCTTGACCAAGCCCGATTTCGACCGAGCGCAGGCGAAATTCGATTCGACCCTCGCGGCTGTGGATCAGGCCAAGGCAAATGTGCACCAAGCGCAGTTGGCTCTCCAGGACGCGGACCTGACGGCGCCCTTCTCGGGGTACATCCTCGCCCGGAACATTGAACTAGGGAACCTCGCAGCACCCGGGATTCC
>Ga0187819_10000807_pt1 | contig 15844 bp, 13 predicted proteins | sample NC_wetland_sal_i_15_FD_132411 | JGI IMG/M metagenome (GOLD analysis project Ga0187819, IMG submission 132411) | Wetland sediment microbial communities from Neuse River Estuary, North Carolina, USA - SO4_4 | ecosystem: Environmental > Aquatic > Freshwater > Wetlands > Sediment | place: USA...
CCGGGGCGCTTGCGTACGCTAACTGTTGGGCAGAGACGGGAACTTGTCCGGTAATCCGACTTATCGGGAGTTGACCAAGTACCCCGCACGAATCAGCACCCTTAAGCCACCCACCTTGCACCCGTCCGTCGCGGTTCCAGATGCGACAAGTGCACGGATTCCCAGTTACCGATAATGACGTTTATCGGAGTTTGTGGGTAGCCGAGATTTACGTTATAGTTCCCGCATGAACCGCAAAGTGACTGTCCTTCTTTTCGCTATCACCTGCCTCGGTACGTCGACATTCGCACAGGATAAAGCTGCCAGTGACCGGCTACGTGCCGCGCATGCGCAGTACTACACGCCCACGGCGAATGGTCTGAGATCTTTCCGTTGTGAAGCCACAATCGATTGGAAGGCCATGTTGACGCGGTTTAGCGGAGCCGAGATCCCTGAAGACAATCCCATGTTGAAATATCTGCAGACCACCCATCTTTCTGTTGTGGATCAACTCAAGGGCAAGGGATCGATGGAGTGGAGCGACACAGGCGCTCCACCCGAGGGAAAAGAAGAGAGTGTGAAGCAAATGCGTGATGGATTGCAAACTATGATCGATGGCTTCTTTCAGTCGTGGAATGCGTACATGAATGGTGGCATGGTGCCGTTTCCCGACAAGAGCGTCGAAGCTACGACAACGGGAGATGGAATCCACCTGCATGGAACGTCAAACAATGCAACATTTGACGAGGATTTCGACAAGAACATGTTGCTCACCCACGTTACGGTGGACACTCCCGAAATGAAAGTTGTGGCCGTACCGACCTACGTGAGAACCGACGACGGTCTTGTCGTCTCTGCCGTCGCGTCTCAAGTGAACCAACCTCCCTCTGCTCCTCCAACGGAAATCACTATCCGCGTGGAATACGCGAAAGTGGATTCATTCCAAATCCCGTCGCACGTCGTCTACGACATCAAGAATGTGGGCGTCATTGAGGTTGGTTTCAGCGCTTGTCAGGTATCGGTTGCTGATTCGGCGCAAAAGCCGACTGCCGAGGAGTCGACCACTGTCCAAGCGTCATCATCGCCGGCGGGCGCCGCGTTCGCTCCTCTTGACCGATGGAAAGCTGCTGTGCTCACGGGCGACAGGGCGGCAATCAAAGCGTTCTACGTGTCCGATCCGAGAGCGTTTGCGCAAACGCCGCAGGGAAAGATTGCTGATGCTGCCGGGGAAGAATCGGATTTCTGGTCTCGGCTTTCTCCCACAGGTTTGGCGGAAATCGTGCCGAAAATCCTCGAGCAGAACTCACCACAGCCGGGCGTTACGTCCCTCGTGTTGCGCATCGAGTTGAAATTCCAATCGAAAGGCGAGTCACATCAGTCTGTAATTTCAATCGCGCAAGTGTGGGTGGGCCAGGATGACGACTGGCATATTGTCGTCACCCAGAGAAGCGACGCGGAGCCCTTGCCCAAGATGCGCTTACCCGAGCCGAAAATACCCAACACCCACCTCTATCCCGAGGCAGGAGAAGCTCACAAAGATTTTGAGGCGGCGCTTGCGGCGGCTCAAGTGGACCACAAACGAGTGCTGGTCATCTTTGGAGCCAATTGGTGTTATGACTGCCATGTGCTTGATACCGCGATGCACTCAGAGCCGTTAGCCTCCATCGTTGGGAAAAACTATCACGTCGTGCACATCAACATTGAGGAAGGAAAAAGCAACTCCGACCTTGCAGACCGATTTCAAGTACCCCTCGACAAAGGAGTCCCGAGCCTCGCCGTGGTTGATGGCTCCGGCCAGCTGATCACGAGCCAACAACAAGGTGAGTTTGAATCCGCCGCAAAGATCGGCATTGAGGATATAAGCGCGTTCCTTAACCACTGGAAGCCTCCCTCGGCGCCTAACCCCGTGCCTAAGTCCTGATTAACGCCCTTACCGGACATCTGGGTACTAGAAGCTGTTGCATAACCCAATTTCAGCCCAATAGAATCAATAACTTAGCTGGGTTGTGCAATACGCTCTAGCCTCATGCATGCCGCATCACGAGTGCGCCCGTTCTTTCCAAAGATTGTGAAGACTCAGAGATGCGGCAATCAGCAGACTCAGTACACCGACAACCGCCCAGTTGTCCCACACAAATGGTCTTTGGAGAGGGACAGAATATTCGCCTTTGAATATCCGCCGGTAAGGTCCGGGCATGAGGATGTAGAGGTAGAAAGGCAAACAGAGTAGCGTTGCCATTAAAGCGATAGCCGCTGCAACTCGTGGGAACAAGATTGTCGAAAGCAGCGCCACAAGAAAAAGCAGGCAGCCAACGCCCGCCATTGTAAATAGTTTTCCCGTGAGGCGACCGCCACTGAACTCCGAAACTCCGAAGCCATTCAACTGAATCCAGAGCACGACTGCACACACGAGGCAAGCGGTGGCCTGCCAAAGTTTTTGTTTGCTATGTTTTTCCATGACGTTCGATGTGGATAGATTAGCTGAATTTGCGACCGATGGGGCCAAGTCCTGATTAACGCCCAAACCGGACATGTTGAGTCCTGGTACGGAAGATGTCCGGTAATCCGACTTATCGGGAGTTAGCCCGAATCTAAGGGCGCTGATACACTGGAAACACGACGGGCTACGGAGGACGCTGGTTAAAATAGCCCAAGCACGAGAAGGTGGAGTATGAAGGTACTTGTAACCGGAGCGACCGGCTACATTGGTGGCTCGGTCGCAGAATGCCTGATCACTTCAGGTCATCAGGTGGTGGGGCTGGTCAGATCCGCAGAAAGCGTCCCCCTGCTGAAGGATCGCGGGATTGAATCGGTTCTCGGAACTCTGGATGATCCGGAAATCATCACCAATGCCGCACACGAGGCAGATGCGGTAATCCACGCAGCCAGTGCCGATCATCCAGGCGTAGTTGTGACGCTGATTGCAGCGCTCGAACGCAGCGGAAAAACACTGATCTGCACAACGGGTTCGGGCATTGTTGCGGATTCCGCGGCTGGCGAGTGCGCAGGTTCTGTCGTCTACACGGAGGACAGCTACTTCGAGCCAGTTCCTTTCCGCCGGCCCCGCGTAGCGATGAATCGCCTGGTTCGTGAGGCAGCCATCGATAAAGGGATTCGGTCGGTCGTGATCTGCCCTTCCATGATCTATGGAAAGGGGCGGGGGTTACAGCCAGACAGCGATCAAATCCCGAAAATCATTGCACTTTCCAAACAGGTGGGTGCGGGCGTCTATTTCGGAAAAGGTCTCAATCGTTACTCAAATGTGCACATCGATGACCTCGTGGACTTGTACCTGCTCGCTCTGGAAAAGGCTCCGGGAGGTTCATTCTTCTTCGCGGAAAACGGCGACGCGTCCTTCAAGGAAATTGCTGAGATGCTCAGCCACTCTCTTGGGCTAGGCGGTAAAACCGTCAGCATAAGTGTGGAGGATGTGGTGCGGCAATACGGCGATGCCGGTCGCTACGGCGTGACCTCCAATAGCTTGGTGCGTGCGGTCAACGCGCGGCGACTCGGTTGGTCTCCCAAAGCACCTTCTATTGCCGAATATCTCGAGAGCCGCCGGTAACGCTCACCCCAAAATTACGCCGTAACGGACAACTGGGTCCCGGTACCTAAGTTACCGGTAATCCGACGAACCGTCCAAGTTAAATTTATGGGGGAAAATGGAAAATGCGCCGCGTGATTAATTTCGACGGCGCATTAGGCAGCGTGTTCGGCGCTGGAAGCGGTGATTGGTTAGTGCGCTTCAGATCGTGCTAGTGCGCGATGAGTTTAAGAGGCCCGTGGGAGGCCCTGACCTATACGTTTCCGCATCACCAGCAGGAATCCGATACCGGCAAGCACGAGGCCGTAGGAGCCCGGCTCGGGAGTGGGGGTCGTCAGCGTCACGGTGTATGTTCCGTCGTCAATACCAATCAACACAGGGTGAACCAACCCATCGCATCCGTTGCACACCCCCGTCCCCGCGAAGTCCGCAAAAAGGAAACTGAATCCATTCAACGTCGGCAAATTTACGGCACCCGTCCAAGGATCTAAAGACCCTAAACCGAGCGCCGCCGGGTACGGCGCACAGACGAGGTCCTCAAGGAATGCGTCACCACTTGGAAGGGCACTGCAACCTGCGGCAGATGCGTCGGTGAATCCGTTGGCGGCGGCCGTGAAATCGTACGCGAAAGAGTCCCAGTTGACTGTGAAACTCGTGAACGTGTTCGTCATGTTATCGTAGACGAAGGAACCGGTTGGCGCCGCGTCAGGGCCATTGGTCACCGTGAAAGTGATGGTGCCGTCGGTGGTCGAATCCGCGTGGACGTTGGGCGCACCGGTGGCCGCGAGTAGTAATAGTACGGGGATGATCCACGAAGATTTTCGCATCTTTCCAATCCCTTCTCGCCATCCACCGGCTAAGGGCGACAACGATGACTGGAGTCCCAACTTTCTCTTGCATAACCACTGCCGATCTCGACCCTGCCGAAAGGAAAGGGCTTGCCGACACCAGACACTGCACATACTGCAAATAATTGCGGCATTCGACCACATTATTTCCCGTTTTGCGTATATGCAGCGCGGAGCTAAAGCTCGGGTGGTGATGGTATTTTCAATCACAGTCGGACATAGTGCCTTATAAACGCGCTAACCGGACAAGTCACTTTTCATGCCGAAACCATGTGGTTTGGCCACACCTATCGCGCCGTCGGTAAACACAATGCAATCAGTTCTCCCCGTCAACTGTTAGTAAAACACTTTCGGCTCAAACCCTTGATCCCGTAGGTCTCCCTGGCGCGTTCGGTAGAGGCAGCCGAGGGTTTAAAGACCGATCATTTTATTCCAATCGGCAATGTACATGTAAGTGCGAGCGAACTCACTGGGGAGCAGCATTCGATTGTGCGCGATAAAGTTCCGCACTTTTCCCAACTCATCCATTCTTTGCTTCAGCCAATGCTGCGAAGGGACGATATCTTCGAAGAATGTCCACTTATCAATGATAATCGAAGAAAGCTGTCCGAAGTCCACGAACCCTAATAAGTCTGACTTTTCCCCTTCAAGCCACGAATCATCGAAAGCCGTTCTCTGGCGGGTCCGTTAGCTGGTGGGAATAACTAATGGCAACACTTATTTGGAAGTGGCGTTGCACAAACCTCAAGTGGATTGCTTCCGTGTGCGCCTTGATCCAGGCACGATCGCCAACTGGCCAGAGGGTTGGCCGCAAGCGTTCATGGAAGGGTATTCTGGGGGCGCAAGTCCGAAAGCATCTCCGAATGGTTGTTCTCGACAGTCATGCTCAATTACACTCGTTTCGCTCCCGCGTTGTTAGTGAGCTGAGTTGGCGCGTGGAGTCGAAGCTTTGCTTTTCAATCTCTTTTCTCTGGGCGACCCCCGCCAGGCACGTCGCATCCGCTGCCACATCAAGGTATTTTCGAATTGAAAAAGAGCGTTTGTCTTCGGTGTCTCGACGTCCTTCGCACGAATCAGGCGCAGCATCTCGAGCGCGTCTTCACGCTTCTGATCAACTTGCCCACGCGGCAGCCATTTGCGGAGGGCTTCAAGCTCATCGCTCGGAAGGCCGCTCTCTGAGGCGGGGTCCAGGATTCGAATATAACTGCGCTCTTTGTAAAATATCGCTTTCGCAATCCGCTCAAGCTCCATTCGCGTTGTCGGAGTGATAATCGACTTTCTCTCCGCAGCCGCTAAGGTCGCACGGACATTCACCATGGCGGCGGATACAGGCAGAAAGCTGTATTGCGCCGGACCATGACCCACGGCCACTTCATCATCGTCCTCAAGCTGGCCGTCGCGATACGCTTCAAAAACCTTGCCGACGCCCCTCATTCCATACGCGGCGAGTTCCGCCGCGCGGAGGGCTCCCATGCTGGCGCTCCCGTATACGCGAATGCCTCGACTCATTGCCCACAGGATTTCTTTGTGGGTAACTGATGCAACAAAATCAAAGTAGCCATCGATAATCCCGATTGCCTGCGGCCTCTTGCATGCAATGTGGTACACATCCCCCTGAGAAACCGGCGGAAGATATACAGCATCCAGTTCCACCCGTGCTTCCTCCACCCGTAGGGTGGGTCCCAAGAACACATAGATGCTCAACTGCGTGCCCTCCTGAATGCTCGGGCCCTCCGGCCTGGGAAAGTACCTGACACTTCCAATCCAGGGACGACCACACGCGCCACCGGTAAGCGGAAGTCAGCCCGCGTTAAGTCCACGACAATGACGCGCTCAATACCAGCCTTCCGCACCCGCTCTAACTCCCAGGCCACATCCGAATCGAACGACTTCGAATTCCAGGTGGCGATGTCGCTGAATCTGCTCATGCATGCCCTTGATTTGAAAAGTGCTTCCTCCCCTCTGAGATATTCCGCAATGAGGCGGGGGTCATAGCGACCTCGCTCCAGGTCGTCCCGCGAGCCCGCAATGAGTGTCAAACGGGCTTGAGCTGCCTCCGTGAGCGCGCGCATGAGCGCGACGCCTCGATCCGGGTGGCAGCCGAAGCCATCAGCCAGATGCACCGAATGCATTGTCCGGGCCTCCCGCGGGAAAATCGAGCAACGGAACGCAGGGATTCCAATGTCGCTGGTGATCACCCAGACCGCAGCAAGAATTCCCGCACGCTTGTACTTTTCCACAATCTCCAGGCAGGCTGGATCATCGACAGAGTCCAAGTCGAGGCGCGTCTTCGCCCGAGCTCTCCGATCCAGGAGCTGCCACAAGGCAGTGGCATCCCTCTCGACGATTTCGCACAACCCGTGACTGATTGCTTCGAGAATATGGTTGCCGGAGGCGAGTCCGTTCGAGGACCCGTAGAAGCACCCGGAGCCCTGGGGGAGCGGCAAACAGAAATTCAAGTGTGCCACTTCATATGGCAGCCAAACGGATTCATTTTGGAGAAGGTCCCGGCCCTCGATCCACTGCAACTTCAGGCCTTTGTGGAAGCGCCTTTCTTGAGCGGGAGTGAGCATCCTGACGTCGACGGTGCAGTGCCCACGGCGGAATTCTTCATAACTAGCAAGCTGTAAAGGGAGTTGGATGCGCTCGGCGTGGAACATCTCGACTGACTCCATGAGGCCGGATGCCTTTGCCGCATCCAGGTCGAATCCTTTCCCCTGTGAGACACAAATTGTCCGGGAATTCGGCCGGACGACCATTACGACGGGGACACCGATTACATCCAATTCTGTGACGTTTGCTACCCGAGTGATTCCCAATGTTCCCATCAAGGGCCGGACACGATCTACGGTTTCGCGTGGTGGAATCAGGCGGTGCGTGCCACGGAAAAAAGCCTTTGGGGCCAATGGCAGACTTATTCCGGGCATGCAAATGGCGCTCATGCTACACAAACGTCCCTGGGGTCAACTCCCGATAAATCGGGCTACCAGACATTCGCCGGGTCCAGCGATCACTTGGGCTCGGGTCTTGGCTGCTCCGTTGAATTTGGGAATGAATTGCTTATTCATTTAACGCTTTCGCTCGGCCAAATCCCCGCGGAACGAAATCCTACCGCAGCATTTCCCACATTCCAAAGGACATTTGCCACGGGCTTTTCTCTTGACAATTGGCCTCAAGTTTGCCAAGAAGACCACGACTGTTCCCTGGCGGGCGTTTAGCAGAAGGAGAAAAAGCCATGGCATCGAAGAAAGCGACCAAGAAGCGCAAGAAGGCCAAACCTCTGCGGCACGTCAAGACACTTTCGGTCGGACTTAAGCTTGACTAGAAGCCATCTCATAAATGGTTCTCGTCGGGGCACGGCTTCAGCCGTGCCGAAAAGTTCCCAGTTTTCAGGGGTTCTAACCCCTGAGGTAGAGAGCTCTGGCGCGCTCCCCCATCTATGAGATGACTTCTAGTGATATGCAAAGGACTTGCAGCGCCCCGCCCCGGCGCGCACAGGGGGTTTTGCGAGAGGCGGCTCTCGTCCCATGGCAGAAGCTGCGGGAGAGCACGCGACAAAAGAACACACCGTAGCGAAGGCGGAGCTCGTCGAGGAAGTCACGCGCGTCACCGAGCTGCCGCGGAAGGAATCAGAGTCGGTGGTCGAGGCCATTTTCGAAAGCATCATCGCGGCGCTCCAGGCCGACGATAAAATCGAGATTCGCGGCTTCGGAAGCTTCCGCACCCGCCAGCGGCGCGGCCGCACCGGCTCCGATTACTGTCGGGGGCGTCTCGTATCAAGAATAAAGCCGGGAAACGGGACTCGCGCATTGTTGGTGGGACTGCTGGGGGTGTGGGCGGAGCGGTGGCGCGCGCTGTGCGGGCAGGGCACGGCGCGCGGGCAAGTCAAAACCAGCCCGGATGCCCCCTCGGCTTCGCTCGGGACCCTCCTACGGCGGACAGGCGCAAAAGGCGCGCAGCGGTCCATGAGTCAGAGACAGCGGGAACGCTGCATCCCTGCATCGCTGAGCATTACTCCAGAACGATCTGGGTAATTGCTCGGTCGTTGATAATGATCGTTGGCGTAGTGTTGCCCGAGCCTGCGTCGATTGCGATGCTCCTGGTAAACTCTCCCTGCGAGTTGAAGCTGACCATATAACCGATCTTGTTGCTGCCGTCGTTGAACGTGAACCGCCCGGTGGAATCCACGGTCAGCGTGACATTGGCGATGGACACGTCTTCCAGGAGTCCGCCGGCCAGGCTGTTGATGTCCTTGATATACGGGCTGGCGGGAGCCATCGTGCCCGAACTCGGGATGAGTCCCTGCACACCGTCAAACACTGTGCTTCCGCTCACGGCCGGTGCTTGAGTGCCAAAGGTGTAATAGCCGCCTTCGCCGCCCGTAAAGCTGAACGGGAGGTTAGAGGCCGATTGAGGTTCCCCTGTTCCGGCCTCCACCCTGCTGCCGTTGGTGCCCACAAGGAACACGTTATTCGCACCGATCATATACAAAATCGGCGGATTGTTTCCGGCGTTGGTGAGAGTCACCCGCCCGTTGGCTGTCACGCTGAAGTTGCCGCTGACTGGGTTCGACGAAGCCGTCAGGATTGTTCCGGCGTCGTTTTCATCAAAGCCGCCGGAGAGGGTGCCGGTGCCGGCGCCCGTGGAGGTGAACTGAACGCTTCCGATCTGCACTCGCGAGGCTCCAGCCGTCGTGCTCGAATTGCCTTGGATATACACGATGCTCAGACTGTTCAATGGGGCGGGGTTCACGTTGAAATTGCAATTGCCGGTGGTCGGGCAGAACGTCGTGGATTGGCGCAACCCATGCGAGCTGTAAAGATAATGGGTAGCATCGAGCGTGTCGGTGCTGACGAGGTAGATCTCGCCGCCACTCACAACGTAAAACGCGAGGTGCAGGGTGGGTCCAGAGGTGATGGTCAGGGTCAGCGTTCCGCGCCCCGTGGTGGGATCGATTGGAGTGCCGGCGCTATTGTCCACCGAGCCGGTAAAGGCAAGCGGATTGGTGATCCCCACGCCGGAATTCAGGGTCCCGTTGTCGTTGATATCAATCTCTCCGTTGGTGATGGAGCCGCTGCTGTTGACTGTCTGTCTTCCAGCCGTGGCAACTCGGTTGCCGCCGTTGTCCACACCCTCGGAGCTGAACGCGAAATCACCCACGACGGTGCTCAACGTGGGCGAGGCTACTTGCGAGCTGAACACCCCGCTGACGGCGTAGCCATTCGGCGAACTGGTTTTGCTGCTGATGATGTGTCCCAAATGGATCAGAAATGGCGGCGGCGTTGCTGGCGGGGGCGTGAACAGGTCCCCTGCGGAGAGGTCAAAGGTGAAAACGCCCGCCGAAGTGTCCAGCGACAACTGGCCGCGCTCGTCCGAGCCAACCGAGTAGAAGCTTGATGCCGTGATGATCGCCAGGTCCGTGCTGGGACCGCCGCTGACGCTGTTCACGTCCATGACGCCGGCCGTGATGTTGCCGTTGCCGTCTGCGGTGAAACTGCCGGCCATCGCGACCAGCTTGCCGTTCGAGTCAAACCCGCGCAGCTGGAATGCGAACGGGCCCTGCAGTTGGTTCGCATTCGGGCCGGGGGAATGGCTGGCTGCGACGGTTACGGTCAGCGCCAGTTGAGGGCTCGACGTGCCGTCCGTGGCCTGAACGGTGAAGCTCGACATGCCTACGTCGCCAGCGCCGGGAGTTCCGCTCAGCAAGCCGCTGTTTGAATTCAGGGTAAGCCATCCCGACGCAGGGAGCGAGCCGGCGACGACGCTCCACGTGATGGTAGGGGTACATACACCGCCGCTGGTGCCGAGTTGCAGCATGTATGCCGTACCGGCCGTGGCCTGTTCCTGCTGGGTCGTGACCCCATTAATCGTGAGGCCTACGGTCGTCGTGGTGATGCTCAATCCGGGAGAAGTTGCGATCACGCCGTCGGCGTCAGGCCCCAGCGTGACGGTGAAGGGGAAAGTGCCGGTTGGGCACTGTGGCGTGCCCTGGACCAAGCCCGTGCTGCTGACGCTAAGCCCCGTGGGCAACGAGCCGGTTGCCGGCCCGCTCCAATTCCCAAGTGGCGCCACCCCACTCATCGCCGCTAACTGAACTCCGTTGCCCCCGTTATATGCGACGTTCACGGTCCCGCCGGCGAGCGCTCCGCTTGAGGTGATCGTAAGTTTTGGATTGATCGTAATCGTGAACTGCTTGGAACCCGTGGCGTGTCTGGCGTCCGTCACCGTGATGGTTGGAGTCGAACTGCCCGTAGTCGGCGCTGCGCCCGTGATGGCCCCGGTGCCGGAATTAATGCTGGCCCAGGCCGGGAGTCCGGTGGCGCTCCATGTAATTCCGGTGCCGGTTCCCGTGTTGGCAGCCGGCGCCCCGCTGTTGTAGGCGGCGGAAGCCTCTCCACCGGGCAGGGAGGCAGTGCTGATCAGGATGGCCACGTTGATGGTAATGGGCGCTGAGGGTAACGACGTCACTCCCAAACTGTCGGTCACGGTCACCGTAAACGAAGGCGTGCTGGCGGCGTCCGTGGGCGTGCCTGTGATCACACCGGTGCCGGCAACCGGCGACGGGAGTCCGGTCGGCAGCGTGCCCGAAGCCAGAGTCCAGTTGGAGAGCGCCCCTTGCCCGGTTCCCGCAGTGGTCGCCAACGTCAGTGTGTAAGAGGACGCGATGGTTGCATTCAGCGAGGCCGGCGACGGCGCTGCTACCGCCACTCGGGGAACGATGGTGAGGTTAAACGCTTTCGAACCCATGGCGCCGAGGCTGTCGGTAAGCTGCACCGTGAACGCGCATGGACTGCAGGAAGCACTCGGGGCTCCCGTAACGGCCCCGGTCGTCGTATTGAAGGTCAGTCCTGCAGCCGTCAGTGCCGCTCCACCCGCCGTGATGGTCCACGGATTAGCGGCCGCTGGCGCCCCGGATCCTCCCTGGAAGGTCAACGAACCGGAATTGTAGTTCGCCTGGCTCACTTCGCCGGTGGCCAGAGGCGAGGCCGTAGAGATCACGATCGGCACGGTGATGGTGACGGCGATGGCATTCGCACCGGACGAGCCATCGCCGGCGTCGGCTACCTTCGCGCTGAAAGAAGAAGTCGTGGCATTGTTGGGGACGTTCCCCGAGCACAGCGCTCCCGTGCTGGTATTGAAGCTTACCCAACCCGGCAGGCTGCCCGATGTCACCGTCAGCGTAAAGGGTGGCGTGCCGTTCGACACAAGAACCGGGCACGGCTGCCCGATGGTCGGTGTCAGATTGGTGGCAATCGTGGGATCCGCCACCACCAGAATGGCGATGGGCGTCTCCATCGCGCCGGTGGCGTTCAGCGTCACGGGAACCATCACATTCAGGTCGGACGCCGGCGCAGTGTAGGTCGCGGTGGTTGTCGTGGTACCGTTCGCGGTGTTGGTCTGAACATTGGTTACCGTCCCGCAACCGCCGGCGGGCGCCGGCATCCCGCAGGTGGGCGCGCCGAACGCAACTCCCTTGCCGCTCGAATCGTTGGTCACGGTTGACGTCAGGGTCGCCTGTCCGTTCGCGTCAACCTGCAGTAAGGAGGAACCGCTCTTAACCGTGATCTTCGCGGGAGCGCTTCTACCGCCCCCGCAGCTTGTCAGGGCAACCATCGTTAGAAGCCCAAAGGCGGCAATAGCAGTCCGTTCGAGCACAGTCTTCATCACTTTCCTCCTCACCTACACGTTGGCCCGTGACCCGCGCGGAAATTCCTGGAGAGTGCCCCCAAATGTGCGTATCCTGTTAAAATAAGGGATGAACCGGTATTATTAAGACTGACGGGCCCCGCCGCGCAAACGGTACTAAAGGACAATTCGGGACAAATCGGGATATGCCTCCTCCAGATCCCAGTCTGCACGCCAATCGACGTCTCGATACCTGGAAAGAGATCGGTGCATTCTTCGGTCGCGACGAACGCACGGCAAAGCGGTGGGAGACCACGCGCGGCCTACCCGTCCATCGTGTGCCTGGTGCCGGCAGGGCAAACGTCTATGCGTACACCGACGAACTCACCGAATGGCTTAACGGTGCCAACGTCACGATCGATCCCGACGCTGTCTCCAATTCCGGCGCTCACCCCGCAGTAGCTACCAGTTCTGAAGTCGCCTCCGAGGTTTACGTAGATGCCGCCTCCGTTGACAGGCGTCACGGCGATCGAAGGAACGTAGAAGGCGCGTCTCGCGCACGGCCGTTTTTGCGCTACATGCGCGAGGTGCGATACGCGGCAATCGCGTTGGCCGTTCTGGTTGTCGCGTTTGTGATTGCCGGAATCGCACGGCACAGTTCCTCCGCGCGAGACTCGCGCACGATTCCGTCAGCTTCGAGCCAGCCACTTCCGCGCCACGCCGTTGAACCCGAGGTGGAACAGCTTTATCTGAAAGGGATGTACTACTGGAATAAGCGCACTCCGGAGGACCTCAACCAAGCCGTCGATTATTTCACGCAGGCAGTAGTGCGCGATCCCCAGTACGCCGAAGCGTACGTGGGCCTGGCAAATTGTTACAACCTTCTTCGGGAGTATTCGCGGATGCCCCCGAGCGAGGCGTATCCGCGCGCGCTGGCAGCCGCGAAGCGCGCGGTGGCCCTGGACGATTCCCTTTCCGGTGCGCATAGCTCGCTGGCGTTCGTGGATTTTTACTGGTCCTGGGACATCGCGGGGGCGCAGCATGAATTTGAGCGCGCGTTGGCTCTGGATCCGAATTCGGTGGTCGCTCATCATTGGTACGCGACGTTTTTGCTTCAACTCGGCCGCTTTCCGGAAGCGCTCGAAGAAATCGAAAAAGCTCAGAAATTGGACCCCGCGTCTACGCCCATTCTCGCGGATAAGGGATTGATCCTTTTCTACGCTGGCCAGACGGGACGTGCCGTCGCCCAGTTGAAACAGCTCGAATCCGCCGAGCCGGATTTTCTGTCTCCGCACGCTTATCTGTCGGTCATATATCTTGTTCGCGGCGATTACCCGGAATACTTGGCGGTGTCTAGGAAAGTCGCCGCGCTGCTTCGCGACGGCCAGCGCCTCGCCATTGTCACGGCCAGCGAGAAGGGATTTGCACGCGATGGATCGCGGGGCATGTTGACCGCCGCGCTGAAGGAGCAGGAGACCCTATATGCCGCGGGCCGGGAGACAGCGTACAACACGGCGGTGACTTGCGCTTTGCTGGGAAAGAAACAAGAAGCGCTGAACGATTTGCAGAGTTCTTACCTGAGGCGTGAGCCTCAACTACTGAATTTGCGCATTGACCCGTTCCTGTCCAGCCTGCACGATGAACCCCGCTTCCGCGAAATCCTCGCGCAAATCGGTATGCCTCCCTTGTCCTGAGTCGGCCCTAGAACGCTGATGGTTGGTTTTATCGTATGTCTTTGCTCGTCGGGACCGCCAAAGACGCGCTATTCGCCTGAAACGGGGCTGTCAGATGCCGGCGGTACAAAGGCAAAGCGGGAGCTAGCGGGTGGAGGATTTCGGGAGGAGATTGCGGAGGAAGAAGACCAAGTTGGCGGGGCGCTCGGCGAGGCGGCGCATGAAGTAAGGGAACCAATCGGTGCCGAAGGGGATATAGACGCGCAGGCGGTAGCCTTCGCGGACGAGTTGCTGCTGCAAATCGGTCCGAATGCCGTAGAGCATTTGAAACTCGAATTGGTCGCGGGCAATATTTTTCTCGCGGGCGAATTCCTTGGTCGCGCGGATCATGGCCGGGTCGTGCGTGGCGATGCCGTGATAGATGCCGCTCGGGAGCAGGAGCTTCATGAGCTTCACGAAATTCGCGTCCACGTCTTCTTTTTTGGGGAAGGCGAGTTCGGGCGGCTCCTTGTAGGCGCCCTTGCAGAGGCGCAGGCGGCAGCCGGCGGCGAGCAAGTCTTGGATATCCTGCTCGGCGCGATAGAGGTAGGCCTGCATGACAGTGCCGACGCTCGTATACTTCGCGCGGACTCGCTTGGCGATGTCGATGGTACGCTGGGTATGGGCCGAGCCTTCCATGTCGATGCGCACGAAATTGCCGAGCGCAGAGGCGTGCGCGACGATTTGCTCGATCAATTCCTGGCAGAGCGCCTGGTCGAGATCGAGACCCAGTTGGGTGAGCTTCAGCGAAACATTGGCATCGATTTTTTCGCGCGCGATGCGATCGAACATCTCGAGATATCTTTGCGCGGCGCGGCCAGCGCCCGCTTCGTCCGAGACGTTTTCGCCGAGCAGATCGAGGCTGGCCGATTGGCCCGCGCGATTCACGGCGCGCGCGGCTTCGACAGCGTCGTCCAACGTCTCGCCGGCGACAAAGCGGCGCGCCATGCGCCTGCTGACGGGATTGCGCATGATGAGCGGCGCGAGGCGCTTGCTTTCGGAAAGGCGCAAAAGGAGCGCGCGCATCAGAAGGGGCCAGGCCCGGCGAAATGGAGCGAAAAGTTATGGGTATGCATGCAATTGGGATTATGCCGCGAGAAAGGCTGCGGCACTAGCCTAGCCCTTATGTCCGGCGAGAAATTTTTCGGCGTCGATGGCGGCCATGCAGCCGGAGCCGGCGGCGGTGACGGCCTGGCGATAATGGTGGTCTTGCACATCGCCGGCGGCGAAGACGCCTTCGACGCTGGTCTTGCTGCCATCGTGCGTGAGGACGTAGCCGGCATCGTCCATCGCGAGTTTGCCGCGAAAGATTTTCGTGTTGGGTTCGTGGCCGATGGCAACAAAGACGCCCTCGACGGCAATTTCCTTTGTTTCGTGGGTTTCTTGATTGCGCATGCGGACCATTTCGACGGCCTTATTCTCGATGTTGTGGATTTCCTCGACGACATAGGGCGTGAGGAACTCGATTTTTTCATTGGCGCGGGCGCGGTCGAGCATGATCTTGGTGGCGCGGAATTCGTTGCGGCGGTGCATGATGGTGACGTGCTTGGCGAATTTCGTGAGGAAGGTGGCCTCCTCCATCGCCGTGTCGCCGCCGCCGACGACCAAAATGTCTTTGCCGCGAAAGAAAAAACCGTCACAGGTAGCGCAAGTGGAGACGCCGTGGCCGAGCAGGTTTTTCTCGGATTCGATTCCGAGCATGCGGGCCGAGGCGCCCGCGGCAACGATCAACGTTTCGCACTCGTGCCTTTCCTTGCCGGCGACGATGGTGAACGGCCGCTTGCTCAAATCCACGGAGGTGACCGCGCCGGCGCGGAATTCCGTCCCGAAGCGCTGGGCCTGCTTGCGCATGTTTTCGATCAGCTCGGGGCCGAGGATGCCGTCGGGAAAGCCGGGGAAATTTTCGACCATGGTGGTCAGCGAGAGCTGGCCGCCGGGCTCGTAGCCGTCGAGGACGAGCGGTTGCAGATCCGCCCGAGCCGCGTAGATGGCGGCCGTCAATCCCGCGCAACCGCTCCCGATAATGATCACCTTGCGCACTTGAATCTCCTCAACGATTGGATGAAGCCAGATGCTAATGCGGTGCAGCACCGAAGCGACTCATTGTAACATCCCTCGCCCGCCGGAGGGCGCCG
>Ga0187819_10000808_pt1 | contig 15832 bp, 11 predicted proteins | sample NC_wetland_sal_i_15_FD_132411 | JGI IMG/M metagenome (GOLD analysis project Ga0187819, IMG submission 132411) | Wetland sediment microbial communities from Neuse River Estuary, North Carolina, USA - SO4_4 | ecosystem: Environmental > Aquatic > Freshwater > Wetlands > Sediment | place: USA...
AGCTGGCGCTGCCGGGAACGGACAGATTAATCCCCCCGGAACCTGTGCCGATGTCCCAGAACGCCTTATCTGCGGGATTGCCCTGAAGGTCGATTCTGCCGGAGCCGGTCGAGGCGCGCACGTCCTCCGCAGCCCCGTTCACCCGAATCGGCCCGCTGCCCGTGCGCACGTTTACGCGGCCCTGCGCCCGGTCCACCTCGATGCTTCCGGAGCCGGCGGATCCGCGAATCTCCTCGCGCACATCACTGAACGACAAGCGGCCCGAGCCGCACTCAAACGTGACGCCCCCGTGGACCCGGGAAACTCGCATGCTTCCGCTGCCCAGCGTAATCGTTACGTTGTCGCCCACGTCATCCACGCGCGCGTCGCCCGACCCAAGAGTCACGCTGACAGGGTCCCGCAGCCCGCTGATCTCTACGCTCCCTGATCCGTCTTTCGCGCTCGCCTGCGTGTCCCCAGGCGTCTCGATGGTGTAGCTGATCGAGACTGCCACGAACGGCGAGTCCCCCCGCCGCCAGCCCACTCGAATCATGTTCCCGTTCTGGTCGATGGGAGGATTCGCTGCGATCTCCTGCGCGCGCCGCGCGCCGCTTTCCAGAATAAATCCCCCCGCCCGCACCTCTCCGTGAATGCGCACTTCTCCCGCTGCGCCGTTCCGGATCACGATTCCCCCGGAGCCGGCGCTGACGTCCAGGCGCACCGGCCCGTTCACATGCAGCGTGCGCTCAAACGTCGCACTCCTGCCTCCGCCCACCAGGCACGCGGCCTGGAGGAGGGCGGCAGCTAGGATTGCCGCTGCCGGCAATCCTAGGCGACCCGGACGTTGAAGGTGCAATGCCATCCTCTGGCTCTCCACACGTTGCCTACTTCTCCTACAAAAGAAACGCTCTTCGGCGACGAAAAGTTCCCCCCGTAGCACAGACTTCAGTCTGTGCTCTCTCTCCCTGCTTTCCGCGAGTGCCAGCGCACCTGATCCCCGGACAGTCCCCCCGCCCCTTCACACCACTTTCAACCCCGCATTCAGCGAGCCCTGGCGATACCCCTCCAGGTCCAGCGTCACGTAGAGGAAGCCGATGCCGCGCAGCCTCTGCCCGATTTCCCGCGCCACCGCCGCGTCCAGCGCGCGCGGCATTTCCTCTGCCGCGATTTCAATGCGCGCCAGTTCGCCGTGATGCCGCACGCGGAATTGCCGGAAACCCAGCTCCCGCAGCACGTTTTCGCCCCGTTCGATCTGCGCCAGCTTTTCCGGCGTCACTTCCGAACCGTAGGGGATTCGGGAAGAGAGGCACGCGGACGCGGGACGGTCCCAGGTGGCCAGCCCGGCGCGCCGCGAGAGCGCGCGGATCTCGGCCTTGGTCAGCCCGGCATCCAGCAGCGGCGAAAGCACCGCGTGTTCACCGGCCGCACGGTGGCCCGGACGGAAGTCGCCCGTATCGTCCGCATTGATCCCATAAGCCACGGCCGCGAACCCGCGTTCGGCCGCCAGCCGGCCGAGAACGGTGAACAGTTCGTCTTTGCAGTGGTAACACCGGTCGGCGCGGTTTGCGGCGTACAGCGGGTTTTCCAGTTCCTGAGTTTCGATGAATTCGTGCCGCAGGCCCGCGGCCCGCACCAACGCCTCTACCTGTTCGCGGTCGTACGCTGGGAAACTGGCCGAGAGCGCGGTCACCGAAAGCGCGCGCTCGCCGAGCGCGTGATGCGCCGCCCAGGCCAGATAGGCCGAATCCGCCCCGCCCGAAAGCGCCACCACCAGCGACGCCGCCTCGCGCAGCCGCGCGAGCAGACGGGCCTCCTTCTCCGTAGTTTCCGCGGTGACGCCGTCAGCCATTGCGGGCAGTATAACGCAGTGGGGCGTGGACCGCCTGGCGCCGGCTCTCCGCATGCCCAGCCCTGCGGCGGCGCTCAGCTTTCCATTGGGGCTCTGGCGTGCAGTCCCGCTCGCGCTTCCGCCGCGCTATCGCGACGCCGCGTACGCCGACGTGGAAGCATGTGGCGGAAATTCCTTCGTCGGCTTTCGTGCGATGAGCGGCAGCACCAGCGAGCAAAGCATCACCACCGTAATCACGTCTATGGCCGGCCCGTATTTCCCCATGCTCTGGTGGATGCGGGCAATCATGATGGGAGACGGGATGGCCGCCAGCCCCCACGCCAGCAGGATGATCCCGTATATTCCTCCCATCGCTTTCGCGCCGAAAAAGTCTGCCGTAAACGACGGCATGGTACCGAAGCCGCCTCCGTAGCACAGGCCGATCAGCGCAAATGCCAGGCTGAACAGCGTCACATTATGCAGCCGCGGTAGCAGGAAGAAGATCGCCACCTGGATCAGGAACAGCAGGAAGTACACCCGCGCCCGGCCCAGATGATCGGACACCCAGGCCCAGAACACGCGGCCCCCGCCGTTGCACAGCGAAATCAGGCCCACCATCCCCGCCGCTTGCAGCACGGACATCCCGACCATCTCCTGTGCCATCGGCGAGGCCTGGCTGATGATCATGATCCCTGCGGAAACGTTTAGGAACAGCAGCACGAACAGCAGGTAAAACTGCCATTTTCCCAGCGCCTCGGTCACCGTGAAATCGTACGTGCTGGCCGCCCTGGCCACCGCCGTCCGCGGCTCCCATCCTGCCGGACGCCAGCCCTGCGGCGGATTCGCGTAGAACTGCGCCGCGCAGAACACCACGATCAGGTACACGATGCCCAGCGTCCAGAACGTCGTCGGTACTCCATATTTGATAATTTCCCACGCGGCAAACGGGCTCATGACCGCGGCGCCAAAGCCGTACCCGCACACGGCCACCCCGGTCATCAGGCCTCGCATGTCCGGAAACCATTTCACCAGCGTGGCCACCGGGCAGATATATCCCATCCCCATTCCGATTCCAGAAAGCACCCCGTAGCCCACGTACAGCAAGTCGAGCGAATGATTGCTGGCCGCGATCCCCGACAGCATGTAACCGATTCCGTAAAGAATCCCGGCCGTGGCTGCCACCTTGCGCGGCCCCACGCGGTCCTGCCACAGCCCGCCGATAATCGTTCCCACTCCAAGGAAGAAAATGGCCAGCGTGAAGTTCAACTGGACGGAAGTCTCCGACCAGTGCTCCACGCCCATCAGAGGCTTTTTGAATACGCTCCAGCCATACACCGCGCCCAGGCAGATCTGCATCAGCACAGCAGCCAGAGCGATACCCCATCGGTTCCGTACCTGCACTGTGTTCATTCCGCCCTCCCTCTGATCTGCGGCCGTTCCGGCCGCGATCGGATTACCCGCACCGTGACCCCGAAAGCCCCAAACCCGGACACCTCCGCTCAGTGCCTCATTTCCACCACGGCCGGCCGCGACGCCATCTCCAGCCGCTCCTCCCCTGCGTACACCACAAATCGCTCCGCCCGGAGGAATCCCACCAGCGTCATGCCCATTTCGCGCGCCAGTCGCACCGCCAGGCTGGACGGGGCCGAAATGGACACCACCATGGGCATGCCCGCCACCGCCGCCTTCTGCACGATTTCAAATCCACCGCGCCCGCTCACCAGCAGGATGGAATCGGACAGCGGAATCCGGTCCTCTCCGAGCGCCCAGCCTACGATTTTGTCCACCGCGTTGTGCCGGCCCACGTCTTCGCGCTGTTCCACAAGCCGCCCCGCGACCGTAAACAGGCCCGCCGCATGCAGTCCCCCGGTCCGTTGGAATACGGGTTGGGCGCCGCGCAACAGGTCAGGCAGCCGGCACAGGATTTCGGGGTCCACGCGCATCCCCGCGCCGGGCCGCGGGATTCCCCGCACGCGCACGGATTCAATGGAGGCCTTCCCGCAGATCCCGCAACTCGAGCCGGCAAAAAAGTTTCGCCGCGTTCTTTCCAGCTCCAGCGAGATGCCCGCCTCCAGCGCGATCTCCACGATGTTCCCGCGCTCGGTGTCCTTGCACGATTCGGCATATCCCATCGCGGCGATCTGGCTTCTTCTCTGGATGAGACCTTCCGTGAGCAGGAACCCCGCGGCCAGGTCCAGATCGTGCCCGGGCGTGCGCATGGTTACGGTCAGCGGCAGCCCGTTCACGCGGATTTCCAGAGGCTCTTCGCCCGCCAGGTAATCCTGCACCTGGCGCACCTGGCCCTTGTCCCACTCGTGGACCAGGGTCACTTCCACGCTGCGCGGCGGGGTTGACAATTGCAGACGCCTCCTACGCGTGCGCGGCCATTGCCGCCTGCGGTGCCGCCCGGCCAACAGCGGCAAGCTCCACAATCGTGTTGTAATCCGGCACACCACTCGGATCGAGACAGCCTGCTGGCACCAAAACGTTGACCTCCGGCCAGTGCCCCTGGAGGCAGCCCGGCTTGATGCGGTCGATCTTTACGCGCCCGTGAAATTCTCCGCGATCGTTGCGCAACAGGATCGGTTCGCCTTCTTCCAGTCCCAGGCGTTCCGCATCTTCCGGGGACATGAAAATGGAGTCGCGCCGCGCCCCGGTCAGCGGGTCCACCTCGCCGTGGATCAGGCTGTTGAATTGCTTTCCCCGGCGCGTAGCCAGCAGGAACTGCCCCTCGGGGACTTTTTCTTCCGGCAGCCCGATGGGAGAGAAGTGCCCCTTCGCGTCGGGCGTGAGGAAGCGGTCCCCCAGCAGCCGCGGTCCCCCGTACTGAAACTGGTCGCCCTTCTTTCTCAGTTCGGCGATGCCCTTGTAGGTCGGGCACACCCTGTCGATCTCATCCCGGATATCCTGCGTATCCTTCCAGGGAAAGATGTTTGCCGCGCGCTCCGGATACGCGCGCCGCGCCACCAGCACCGGGATTTCCCATTCGTCTTTTGCCTCTCCCGGGCGCGGTCCGCGAATCTCCGGGCTGTAAATCACGCGCCGCTCGGTGCTGGTTTCCGTACCGCCGCCGCGCTGTTCGTAGCGCGTTCGCGAGGGCAGCAGGATCACCGTATCCGCCGGCGCCGCCAGGATGTTTGTGCTCAGCATGATGTCCTGGTGAACCCGCAATTTGATTTTTCCCACGGCCTCGCGCACCTTCTGCGGCTCCGGCAGCGTGTCAATAAAATTTCCGCCGCTCTGCCACAGCGCGTCGATCTCTCCGCGCCCCGCGGCCAGGATCATGGCCGCCGCGGTCAGGCCTTTCCACGCCGGCGGCTCGAAACCCCAGTAATCGCTCCGTGCGAACCGCTGGGCATTCTCCTGGCTCACTGGCGCGCCCATTACATAGGCGCTCGGCATCCCGCCCATTTCCGCGCCGCCCTGCACGCCGCTGTGTCCCCGGATGGGCATCAGCCCGGTGTGCTCGCGCCCCACGTTTCCGCGCGCCAATTGCAGGTTCACGATCGAGCGCACGTTGTCGCTCCCATAGCGGTGTTGCGTAATGCCCATGCTCCACGCGATGATCGCCGACCGCGCCTTTCCAAAGGCTTCGGCGAAGCGGTACATGTCCGCACGGGACTGTCCCGAGCCCTGTTCGAGTGTTTCCCAAGAGAGGCTTTTCGCTTTCGCGGCAACGTCCTGCCAACCCACCGTGCGCTCGGCGATAAATGCACGGTCCACCCAGTCGTTCTCGATCAGGTGCTTCAATACTCCGTAAAAGAAGGGAATGTCGCCGCCGATGTGGATGGGAAAGAAATCGTCGGCAATGCGCGTGCCGAACAGCGCGCTCTTGGTCACCGATGGCACCCAGTAGCGCTCCAGCCCCGGTTCCCGATAGGGATTCACCACGAACACCCTGGTGCCCTTTTCCTTGGCGTAATAGAGGTACTTGGTGCTGACCGGCTGGTTGTTGGCCAGGTTGGTGCCCACCAGGACCACTAGGTCCGCGCCGATCCAGTCCGAGTAAGAGCAGGTGGTGGCCGCGCAACCCACCGTCGCGTTCAGTCCCGCCGTGCTCGGCGCGTGGCAGATGCGCGCGCTGGTATCCACGTGATTGGTGCCGAAGAAGCGCGCCACTTTCTGATGCGCGTAATACGCTTCGTTGGTCAGCCCGCGTGAGGTCAGGTACCAGCCCACACGCCGCGGATCCTGCGACTTCAGCCCCTCCGCCGCCAGCCCGATGGCTTCGTCCCAGGAAATCCGCCGGAACCCTTTGTCGCCCCGGTGGCGCACCATGGGCACCGGCAGGCGGCCCAGCTTGGCAAGATCCTTCGAGGGCATTTTTTCGAGAGCGGAGACATCCTCCAGCAGGTGCCAGTCCATCGCCGGCATCGTGTTCAGCCGCAGCAGCTCCAGGCGCAGGGCGCACAGGTGCACGCCCTCCATCGTCCAATCGTGCATCCCGCTGGTTCCCAGCGAGCACCCGTCGCAGCAGCCGTCATTCAGGATGCGCCAGGCGTAGCCCAGATTGTCGCGGTTTTCCCAGATCGTTCCGGCGATTTCTTTGTAGGCGTTGGGGTGCTGCTGGTTGAGGCCGTAGGGGACCAGACTTACCCAGCCGCGGCGAGTTCCATTCCCGCCATGAGAGCCATCCGTGTCCATGGATGCCTCCTTCTTTCGCGGCATTATATCGTACTACGATAGTTATGCAAGTCCCCCGGCGAAACAAGGGCGGGCAAGGGCTTTATGCGGGATATCTTGATTCGGGGGAGCGGTTTTGGCCCGCCAGGGTAGGGCCGGGAGCCGCGGGAAGACGGCTGCGATGGCCGCTACTGGAAATCCAGCAACACTTCCACCGTCTTCGTCTCCGCGTTGGGCCGCAGCAGGTGACCGATCTTCAGGAAATGCACCGGGGTGTTCTGGAATAGCTTTCGCGCCCCGTCGTTCACAAAATCCTCGTAATAGATCTTGTCGAAAATGTCTCCGCGCGGCAGCTTCCAGTTGGAAAGCAACTGGCGCTCCGCGGCCAGCGAGAGCCCCGTCAGCACGAGCTTCCCCATGCGGTACTGGCTCCCCGCCTCCACATCCACCGTGCAGGTCACGCGCGCCTCCGCGTCGTCGTAGTGCAGCACCGGATTCACTTTCACGTCCAGGTAGCCGCGTCTCATGTATTCCCGCGCTACCCGCTCCCATCCTGCCTGCAACTTCATCCCATCGGCCGGTTCCCCGGGAATCATTCCGAGCAAATCCTCCCGCATCTCCTCCGTCAGCACGATCTGGCTGGTCCAGGTGACTCCGCCCCAGTGATATTGCACGCCGTGTTCGATCGGCACCCGGACGGTCACCTCGTTCGCGAGCGGCTGGTTCGGGTCGCCGGCAAACAATGCCAGCGGGTTGCCAAACCGCACCCGCAGGTACCCCTGCGCGATATAGACGGGCCGCACCTGCTCCACCAGAAACATGGCCAGCGTGTAGCGCGAATAGGGTTTCCCGGTCACCGAGTCCAGAACGTGGGAGATTCTCTCGTCGTTGCGCGCGAGCGCGTCGCTGAATTCGACCGCGACCACGGGCAACCCCGCGCCTGTCACCCGGAAGCGCTCCACCATGCCGTCCGTTCCTGGCGCTCTCACCATCTCGCCTTCCACCTCGCCGGGAATGTGGTGCGCTTTCAGCATTCCAGCGATCGCCTCGCGGATGGCATCGAGCGCCGTTCCCCCTTCCGGCGCCGTGCCGTCGTAGGGCACTCCCGCGGCGCGGATGGCCTGTGCCAGCTCGGCATCCGTGAACCACGGGAAATTGTCGAACCACAGTGGTGCGCTGGGCGCATCGTGGACTGTGAACTCGACCTCCACGCCCTTCGCCGTGGTCTTGAATTTGTAGCTGACGTCGCTGAACCAGCCCAGCCCGGAGAGGCGGTCGGCCGCGGCCTGAATGTGCGCGCGGTTCACCAGCGCGCCCGGCGCCAGCCCGATGTCGCGCGCCAGGTCTTCCTCGGCGAACCGTTTCGTTCCAGTGATTTTTACCGAGGCAACCTTCGCCGTTGCCTCCGCAGGCGCTGTAGTCTGCGCGCGGAGCAGGGCAGGGAACAGGACTGGCAAAAGAAGAATAGCAAAAGCCGCGAGCCACATGCCGCTGCGCGGACGCGCTGCGCGTCTCTCGCCACGCTGTAGCGGCAGGTTTATCCCGCCATCTCTAATCGGCCGGCTAACCATCAGACCCGCTGGAGTTTGTGGTGGTGGCGGAGAAAAATCGCCCCCACGCTCCGACCTCGACATAACCGCTTTCTCTCGGTTCATTCCACGGTGACGGATTTCGCCAGGTTGCGCGGCTGGTCCACGTCGCACCCGCGGCGCACGGCAATGTGGTAGGCCAGCAACTGCAGCGGCAGGATTTCCACCAGCGGCGCCAGGGTCTCCGGCGCGGATGGCACCTCAATGCAGTGGTCGGAGGCTTCGCGCGCCAGCCGGTCTCCCTCGCTCACCACGGAGATCACGATTCCGTCGCGCGCCTTCACCTCTTTGATGTTCGATACCGTCTTCTCGTACCGCAGCATCGAGGCTTCGTCCTGCTCGTCCCGCGTCGCGATCACCACCACCGGAAGGTTTTCGTCGATCAGCGCGTTCGGCCCGTGCTTCATTTCGCCCGCCGGATAGCCTTCCGCGTGGATGTAGGAGATTTCCTTCAGTTTCAGCGCGCCCTCGAGCGCAATGGGATAATGGATGCCCCGCCCCAGATAGAGGAAATTCGTGTAGCGGAAGAGCTGCCGCGCCAGTTCCTCGATCTCTTCGTCCCGCTGCAGCACCGTCTCCATCTTATGCGGCATGCGCGTGAACTCATGGAGCAGGTTTTTGGCCGTCTCCACCGGAAGCGCGCTGCGCGTCTGCGCCAGGTACATAGCTACCAGGTGCAGCGCCACGAGCTGGCCGGTGAACGCCTTCGTGGACGCCACCCCGATCTCCGGCCCGGCGTGCGTGTAGATGGTTCCGGAAGCTTCCCGCGTCATCATCGAGCCGACCACGTTGCAGATGGCCAGCGTCCGCGCGCCTTTCTGCTTCGCCTCGCGCTGCGCCGCCAGCGTGTCCGCGGTTTCTCCCGATTGGCTCACCATAATGGCGAGCTGCTCCGGGCCCACGATCGGGTTGCGATACCGGAATTCGCTCCCGTAGTCCACTTCCACCGGGACGCGCGACAGCCGCTCGATCATGAACTTCGCCGCCAGCGCCGAATGCCAGCTCGTCCCGCAGGCCACGATTTTCACCGCGGTGAAGTTCTGGAATTCTTTCTCCGTAATGTCCATTTCATCCAGGAACACGTGGCCGGACTCCAGCGAGATGCGGCCCAGCAGCGTGTCGCGCGTGGCCCGCGGCTGCTCGAAGATTTCCTTCTGCATGAAATGTTTGAACCCGCCCTTCTCCGCCATGATCGGGTCCCAGGTCACGTGCTGCACCGGGCGTTGCAACGGGCGTCCCTCGAAGTCCGTCACCCGGACTCCCTGCGGCGTCAGCACCGCGATGTCGCCATCCGCCATGAAGAAGATGTCGCGGGTGTGCTGCAGCAGCGCGGGGATGTCGCTGGCCACGAAAAACTCGTCCTGGCCCAGCCCGATCACCGCCGGAGGGCCCCACCGCGCCGCCACGATTTTGTTGGGGTCTTTCGAGGAGAGCACCACCAGCGCGAACACGCCCGTCAGTTCTTTCACCGCGCGGCGCACCGCCTCTTCCAGCGGCAGCCCGTTCTTCTTCGCGTATTTCTCCACCAGGTGGGCCACCACCTCCGTGTCCGTCTCCGTGACGAATTTGTGGCCCTCCGCCGCCAGCCGCTGTTTCAGGTCCACGTAATTTTCGATAATCCCGTTGTGCACCACCACGATGTCGCCCGTGCAGTCGCGGTGCGGATGCGCGTTTTCCTCTGTGGGGCGGCCGTGCGTCGCCCAGCGCGTGTGTCCGATCCCGTAGATCCCGTCGATCGGCGAAAGCCGCAGCGCCTCCTCCAGATTGCGCAGCTTTCCCGAGGCGCGCCGGATTTCCATCTTTCCGTTCTGCGCCACCACCGCAATGCCCGCGGAGTCGTACCCGCGGTACTCCAGCCGCTTCAGGCCGTCAATAATCAGCGGCACCACTTTCTTCGGACCGATATAGCCGACAATCCCGCACATCGCCTGGGCGCTCCTCTTGGAAATTGCCCCTCAATCCAGGGCTTTCCCATCATCTCCAGATTAACATACCCGCCCGGTGGCGCGGCCTTTAGGCTGCGCCCAGTAATCCCACAAACGCCGTCCAGTGGCGCAGCCTTTAGGCTGCGCTCCTAGCATTCTCATTTGATACAGGCACGGGTCTCCCCGTGCATCTTCTGCGTGCTCGGCCGCCCCGCCTAGCTTTCGCTGGACAGTTACGCCCGATTTGCCTATAACCAAACTCACGCACGAGAGGGCCGTCGCGCTCCAGGAGAATACTCACGGCAGCCAAGAAGGGCGGCAAGTGACTCAAGAAGCCCAAGGGTCTCGGCGGCGTCGTTACACTGGGCGGTCCCCGTAAGAAGTAGCAACGAACGCCCGGCGGTCCAAGCCGAATTGTGCCTCGCCGGCGCCGCGGACGCAGCAGCCTAACCATTTGTTCGTCTCTTCGTGATGAATCGCAACTGATGAAAATGCGCGCGCGACCTCCTGTCACACTCCGTCCCCGCGGCGCCGCTTTCCTCCTCCGCATTGCCCGCTCCCGGATTGACCGCTGGGGCGTGTTTGCCGACGAAGACATCCCTCCCCGCCGCAAGGTGATCGAGTACACCGGCGAGCGCATCACCTACCGCCAGGCAGCTCGGCGATTCCGTAAGATCGTTCGTTCCCGTAAGCCGAAACGCTTTTATTTTTTCGTCCTGGATCGCCGCTGGATCATTGATGGAGCCGTCTCCGGAAGCGGCGCCGAGCTTATCAACCACGGCTGCGACCCGAACCTCTTTCGCCGGCGCGTCCGCGGCCACATTCTCTATTTCAGCCGCAGGCGCATCCGGCGCGGGGAAGAGCTGACCATCGACTATCACTATTCCCGGGAAACGTTCATCCAGCGCTGCCGCTGCGGCTCCCCCAAATGCCGTGGCACGATCAACGTGAAATGAAGCCTCCTCTGTCCCGGGCCGACCGCGCCACGCCGCGCGCGCCGTGCCTTTCCGCGATATAATGAATTGTCCTTGCTCTCCGTTAACAACATTTCCATGCAGTTTGGCGCCAAACGTCTGTTCGAAGACGTGACCACCACCTTTTTCCCCGGACGCCGCTACGCCATTACCGGGCCCAATGGCGCCGGCAAGTCCACCCTGATGAAAATCTTGACCGGCGAGATTGAGCCCACCAAGGGCTCGGTCACGCGGCCCAAAAAACTGGGAGTCCTGCGCCAGGACCAGTTTGCCTGCGACGACTTTCGCGTGCTCGACGCCGTGATCATGGGAAACGCCCGGCTCTGGAAAGCCCTGGAAGAGCGCGAGGCGCTGCACGCCAAGCCCCATGAACAATTGACGGACGCAGACGGCCTGCGCCTGGCCGAACTGGAAGCGATCGTGGGCGAGGAGGGCGGCTACACCGCGGAGCCCGACGCCGCCGTCCTGCTCGACGGTCTGGGTGTGGAAGCCGCCCTGCACGAGCGCAAGATGCGCGAATTACAGGGCGGCCAGAAAGTCCGCGTGCTGCTCGCCCAAGCCCTGTTCGGCAACCCGCCGGCGCTGCTCCTCGACGAGCCCACCAACCACCTCGACCTCGATTCCGTCCACTGGCTCCAGGACTATCTCTGCGAGTACCAGGGCGTGCTCATTGTCATTTCTCACGACCGCCATTTTCTCAACAGCGTGAGCACGCACACCGCCGACATCGACTACCAGACGGTCATCATGTACAACGGCGGCTACGACGACATGGTGGTCGCCAAAACGCAGATTCGCGCGCGCATCGAAGCTGAAAACGCCCAGCGCGAAAAGAAAATCGCGCAACTCAACGAATTCATCGCTCGTTTCTCCGCCGGCACGCGTTCCGCCCAGGCCACCTCCCGCCAAAAGGAAGTCGAGCGATTGCAGACCTCCGAGCTGGCCCGGTCTAATATCCAGCGGCCCTACATCCGCTTCGACATCAAGCGCCCCTCCGGACGCCATCCGCTGGAATTCAAAAAACTCACCAAGTCCTATGGCGACCGCAAGGTCATCCACCCCTTCACCGCCAGCGTCGAGCGCGGCGAAAAGATCGCGCTCATGGGCCGCAATGGCTCCGGCAAGACCACGCTGCTCAAATCCCTCATCCGCAACGCCACCGGCTTTCTCGACGATGCCGACCGGCAATTTGTCCATACCGGCGGCTCGGTCACCTGGGGCCACGAAGCCATCGTGGGCTACTTCGCCCAGGACCACCCCGCTTCCATCACCGAGGGACGCACTCCCGTCATCGACTGGCTGCACCAGTTCGACCCCAGCGCCTCGCAGGGGGAATTGCGCGGCCTTCTGGGTCGCATGCTCTTTAGTGGCGACGACGCGCTCAAGCCCACCTGTGCGCTTTCCGGCGGCGAGGTCGCCCGGCTGGTCTTCTGCCGGCTCATGCTCCAGAAGCCGAATTTCCTGGTTCTCGATGAGCCCACCAATCACCTGGACCTGGAAGCCATTGTGGCGCTCAATATCGCCTTGCAGCGCTTTGATGGCACGGTGCTGCTGGTCACGCACGACCACGATGTCATCGACGAGGTCGCCACCCGCATCTGGCATTTCCAGGATGGCCGCATCGAGGACTTCAAGGACACCTATTCCGCCTATGTGGCTTCCCAGCCGCAGATGGCTGCGCACCGATAGGGCGATCCACCCGCCGGACGCAGCACAGAGCCATCGACGGCGTGGACGCGGGGCTGAAGTTTATTCCACGATTTCGAATCGGTAGTCTTCGATCACCAGGTTGGCCAGCACGTCGCGGCTGATCCGTTCCACTTGCTTCTGCGCCTCTTCCCGGCTCATTCCATCGAGGTCCAGCACGAAGAATTTTCCCTGCCGGACGCTGCTCACGGCGGAGAAGCCCATCGAGGCCAGGGCGTTGTGGATGGTTTTGCCCTGCGGATCGAGCACCGTCTGTTTCGGCATCACCCACACGTGGGCTTTCATGTTTCTCTCCTCGCTCAGTATACCAGCCCCTGCATGCGGAGGAGGTCCCGGAACCGCTGCAGCAAAATGTCTTTCTCGGCCGCGGGCAGGAAAGCGGCCTCAAAGCCCGCCTCGTTGATGTGCGCCAGTTGGTGCACGTCCAGGCCGGTGGCTGCCGCCGCCTCGTATTCCTGGTGCAGCTCCGTCTGGAACATCGCCGGATCGTCCGTTGCCAGTGTGACGGGAACGCCGGCGCGGAACAGTTCCGCCACGGGATGCGCCCGGGCGCCCGCGGAACCCTCGCCGCGCAGCCGCTCCAGCGCCCCGGTCCGCACGTTGCTCGTGGGACAAATTTCCAGCGGGATGCGCCGCTCCGCGAGCAGGGCCATCACTGCCGGATTGGCGACTGCGGTGATGCCGTGACCGATGCGCTCCGCGCCCAGCACTTCGACGGCGCGGCGCACCTCGTCCGGCCCTCCGATCTCGCCCGCATGGACGAGTGCGTGCAATCCCGCGGAACGCGCATAGTCGTAAACGCCGCGAAACTCCTCGGCGGGGATAGCCAGTTCATCTCCACCCAATCCGAAGGCGGCCACGCCCTCGCCGCGATGTTGTGCCGCCAGCCGCGCCACTTCCATCGCCTTCTCGGCGCCGAACTGCCGCGTGGCGTCGAACACCCACTGGAGACGCAGCGCGCGCCCCGCGGTTTCTTCCGCCGCCGCGCGCAGCACGGTGAAATTGGCAGTCGCGTCCTGCCCGCGCATCAACATCACGCCCACGGACAGAGTGATCTCGGCATAAATCACGTTCTGGCGGCGGAGATCCTCCGCCAAACGCCGCGCAATCAGCGCGTAATCCTCCGGCTCGCGGAGCAGGGAAGTGACCCATTTGAACGCTTTCAGGAACCCCAGGAAGTCCGCGTAGGTGTAGCGCGCCGCGACTTCCTGCACCGTGAGGCGCTGCTCGTGGCGTGCGGCGAGCTCCACCACCGTCTCCGGTTGGATCGAGCCTTCCAGGTGGAGGTGCAGCTCGGCCTTCGGCCAGCCGAAAATCCTTTCAGCGAGCGAGGAGTTGCCGGCCACGCCAGTCGTCAGCGCGCCGGCGGCTGCGGTTTGCCGGCGTTGATCCAGGCGGTCAGCCAGTAGGAGCCGACTTCCGTGGCTGCCTCGGAAAGCTGCCGGATCACGATGGCTCCGGCCGTGTTGTAGAAGTGGTCGTAATATTCGTCGGTGTAGTCCGGCTGGTCGGCACGCGCCCGCCGGTCGGCCAGCAGGATCGCCTGGATCCAGGAGTGCGCCGTCAGGCAGTCCTCAAAGGCGTGGTCGGTCGGATCGGAGATAAAGTACGCGTCGTTCGGCCGCACGTACAGGAACAGCGCGAACCGGTCCACCAGGTTCGTGTCGAACCGCGAATCCACTCCCGTCTGGCCGGAAAGATGCCCGTCGAAATTGTCCGTGGTGCTGAACGGGTCGTGCGCTTCCGCCACGTAGAACGCCAGCACCGCGGCGTTATCCCGCGCCTGCTGCCAGTTCCCGGCCTTCATGTCGTTCGTGAGCCGTTCGCTGTACAGCCCGATCTGCCAGGGGAGCAGGCCGGCCGCATCCAGCACCGGCCGGGTGAATTTCTTCACTGCGGCCTTATAGTCCCGCGGCAGCCCTTCGTACGGGAACCGGCCGAATTTTTCCAGCTCGATGCGCTGGTAGCGGATTTCCGCCGGGTTCTTCGCCAGGGCGTTCAGCGGATCGGTGGCGTGCTGCGAAAGGTAGGGGCGATTCACTTCAAACCACGGGCGGATTTCCGGCGGCAGCGTGTCAATCGCTTTGTTCACCACCAGCCGGTGCCCGTTCGGTCCCCACGCTGGGATTGATCCCGGCACGAGCGCGAGCACCAGGGCCGTCACCCCGGCCCTGCGGGCCCAACGCGTTGCTCGCCCAGGCATTAGGAGTCCTTTCTCAAATTCCTCAGCCCGATACCCACGAACGGTGCACCGAGTACGAGGAGCACGCACGCTTCCAGCACGTGCGTGCTGCCCGCCTCCACACTTCCCCGTGCGATCGCCGCTGCCAGAATCAGCCCGGCCAGCACCAGCAGGCTCGCCAACGCCACCAGCACCCGGTCCGCTCTCGCCAGACCTCGCAGCCGGTCGGCCGGCGCGAGTTCCGAGCCGCTGGAGCTCCTCCGCGCCCCGTAAGAAAGATAGAACAGCATACCGATGATGAGCCACACCACGAAGCGAATCCAGCTTTCCAGCGGCAGACCCATCATCAGCACCAGGCAGCACGCCACCGACGCCGGAGCCACAAACCACACCACCGGCACGTGGAACGACCGCGGCCGCTCCGCCTGCGTCCGGCGCAAGATGAGCACCGCCAGCGAGACCAGCAGAAACGCGAACAGCGTCCCGATGTTCGAAAGGTCCGCCAGCGTCCCGATGTCGAATATCCCCGCGGGAATCCCCACGAAAAGCCCGGCCACCCAGGTGGCCACGTGCGGCGTGCGGAATGTGGGATGCACGGCGGAAAACGCGTCGGGAAGCAGGCGGTCACGCGACATTGCAAACCAGACGCGCGCCTGCCCGAGCTGGAAGACCAGCAGCGACGAGATCATTCCCGTCAGCGCCCCGATGGTTACCCACCGCCGCAATCCATCGAGCCGGATGTTGTGCAGGGCCGTGGCCACCGGCGCGGCGTCGCCCCGGAAAATCTGGAAAGGCTGAATGCCCGTCAGCACCACCGCCACCGACACGTAGAGAATCGTGCACACCAGCAGCGACAGCAGAATTCCCAGCGGCAGATCGCGCTTCGGATTTTTGCACTCTTCCGCCGCCGTCGAAACGGAATCGAAGCCGATGTAGGTGAAAAACACGATGGCGCCCCCGGTCATCACCCCCTGCCAGCCGTTGGGCATGAAGGGATGCCAGTGCTCCGGGTGGATGTACTTCGA
>Ga0187819_10000809_pt1 | contig 15815 bp, 12 predicted proteins | sample NC_wetland_sal_i_15_FD_132411 | JGI IMG/M metagenome (GOLD analysis project Ga0187819, IMG submission 132411) | Wetland sediment microbial communities from Neuse River Estuary, North Carolina, USA - SO4_4 | ecosystem: Environmental > Aquatic > Freshwater > Wetlands > Sediment | place: USA...
AAACTCTTACGCCAAACGAAAAACGGATCAGCTAAACGACAGCGCCCCACGAAACCATCCCGCAACTCCCAACTTGAACAAACTTCATTCACTTCTGCCAAGCTGTGAGAGATTGGGGCTAGACACTAAGTTCGTGGAGCATTTGAAGTTGAGGTTCTTCGGGCGTCCTTGTCGGATGCCCTCAGAACGACCCAGTTGTCTTTTTTCACGTGTGCAGCACGGCTGCGACAGGCAGGCCGTGTCCTGACGGAAACGATTTAGGAAGACAGCTGCGAGTTTTTCTTGCGGGTTAGGTGGAAGACCATGGGCATGTCCATGCCGTCCTGGCGCCAGGTCCAGGTTTCGGTGATGTGGCCGGCGTCCTCGAAGTGGATGAGCAGATGATGCTGGTGGCCTGCGTTGGGGGAAGCGAGATTACTCGCGCCCTGGAAATCGAACGCGAGTTCCTTGGGGTCGCCGGTGGCGGGAACGACGCGCATGCGGGGCTGATTGTTGGTGGGACAGAAATGAACGAGGGCGATGCCGTCGCCATCGAGACTGTAGACGGTGACCATGTCTTCCATGCCGGTGGGAGAGAGAGTTTCCAGTATTGCGGTACCAGAGACGATGGACTTGAACGTGGTTTTGACCGGCTGGCCCTTGTCGTCCTTTCCTTCCCAATCGCCGGCGAGGGATTGGATCTTCTTGAACGCGGCGGCGGAGTTCGGCCCGGCAAGCAAAGGTGCGGCCGCGACGACTGAGAGAAGCAGAAGGAACAGGCCGGATCGGGGTTTTCGTGTTGAGCTCATGGGGTCTCCTTGAGTTTTGCCGGGTACACACCGCATCGAATCGCGCCGACGCTTCGCTTGATGGTTTTTGACGCGGCAGGAGGAGGAAGGATAGCGGGGGAGAAACCGGGGTCTAACGACGCAAAGAACGCAAAGGAAGAACACGATTGGTGCGCCAGGCTGAAGGTGGATCAGGAGTTGCGGGCGAGGGAGGCGACTTCGATCACCGGATTGGGGAGCTGGCGCATGGTGCGGACGAAGAGGGCGACGATCTTGCCGTCGAACTGGGCATTGGAGCAGCGCTCCAGCTCGGCCAGAGCTTCCTCGGCGGCGCGGGCTTTTTTGTAAGTGCGATCGCTGGTGATAGTGTCGTAGGCGTCGGCCACGGCGATGATGCGCGAGCCCAGCGGAATCTCTTCTTGGGAAAGCCCCTCGGGATAGCCGGAGCCATCGAAGTACTCGTGATGGTGAAGGACCATCTCGCGGATGCGGGCAAGCGGCGTAAGCGGATCGAGAATCTTTGCGCCGAAGGTCACGTGAGACTTCATGGTGTCCCATTCGTCGGGATTGAGCGGGCCGCTCTTGTTCAGGATAGTTTCGGGGATGGCGACTTTTCCGATGTCGTGCAACACGGCGCCGAGGCGAATTTCTTCGACCTCGACGTCGCTCATGCCGAGAGCTTCGGCGATGAGGGCGGCATAGGCGGATACCTTTTGGGAATGCCCTTGCGTGTAGTGATCCTTGGCGTCGATGGCGAAGGCGAGCGACGTGACGGTATCGAGGACTGCTTGCGGCAGCGCTGGTGGCCCCTGCGCTGCTGATGCGGCAGCGCCGCCGCTTGGGCCTTCGGTGGCGGCGAGAGATTCGGTGAACTGTTTGAGCCGCGAATAGATTTCTTCGAAGGCTTCCGGACCGGTGGCGAAGAGGCGCTTGAGGGTGACCCCCAGATAGGCCTCGAGGACGTCGCGTTTCCATTTCTTGGCTTCGTTGGGATCGAAGTGATCGGCGGTGGAAACGGCGTTGCCGCCTTGATGTTTCGAGAGGTACATGGAGGCGTCGGCCACCTGGATGAGCTCCTGGGGCGTGGAGCCGTGAAGCGGGTAGCAAGCGATGCCGAAGCTGGCGGAGATGTTTTTCTCGCGGAGGAGCGGATCGGCGGAAACCCAGCCGCGGAGCTTGGTGGCAAGCTGGCGGGCGTGCTCCATGTTGGTCTCGGGCATCAAGATGACGAATTCGTCTCCGCCGTAGCGGGCCACGACGTCGGAGCGGCGGCAATTGGCCTCGAGAATGTGTCCGACGCGCTGGAGGACGAGGTCACCTTCGAGGTGTCCGTAGAAATCGTTGACGAACTTGAAGCGGTCCAGGTCCATCAGGACCAGCGAGAAGGCGCGGCCGGCCCGCGTGGAGCGCTTCCATTCGGCGGAGAGAGCCTCCATGAAGAAACGGTGGGTCTTGACGCCGGTGAGGCCGTCGGTGATGGCCTGCTCCTGCGCTTTCTGGAACGAGAGCGCATTGTGGAGAGCGCCGGAGATGAGATCGGCGAGCGTGCGCAGCAGCAGGATTTCTTCTTCGGAGAAGTCCACGGGTTTGGAGGATTCGATATAGAGAATGCCGTGGAGCTGCTCGGCGTAGAAGACGGGTAGGGCGATGGCCGCGACGGAATCGGCCAAGAGCGGCTTGAGCGCAGCGTCGGCGGGCGATGCGGCGCTGTACACGGCCATCTGACCGTTGCGCGCGACCTGGCCGGCGAGCCCGGCGCCGAGGGGAATGCGCTGGCCGAGGGTGCCGCGTCTGGCACCCGCTTCCGCCTGGATGACCAACTCGCGGGTGGAGTAATCGAGAACGCCAATGCCGATGTGATCGTGCGTGAGGCCGGCCTCGAGCTGCTCGGTGATTTTGGCGAGCATTTCGTCGGGATTGAGGGTAGCGATAGCGTTGCGGGAGATGGTGTTGAGCAGCGAGAGGTGGCGAGCTTTGGTGCGCTCTTCGTTGAAGAGGCGGGCATTCTCGATGGCGATGCTGGCTTCGCTGGCGAGAACGCGCATGAGTTCGAGGTGCCCCTCGTCGAAAGCGTGGTCATGGTCGGAAAAGACGGCCATTGCGCCGATGGCATGGTCGTAAGCAACCAAGGGGACGCAGCAGAAGCATCCGCGAGAACGAATGGGTTCCACGCCGAGCTTTTGGACTTCGGCGACATAGTTGTCGCGGATCAGGACGGGCTGGCGCGTGCGGATAACATACTCGGTGAGATGGTTGCCGGCGGGCCGGCTGCGCTTGGGCATGCGCATGCCGTCAATCATCTCGAGATGGAAATTGATTTCATCGTGAGCTGGATCGAGCTCGGCGATGTAGAAGTTCTCAACATCGAAGAGGCGGCGCAGCTCTTCCCAGATTTTGCGGAGGAGATCCTCTTTGTTGAGGGTGGAGCTGAGGGCGCGGCCGATTTCATTGAGGACGTGCAGCTCCTCGGAGCGACGTGAAGTCTGCTGGACGAGGTAGCTGTTCTCGACGGCCATGCCGATCTGATGGCCGAGAGCGAGAAGCAGGCGGAGCTCGGCGGGAGTGAAGCGGCGATTGTCTGGCGTTCCCAGGAGAAGGACGCCGAAGGCTTGTTCCTTGGCCTGAAGACTGATGACCACAACGCTGCGGAGTCCCTGCGCTAGGGCCAACTGGCGGAAACGGCGAATGCACTCTTCCTTTTCGAGAGCGGCCAGAGAGGCGTCGCGCAAATCGCGGAAGCCGAGGAGGCCGCCGAGACGCGCGACCAGGCCGACGAGGTAATCGTCCAGACCCTCTTCTTGCGCAACCCGGCAGAATTCGTCGTTGAGACCCACGGCGACGACCGACGTGGGGCCCTGGGGGTCGCCGTGATGCAGGAAGAGAGCGCCGGCGGGCAAACGGACGACGCCGAGAACGCGCTCGAGGGCCTGCGAAAGCATGCGCTGGATTTCGCCGCCGACAAAGCTCGAGGTGGCCAGATTGAGGTTGGAAAGCGCGAGCATGTTGCGCTCGACGCGGCGCTTCTCTTCTTCGTAGGTGGCCATGACCATGAGCATGGCGACGAAAGCAGAAGGCACAGCAGCGAGGGGGCGAAGAGCGGTCTCGTTTGCGCCGGGCGTATTGTCGGAAAAGAAGAAAACCGCCAACCGGAGGATCGCCCAGGAAAAAAATGAAATCGCCAGCAAGCGGTCCGCAAGGGTCTCTTGGCGGCGGCTTTCGAGCCAGAAAATGACGGCGACGGCGACAAAGAGCAACGCCGACGGGACGCCGACGGGAGCGACGCTGAACAAGGGAATGGTGTTCGCCACGGCCCACAGACAGAGAACGCCGGCGGCGATGGCGCAGGGGATCGTCCAGGGCTTGCGCCCCGAGTAGAGTTGCGCGCCCAGAAAGAAGAACAACGCCGCCAGGGCGTAAAGCCAGTGATTCAGCGAACTCTGCAGCGGATTGCCCGGAATCCACTCAGCGAGCGCGGGGCTCAGATAGTGAAGGGCGATGAGACTCCAACCGGCGGTCCAAAGGAGAAGATACGATTGGCGCTTGAGGGTGTAAACATACGCGAAGAAGCCGGCCACCAAGGAGGTAGCCGCCAGCAGCGCGAACGCTATGAAGCTTTCGTGAATCAAGATCAAGATCGATTCCCCGCCCGTCACGCGGACAGCACTCCCCATGAAGACGCCAAAGCCAAACAGACCCAGCCGATGACCCGTAGTTGTGCCGTGAGGCAACGGGCGTACTTCCACGCCGCAGCAGCCCCACTTCGTTGCACAAAACAAAGTACTTGCGATTATGGAACATGATTTTTTGGGGAAGCAAACGTACGAGGGTACTAGTGGCTAAAAAGACAGCATAGGGGGTAACCCATTCAAGACACGCTGAGATATAGCACCGGATTGCGGCCGGAACCGACTGGTTGGACGGCGTGGGGAGCTTTCGCTACACTGAGTGACTCGATTTCGCGCGAAAGTCGCGACAGGCGATGAGCGATTCACAAAACAGAGCGGCTGGAAGCGTGCGGGTGCGGTTTGCGCCTTCGCCCACAGGATACTTGCACGTGGGCGGAGCGCGCACAGCGCTGTTCAACTGGCTGTTTGCGCGGCACCAGCGCGGAACCCTGATCCTGCGAATCGAGGATACCGACGCCGAGCGGAACAAGCCGGAACTGGTGCAGGGAATCGTCGATGGATTGCGCTGGCTGGGTGTGGATTGGGACGAAGGGCCGTTCTATCAATCACAGCGGACCGAGTTGTATCGCGCGGCGGCGAAGAAGTGCCTGGCGAATGGAAGCGCGTTTCTGTGCTACTGCCTGGCGGAGCGCTACGCGGGCGGAGACCACGCCGCGGAAGACAGGGAGGGTGGCACGATCCGGCGGGTGGTGCGCTGCTCGTGCCGCGATGGAAAGCCGTCGTCGCCCGACACGAAGCCGGCGGTACGGTTTAAGGTGCCCGCGGGAAAGACGGTCTTTTTCGATGCCGTGTTCGGTGAGACCGAGTTTGCCAATGACGAAATCGAAGACTTCGTGCTTCTGCGCTCCGGAAAAGGTGACGAAGAGTTTGGGCAGTCGATGTACCAGCTTGGCGTCGTGGTGGACGACATCGACATGCGGATCACCCATGTGATTCGCGGAGCCGACCACATATCGAATACGCCTAAGCAGGTGCTGCTGTATCGAGCGCTGGCGGCGGAGCCGCCGGTGTTTGCGCACGTGCCGTTGATCCTGGGAGCAGACAAGAAGCGGCTTTCGAAGCGGCATGGCGCGACCGACGTCAATATGTACCGGACCGAAGGATTTCTGCCGGAGGCGTTCCGTAATTTTCTGGCACTGCTGGGATGGGCGCCGGGAGGTGACGAAGAATTTCTGCGCACCAAGGATTTGGTGGAGAGGTTTTCGCTTGAGGGAGTGAGCCGAACCAACGGGGTCTTCGACCGTCCGAAACTCGAATGGTTCAACACCCAGTATTTGCAGAAATTGCCGATCGAGGAGTTGCTGCCCGAGGTGGAGGGCGAGCTGAAGCGCAGCGGATTGTGGAAGGAAGAGTGGGCGGCGGGAGTGGGTCATGCGTGGTTCGCGAGGACGGTAGACTTGTTGCGGCCGCGGATCCGGTTACTGCCTGATTTTTCGACGTGGTCGCGGGCGTTTTTCAGCGACGAGTTCACGATCGATCCGGCGGCGAAGGAGAAATTCTGGAGGGATCCGAAGGTACCGGAGCTGCTGGCGAAGCTAGCCGAGGCGCTGGCGGCGCTGCCGGAGTGGAATCATGATGCTTGCGATCATGGGTCGCGGGCGGTGGCCGAAGCGGCGGGAGTCAAGGCCGGGCTGCTGATCAATGCGACGCGCGTTGCGATTGTGGGACAGGCGGTGGCGCCGCCGCTGTTCGACACGATGGTTGCGCTGGGGCAGGAGCGCGTGGTCGGGCGGCTGAGAAAGGCCGTCGCGGCGGGCTAGACCGGCCGTTCACAATCAAGGTTTGCATCCGTTTGTCGCACACGTTGAAATTCTCGCCGAACGTCGCGGACCTCCAGCTTCAATGAGGATGTCCAGGTTTCAGCCGTCGCGGTGAGAAGACGCCCGCCTCAGAAGGCGGCCGCTACATCACCACGCTCGTATCCGGCGGTATTTCTTGTCGCCGCTCAGCACTAACGGGGCGATTGGAACAACTCGAGGTGAGCGGGGCGCGCGGCGTCCGCGGTGGCGGCTACCGTTACGGTGGCGTCCACATCGACGGTAACCGGCGGCAAACACACTTCATTGCTGCATGCCTGATAGCGCAGTTTGAGCGGAATGTGCTGCGTGCCGAGCGGGGCGTCGGGGAGCGCGCTGAGAGCCATGCGAATGATCGCCTTGTCTTCATATACGTTGAGGGCCTTCTTCGAGAACGAAAACGTGCGCAGCTCGCCCTTGGGGTAAACGATGTCGCCGACTTTGAAGCCGGCAGGCACGTCGGGGCGAAGATCGGTGGGGATGAGATAATCCGCAGAGGGTTGTCGCGCGTTGATGTGGAAACCGTTGCGGATCTTGAGCACGACAGCAAGCTGGAACGCGCTGCCGCGTGCGACCGGATCGAGCGACGCGTAGGCAGTGGTGGAAACCACATCGCGGCCCGACGGCATCTGTGGCGCCGACGGCAGGGCCGCGACGACGATCAAGAGCAGGACGCTTACGAGAATTGCCGGCGCGAGTCTCAAACATTCACCTGCGTACCGAGCTGCTGCGAAACGACGCGGCTCATCACGCCATACAGGTCTTCTCCGGTCTTTTCGTGCACGAACGCGTTTCTGGCCTCGGACCAGCCGAGTTTAAAACTAGTAGACAGGGCGGAGATCCAAATTTCGCGCACCGGCGTATTGGGCGACACAACAAACTTGGCTTCTTCGGGCTCCTCGAAAATGACTTCCAATTTTCCGCTCTCGCCCTCGACGTCGAACCCGTGCTCGTCGCCAAGCGTAAGAAGGCGCCGTTTTAGCTCTTCAAAGGCCGCGTCGGCTTTCCGCTGAAAATCTTTTTCCTCAAGCATGGTTCCAGACTATCAGAGTTGCGATTCGATGGTCTTTGAGATTTCGTCGTAGCTGATGAGCCCGGTGATGCGTTTGATTTGCTTGCCATCTCGGCCGATGAGCACGCTGGTGGGATAGCCGAAGAGGCCGCCGAACTTGTCAGCCGCGGCGTCGTTGCCGATCACGATCGGATAGTTCATTTGCGACTTGGTGCCATTCACGTCGAAGCGCTCCTTCTCAACCCAGGGCGCCACAACGCTGCGGCCCTCGTCGTCCATGGCTATTCCGAGCACGGTAAATCCCTTGGCTCCGTATTTCTGCTGCATTTCGATCAGCCACGGAATTTCAAAGCGGCAAGGCTCGCACCAGGTGGCCCAGAAATTCACCAGCACGACTTTGCCCTTGTATTGCGCGATGCTGACGTCTTTGCCGTCGAGGTCCTTCAGCGTGACATCAGGCGCCGGCTGCCCGGCATCCTTGGCGTTTGCGGCATTCCCCTTTGTCGCCCCGGCGTTCGTTCGCGGCAGGCGGGTAGCCTTATCAGCATAGTGGGCGGCCACCACGATCACCGCCAGTACCCCAATCACGATTAAGACTGTTTTCTTCATCACATCCTCAGACTCGTCCGGCGTTCTTGCCGGGCGTTATTTTGCTCCGGTCAGCGCGTGTTCCAGCCACAAAACCACGGAGTTCAGAAAGCCGAGCTTGCCTACCAGCCACGTCAGCCGGTTGAGGAACACCAGACCGCCGACGAACAGAAGCAGGGCGCCGCTAAATACTTCGACGGCGTGAAGATACTTTCGGAAGCGCTGATAGAACTTCAGGAATTGCCCGATTCCGAGCGCGGTCAGCAGAAAGGGAACGGCCAAGCCCGCGGAATAGACGGCCAGCAGCAAGACGCCGCGGGCGATAGTGTCACTGGCGGCGGCGAGGGCCAGCACGGTGGTGAGAATCGGTCCAATGCACGGCGTCCAGCCGAAGGCAAACGCAAAGCCGAGAAGAAAGCCGCTCCAGATGCCCGGTTGAGTGCCGGTGCTGCGCAGGTGAACATCGCGATTGAGCCAGCGGGTCATCGCCGGTCCGAAAAATCCGATCATCGAAAGCGAGAAAAAGTGAACCGCGCCCAAGCCGCCGACGAGCGTCCCGCCCCGCAGAAGGGCAATTACGCCAATCAAAGCAAGCACGACTCCGAGGATCAGACCGGCGCGGACGGTCAGCTTGATCAGCAGGCCAAGCAGGTGCAAGCCGAACAGCAGGATGAGCGCGCCGGCAATCGGAGCCAGAAATGATCGGTGTCGGCCAAGAAAGGCCCCGACGGCGCTGGCGGAAGCTCCGAACGCGATGAATACCACCGAAAAACCGATCACGAACGACAGCGAGGAAGCGAAGAGCCCGCCGCGAGGTTGCTGTCCTTGGCGCAATTGCTCCATGCCGATGCCGGAGAGCATCGAGATGTAACCGGGCACGAGCGGCAGAACGCACGGGGAAAGAAAAGAAATCAGCCCGGCGAGAAAAGCTCCAGCTAGAGAGACATCGGTCATGCGCGTGCGGTCCTCAGTTCACGTGGGTCTCAAATCGGGTTGCAAATCTACAGGATGCGTTCATCTCGGTGCGGTTTCCTATTCTCCCACAATTTGCGCGGGCGGCCATGCTCCGGTGGCGTTCGATCTGGCTCACCTTTGCGGCTCGCGATTTTCGGGAATGGCCACAGAAATCATGACCTTCCTCCACACAGGAATTATTCCCACGGCCGGACGCTCCTGCTTAGACGGAGCCGCGAGCCCAAATGACAGTACGTCAGCGAAAGGGCGACAGATGACGGCTTTGGCTGGCGCGGGGAGTGCGAGGAGAGCACGGCATCGGTTGCAATCCACTGATACAAAGAGAGTTACACGGGTTGCGTCTGGCAGGCTCCTTGCATCGTTGCATTCGGGCGCAGAAACAGCGCGCTGCAGGTGAGCATGCATTGGACGCCGAACAAAGTGACTCTTCTTCGCGTGGTCGTGGGCTTCGCGGCGGTGGGCCTGTTTGGCCGCGGGGCTTGGGCGAACCTTGCCGCCGTGGCACTGACCGTTACGGCGATCGCGCTCGATGCTTTGGATGGCCATCTCGCGCGGCGAAAAAATCTCGCCACGCCGGTCGGCGCGCAGATCGACATTCTCGGCGACCGCATGATCGAGAACGTGTACTTCACCTATTTCGCGGTGGTCGGCATGGTGTCGCTGTGGCTGCCGGTGTTTTTCTTTGCTCGCGGCGCGGCCACGGACTTTATGCGTGGAATGGCGATGCGCGCCGGGCATTCCGGCTGGGGCGCGAACGCCATGGTGCAGACATGGTGGGGTCGCGCGCTGGTGGGCTCGCGCTGGAGCCGCGGCGTGTACGCGGCGTTGAAGTGTTTGTGCTTCTGCTACCTGGGGCTGGAGCTAGCTCTGACGCGCGGCCCCGTGGCCTTGCTGGGCGAACTGGCGGCGGACGCGCACGCGATGATTCGTGCCGGCGCACACGTGCTGACCTGGACGACCGCGGCGTTTTGCTTTGTGCGCGGGCTGCCGGTCCTATTGGAAGGCTGGCGGCACGTCGCCGGAACCGTGGGACCGGGTCGCGGCGCGAAGATCTCGACGCGGGAGGCTGCATGAACACCACGGCCGACGGCAGAGGGCGCGTGGCGGCGTTTCTCGATGTGGATGGGACGCTGGTGGCCGGCCCGTCGCTGGAGCTGCGTTTTTTTGGGGCGCTGAGACGTCTGCAGGCAATCCCGGCGACCAACTACTTTTTATGGCTCGCGCAGGCGGTGCGGCTTGCGCCACGAGGGATCGCAACGGTGGCGCTTGCGAACAAGATGTACTTGCGCGGCGTGCATGTCGATTGCGGCGGCTTGCCTGCGCAGGCCCGCCAGGGCGGGCAGGCAGGCTCACGACACGTGCCGGCTCCACGCTTTTTTCCCGATGCGCTTGCGCGGGTGGCTTGGCACGCGGCACAGAGACACGCGATCGTGTTGATGACCGGAACGCTGGCGCCGTTGGCGCATGAAGCCGCGGTAGCGTTGGCTCTAAGGCTGGCCGCACGCGGAACTCCTGCGTCGATCGGTGTTTGCGCAACGCGCTTGGAAGAAGCACAAGACTGCTGGACCGGCCGGATTCTCGGCGACGCCATGTTCGGTGAAGCCAAAGCGCGCGCCATTCGCCGAATCGCGTTCTCGGAAGACTTCGATTTGGCGCGGTGCTACGCGTACGGCGACACCGCCAGCGATCGCTGGATGCTGACCGCGGTGGGACGCCCAGCCGCGGTGAACCCTTCGCCGGATTTGGGCCGCATCGCGCGCCTGCACGACTGGCCCGTACTTTGGTGGAAAAAAGAAGCCGCCGCAAGCCGCCACGAAGCTGAATCCGCAGGCGTTGCGTGCGCGAAAAGGGAGAGTTTGGGATGAATCGTTCGCCGATGCAGAAATATCGAGGAAATGAGGCCGCACTGCCGTGGCAGACGCGCGTTGCCGCCGGCGAACACAAGGCGCGCGCACCGATTTTCGATTGGCTGCGGCCGCGGATCGCCGAAGCGCTGTGGCAGGAGTTGGACGCAGCCTGGGCGGCTTGCGGCGCATTCGAATGGGTGGCGCTTGGATACCTGGGCGTGTCGAGCGCGCTGATCGCGATCTTCGCGGAAAACCTGGCACATCCGGTGCGCCTGCTTGGTCTTCAGGCGTGCGTGGCGTGCGTAATTCTGGCTTTGTGCGGGACCGAAGCAAGTGTGAGGGCGGAGAAGCGCTTCTCTTCCACGACCGCTCAGATGTTCTGGCACTTCTGGCGGCACTGGTACCCGCATCTTTTCTTTTTGTTTTGCTTTGAGGAGCTCGCGTACCTCGTTCATCTCGTTTCGCCCGGCTGGCAAGACGCAAAACTCATCGCGCTCGACTATTGGCTGACGGCCGTGCACCCGGCCGTTTGGCTCGAGCAGTTCGCCACGCCGGCCCGCAACGAATTCATGCAGTTCGCCTACATCACCTATTTCACCTATCTGCTGGTGCTCGGCGGGATTCTTTACTACCGGAAAGACTGGCGAGGGTATTGGTCGGTGATGACTTATTCCGCGGTGGCCTACGCGATCGGATACGTGATTGCCATTTCCTTTCCGATCGAGAGCCCGTGGTTTTCGATGGCGGGTGCGTGGCACGGCGAATTGCGCGGCGGCTCCTTCACGGCGCTGATCAGCTTCATCGAGCACTACGGCCGCGTGCGCGGCGCGGCTTTTCCTTCCGAGCATGTGGCCGGATCATTCGCCGCGCTGTGGGGCGCGTGGCGGCATCGCCGATGGCTTTTCTGGATCATGCTGCCGCTGGTGTTGTGCATGTGCGTCTCGACGGTATACGGCCGCTATCACTACGTAGTCGACGTTTTCGGAGGAATACTCACCGGAACGCTGGGATACTTTATCGGCGGATGGTTGATGAGAAAGGACGGCTGTTCATCGACTACAGCTTGATTTCTAAAATATCTTTTCCTGGCGGCGCAGATTCCCGAAATTTCCGATATTGGCAATGATGAACGACGCCAGGAACTGATTTTCCGTGCGTATCTGGCCCAAAGCGATGCGCCGGTATTCGACGGCGAGACCGCAACAATTGCCATTATAGCTTACCTGCAGGAGCTGATTCTGCAGCGCACCATTGGTAATGTCGTAGCTAATGCCCGAGGTGATGTTAAAGCCCTTCCTGGTCTCGCTGCCGTACCCGATCAGGGTACGAATCTGATTCGACTTAGGCTGCAAAACGAGTGGATTGGAATCCAAGCGGAAGTCCGCGATGGTGACGAAGAAATCCCGGTAGGGTTTGATCTTGGCAAGCGTACCGATGGTGGTGAGCTGGCCGTTCGTGCCGCGCTGCGTGTCGTACTGGAGAATCTCCTCGAAATCGATGTGCCCCCCGGGATTGACTTTGAAGTCGCTGAGGATCGGCGACCAGTTGCGGGGGCTGTCGGCGAATGCGAAAGACGAAATCGCCTCCAGGGTCTCAAACACGTTGCGTTGGCCGGGCTCCAGTGCTCCGCCAAACGTGGGATCAAAGAAATGTTTCTGCACCAATCTCCAGGAGATCAACTCCCGAGGCTGGTCGTCCCCGTCTTTGACGAAGAGGCGCTGAGTGATGCCGTACTCGACTTCGTTGGTGTTCGTGAGCGTGGAGTCGGCGTCGAAGCGGATGTACTGGGCAAAGTTGTTGATCCCGGTGACATCACGGTAGACGATCTCCGGCTCGATGGTGTGTTTGTATTTCTTCTTGGATTTAGGCCTCTGGAAGATGCGTTCCAAGGTGGGAGGACGCAGGTCCAGGGTAAATTCGCCGTCGTTGCGCGTGACAGATTGACTGGCGACGTCACCCGCGGCGTCGAGGGAGGCTCCGTAGTAGGTGGTACGAAACGCGGCACTGGCGGTGACGTTCAGCCAGGCGCCGAAGTGAACTGGCACCGTGACGCGTGGCGCGAATTCCGTGCGGGAAACAAAGTTGGCGGTGTCGATGGGCGTGTAGCTGGGGGTTGTCGCGACGTTTCCGTCGTCGCGATGGACCGCGCCAGCAAAAGCGTCGAAGCCAAAATAGATCGGAAGGTTTTGCCACGGCGATTGCTCGACCGAACCGAATCGCACTTCGGGAGCGCTCCGCAAAGAAACACTCGTGGCGGGCGTGGCGAGGGTGGTCGCGCTGCCTTGAGTCGGGAGGCTGAGAAAAGTCTTGTCGTTCAGCATGCCTAAATTGAAGCTGAAGCCGTTGAAATTGTTGGTGAGAAATACCGCGCTACGCACTTCGGAATTGATGGCATCACCGAACGTATCGCTGAATGCCAGGCGAAACGTGAGCGAAGACAGCTCATTGTAATCGGCGACGAAGCGCCAGCCTTTCGGCAAAAGGGATTTCACTTCCAATTGTTGCTGTTGGCCACCCTCCGGCGGAACGCCGGCGGCGGGCAGGCCGCGGTCGTTGACACCAAAATACGTGTACTTGATCGAGGTGTTTTCCCACGGGGTTGCGCGAAATTGCCCTCGCTCAGCGTTGCCGCGGCGGGTGAAGAGTTCGACACCCATGGTGGCGTCCATCCAAGAAGAAGGCGCCCAGTAGAAAGCGTCGCCGATGACAAGCCCTTTGCTGGTGCTGTTTCCGACCGGTGGAATCAAGAAGCCTGATTGGCGGACTTTGGAACCTCCTGGCGCGGTCGCGTAAGGGAACCAAATCAGAGGGACGCGGAAGAGGCGGAAGTTAGCGCTGACGAGCGCGACGGTTTTATTCAGGTGAATTCGCGCATGCTGGGCAAAGAACTGCCAGGTGGGATGTTCGGGGTCGCAGATGGTGATCCACGCGCGCCGAATGACATAACTCTCTTCGCCGAACCGTTCGACTTCGTGGGCCTCGAAGTAGATTGGATTGCTGGACAGGAGAACTAGAGGATTGGGCCGGCGTTCGAGTTTGATCGTGCCGCGGACGTTGAAAAAGGTGCCGCGGCCGGTGGCGACGTTGTAGCGGGCTTCGTCAGCTTCGAGGTGCTGGTTTCCATAGTCGAAGCGCACGTGACCCCGCGCAATGGCCTCGTCGGTCTGGTCGTTGTATTCGGCGTGATCGGCGCGAAGCCGCTGTTCCCGGTAGTGGATGTCCACGTCGCCATCGGCGATGGTAAGCTCTCCCTGGCGGCGCTGCGGGCCGGTGGACGAAAGCTCTGCGATTCCACCTTTTTCCTGCGGCTTCGGGAGCTGTTGCGCAACAGCCATCCGGGCGCCGGGGCCGGCAAGCGCTAAAATCGACGCCGTCAGAAAAAATAGGAAGCGAAGCGCGGAGAGATTCCGGGCGCGGGGATGACGATTCACGCTGAGCATGCAGTCCGTAGAAGCAGTCGAATAGCCTAGCATGGGGTTCCCGCCATGTGTAGCGGGTCCGCCCGATGCAAGAGGGCGATCACTCCATCGCGGCAATCGGGTGCGACTGCGGAGCCCGGCGCCGCACGAAACCCTTTCGTGCCGCGGCACGTCCGTCTGAACAAAAGGGCGGTTTGCCTTTCCACAAACATGATGATGCGTCCCAGTCTGCTCGCGGAGTATCATGCCGGACCGCGGGTTCAGGAGAAATAGCCATGATGCGAGTGCAGTTTCCTTTGAAGTTCGTTCTGGCCGCAGGGTTGTTTTGCGGAACGTTGGGCGTGGCTATCCATGCCGCACCCGCCGACCAGCCAAGTCCAGCCGACAAACTCAAGAACCTTGCATTTCGAGAGCTCGGCCCCGCAGTGATGGGCGGACGCATCGACGACTTCGCGGTGGTCGAAAACAACCCGAACATTGTCTTCGTGGCCGTGGCCTCCGGCGGCGTGTGGAAAACCACCAACAACGGCACCACTTGGCAGCCGGTGTTTGACAAAGAAGGCGTATCGACGATCGGCGACATCGCGATTGCTCCCTCCGATCCTTCCGTCGTGTGGGTCGGTACCGGCGAGCCGAATAACCGGCAGAGCTCGTCGTGGGGCGACGGAGCCTACAAGTCGCTGGATGGCGGGAAGACCTGGCAAAAAATGGGACTCGCGGCGACCCATCACATTGGCCGCATCGTGATCCATCCCAAAAATCCGGATGTCGTCTATGTCGCAGCGCTCGGTCATTTGTGGGGGCCGAATCCGGAACGCGGCGTTTACAAGACAACCGACGGAGGAAAAACCTGGTCGCAAGTGCTCAAGATCAACGACGACACCGGCGCAAGCGACATCGCCATGGACCCGGAGAGCCCCGACACGCTGTATGCCGCCGCGTACCAGCGGCGGCGCGCGCCATTTGGCTTCAACGGCGGCGGTCCGGATAGCGCGATCTACAAAACAACCGACGGCGGCGCGACGTGGAAGAAAGTAACCAAGGGCTTGCCCTACGAAAACGGCGGCGACACCGGACGCATCGGGCTGGACATTTACCGCAAGGATCCCAACATCGTGTACGCCGTCGTGCAGCACGAGAAAGGCGGGACCTTTCGCAGCGAAGACAAAGGCGAAACCTGGAAAAAAATGGGCGACACGAATCCGCGTCCTTCGTACTACAGCCAGGTCCGCGTCGATCCCAACAATGATTTGCGCATCTGGGAACTCGGCGCGCAGATGTTTTACTCCGAGGATGGCGGAAAGAAATTTGCCACCGATCGCGTGAAGGAGATTCACGGCGACTTCCACGCGCTGTGGATCGACCCGGCGGATTCGAACCACATCATTACCGGCAGCGACGGCGGAATTCACTGGAGCTACGACAATGGACGCACGTGGGACTTCCTCAACACGATTGCGATCGGACAGTTCTACGAGATCGGTCTGGACAACGAGAAGCCGTATCACATCTGCGGCGGGCTGCAGGACAACGGAAGCTGGTGCGGACCCAGCCAGACGCTCACGCGCGATGGGATTGTGAACGAAGATTGGACCGTCATTCTGGGGTGAACCCCTAAGATGGCACAGTTTTTTTGGACACAGCTTCCGCTTTCGTAAAAGCGTTTTTGCATCTCCTAGCGGGAGAAGGGGTCTGGGGAAGGGGACGGCATTTGAGTCCCCGTCC
>Ga0187819_10000810_pt1 | contig 15809 bp, 18 predicted proteins | sample NC_wetland_sal_i_15_FD_132411 | JGI IMG/M metagenome (GOLD analysis project Ga0187819, IMG submission 132411) | Wetland sediment microbial communities from Neuse River Estuary, North Carolina, USA - SO4_4 | ecosystem: Environmental > Aquatic > Freshwater > Wetlands > Sediment | place: USA...
AGCTCGCCATGCCGTACGCCCACGCCGGGATGTTGCTCGCGCTGACTGCGTTTCTGGTCGGCATCTTTTACTCTCTCGATGCGCTGCACGGTGAACGTCGCGATCGCAGCATCCTGTTCTGGAAATCGCTGCCGGTTTCCGATCTCTCAACCGTGCTCGCGAAGGCAGCTGTTCCTCTTGTGATTCTGCCGGTGCTCGTCTTCGTGATCACCGTGCTCGTGCAACTGGTCATGCGGTTTGAGAGCGGTGCGGTCCTGTTGTTCAGGCATGCGAGCAGTGCGTCGCCGTCGCACCCCCCCTTGTTCGAGATGCAAGTCGTGCTGCTCTACGAAGTCATCGTGTTGACGCTCTGGCATGCGCCGCTTTACATGTGGATGCTGCTGACCTCAGTCTGGCCGCGGCGCGCAACATTTCTCTGGGCCGTGTTACCGCCGCTGGCGCTGGCTGCCCTCGAGTACATTGCCTTTCACACTTCGCATCTCTGCTCCATGCTGCAAGACCGACTGTTGGGATTCGACGAGATCGCCTTCGACCTCAAGGATAAGAATGGCGTCCCGATTGACGCCCATTTTATTCCGCTGACTCAAATCGCTCCGGCGAGGTTCCTGAGCAGCCCCAGTTTGTGGCTCGGGCTGGTATTTGCCGTGATATGCCTCGCCGCAGCTATTCGGCTACGCCGCTATCGCGACCCGATTTGAGTTCGCTTGGGCATTAGGTTCATTAGTTCGCGTAAGGGGTAAGTATGAGCACAGCAGCAATGACCAACCGGATCGCAGAAGCGTTGCTGTGCCTGAAAGCCAATGCCGTTTTTCAAGATCTCGCTGGCGTTGCCTTACGCTCTGACCGCGATGTTAGAAGTATGAAACCAGTCGCGATTCTGGCATTCATGCTGTTCCTGCTTCCACGTAACCTCTTTGCGATATCAGGGGTCGCCCAGGAAATCACGGATTCTCCGGGAATCGCGTTCCACAGCTCATCCGATCTTGTCTTGGTTGATGTGATCGCCGGGAATGCTAAGAGCGGCCTTCCGGACAAGACGCTAAAGCGAGACGATTTCCAGATCTTTGACGACGGTCGTCCGCTTTCGATCAAGACGTTTGACAGCGGGGCACAGTTTTCAACTCGGCCCCTCGCACTCTGGTTTGTTGTGCTCTGCAATATGCAAGGCTACGAGACGCATGGTTCGGGCTTGTTTCGAGGACGAATCAGCCATTTCAAGCCTGCTCTGAAGAACTTGGACAAACAAGATACGGTGGGAGTCGCGCACTGGTGTGACGATGGCCAATCCAAACTCGACTTGCTGCCGACTAGCGACGTCGAGGAGGCGGCGACGGCCTTGGAGCAGGCACTCGCGCCCATGCCCGACACGAAAGACCACGATAGACCAGGCGAGCTAGCGCTGCAGAAGACCTTGCAACTCATCGTTGATGCTACGCGTGCGTCCAAACCCGAGCCACTGCCGGTGGTGATCTTTCTCTATGGAGACTGGAGTGGAATGGACCGATCGGAGGCCGACCACTTCATCGATGAACTCTTGGAGACGTCGGCCATAGCTTTTGGATTGAAGGACCGCCGATCTCCGCATCTATGGTTCTGGTTACCCGGCGAAAAGAAAGAAATTGCACACTACATTGCCACCGAGACTGGGGGCGAATACTTGCAAGTAACCCCCGAAACATACGCAACAGGCTTGGAAGAAATTCTACGGCAGCTTCATTTTCGCTACGAGTTGGGATTCAAGCCAGAAGCCTTGGACGGCAAGCGGCATACGCTCCGTGTGAAGCTGGCCGATGCTGTGAAGAACCAGCACAAAGGGGTGCGTCTGCGATACCGCGCCGCCTATGTGCCGACCCGCAATGGAACCAGGTAGTCTCACCGGTTCTTGGCAACGGGATGATACCGAGCAAGTGAGGAATTGCAATCGTAACGTGTCATGCACACTTGATTCAATCGTTCGCAAAAGGACAGTCAAGACTATGAGCACAGATACGCAGAGTTTGGTTCGTGTGCTTCTTTTCGCAATGTTTCTGCAATTTACTCTATCCGGCAAAGCACGTGGACAACAAAGCGCACCAGACGACCAAGTTATTCGCGTCAACGTTGAGCTGGTTCAGGTTGACGTGCAGATACTGCAGAAAAAGAGCGGCCGCCCTTTAGGCTCGCTGAGCAAAGAGGATTTCCAGCTCTACGAGGACGGAGTACGGCAACAGATCGCGGAGATCAGCCAGAACCAGCTTCCTCTCTCTGTGGTGCTGCTGTTTGATCTAACGTACAGCGTTCAGCCGGTGCTCAAGCCGCTGGCCGCGGGAGCGCTGGACGCCTTACAGCACCTCAAGCCCGAAGATGAAGTAGCGGTTATGGTCTATGCGGCATCGGCGCAACTGCTGCAGGATTTCACCACCGACCGCGCTCAGGCAGTTGCAGCCATTGATAAAGCGAGCGAGATGGAAAGTAGCGACGAAGCTTTTTTCAATGAAGCGATCTTCCAGGCGTCTGCGCAATTGGGAAACGCGAAAAATCCCAAGAGCAGAAGAACCATCATCTGGCTCACTGACAATGTGCCCAACATTCCTTCGGATCGTGAGCACAGCGAGCAAGACGCATTTCATGAAGTATTTGAAACGGGAACGGTGGTTTCCGCCCTGCTCGAGCGCAGCCCCATTTCTGATTTCTTCATTGTGACCTTCAGCAAGAATCCTATGTTTGCTCCCATGCGCCGGCATAACCCTCCGGGCGATGTTTCCAAGTATGCGGAACGCACTGGCGGCGAGGTGATGAAGTCCAGCAAAGAGGAGGTGAGCGCGAAGCTGGCGCAGCTGATCGACGAGATTCGCACCCGCTACACGCTGGGCTACTATCCTTCCGTCAAACAGCCAAAAGGCAAGTTCTGCGAAATCAAACTCCAGATCAGAGCAGAAACCCAAAAGCGAGAAGGCCGGCTGCTTGTACGGACGAAGAAAGGCTACTACAGATGAGGGCGTGGTGAGTGCGGAACCGAGAGCGACTGCGCTCTTGGTTCTATCGCTTACGTAAGGAGAAACCAATATGAGCACAGCTGAAATGAAAGGACGGATTGCCGAAGCGTCACCGCATTTCAAGGCCGGAATTGCGGGGGTCTTTTATTTGGTCACCGTACTGATGGGAGGAATTGTCCTCTTGGTTCATGGCAGGTTGGGTTGGGTAGTCGACCTCGTGGCGACCGCTTGTTATGTCGCTGTGACGGTTCTCTTCTATGACTTAAGCCGGTGAACAGGGATTGTCTCTTTAAGCAGCAACGGTCTGATTCGATGTACAGGAGGACGCATGGAAAGACTGGTTTTTATTAACTGCTCAGCGGTTGAATGTACTTCTCTCTCACCCACTGCTCCGATTTGGCAGGACGTGCTGGCACAGGCGATGACCGGCGAACTGATCGCCGCGATAAACTACACCTCGTTATCGCACGCAACCTGGAGCGGCTACGCAGGCTCGCGGCGGAGTTGAAGAGGTCACAACTACTGGATTGGAGCAGACCGTCACAGATGTGCGAGACCACCGGGGATGTTAAGTCAAACTGGCATAAATGCCAAGGCTTTCGGCGGCCTTACGGAGGCGCTTATCTTTCGTCCACAGAAGCGTGGACGGATTGATAAAGACGGAGGCTATCAAATGCGCGTCGGTAAGACCGATGCCCAGGTTATACAAACGGCGAGCCTCAATCATTAGCCGGACTTCGCTCAGCTGAGCCATGCGTATCTGTGGCAAAAGATCCAGGAGTACAAGCGTGTTGGTGCGCTCCTGGAGTGAACCTAGGGCAAGTTCGGCAATGATGAATGGATGGATCACAATTTGCCCTTGGTTAAGATACTTGCGCATCTCTTTGTTTTCCGAACGGAGATGGTCAATCCAGATCGACGTATCTGCAAGAATCAATTCGACCGTCCCCTGCGGCGAGGAATGTTCTTCAATTTGGGCATTGTTCCTCCCAGGGAGGCCAATCTGCGGGCGCTTTCCCGCTCGATGAGGGCTTTGAGAGCTTCACGAATTAAGGCCGTCTTCTCTGCTACCCCGGTGAACTCCTGGGCAATGCGGAGGAGGTCGTCATCAAGCGCGATGGTTGTTCTCATAGGAGCCTCCAGGCACTGATTATAGCATCAAATGATGTCATTTGTGTGCTTATCCGCGCCCAAATGCAAGGACGAGGTACCACATAAACTCGTGATGAATGCGCCTACAATATTTATCTTCGTCGTTCGTCTACCTAAGTAGATGGACGTAGCGCTGAGAAAACAGTGGGCGATGAGCGATCAGGATCAAAGGATCTCCGAAGCTATCGCCCGCGACGAGCCCCGGCTGCGTAACTTCATTCGCAGGCGTGTGCCAGACCGGAGCGAGGCGGAGGACATCCTGCAAGATGTCTTCTACGAGCTCGTGGAAGCCTACCGCATGATGAAGCCGGTGGAGCAGGTCACCGCTTGGTTGTTCCGCGTCGCCCGCAATCGGATCATTGATTTGTTCCGCAGGAGAAAACGGGAGGCGTCACGAAATACGCCGGAGACGTTCTCCGAGGACGGCGAGGCGCTGTTACTGGAAGAACTCCTCGCATCCCGGGACGCCGGACCTGATGCCGTCTACGTGCGCAACATCTTACTGGAAGAATTGGATGATGCGCTCGACGAATTGCCAGCGGAGCAGAGAGAGGTTTTCATCGCCCACGAATTGATGGGTTACACGTTTAAGGAGTTGGCCGAGCAGTACGGCGTCGGGGTGAACACTTTGCTTTCGCGCAAGCACTATGCGGTCAAGTATCTGCGGGAGCGGCTGCGAGACATCCACGATGAATTCAGCGAAGAATAGGAGACGACCTTGAAAGGAAACCGGGTTGCACGGATATTGAAGTTTGCCATATTTGGGGTGTTGTTTTTTGCGCTGTTTACCTTCCTGGTGATGAGCTTGTGGAATTGGCTCATGCCGGCTTTGTTTGGCTGGCGCGTGATCACCTTCTGGCAGGCTCTGGGAATCCTGGTGCTGAGCAAAATTCTGTTCGGCGGATTCCGGGGTGGTCCCCACCGTGACTGGAATTGGCGACGCAGGATGTTCGAGCGCTGGGAGAAGATGACGCCCGAGCAGCGCGAGAAGTTACGGGAACGAATGCGGAGCTGCGGTTCGTTTGGGCCGGCGGAAGCTGAGCCAAAGGCTTGAGTGTCCAAAGATACTCACGCGAAAGCGCGACGGTTCGCGTGATTGTCTAGTCTTCCACGTTCGAGGGGGTTAGTTCTTCCGGTTCTTCGTAATCTCGCGCCAGGCTGAAATCGTTTTGTCCGAAGTCGTCGTTGCCTCCGGGGACGCTCGATTGCTTCTCCAGCTTGCGCTGCTGGCGTTTTTCTAATTTCTCGCGCTGCTTGTCCTGACGCGAACGCTCTTTCTGGCGTTTGTTAAAGCTTGAGCGACTTCGACCAGCCATACCCACCTCCAGGAATGATTTTGCGGGTTGCGATCCATTCGAAGCACCGTCGTTCTCAGCGGTTCAGAAAACTAATGAATCGGCCGGCTCGGCATGGACTGCGGATTTCACTTCTTACGCGTACCCGCTGGTTTCGTTTTGGCAGCCCCCGCCCGGAGGAGTGCATGAGTTCGTATCCGGCGCTGGATGTTCTGCTTCCGCACACGGTGGGCTCGGGACTTGTCTCCATTGATTAACGACATAGATACCTCTCTCCGCGCCTCGGCTGTTGGATCTTCTCAATCGCGAAGGCGCAGAGCTGGTTGCGATGATCTTCGTGGTTAAGAGCTGACTTCAGTATACGTGATTTACTGCGATGAGGAGAACATTACAGAAGGACGGAAGAGCGCGAAGAAATGAGTGAAGAAGGGGCAGCTCGCGCGTTTCGCCAGGCGAAGACGCCGGGCCTCCACGGTATTGTCATTGCTTTTCTATCCTCTGCAAGCGGAACAGCAGGGTTCCCCACCCTAATTTCGATCGCATCTGCACCGGAGTGTGGTTGGCGTCGTCTGTGAACCACGCCCACACCGTGCCTTTACCCTGCAAAGCACCGGAAATCGGCTCCGCTTTGACGCGCACCGTCTGAAATGGACCGGCTGGTACCTTGGCCTGTTCCCGAGCCTCCACGCGCGCTCTCACGTCGGTTGTTTTGTTTCCGTCGTTGATGGGGAAGGTGTAGGTATTGCCTGGTTGGAGAGGCAACGATGCGAGGTAATAGAATCCGCTGACCACATCTGTAACGCAGGCGGGAAGATCGTTTTCCACATGTTTTTGTTCGCCAGTCTTCAGATTTTTCTCATCAAGCACGCTCTTGTTTCGAGAGTAATCGAAACGCAGCTCGCTTTGGCGGGAGCGAGAACTTTCTTCGGTATGTTTTGAAACGCGCAGCGAGCAGAAGGTTCCCGGATCGAAGAATGCTTCGAAAAGATCATGAACCTTGTACAGCGCGTTCGCAACCCCGGCAGAGTCGGCGAGCGCGGTTACGTGCTGTTGGCCGCTGCCCGCTCCCAGGGTAACCCTGGCCGTTCCCGCATGGAACAGGTGCCATTCGACGTCATACACGTAGGTCTGACCGTTGGGATAAGCATAATTTGGTGGCGGGGGAATAACCCGCGCCGACGGGGCTGCGCCGATAGTGGGGAGCGAAGCTGGACTCGACGGGTTCGAGGGACGAACCTGCCCCTGCGTTGAGGCGACCGAGAGTGTTGCGAACAAACACCACGCCAGATTGGACTTTAAGAAAATGTACATGTTGCTTAGACGAACCATTCCAGTATGTAGTGAGATACCGGATTGCAGATGAGAGATGTCTTGCGATCCCGTCTATCGGATCCAGAACAGCTTCGCGGTCAATGCAGCCATCATCGCCATCGCACCTAGAGTCGCATTGTACTCACGATGTTTCCAGTATAAGTCCCAGGAAAATGTCCCGCGCCCTAAGCTACGGGAACTCAGCCGAGGCAGAAGGCGAGGCACCTGCCGGGCGTATTCTGCAAATTCAGAAAAATGTTCTCTCAAGAAGGCCTCTTCACCCTGAATTACAGGCAAATAGATCACAACAAAAAGCAAAGGCAGCACCAGCCCAATCCACCAGCTTCGAGCCGCGATGGCAAAACCCGCAGCCAGAATCAGGGAACCGAGATAAAGCGGATTGCGAGTATAAGCGTAAGGTCCGGTAGTCGAGAGCTGCTCATTTTTCTGTACATGACCCGATGCCAGCGCACGAATTGCCAGTCCTGGAATGATGAGCGCCAAGCCCATCATCATGGATAAGGTTGTAGGTCTTGCAAGCCACAAATAGAATGCGGTGAAAGCAAATCCCAGAGGCACGCGGATGCGGCGAGCGATTCTGGTCCAGGTAACGCTAGCCACGGTCGCTCTCCAGCAGTTCCCGGGCGGCGGCAACAACTTCGTCCGGGCTGATTTCGAGCATTCCAGGATCGGGTTCCGCGCGGCGGGCGTGCGAGGTCGAACTGGCAGAGCTGCGCAAAACGACGCTCCGAGTCCCGAAGGGCCCATTGCGCGCTGGATTGGTGGGACCGAAGATTGCGACTACGGGAATCCCAAGCGCCGCGGCCAAGTGCAAGGGGCCGGTATCGCCTCCGATGAAGAGCCGTGCGCGGCGCGTGAGAGCGATCAATTCGGTGAGTGAACCTGTCACGCCCGTTGCAGTGCCGCCGCTGGCCGATACAACTGCGCGCATCAATGGCTCTTCGCCGGGGCCGAAATTGATGAGGACCTGCATTCCATCTTGCGCTAATTGCCTGGCCACCTGCCCGTAGCGTTCCGCGGGCCACTGCTTGGCTCCCCAACCGGCGCCCGGGTTTAACAGAACGAACTGTGGCGAGCGGTCTTGACATCGCTTTTCGGCAGCTTCGTCGCGGGGGAATTGTATTTTGGGCATTGGCAGCGGACGGCGCACCACGGACTCTGCCAACGAAAGGTTTTGCTCAACCACGTGGTTGCCGCGAACCATGACGTGACGCGTATATAACATGCTGGCGATGTCCTCGCGAGGCTCCGCCATTCCGTATATCATGCGTGCTCCCGAGAAGCGTGCCAGCAGTGCGGATTTGGCGGCGCCTTGGAAGTCCACTGCGACTTCGTATCGTTGAGCGAGTAGTTCGCTGAGACCCGCCGCACTTTGTTCCCAAGTCTGGGGGGAAAACATCGACTTGCGCCACGTCTTTGTATGAAAGGCGTGGACCCGATCGACCAGCGGCCTGCCCGGGGAAAGTGGCCCAGAGCGCGGCTCGGGCAGAGCGCACAACAACTCCGCCCACCGTTCCTCAATCGCCCAACCCAGACTGGTGTGAGGGAATGCTTGGCGTAGCGCGGTGGCGGCTGGGAGGGTGTGAATAATATCACCCATGGAACCCAGGCGCACGATCAGGAGCTTACTGGGAATGAACCAAGCAGCACTTTCCGGGGGCGCTGGGATCGGCGATTGCATATTCAGAAACGCCGTGGTCCGAGGCGCGAACGAATCATCTCAGTAGCTGAGTGATCCTTGGGATCGCCCACGATTTCTACCCGGCCGCCGCACTCCGCCACCGCATCCCGCTCTGGCACGGTGTCGGCGGTGTAGTCGGTCCCTTTGGCGTGAACGTCAGGGCGAACTTCGCGGATCAGTGCGCGCACATCCGCCTCCGGGAAAATTACGACGGCATCGACGTCAGCCAGTGCGGAGAGAATTTCAGCGCGTTCCTCAGCGGGCATCAGCGGACGGCCTGCTCCTTTCAGCGCGCGTACGGAGTCATCTGAGTTGATAGCCACGATGAGGCGCCCTCCGAGTTGCTTGGCTGCACGGAGGTAGCGTACGTGTCCAACGTGCAACAGATCGAAGCAGCCATTGGCGAGCGTAATGGACTCGCCTTCCCGCCGCCACGCGGCGACACGCTGCTTCAATTCCTCGCGGTTTAAGATTTTTTGTACGGACATTCAGTGGGCTCTTGTCGCCGGCGGTGATTGCTCAAGCGCATCAAGCAGCTCCTGCCGCGATACGGTTGCGGTTCCGCGCTTCATGACCACAATTCCGCCTGCGTAATTCGCCAGGTGGGCAGCCTCCTCAGTGGTGGCCCCTGCCGCAAAAGCTGCGGCGAATGTGGCGATTACCGTGTCGCCTGCACCGGTCACATCCGCGACTTGATCCGAACCAAAGATCGGGATGTCCACCGGTTTGTGTTTTCCGGCGAAGGCCGCCATGCCGTCACGGCCCCGCGTAATGACGAGCGATTGCAGCTTCATGCGCGCCATCACCTGCTCGCCAGCGGCGCACAATCGCGGCCAATCGTTGCCGATCCGCATCCCCAGCGCAGCTTCAACCTCGGGCTCATTGGGCGTCGCGGCGGCCACACCGGAATACTGCAGCATGCGATATCGGGAATCGAGCACGACGGGAACTCCATCCAGACTTCCTCGCTGCCGGATCGCATTGAGGATCTGCGGACTCGCCGCTCCGTAACCGTAATCAGAGATTAGTAGAACATCTGAAGCACGTGCGTATTGCCGCGCCGCCAGCACGAGCTCGCGCTGCAAGTGCCGATTGGGCTCCGCTTCCGGCTCCCGATCGACGCGGACCACCTGCTGCTGGGCGGTGTGCGTCATCCCCGCCAAGATGCGCGTCTTGGTCACAGTGGTATAGCTCTTATCTTTCAAAATGCCGCTTACGGGAATACGCTTGTGGCGAAAAGCTTTGAGCAGCAAACGGCCGGCTTCGTCGTCTCCCAATACCCCCACGGGCAGAACGTTGACACCCAAGTCCGCAAGATTGTTGATCGCATTGGCGCCGCCACCTGGCAAGACGGTTCGCTCGCGATGCTTCAGAATCAGCACCGGCGCTTCTCGCGACACGCGCGAGATTTCCCCAAAAACGAATTCGTCGGCCACGAGATCGCCGACCACCGTGACCGTAACTTTGGGAAAGGAATCAACAATCTTTTTCAGCCGCTCCGTCTCTTTTGGGTGTTTGGTCATTTGGACGTCAAGCTCGCTCAATTCCCGCACCGATTTTCTCACGCCTTGCCCTTCGTTCTGCAACGATCGCCAGCATGGTATCGACTGCGTTAGCGGCGTCCACTAATTCCATCCTGACCGGAATCACTGTCAAAGGCTGTAGTGCGTGGAGATATCCGCCCAGATTGATGGCGTCTTTTTCGGTAGTCACAAAACCTTCGGCCTGGCTTTGCTGGCGGAGTTTCAACAGGTCTTGAATATCCCGCTCTGAATACTGGTGGTGGTCACGGTACAACGCCTGGGCCACAGGCTCAACGCCGGCGGTACGCAGTTGCAGCAGGAAATTCTGCGGCCGTGCAATTCCGCAGAAAACGATTGGGCGAGTGGGCGCATTCGTCAGCGAGATGCCCCGGCGCACTCTCCATAGGAGTTTGCCTTGCAAAGCAAACGATTCCGGTGATGCTCCGCTAGCCAGTACCACTGCGTCGGCTCGGGACAACGAATTGAGGGGCTCGCGCAGACGTCCCGCAGGCAGCAGGCGGTCTCGTGCGTCTTCGGGAGTAACCAGCACGATGTCGAAATCACGCGCCAGGGCGCGATGCTGGAAGCCGTCATCCAGCAGATGAAGCTGCGCGCCGAAACTTCTCTCGGCGAAACGTCCGGCTTGAAAGCGATCTTCTCCCACGACGACCGGCACCCCTAAACGTCGAGCCAGGAGCAACGGCTCATCACCAAAATCGCGAGGAGAGCCTGCCGGATCCACTTGCGCGATGCCACGTTTCTGGCGGCCGTAACCGCGCGAGAGGATGTCGAACTTTATCCCACGTGTCATCAGCAATTCGCCCAACAGCAGAACGAAGGGCGTTTTGCCGGCGCCTCCCACCGACAAGTTACCTACGCTCACAACGGGGCCCTGCAGGTTTCGCGCGCGAATGATGCCGCGGTTGTAGAGCGTATTGCGTGCCCGCACGCTTGCGCCGAAGATGGAGGACCAGAGATTCATCTACAGAACTCACGATCGGCCTCTGCCGCAGCCTCACTTGCTTCGACTTCATTCAAGACAAGCTACGAGCCGTGCCCACACGATCACGCGCCAACAGGTTCTCCAACGCTTGCATCGTTCTCTGGGTTGCCCCCATTTGCGCTTGCAGAGTCTCCGCCGCACGGCGGCCCAGCGCAAGCCGTTCGGTTGGGTTGGAAATAAGTTCCATGAAGGCAAGCGGGAGATCTGCTGGTTCGACCACACGAATCGCATCGCTACTTTGAAATAAACTTACGATGTTGCGAAAATTTTCGGTGTGGTTGCCCACGACGATGGCAACGCCGTGCAATGCGGGCTCGATGATATTGTGTCCGCCGCGGGGCACGAGGCTGCCGCCAACAAAGGCCACATCCGCGAGCGCGTACAAGGCCGCGAGTTCGCCAATCCTATCGATCAACAGGATCCCGCCAGCAATCGGGTCGCCGCTCCACAGAGAACGTCGCCAGAAGCGGATCCCAAGTTTTTCGAGCAACTCCGCGACTTCGGCGAAACGCTCCGGATGACGCGGCGCCAGAATCATGACAGCGTGAGGGTGGCTGGCCAGAACGTTCATGAAGGCCTGCAGTAGAAGCGGCTCCTCGCCATCGACGGTGCTGCCACAAACAATCACCGGTCCGGTGGCGGCTTGTTGGAAGGCCGCACGCAAGCTGGAGACGATCGCCGGTGCGGCCGGCGCAGGTACATCAAACTTCAGGTTACCAGTTACACGGACTCGCTCGGCAGAAGCGCCAATTTCCTCGAGGCGATGAGCGTCTTCTTTCGACTGGGTCAGGAAAAGATCCACCTCTTGCAAAACGCCAGTCAGCAAACGTCGGAAGCGCCGGTATCCGCGCCAGGAGCGGTCCGAAATGCGAGCGTTCACGATTGCGATCCGCGCGCCGCTGGCATGAGTGAGCCGCAGAAAGTTTGGCCAAAACTCTGTTTCGGCGATCACCACCAACTCCGGCTGTAACCGGCGCAAGTACGGCCGGATGGCAAAGGCGAAATCAAGCGGGAAATAAAAAACATTCTCAGCGCCAAAGCGATTCTGGGCCAACTTCTGACCGGTATCCGTGGTCGTCGAGATCACGACTCGATATTGCGAAAATCGCTTGGTGAGTTCGGCCACTAAACCACTGATCGCCAACACCTCGCCGACGGACACGGCGTGAATCCATATCACAGGCCGCGAGGGCTGCACCACCAACCGTTGCGGAAACCTGCCTAAGCGTTCGCCTAAGCCGGCGCGATACTTGCCGTGGCGCAACCTTTGCAGCAGCCAATAGGGTAAGCTCACCAGCAGCCCCGCCGCCAGCAGCGCGCTGTAGATCAAATACATGGAGGAAGAAACATTCTACCTGTACCCTTGCGCCCCAAGGCACCACCGCTCACCAAGGTTGCATCCTATAATCAATCATCATGTTCAGCTTGATTACAAACCCTTCGCGGCTGCGAAAGATAGCCGCCGTTTGCGTTCTACTGCTTTCCGTCGTTTGCGTAGCGGGTAAGCACTTTGTCATGCCCGCAGCGCATCCTGCGAAAACCTATCCGGCACACGACGAGCATCCCAGTGAAGCCGTCACGCTCGGGCTTGATCCTTACGATATGGCCGACAAGGCAAGCATCTTTTCGGTCCACTACAACGATGTCGGCCTCATGCCCATATTCGTGGTCATTACCAACGACGGCGGACAGCCGGTCTCGCTTTCGGGAATGAAGCCGGAGCTTATCACCGCGGATCGAACCAAAATTCCGCCTGCAACCGACGACGATATTTACCGGCGAATCGCGAAGCCGCCGGGAAATATCTCTCCCAATCCGCTGCCCTGGCCCAAGAAGGCGAAAGGCAGCGTGAGCAAGGATGCGATGGAAGAGATTCAGAACGCCCAGTTTGCCGCCAAGGCGGTTGAGCCGCACGGCACCCAATCCGGGTTCATGTTCTTTGACGTGTCCGGAATTTCAACACCGCTGGCGGGAGCGCGCTTCTATTTGACCGGTGTGCGCGATTCCAAGGGGAATGAGTTGATGTATTTTGAAGTCCCGTTGGAGAAATACTTGAGCGCGCCAGCCAAGCCAAATTAATTCGCCGTCGGCGTGGATGTGCCCGCCTAAAAGACGCGCCCTGCCCTTTATAATCGCTTGATATGGCCACCACGCCGGAGACTTCCGTAACGGCCCGCGCCAAGTACGAGCCCGTCATCGGGCTTGAGGTGCACGTGCAGCTTTTGACCGTGACCAAGATTTTCTGCTCCTGCTCCACGCGCTTTGGCGACCCGCCCAATACTAATGTTTGCCCGGTTTGCCTGGGGTTGCCGGGGGCTCTTCCCGTGCTGAATCGCAGAGCGGTGGACTTCGCGGTGCTGGCGGCCATGGCGCTGGGTTGCCACATTAACGAAACCTCCATTTTCGCGCGCAAGAACTATTTTTATCCCGACTTGCCCAAGGGCTATCAGATTTCGCAGTACGACAAGCCCCTCGCCGAGTTTGGCGGCGTCGAGATTGTGACTGCTGCGGGAGCTAAAAAGATCGGCATCACCCGCCTGCACCTGGAGGAAGACGCAGGCAAGAGCCTGCATGAAGGCTGCGCCGATTCTGCTGAAACCACAGCCATCGACCTGAACCGCAGTGGAGTCCCCTTAATCGAAATTGTCAGTGAGCCGGAGATCGCTTCGCCCGCAGAAGCGTACGAATACCTCACGCACCTGAAGGAAATCATCCTGTACACCGGGGTCAGCGATTGCAATATGGAGGAGGGATCGCTGCGTTGCGATGCCAATGTGAGCGTGCGCCCCCGCGGCCAGAAACAGTTCGGCACCAAGACTGAAATCAAGAACGTAAATTCGTTCCGGTTCATTCGCGAAGCGCTGGAGTATGAGATTGACCGTCAGATCGAACTCGTCGAATCCGGCGGAACAATCACCCAGGAAACTCGGCTCTACAATCCGGCCGAAGGCAAGACTTACGGCATGCGCTCGAAAGAGCAGGCGCACGATTACCGGTATTTTCCCGAACCCGACCTACTGCCGCTCGTAGTGGATCACAGGTGGCAAGCGGAAATTCGCCGCACCTTGCCCGAACTGCCCGAAGCGCGACGTAAACGGATGATTACCGATTACGGCATCACCGATTACGATGCGCAAGTGCTGACCGCCACGAAATCGTTTGCCGATCAGTTCGAGGCGGCCGCGAAGGCGGCAAAGAATCCTAAGCGCGTGGCAAATTTGGTTCAGAGCGAGTTGATGGGACGCCTCAAAGCCAGAGGCATTGAAATTGAACAGTCACCCATTTCGATGAAAGGCGTGGCGCTATCGGCGGATCTCGTGGAAAGTGGCGCGATCTCAGGCAAGATGCTCAAAGATTTATACGATCTGAGCTTCCAGCGTAACCAGGATTTCGGCACCGTCTACGAAAAAGAAAAACCGCAGCAGATTACCGATTCTTCCGCCATCGAAAAGATCATCGACGAAATTATCGCGGCCAATCCCAAACAAGCCGAGCAATATCGGGCAGGCAAGAAAACGGTCATAGGATTTTTCGTCGGCCAGGTCATGAAAGCTTCGAAGGGACAAGCAAATCCACAGATGGTGAATGAGCTGCTTGCAAAAAAGCTGGAAGCTTAAGCAAGTGTGGGACCGGGTCTTCGACCCGGTCGCAGGGTTTCCCAAGGCCGGGGGTCGAAGACCCGGCCTCACACAGACTCAGCGAATCTCCAGTAGAATTAGGAGTTTCACTATTAGATGGCCACGTCGGCTGATGTAATCGGTGCGCGATGGTGAGACTTTCACGAAGTGCAGGCATGTTTAAGAAGATTCTCATTGCCAATCGGGGAGAAATTGCGGTGCGGGTGATCCGGGCTTGCCGCGAACTGGGAATCCCTTCGGTTGCGGTTTATTCCGACGTCGATCGGGCCTCACTGCACGTTCGCAAGGCCGACGAAGCCTATCACATCGGACCTGCTGCGGCCTCGGAATCCTACTTGAACTTCGGCAAGATCATGGACGTTGCGAAACGAAGCGGCGCGGATGCGATCCATCCCGGGTATGGTTTTCTTTCCGAGAATGCGAGGTTCGCGCAGGCGTGCGTGGATGCCGGCGTGAAGTTCATTGGCCCTACCGCAGCCTCGATGGAAATGATGGGATCGAAAACCCGGGCGCGGCAAGAAATGGAAAAAGCTGGAGTTCCGTTTGTGCCCGGGACTTCGCGAGGGCTGGAATCAGTGGAGCAGGCCGAACAGGTGGCTGCCAGAATTGGCTATCCCGTGATGCTGAAAGCGGCAGCCGGCGGGGGTGGGAAGGGCATGCGTCTGGTGCACAGGGCAGAAGACCTGAAGCCCGCCCTGGAAGCGGCGCAGAGCGAAGCTGAGCGGGCATTTGGTGATCGCGAAGTTTACATCGAGAAAGCAATCATCAATCCGCGTCACATCGAGATGCAGGTGCTGGCGGACGAGCACGGCAACACGGTTTATCTGGGCGAACGCGAATGCTCCATCCAGCGCCGGCACCAGAAGGTGTTGGAGGAGTCGCCATCTCCAATCGTTGACGCCGATATGCGGGCGCGCATGGGCGAGGTCGCGGTCCGAGTGGCCAAGGCAGCGGCCTACACCAACGCCGGGACGGTCGAATTCCTGGTCGACCAGGAAAAGAATTTCTATTTTCTGGAAATGAATACCCGGCTACAGGTGGAACATCCCGTAACCGAGCTCATCACGGGCCTGGACTTGGTACATTTGCAGATTCACATCGCCGCTGGCGAGAAGCTGCCTTTCGGGCAAGAAGACGTTCGCATCCGCGGACACGCCATTGAGTGCCGCATTTACGCGGAAGATCCCGACAACAATTATTTTCCCAGCCC
>Ga0187819_10000811_pt1 | contig 15806 bp, 11 predicted proteins | sample NC_wetland_sal_i_15_FD_132411 | JGI IMG/M metagenome (GOLD analysis project Ga0187819, IMG submission 132411) | Wetland sediment microbial communities from Neuse River Estuary, North Carolina, USA - SO4_4 | ecosystem: Environmental > Aquatic > Freshwater > Wetlands > Sediment | place: USA...
CAGCGTGAGAACCCGGTTCATCAGAGGTTTCGCAGGTGAATCCGCCGGAAGTTGATCATCGGCCACATGCAATTGCATGGACGCGCTCAGAAACCCCTGCAATAACGTATCATGCAGCTCCTGCGCGATACGCGTGCGTTCGGCGAGGCGTTCCTCGAAACGCAGGTTCAGCTGTTGGGTAAGTCGATGCAGGTGAAGCCGGTAAAACACGAACACTATGCTTGCGAGAAGCACGGCCAATGTCGAACTGAACCACCACGTCTGCCAGAATGCAGGCTCAACCTCGAAGCCGACAGCCGTCTCCGAGCCATTCCATTCTCCATAGCTATTGCTGGCGAGAAGGTGGAAATGGTAGGTACCAGGGCCCAAATTGGTGTAAACAGCTTCGCGAGCATCGCTGGGCTCACTCCATTGGCGGTCGAAGCCTTCCAGGAAATATCGAAAACGAATCCGCTCCGGTACTGCAAGGCTTAGAGCGGTATATACGAATCTGATCCTTTTAGGGGCAGGAGGAACGCGGATCGAATCGATGGGAGTGATTGCCGTCCCATCTGCCATCACTGACTCGACGTGAGGAATGGCCGGAGGCCAAGCGGATGCCAGGTGAGATGGATCGACTACCGACAGTCCGCCCTTAACCGAAATCCAGATCCTTCGCTCAGAATCACTGATTACGGACCTGCTTCGATTGACCCCTTCGCTGCTCGGCAGGCCATCGCCCGGGCCAAATTCGCGAGTGTCTCCCGTTCCAGCCTTACCCGCGAGCAGTTTGTCTCGTGGTACCTGCAGAATATGACTAGCAGTGATTATCCAAAACCGTCCTACCTTATCTTCCGCAATGCCGAATATGGGTTCGCGCAAAACGCCTGGCAGCGACGGAACTTGAATCTTCCCAGAAACGAGAAACGCCAGGCCTGAAGACGTTCCGGTCCACAGTACTCCCGCTGAATCCTCGAAGAGGCAATTCACATTGGCTGAAGGTAGACCGTCTCGCGTGCTATAGGTTTTCCACTGATCGTTGGACAAGGAACTCAATCCATTGGATGTCGCAAACCATATCACTCCATCGCGAGCTTCGAGAATCGAAGAGACGGTGTTCGAAGCAAGACCGCTTGCGGCAGTGTACGTAGTAAATCGCCCGTCACGGAATCTGCTGACGCCGCCGCTCAGAGTGCCAGCCCATACTGATCCATCACGACTCTCGAGCACGGTATAGACGCTGTTTTGAGCCAGCCCGTCGGCCTTGGTGAAGGTTCGAGTGGTTATAGTTCCATTCCGCCATTGCAGATGTGTCAGCCCGCCGCGCTGACGTCCGATCCAAATTTCGTCTCCTCGACCATCGATCGAATAAACCACATCATGGGCGGGGACCGCGATCGAACCAGGTTGTACGTGTGCATCCTTGATCACGTGTAAGCCGCCTTGGCCGGGCGCGAACCAAATGTGACCCTCCGCATCGCCGAAAATGGGGCCGGTATTCTCGAAGCGAGGGTCGGTAGCGGAAGAGAACGTCATGAAAATAGAGTCTCGGATGCGCCCAAGGCCACGCGATCCGCCGACCCACAGATTTCCTTCACGGTCCTCAAACAACACATTGATAGCGCCACTCCCGCGAAGTTCTCTTTCCTCAGAGAACGATGTGCCCTTCGCATTGATGCGCAATAGGCCGCGGTCCGTCCCGACCCAAACGTTTGAATCACGATCTTGCAGCAGGCTCAAAATCTGCAGGTTGCCGAGAGAGGAAGCCAGGGCCTCTCGACGATATTCCTGGTCGTGCCAGTGATATAAGCCGTTGTCGGTGCCGACCAGCAAATCGTGTTTGCTGATTGGCAGAAGGCAATTGATCTTTCGCTCAGGGAATACGGCATTCACAGCGGCGGCATGGCTATCGGCAAGAAGAAATAAGCCGGCGCCCAAGGTGCCCAACCAGATCCTGCCCTCCGATGTCTCCGCCATTGAGATCACGGGTGACGAGCCGGGCAGCATAGTGGGCGTCGCAACCCTCTGAGTATTTTCTCCGTCGAACCGAAACGTGCCGTTGACGACATCCGAAATCAATACGGCGCCATTCTTGTCTTTCGAAACGGCAGTAACATGAGAACTCAGTGGTCCAGCGCCATACGCAACGGTTTCGAATTTGCCGTCCTTTTGGCGCAGCACATCCGAGCCTTGCACGCGGACCCAAAGAGTCCCGCTGGCATCCGTCAACAAACCCAGGATCGGCACATCCGAGGCACCGGCGGTCGAAGCGAATGCGATCCGCACGAAATTGAAGCCATCGAAACGAAACAGCCCTTTGTCCGTTCCTATCCAGAGATACCCGTCGTGCGTTTGCGCGATGGCATTGACTGCGCCACCCGGGAATTTGGCTTCCGTATTCCAATTCTCTCGGACGTACTGGAACAAGGGACGATTTGGGTCGAGTCCGAACGCATGGCTGACCAGACACGTCAATGCGATCCCCCGCAGTGCCCGCCGACGTCTTTTCAGCCAGGAGATCACGGGAGGTACTCGAACTTTTCGATCACGACTTCGTTCCCCTTCTTCAACGGCACTTGGCCCTGATTAAATACATATAGCGATATGCGCACCGACTCGTTGCCCGCAGCAGGAACTCCCGAAGTAAACACATGCTGCTTGAGCAAAGAAATTCCAGCACTGCGTGACCCGGCTGCGCTTGAAAACGTCGCCTGCCCAGGCTCCCAGTGGAAAGAATGCGTGAAGACTCCGGCCGGAACCCGGAATCGCACAATGTTGGCCGGGATGTAGTAAGGCTGGACGACGTAGTGTGCATTGTCATTGTTCAGGTGCCCCCAACCGCTGAGCTCAACGTCCAGTTCACGCCGATTCTGTTCCGTGCCCACACCATCCCAGCTGACAAGAGTCAAAACAGCCGAAGGTTCGAGGCGAGAGATGTCGCGCACCTGGAAACGGTAAGTTCCGTATCCGAGGCTGCGCGTGAGCTTCACTTCCGCGGCGGTCCATTTACCTGGACTGCCTGAGATACGAAGATGCAGCGCACCAGCTGCGTCCGTCCAAACGTTTGCCGGATCAAAGATGTTTCTCGAGCCGGCGCGATAAATGGAACCGCTGCTCATGGCCCACTCGTAGCCACTGAAATTGATTGTTTTCGGCGGAGGAAATAGGGCCGCAGTTCCTCGGTCATTTACGATTGCCAGAGCCGCCACACCAGGGCCGACGGCGGGCAGGGTTTCGGTTAGCTCGGGCGGACTGTAACCAGGCTCCACCAACAGCGCCGCATAGTCGGATCCAAGTTGGGTCGAGCCTGCCCAGCGGCCATCATTTTCTATCTTCGTAAATGGCTCACCCGCGTATTGCTGCACCGTCCACCTTCCGTCACTTCTCGCGTACAGTACGATCCGTTGTCCGGCTCGAGATCCTGTCACACGCCCAGCCATAATAGGTGCCTGCTCGGGCGCGTCGGAGTTTTGGGCAGGTACCTGGCTGAAAACGATGGTTGGAGTGGATGAAACTGGCTCCGAGCGGCAGGCGCTGAGCGCGAAACATATGGCGAAAACGGACAGTGCTTCGCAGACTGTGGCGAGATGGAACTGACGTCTCATCGATCTTTGTTGTACGGAAGACAAACATCAGCCCAGACAAGTAGGTAATCGATATGAAAGTGTACGGCTGAATATTTCCGTGAACCCCTGGTTGTACGCTGATTGTATACGCAGGGCGAGCCACCACGCACCCGGAGCGTCCCCCTGAGACAGGCTAAGGGTAGAGCTCGATAATTCCGCGTCTCACAGTACCGTCAACGACATTTAAGAAAGTCAAGAGGGGCCTTTCTTTTGGGCCAGGCTTTCAGCACGTTTGCCGATCTTCTTTAGGGTCGCTTCCAGTTGTTGCAGCTCTTCCGAAGAGACGTCCTGGAAGGCGCGCTTGATGAGAGCGGCGTGCCGGCGGAAGAGCGGGATGAACATTTCACGCCCCTTTTCAGTCATGGACACCGTTCTGACGCGGCGATCGCTCACGCTCTCTACGCGACTGACGAACCCCTTCTTGTAGAGGCGATCCACGGCCACGCTCACTGATCCAGGGTTGAGGTTGACTTTCGGACCAATGGCATTGACCGGCATCGGCCCCTTGTGCAGCAGTACTTCGAGGACCCGGAAGTCAGAGTCTCCCAAGCCCTCCTTGATGATCGCGGGAAGGAGATAACGGGCAATCGCCTGGTTGGCTTTCATCATGACCAACCAGGTGTGAACGGCTGACGGACTCCCTTTGCTCTCTTCCATAAAAATGTGAATCTTTAGCATTATACTCGATATCAGATATATCGATATCGATACGAATGATATCGATGGGACAAAAGGAGGCTGCCATGAGCCATACGACCACCGCTGCTGTACCGCAAACCTCAACCACCACCTGGAACATCGACCCGGCTCACTCCGTCGCGGAGTTCAAAGTCAAGCACATGATGATCGCCAATGTGAAAGGCCAATTCTCCAAGGTTTCGGGAGCCTTGTTCCTCGATGAGACTGACCTCGCGAACTCTCGCGTCGAAGCCACCATCGAAGCTGCCTCCATTCACACCCGCGATGAACAGCGCGATGCTCACCTGAAGAGCGCCGATTTCTTTGATGTGGAGAAGTTTCCGACCCTGCACTTCAAGTCCAAGGGCATCAGCATCGTCAAGGATGGAGAGTTGTCTGTTGAAGGCGAACTGACTATACACGGTATCAGCCGAAAGGTCCGTTTTGCGGTAGAAGGGCCAACTCCGCCGACAAAGGACCCGTGGGGCAATACCCGCGTTGCCATCTCTGCGATCACAAAGATCAACCGAAAGGACTTCGGCCTGACTTGGAATGCGGCCCTCGAGACCGGCGGTATTCTGGTTGGTGACGAGGTCACCATCACCCTGGAGGTTGAGTTCGTGAAGGCCTGACGGACCGAATGGTTCTTCGACGTCGGGCCGCGGTTCGCGTCGGTGCCGTTGGAGGCGCAAGCGGTCGTCCCGTGATTCCGTCGCCTGAACAGCGAGTTCTGAGGTGATCAATCAAGGTACAACGATGCAGCTACTGTCTTGACATCGATTGAAACCGAACGGATACACTCGCCTGGAAAAATGGCCGTTCAAGAAGGGGATTTGCAAATGGCTACTAATTCGTTGACAGCTCTTATTACAGGAGGAACGAGTGGTATTGGCCGAGCAACTGCCCAACAACTGGCGAAGCTCGGCATTCACGTGCTAGTTGTAGGCCGCAACGCGAAGCGCGGCGACGAAACGCTAGCCGAAATCCGTGGGGCAGGAGGAAAAGCCGATTTTATATCGTCTGATCTTCGAAACGCGTCGAGCGCACGCGAAGTGGCGAAACGAGCGTTAGAACTCGGAAACGGCCACGTCGATATTCTTATTAACAACGCGGGGATCTTCCCATTCGGCCCGACGCATGAAACGACGGAGGAAGTTTTTGACAGTGCGTATTCTCTCAATGTGAAAGCACCGTTCTTCCTGGTTGGGGAGCTTGCCCCGTTGATGGCGAAGAATGGCAAGGGCGCAATCGTCAACGTGTCGACTATGGTCGCCGATTACGGGGCAGTCGGCATGAGCCTCTATGGGTCCACCAAGGCCGCCCTAAATCTGCTGACCAAGGCATGGACGGCAGAGTATGGTCCGAGCGGTGTTCGAGTCAATGCGGTGAGTCCTGGACCCACGCGCACTGAAGGCACCGAGGCAATGGGGGAGGGTCTGGAGCGGTTGGCCGCCCAGGCGCCGGCCGGTCGCCCAGCCACAGCAGACGAGATTGCGGAGGCAATCGTATTTTTGGCAACCGATCGCTCCAGCTTTATTCAGGGAGCAAGACTCGCCGTCGATGGAGGGCGCACCGCCATCTGAATGGTTGCGGAAAGTCTGGAGAAGGTGCCTGCACTCTATCAAGAGCGACGTTCCAATGAGAACTTCAATAAAAACACACGAGGGGCGGCTAGCGTTGGTAACCGGCGCCGCCCAAGGTATCGGTCAGGCGATAGCACTAGCGTTGGCAGAACGAGGGGCACGGGTAATTGCGACCGACCTCAGGCTCCCGCAGGAAACCGCAAACAAGATTGGACCCGCGGCATGCGCATTTCAACTGGATGTGACGGAGGAGGAGAACTGGCGTTCGGTATCCCTGAAAAGCCGGGATGTGGGTGAGGTGGATATCGTGGTGAATAACGCGGGTTATTTTCCCAATCGCTCGATCGACGAACTGGATCTGGCAACGTGGCGAAAGACGATAGCTACGAATCTCGACTCACACTTCTTGAGCGCGAAATATTTCTTACCAACGATGAGAAAGAAAAAGTGGGGCCGCTTCGTCGGAATCTCGTCCAATATGGTTGGCTTGGCTATACCTGGCATGAGCCATTACATCGCTACGAAGATGGGAATCATTGGGTTCATGCGGGGATTGGCGAATGACGTTGCAAACGATGGCATTACTGCAAACACGGTGTTACCCGGTTTAACGAATACTCTGGCAACCGTGCCTCAATCGGAAGAGCAAAAACGTTCCACCTGGGAACAGCAAGCGATCAAGCGCCTGGGAGAACCGGAGGATATTACAGGTGCGATTCTATTTCTCACAAGCGATGACGCTGCATTTATCACTGGGCAGGCCATTGTTGTAGACGGCGGTCAGTATCGCATCGGGTAACTGGAGATGGCGAACTGTCAGGAGTAAACATGGAAATTGGAATCGATAGCTTCGGAACCGTAATCTCTGATCCAGCCACGGGTCTGACCTTGAGTCCAGTGCAACGCACACAGAACCTACTCGAAGAAATTGTGCTCGCCGACAAGGTTGGACTTGATGTTTTTGGAGTTGGTGAACATCATCGCAGCGAGTTTGTAGATTCAGCCCCGGTTGTGATTCTCGCCGCGGCTGCCACGCGAACTCAGAAAATTCGTCTGACTAGCGCGGTAACAGTTCTTAGCGCAGCCGATCCGGTCCGTGTATTCCAGGAGTTTGCGACTCTGGATTTGATATCCAACGGTCGCGCCAAGATCGTTGCCGGCCGCGGCTCGTCCATCGAGGCCTTCCCGCTCTTCGGTTTCGATTTGGACGACTATGACTCGCTTTTCGCGGAGAAGCTCGATCTCCTTCTCAAAATTCGTGAGAACACCCGCATTCATTGGAGTGGCAAATACCGTGCGCCACTCACGGGACAGGCTGTCTATCCGCGTCCGGTCCAAGACCCGCTGCCAATCTGGGTCGGAGTCGGCGGAACGCCAGCCTCGTTCGTTCGCGCCGGCACCCTCGGACTTCCTTTGATGGTGGCAATCATCGGCGGGGAACCGAAACGGTTTCGGCCTCTGATCGATTTGTATCGTGAGGCAGGCCGACGCGCTGGTCATTCGGAAGAGAAGCTGACGGTGGGACTGCACGCGATTGGATTCCTGGGCAATACAACGAAAGGTGCTGCGGACGATTTCTATCCGGGGTACGCCCACACGTTCACGAAGATCGGCAAGGAACGAGGCTGGCCCCCGGCGACGCGGGCTCAATTTGATGCTCTGCGAGGACCAACAGGCGCTCTGCTGATCGGCGATGCTGAAACTGTTGCGCGGAAAGTGCTGTACGTCAACGAGGTCCTTGGCGGGCTTTCGCGAATTACATTCCAGATGGGGGTTTCTGCGCTACCACATGACAAGATGTTGCGCTCGATGGAGCTTTTGGGGACTCGGGTCGCTCCACTCATTGGTCAAGAGCTTAGAGCTGTTGATCGGTCGCCAGGAACTTCGATGCCAGCTCAAATTTCGATTGATCCAGCGAGGCAAGTCGACCAACGCTAAAGTCACAACCCGGTTTGAAAGCCGTGGTGATCATTGGACTGGCTCGCTGTGTCGCTTGGAAAAGCCACTGGTCGGGCCTCGTTGAAGGTGCACACCGGAGGCTCAGTGCGGTAAGATTTCGGTCCAAGCACCCTGCACGGTGCCTCTCACCTCGCGCATCCGGCATTCTATTGTGGGGTCACATGCAACCGCGACTGTTGGTCCCAGGTTTCTTGCAGCGATCGCTGCTGATGGTTTTCTGCATTGCGCTGAGCAGTTGTCAGTCGCATAAAGCCAATTCCGCACCTTCGATCGAGTTCACCCATATTCCGCCGGCCGCGCAAGGTGGACCAGAAAGAGTCGACACGATCTCTGGACGGGTCAGAAACGCTCGACCAAAGCAGCAGATTGTTATTTATGCGCACAGCGGGCAATGGTGGGTGCAGCCCTTGCCTGATCATCCCATTTCCATCAAATCAGACTCGACGTGGAGCACGGAAACTCATCTCGGATTTGAGTATGCCGCGTTATTGGTGGACCCGGACTATCACGCGCTGCCCCAGACGGATGTAGCTCCGACCCAAGGCGGTTCCGTTGCTCTCGTGACAATTGTGAAGGGCGTTGGAACGCCGCAACTTGCCCCGACCGGATCGCTTAAATTCAGCGGCTATGATTGGGGTGTTCGCATGATTGAAAGTGACAAGGGAGGCACGAACAACCTCTACGATGCTGAAAATGCATGGACCGATGCGAGCGGGGCGCTCCACATGCAGATCAAGAAGAAATCGGACCGCTGGTCGTGTGCAGAAATATTCTTAAATCGCAGTCTCGGGTACGGCACGTATTCGGTAACTGTAGGTGATACTTCTCACTTAGAACCCGCCGCGGCCTTCAGTATGTTTACTTTCGACGAATCGGCTAGCGAGCAGCACTTTCACGAGATGGACGTAGAGGTCCATGGCCGGGGTGACGCTGCAAACAAGAGCAATGCACAATATGCAATTCAACCGTTCTACAGTCCTGGAAACCTGTTCCGTTTTGCGGCGCCATCAGGCACCTTGACGCATGTCCTGCGCTGGGAACCTGGACATGCAACGTTCAAGACCTTTCGCGGAAGATCTTCTGGTACCGGAGCGCAACTCGTTTCTGAACATGAGTTCACTGGCATACCGGGACCGGGCCAGGCGAAACTCCGTCTGATCTTTTTCGTCGGTGCGAGCGACAAAAATCCTATGCAGAAGCCAAGCGAGGTTGTGGTTGAGAAGTTTGAATACCTACCGTGAGGACGGGTTTGGAAGGCGATGGTTATTCAAGTGTGCCATCGCCGGACTGGCGGGCGCCTGCTTCGTTATTTCGGCGTCTGCGCTCGATCCCACTCGGACCGTGTCGCAATATCTCCACGACGCGTGGGGAACTGAGAGAGGTTGGCCGGGCGGATCTATAACGGCCATCGCACAGACTTCCGATGGCTATCTCTGGATTGGGACAGATAAAGGCCTTGTTCGTTTCGACGGCTTGAATTTTCACCAGTTCGAGCTGGCCCATCCTGATCCAATCTGGATTGGCCCTGTACGAACACTCGTCGTTGACGCAGGCGATAACCTCTGGATCTTGCTACAAAACACCCTGGTCTTTCGTTACCACAATGGAAACTTCGAGCTTATCCGCGGCGAGACTGAGAACGGCACAACGGCATTGGCACGGGGGACGTCGGGTGCGGTTTTGTTCTCATCATTAGCTGAGGGAACTCTCACATACAGTGACAACCGATTTCGAAGCCTATCGTCCGCACCTCTTCTCACCGACGCTGCAAGAATCGCGAACAACGAAGCTTCTGACCAGCGAGCAACTCCCTTCAGTTGGTTTGATCGTCTGGCGGCGCCCACCTCGGAGGTGATCTCCATGGCGCAGACTGACGACGGAAAGATTTGGCTTGGCACGGAGCGTCGAGGGCTCTTCTATCTCGAGGAAGGCCGCGTTTCGAGTGCCTCGAATGGGCGGGATGTTACGAAGATTAATTGCCTTCTTCCTCTTCAAAACTCAGAATTGTGGGTCGGAACGGCGAAGGGTGTCCTGCGCTGGAGTGGAACGAAGCTTACTTTGGCAGGTGTACCGCCATCTCTTCTCAATCTCGACGTTCTTTCCATTCTTCGCGACCGGGACTCGAACATCTGGGTGGGCACGAGTCGCGGACTGTTTCGGTACAACGCGAATGGGGCTTCTTTACTAAGTACCACTGGACCGGTAGCCGCGCTCTTCGAAGATCGGGAGGGAAACATCTGGATCGGTAGCACGCGCGGCCTCGATCAACTGCGAGACAGTGCCTTCGTTACGTACTCTCTTCCCAATTTGAAATCGCAGAGTATGGGCCCATTGCACGTTGACTCCGGCGGCCGCACTTGGATTGCGCCCATTCAGGGCGGTTTGCGATGGCTGAAGGAAGGAAAAACTGGGGTTGTCACTGTCGATGGGATCGCCAACGATGTCGTCTACTCCATTGCCGGCACTAGCCAGGATGATGTCTGGGTAGGGCGACAACAGGGTGGACTCACCCATCTGCGCTACTCCGGCAATTCGTTTACAGCCAAGACCTACACGCAGGCAGACGGCCTCGCACAAAACAGGGTGTACGCGGTCTACCGGAGTAGTGATGGTACCGTCTGGTCCGGGACCCTGAGTAGTGGTGTGAGCGAGCTAAAGAACGGTCATTTCACAAATTACACGACTACAGACGGGTTAGCGGCGAACACAATATCGTCGATTGCCGAGGGCCGTGACGGAACGATGTGGTTCGGGACCCCTAAGGGCGTCAGTGCCATGTCGCAGAAGCGGTGGCGAACCTACACCGGCAACGACGGATTACCCTCCGAGGATGTCAACTGCCTCCTGCAGGATTCATCGAGAATCCTGTGGATAGGAACGGCCGATGGTCTCGCTTACCTCAGTGATGAGCATGTGCATGTACCCCGCGGAGTACCTGAGTTTTTGCACGCACCGATATTCGGCATTGAAGCAGACAAAAACGGCTGGCTGTGGATCGCGACCTGAGATCATGTTTTGCGCATTCCACGCGACAAACTGCTAAGCGGCGGTGTGACGGCAGCCGATGTTCGCGAGTATGAACAGGCCGATGGTCTCGAGAGCACTGAAGGAGTGAAGCGGAGCCGATCGGTAGTCTCGGATGCAGCGGGCAGGATCTGGTTTTCACTCAGCAGCGGCTTGTCGGTCGTTAATCCATCCCGGATCACTGACAATTCAGTTCCAGCGCTGCCTCACATTGAGGCGATCACCGCCGATAACAACACCGCGAACCTCGCCGCCTCCGTTCGAATTCCTCCATCTCCCAGGCGAATCACGTTTGAGTACACGGGGCTGAGTCTCGCCGTGCCCGGGCGGATTCGCTTTCGATATTTTCTCGAAAATTTCGACAGTAGCTGGAGCCGGCCGGTTACAGCGCGAGAAGCCGTTTACACGAACCTTGGCCCCGGTTCTTATCGATTCCGGCTGGTCGCCAGCAACAGCGAGGGGCTCTGGAACGGGCCCGAAACTGCGATCGTTTTGAACGTCGCCCCGGCCTACTACCAAACTTACTGGTTCCGATTGTCGTGCATCGCCGCTTTCCTCGGAATGCTCGTCACTGTCTATCAACTACGGCTGCGGCAGTTGTCGCGAGAGTTTAATTTGCGGCTGGAAGAGCGCGTCGCCGAGCGGACACGCATCGCGCGGGACTTGCACGATACGCTGCTGCAGAGCTTTCAGGGATTGATGCTACGCTTTCAAACCGTGGACGAGATCCTTCCGGCGCGCCCCATGGAGGCGAAAAAGGCCCTTGAAGGTGCTCTCAATCGGGCAGATCAGGCAATCAGCGAAGGCCGGGATGCTATATCGGACATGCGCGCCTCCAGTTTGGTAGATCGCGATCTGGCGAAATCGATGACCGCGCTGATGACTGACCTGAGCGAGGAGCTTGCTGCCGGCAATGGGGGGCCGGTTGCGTTTCGTGTGCTCGTAGAAGGCGCACCGCGAGCCGTGCGTCCGATTCTGCAGGACGAGATATACCGCATTGCGCGGGAATCGTTGCGAAATGCCTTTTACCACGCACAGGCCCGGCATATAGAAACAGAAATCACTTATGGCGAATCTCTTCTTCGGTTGCGCTTTCGCGACGATGGAACGGGCATTGACCCACGCGTCCTTGAACATGGCGGACGTTCTGGGCACTGGGGCTTGCCTGGAATGCGCGAGCGAGCCAAGCACCTCGGAGCGCTGTTGGAGGTCTGGAGTGAACTCGGAGCCGGCACGGAGATAAATCTGAGCATTCCGGGGTCCATCGCTTACGAGGCATTCTCCACGCGCGCCGGTTTCCGGCTTTTCCGGAACAGAACGGAACTCAATCATGAGCACCGGTCCTAGCTTGATCCGGATTCTCGCGGTTGACGACCATCCGATGTTGCTTGAAGGCATCGCAGCACTGGTCGCTAGTCAGCCGGACATGAAGCTGGTCGCCGAGGCCTCTACTGGGCGTGAGGCCCTTGAGCAGTTCCGTAAGCATCGGCCGGACCTCACATTGATGGATTTGCAGATGCCAGACATGGACGGTATCGAGGCGATGGTCGCCATTTGCAGCGAATTCCCAGAAGCACGCATTATCGTCTTGACGACCTACAAGGGGGACGTCCAAGTTCTACGCGCACTCAAAGCCGGTGCGCGGGCTTATTTGTTAAAGGGCCTTTTGCGGAAGGAACTCCTGGAGACGATCCGCGCTGTACATGGTGGGCAAAGGCGCATTCCCCATGAGGTCGCTGCCGAAATCGCCGAACACGCGCTCGATAGCACCCTGACCTCACGAGAAGTCGATGTCCTGCGCTTGATTGCCGGCGGGAGTGCAAACAAGCTGGTCGCCGATCAACTCTCGATTACTGAAGAGACAGTCAAGAGCCACGTCAAGAACATCCTCTCGAAACTTGGCGCAAACGACCGAACACACGCCGTCACGATCGCGCTGAAGCGCGGAATCATTGAATTGTAGCCCCCCGAAAGAGGGGGAGCCAACCCCCCGGTTTTGGAGTGTCGAATCGTCCTGGACACGTTTTACTCTCTTATGTTTGACAAGGGGGGATTCTGCAACGCCTATATTCCATGTTTCCTAACGGCTGGCCCGGGATAGGGCTTCTCCTACTTCGGCTAGTTGCTGGAGTTCTCTTGGTTCTCGGCGGCATCGCGGGACTAATGGGAACTTCTCCGCGTGAATCGGTTACCCTGCAAGTAACCGCAGCAATCGCAGGAATCTTTCTACTCGCAGGTTTGTGGACGCCAATCGCCGGCGCGCTTGTGACGGTGACAGAGCTCTGGATCGCCCTCACAGGTGACCAAACGCGGAGCGCCATCCTGTTGGCGACGATGGGAGCCGCGCTTGCAATCCTCGGACCGGGCGCTCGATCGATTGATGCTCTCCTTTTTGGCAGGAAGCGTCTCGATATTGGAAGGAATCCGGGGGGAAGCAATCCGGGGACGGACGGGACTGACCCCAATTTTTAAGTTCTGGGAAAGTGGGAAGGTCCTGTCTGTCCCTAGATTTTGTCCCCTAGATTTTAGATTTGGCCTAGATTTTGTCGCTGTGCCTCCGCAGGGTAGAACTCTGCCTTGTTTGCGGAATATAATGCCTGCCCATGGCTACCGGTGAAGATGGTGCCGCCCGATCGGCTCGAGGGCCGGGCCCTGTTTCCGGTGCCTGGATTCGGTGACTCCGTCGGGGCGCAACTGAAACCGACAATCTTGTTTCCGCCCGTCTAGAAAGTTCCTACTGGGGCGAGGTCATCATGGGAATAACGCCCAGCGCCGAGGGAGTTCAACGATCAGGTACAGCGGAAGATCGCATGCGGCTTGTCATCGATACGATCCCAGTGCAGGTCACGCGCGCTCGGCCTGACGGCTCCCTGGATTTCATCAACCATCGCTGGCTCGAATTCCTGGGCGTCTCTGTGGAGGTAGTCCAAGATTGGGGCTGGACGACGGTTACTCATCCCGAAGATGTTGACCGTTTCCTGCGCGGTTGGCGTTCGGCCATGGCATCGGGTGAACCTTTCGAGGATGAAGTACGGGTTCGCCGTGCTGACGGCCAATATCGCTGGTTGTTGATCCGCGCTGTTCCGCTGCGCGACGCTTCGGGAAACATCGTTAACTGGTATGCCGCGGCGGTCGATATCGAGGACCGCAAGCGAGCCGAAGAAAAGATCAGGCTGAGCGAGTTCTATCTCGCGGAAGCGCAGCGCCTTGCCCATATGGGCAGCTGGGTCCTTGGTCCTGCTGCGTTCGACCACTGGTCTCCTGAATTATTTCGGATTTACGGCTTCGATCCTGCCTCCAACGCGCCTACCGTTCAGGAATACCTGGACCGTATCCACCCGCAGGATCGCGAGTTCATGGCAAATCTGATCAAGCGAATCCTGGCGGACGCTTCGTGCTTCGATGTCACCAAGCGCATCGTGCGACCCGATGGTAAGGTTCGGTATATTCGCTGCGTCGGAGCTCCTGTTGTCGAAAATCAAAGGTCGAAAAACTTCGTCGGCACCGCTATGGATGTAACTGAGCAAGAACAATTGACTCAGGAGTTGCAGCGCCGTGAAGCCTACCTGGCCGAAGCGCAAAGGCTCAGTCACACAGGCAGCTTCGGTTGGAAACCTGACAGCGGAGGGATTGTCTGGTCAGACGAAACCTATCGCATCTTCGAGTACGACCACGCGGTGAAGCCAACAATCGATTTAGTGGTGCAGCGCGTCCATCCCGAGGACCGGCCCGACTTTCTGAAGGTCATCCAGAGTGCCTCTGCGGGGGCGACACAGTTCGAGCATACGTATCGTTTGCTGCAGCCTGACGGGAGAGTCAAGCACGTCCACGCCCTGGCCCACGCATTACAGGATGCATCCGGCAACCGCGAGTTTGTCGGGGCGGCGACCGACGTTACGTCGATCAAGCGAGCAGAAGAGGAACTCCGCAAAAGCGAAGCGTACTTGGCGGAAGCGCAGAGACTCAGCCGGACAGGCAGTTGGGCTTGGAGCGCTGCGACAAGTGGCCCCAGCTACTGGTCAGAGGAGTGCCATCGAGTACTGGGTTTCGATCCAGCCAATGGTTTGCCCCGGGGCGAAGACTTCTTTCAGGGGGTCCATCCCGACGACCGAAACGGCTTCAGGGAATTAGCCGAGACGGCTATCCGCGATAAAGCAGAGTTTGAGGCAGACTACCGTGTTGTGCACTCGGATGGCCGCGTTAGAGACATCCACGTCGTAGCTCATCCTGTTGTGAGCGCATCCGGCCATCTCATTGAATTTGTGGGCACTGTGATCGATGTCACTGAGCGTAAACGAGCAGAGGAGGAACTGCGCCGAAGTGAAGCGGAGCTCCGGCAGATGCTGGACCTCGCACCTCAACTCGTTGCGGTATTTGGACCGAACGGCGAACGTCTTTATGCCAACCTCGTCGTGCTCGATTACTTCGGCGTTAGCCTTGAAGAATGGCGAAAGAGATCAGATAGGGGTGAGTTCTTTCATCCTGATGACCGGGAACGGATGCATGACCATCTTGATCGCGCTCACTCCACTGGCTCTGCTTTCGATGCGGAGATGCGGCTGCGCAAGGGCGACGGAAGTTATCGATGGTTTTTGGCTCGTTATAGTCCATTGCGCGACGACAAGGGACAGATTACGCGCTGGTATTCTGCGTCTACGGATATTGATGAACGCAAACGAGCCGAGGAGAAACTCCAGCTGGAGAACGCTGCTCTCCGTGAGGAAATCGACCAAACCTCGATGTTTGAAGAGATTGTCGGAACCTCTTCGGCTTTGCAAACTGTGCTGTCGCGCATCTCCAAAGTGGCGCCGAGCGATTCCACGGTTCTCATCACGGGTGAAACGGGAACAGGCAAGGAGCTGGTTGCGCGCGCTATTCACCGGCGATCACAGAGGTCCGGACGTGCCTTCATTAGCGTGAACTGCGCAGCGATTCCTCGTGACCTGGTCGCCTCGGA
>Ga0187819_10000812_pt1 | contig 15806 bp, 20 predicted proteins | sample NC_wetland_sal_i_15_FD_132411 | JGI IMG/M metagenome (GOLD analysis project Ga0187819, IMG submission 132411) | Wetland sediment microbial communities from Neuse River Estuary, North Carolina, USA - SO4_4 | ecosystem: Environmental > Aquatic > Freshwater > Wetlands > Sediment | place: USA...
GGGAGTACGCCGTTCTGGCCCCTACGCAGCGGGGCATGCTCCAGGCGTTGGGGCGCATGATCCGTTCCGAGCATGACCGGGGGATTGGCATCGTCCTCGATCGTCGAGCGGTACAGTTCGCGGCGGTCCTGCCGGGGATGACACCTTTGACGGACCTTCCGGGCCACGCTCACCGGTTCTACGGCCGGCGAGCCCGCCTCCGGTGGTCCCGAGAGGCCGAGGCCGTGGCGGCCGCGGCCAAGAAGTCCGAGACCCCCGGTGTTCCCGGCCCTAACCGATAAGAAGGGGTCACCTGTCCGACGGAGCGCCGTGATCATCACGCGGACGCCCTTCCGGATCTCCTTCGCGGGCGGCGGCACCGACCTCCCCTCCTTCTACCGGGCCTTCGATGGTGGAGCGGTCACGAGCGCGGCCATTGACCGGTTCATCCATGTGCTGGTGAACGAGAAGTTCGACCGCTCGATTCGGGTCGCGTACTCGAAGACCGAGAACGTCGCATCGGTGGACGATCTGCAGCACGGGCTCGTCCGGGAGGCCCTGCGCCTCACCGACGTCCACCGGGCCGTAGAGGTGCATACGATCGCGGACATCCCCGGCGAGGGGACGGGGATCGGTTCCTCGTCGAGCCTCACCGTCGGACTGTTGAACGCGCTCTATGGCTACAAGGGGCAGATTGTCGACCCGTCCCGGTTGGCCGAGGAAGCCTGCCGCATCGAGATCAACATCCTGCACGGCACGCTCGGGAAACAGGATCAATACACCGCGGCGTTCGGGGGCCTCCATTACTTTGAGTTCCGCCCGGACGACACGGTGCGTGTCCATCCGATCCCCCTTTCCCGGGAAGACCTCGACACGCTTTCGGACCATCTGTCGCTCTTCTACACCGGGACCACCCGCAGTGCCCAACCGATCCTGAAGGAGCAGGAGGCTCGGACGACGGAGAACCGGGACACGCTGCTGCGCATGCGAGACCTGGCCGCGGCGATGCGGGACGCCCTCGTGGCGAGGCAGTGGGACCGTGCCGGAGCGCTCCTGGACGAGGGATGGCGGCTCAAACGGGGATTGACGACCGGCATCTCGAACGAACAGATCGATGAATGGTACGCCCGCGGGATCGCGGCGGGCGCCCTCGGAGGCAAGATCACCGGCGCCGGCGGCGGGGGATTCCTTCTGCTGTTTCACCCGCCCGAGAGAAGCGCTCAAGTAGCGAAGGCCCTCTCGCCGCTGGAGCGGATGCCCGTCCGGATTTCCCCCGAGGGATCTCGTATTCTGATGGTGCATCGATGACCGGGCCGGACCCCGCGATCGCGAGCTACGTTCACCGCTACCTCGGGGAGACCGAGGGCGCGCTGCGCGACGGTTTTCTGGCCGAGGGCATTTCTCGGGCGATTCCCGTCCTGCTAAAGGCCCGCGACGAGGGCCACACGCTCTTCTTCTTCGGGAACGGCGGCAGCGCGTCGACCGCGAGTCACATGGCTCAGGACATCGCCAAGTTGACGATCACCGAAGGCGGGAAGCGTTTCCGGACCGATTCGCTCGCGGACCATATGTCGGTCATCTTGGCGTGGGCGAACGACTCGAATTTCTCCGAGATCTACGCCGAGCAGGTCAAGAGTCGCGGGCAGGCCGGCGACGTGGCTATCGGGATCAGTGGCAGCGGGAACTCCCCGAACGTGCTGCGCGCGCTCGAGGAGGCCCATAAGCTCGGCATGACGACGGTCGGGTTCATCGGAAGGGGAGGCGGGAAGATGAAGGCGCTCTGCGACGTATCGATCGTCGTGCCCTCCGACAACATGCAGCACATCGAGGACCTGCACCACATCATGCTCCACCTCGTGGCCTCGTATCTGCGGGACGAGGCCCCGGCGCCTCCCTACCGTCCGCGATGACCGTCCAGGTCCGCGACTACATGGTGCTCTCCGTCGAGCACCTCGATTCTGAGGCCACCGTGGGCCATGCGATCGAGACCGTGACCCGGAGCCGGCACCACGGACTTCCCGTCACCGATCACCAGGGCCGCTTGATCGGCTTCGTCAGCACGAAGGAGCTCCTGCGGAACGCCGGCAACCCGGACCGGAAGATCCGGGAGATCATCCGGACCGGCACCTACACCGCGACCCCGGACATGGGCATCGACGACGTCGCGCGGATCATGTTCCGCTTCGGTCTCCGGGACCTCCCGATCATCGACGAGGAGGGGAAGCTCTGCGGGGTCATCTCCAACCTCGACATCGTTCGCTCTCACTTCGAACGGGCCTCTCCGGCGAAGGCGGAGACGCTGCGCAAGCTCCTGACCGAGCGGTACCACCTTCCGTTCAGCTATCGGAGGGGCCTCGTCTCCATCGCGAGCCTCAAACCCACCCAGTGGAAGGTCTACGAGGACGAGCTCGAGGGACGCCGCTACGAGCTCGAGCGCGGGTTCGCCGAACCCGTCCTCGTGGTGGAGAAGGGCTCTCAGTGGATCCTGGTCGACGGACACCACCGGGCGTTGGCGGCGCGCGAGATGGGCCTCCAGAACCTCCAGGCGTTCATCCTGAGCTCCGAGAAACCGGAGGAGTTCGCCCGCCTCGAGATCGGGCTCGAGCGGATCGCCAGGGAACATCATCTCGAATCGCTCGACAACATCGAGGTCGACCGTGCGTCCCACCACCCGCTCATCGAGATCACGACGCAACTCCTCCGCCGGATCGAGCCCGAGGACGCCAAGGGAACCTCCCACGAACCCTGATCCAGGTCCGGACCGACACGGCTTGAACGAGGCCCCAGTCTGCCGGACACGGAAGGCGGCAGCGTAGGCCCCGGCACCCCGTCCCTCGCCACGAAGGCGGACGACCGTCGTGACGCGTTCCTCTCGGTCACCGTCGCAGCGTTCGGTACCCTCCTAGGGGTGGGTGGGGTGATGTTCTGGGTCGGGCCCGCGGCGCTCTTGCCGCCGGGACCCCCGGCCACCGGGCTCGCCACGGCCTTCGTCCTGGTCGGGGCCGCCGGCCTCGGCGTGCTGTTCGGCGGCTTCCCACGGGCGACCGCCCGGGCGCTTCGATCGACCGTCCCGCACATGTTCCCCTTCGGGTCGGTGCCGCTGGACGTCGCGCTCTATCTCCTCGTGTTCGGGGTCGTGACCTGCTCCACCCACGCCTTCTTTGACGTCTTCACGGGCGCCGACAACGGGGGTCAGGTGGATGGGCTGACCAACCAGACCGCGCTGGACCTGGTCCTCCTCGGCGCGTCGGTCGTCGTCTATCTCGCGACGATGTTCGCGGTGTTCCTCATCGCCCGGGTCGTCCGCTTGGGTCGGTTGCTGGACGGCCGGCGCCCCATCGATCCCTACCGGAGAGGGCCCCCGGAGCCTCCGGAGTATCCGGCATGGCGACCCCCGACGGGCCCGGCCGCCCCGTCCTCCCGGTACGCGCGGCCGGTACTGTACACCGTCTCCGTGATCGTCGGCCTCGGAATGTCGGCCGGGGCTCAGCTCCTGGAGGTGAGCCTCCAGCCCGCGTCTCCGATGCAGTGGCTCGCGGGCCAGGCCTTCACGCCGCTCTGGGCGCTCCTCACCGCGTGGGCGCTCGCATACCTGGACGCGGGCACCCGCGCACTCGAGGCGCGGTACGTCTCCGTGGTGGTCGCCCAGTCCCGCGCGCCGAACCCTCGCACGGAGGCGGTCGCGTGAGGAACCATACCCTCCGGCAGCGAGGCTCGGATTTGTACGCGGGACATATCAACCGGTCCTCGGTCGAGGCGGCGTCCGGCAATGAGTAGGCCACGGACTCTTCGTCGCGCGGCCATCGCCTCGCTGGTCGCCAGCGTCGTTCTCCTGGCGGTGGTCCTGCCCCTTGTGGCGCCGGTGGTCCGCGCCTCGCAGGAGGGCCGGGAACTCGGTCAGCCCCACGTGTCGGCCGCCCGCGCGGTCGCTTCCCACGTCAATGTGACGATCAACACCTCGGCCACACCGGCCTTCGTGCCGAATGCGATCCATGCCACGTCCGGCCAGAACCTCACGATCACGCTCGTGAACAACGGGACGTTCAACCACACGTTCACCATGTCCTCCAACGGCACCGAGCGGTTCCCGCAGAGCTGGTCCCCCACCCAGTTGTCGGCGTACTTCTCCGCCCACACGCCGCTCGTCAACGTGACGATGCCCGCCCACTCGACCACCGCCGTCAATCTCTCGGTGAACTCGACGATGGCCGGAGGCCACTTCGAGTTCGTCTCGCTCGTTCCCTATCAGTTCCAGGCCGGCCTCTACGGCTTCCTCAACGTGACCCCGCCCGTGAGCTCCCACTTGACGTTCTACGTCAACGCGAGCGATAGTCTGCGCTTCATCTCGGACACGCTGAACGCGTCGTCGGTGACGGCGTTCCCCTTCGAGGCCACGGTCTTCTTTGGAACGCTCGGCGTGCTGAGCCACACGTTCACCCTTTCCCCGCTCCCGAACTACAACCTGAGCTCCGACAACTTCACGTCGTTCTTCACCCAGCACCTGCCGCTGGTGGACATCCCCGTCCCGCTCACCGCGGGATCGTACACCAACGGGTCGTTCGTGATCACCGCGCCGGGCTACTACGAATACATCTGCACCGTGCCGGGCCACTTCGCGTCGGGCATGTACGGTTTCCTCTACGCGGGCGTCGCGACGCCGTCGCCGCCGGTGCCCGTCGTGGTGAGCACCGCGATCGTGCAGTCCGAGATCCTGATCGGCGGCGGCTCGCTGCTCGGCATCGGAGTGGTGCTCGCCGCCGCCGCTTCGATCACCGGCCGCATCCCGCCGCCGAAGCCCGGCGAAGGACATCACTGAACGCCCCGACGAGATCTCGGGGGGCCGTCCCCGGCCCACGGTCTAGGTGACGACCAGGAAGGATCGCATCGTGCCGTGGAACGTGCCGCAGAACTCCGTGCACTGGATCAGATACTCTGTTCCCGCCGCGACGGTCGGCACGGTGAATTGGAACATATTGACCCGTCCCGGGATCGCGTCGATGCGGACCCCCAGGCCCGGGATATTGAAGGAATGGACCACGTCGTCCGACGTCACATTAATTTGGACCGTTTCTCCGGGCGCGGCCCAGAGCGCGCCGCCGGAGACCGACCCTAAGCCGTTCTCGGTGGTCGGGGGCGTGTAGGTCGAGTTGTAGCACGTTCCGTTGGCCGGATAGCAGAACTCCCAGAACCACTGGTGACCGGTCACGTTGACGTACTCCTCCGGATCGGAGGACAGCGCGTCGAGGTGGTAGAGCAGGACCGCCGAGTAGGCGGCGACGCCGGCGAGCAACCCGACCACGGCGAGGGTCCAGGCGACCTCGTACCTGCTAGCCATAGCGCCGACCCTTGGTCGCCGGATCCCGGAACTTCCAGACCGCGTAGACGAGGAAGGCGAAGGTGATGATCGCTCCGCCCACGCTGATGGCCAGAAGGACCCAGACGAGCGGGGAGATCTCTTGGAGGTCGGTCTGCCCGGCCGCCCGAAGGACGGTCGGGAGGGCCGCCGCCGCCAGCATCAGGCCGGCGGCCCGGCGACGTACGGTGCCGAGGCTAAGCACAGCCCTCGTCGAGGGGCCGAGTTAGATATTGCCCACGTACGAACTGGCAACGCCCCCCCGCGTCGGCGCTCCTCGTCCGGGCGCGTAGTACTCGGGCGCGGTACATACGGAGGGCCTTTGAAGGGAGGTCCCGTGCGCCGCTTTTGTAATGTCCGGGGGCCCTCAGGGCTGGCGCCGTCGCGGCCTCGTCGGCGCGGTGGCGATTTCCGCCCTCCTGTTCGTGCTGCCGGCCGCTCTCACCCTGGAGGGTACCGGGACCCTGGGCTCGCGGCAGTTGGTCGTCCACACGGCCGCCGGCACGACCATCCTGATGAGCGTGGGGGCCGGCAGCGCGCCGCTCGCCTACTCCCCGGACGACATCTCCAACGTCGTGGCCGGAACGGCCGTGACGATCCAGATCACCAATCTGGGGACCGTTCCGCACACGTTCACCTTGTCGAGCCTCGTGAACTACACGCTGCCCTCCGCGGGCAACACGAACCTGACCGGGACGTTCTTGGTGACGCACCCGGCCTACTACTCGGTCAACATCAGCGACGTGCAAGGGAGTGTCACCGTGGCCAGCTTCATCGCACCCGCCGTCGACGGCTCCTACCAGTTCTTCTGCTTGGAATCGGGCCACTTCGCGTCCGGGATGCAGGGATTCCTGGGGGTCGGCGTCACTGTCGGCCCACCGCCGGCGCCTCCCGGCCTCGGCCTCCCCGTGTTCATCATCGCTGGCACCATCGTCGGGCTCGTGATCCTCGCGATCGTGCTCGGCTTCGTGGTGGGGAAGCGCGAGGGCTCGACGCAGGAGATGCCGCCGGAACGCCTCGGCTATCCGGAAACTCGTTCGCAGAACCCGCCGTCGAAGCCGCCCCAGTGAACCTACGGGGACTGTAAGAGCTTCGGCGGCAGATTTAAGAGACGGCCCCCCTACGGAACCTACGGACCTCGTAAGAGGTTCGATGGGGAACAACAATGGTGTGGGGGCAGCCGGGGCGCGAGCGGCGTGTACTGAAAGCAGGTCACTCCTCGATCGCGGTGACCCTTCCCAAACCGTGGGCCGAGGCGATGCGCCTGCGACCCGGCGACCTCGTCGTCTTCGACCAGAACGACGACGGCACGCTCTTCCTCAAGCCCGCCCCGCCGGAGGGCGGAGCGGTCCCGGCCACCCCGTACCTGATCCAGGCCCAGAGCTTCGATGACCCGGGGCTCCTCAAGCGGCTGGTGATCGGCGCGTACCGATCCGGTCACGACGCGGTGGAGATCCGTACCGAGACCGCGCTCACCCCCGAGCGCGTGGAAGAACTCCTCGACGCCGCCCGAGGCCTGCTCGGGGTCTCGATCGTCGCGCAGGAGCCGAACCGTGTCCTGCTCCAGAATTTCATCGACCCGTCGAAGTACGGCCTGCCGCAGCTGGTCCAGCGGATGAAGATGATTCTCGTGGCGTACATCGAAGAGGCCGAGTCCGTCGTGACGAAGCGGACCCCCAGCCGACGCCTCGCCTCGTTCACGGAGGAAGCCGACAAGGTGTTCGCGCTCCTGGTTCGCCAGCTCTTCCTCGCCAGCCGGGACTGGTCCCTCGCCCGGCGGATCGGGAGTCCCGACCCGCGGCAGCTCCTGGAGTGGCGGGTCGTCGTCCAGACGCTCGAGGAGATCGGACGGCTTCTGGCGGGGATCACCGAGACGTTCAACCGTCACGCCGGGGACGAGCCGTGCGAGCTCGAGGGCCTGTCCGGACTGCTTGGCGAGATGAAGGTCGGCCTCAAGTCCGTGGTCGACTCGCTCATGCACCCGACCCTGACCGCGGCCTGCGATGCGTACGCGGAGAGCTACCGGCTTCAGGTGGCGGCCGACGACCTCGGTCATAAGGCCAAGGCCGCGGCCCGGAAGAACGGGATCTCTGCGGCGATCTGGGCGCTGGGGCTCAGCGCCAGCCGCCTCTCGTCGCTCGCCGAAGTGGCGCTGGACCGCGCCGTCGCGAGCGGGAACGAGATGGTGCTGCTCGCGTCCGCCTGAGCGGCGGGGGCGCGCGCTATAAGGCGCGAGTACGAACAAACCGGCCGAACGGGGTTTTCCCGTACGCACTCCATATCGAACGCCCCCCTGTCGGACGCGCGGAGCTGACGGGGAATGCTGGATAGCCTCGATGACTGGCTGATCATTGCCGTCGTCGCAGCGGTCCTGTTCTACGGCTCGAGCAAGATCCCTCAGCTGGCCCATAGTCTCGGACGCGCGATGGGCGAGTTCAAGAAGGGCCGGCTGGAGGTCGAGCGCGAGCTCAAGCAGGAGGCGGCGACCGCTTCGGTCAGTTCTTCCACAGAACACGCGGCCCACTGACCGGGCGCTTCGAGGAGGGAGGGCCGGTGGGGGGAACACGTGCCGGGTGGATGAACCGGCGGGGAAGGCTGCCTGGAGGGTCGGACCCCCATCGGGCGTCAGGGGGGCAGGACTAATCGATGGTCAATCTGGACCGGATCCTCTCCGTGGTGTCCGAGCTGCGTCGGCGACTGCTCCGGATCCTCTACGTCCTCGCCCCGCTCTTCGGCTTTCTGGTCACGTTCCAGCTTCGGTTCTTCCGCTTCTCCTTCGTCACTCTCGGGCTGACCGGCGCGTATCCGTACCCCAGCCTCTTCAACAACGTCACCGCGCAGGTGTTCCGGGCCCTCGTCGCCTGGATGCTCCCGGCGCACGTGGAGCTGCTCAATGTCGGGGTGGCGGACTCGGTCGTGGTCCAGATGGAGATCGCCGCGCTGCTGACCCTCATCCTGGGGATGCCCTGGATCGTCCACGAGGTCGGCGCGTTCCTCGTGCCGGCGCTCCGCTCGAACGAGCGGGAGCTGCTCCGACGGATCGGGATCCCCGCGTCGGCGCTGTTCGCCGTCGGGACGTCCCTGGGGTTCGCCTACTGGACCCCGCTCACGTTCACCCTGCTGTTCCGGTACGTCAACGCCATGGGCCTCACGCCCGTGCTCGGGGTGCAGGACTTCATCAGTTTCGCCCTGCTCTACTCGTTCGCCTTCGGCGTCGTTTTCGAGCTGCCGGTCTTCCTCTACGCCCTCACGCGTCTCGGTATCGTCAAGGCAGCCTACTGGCGCCAGCATTGGCGGGCCGCGGTCATCGGCTCGCTGATCTTCGGGATGATCATCACCCCCGACAACTCCGGCATCACGATGTTGCTCATCGCGGCGCCGATGATCGCGCTCTACTTCGCCGGCGCCTGGTTCGCCGCTCGCTGGGAGAACCGGGACCAGCCGATCCGGCCGCATGCGGTAGGGGCGTGAGGAATCGATGGCGCTCCTCTCCGACATGGACTGGTTGATCATCCTCGCCGTTGCCGGCTTCCTTCTGATCGGCAAGGGGGATCCCCAGCTCCTCCGCACCGTCGGCCGATGGTACGGCAAGCTGATGCACCTCAAGCAGGAGCTCCTCTCGGAGATCACCCGGGAGACGGGCCTCCCCGCGCCCACGCCGGGCCGTCCGATCTCGATCCGGAACACGCTGCTCGGTCTCGAGACGGATGAGGCCGCTCACGTGCCGGTGCCGATGGCGGTCGCTCCCGCTCCCTTCGCCCTCGCGACGGCGACGGCCGTCTCCCACACCCCGGCATCGGCGATGACCTGGGTCAACAGCGTGGGCCCGCAGCAGTGGTCGGTCGCCACGACGCGCTTTCCCGAGCTCGAAGGCGGGGTGCACTAGGCATGCTGTCGGTCGACGACGAGGTCACGATGGTGGAGATATTGGCGATCCTGGTGGGGATCGCGATCACGTGGGCGGTCTACTACGGCAGCGACCAGGCCGAGCTTCCGGGGGAGGCCACCGAGCCGGACCCGTCCATTCCCGATGAGGTCGTCTCTCACCCGGGGAGGACCCTCGAGTGAACGTCGACTGTCCGGCCTCGTGTCCGTTCGTCGCGGGTGCGAGCGACGCCCTCGACTTCCCACTGGGTCTATTGCACCGGCTCGCGCCCGTCGCGTCGGCAGGAACGACGCCGGACGGTGCCGAGGTCGATGAGACCAAGCGGAACCTGCTCAAGCTGCTCGCCATCGCCGGCGTCGTCGGGGCGGCGGGCGGCGGCCTGGTCGGCGGGACCCTTCAGTACGCCCAGCCACCGGTCGTCGGGATCAAGTCGTTCCCTGCGGTCCAGCTGCTGGACACGGACGGGGCTCCCCTCACGGCCACGAAGGTCAACGCGAAGTACAACGTCACGACCCCCCAGCTCTATCTCTTCTACTACCCGCTCACGAACGAGCCCAATTTCTTCCTGAACCTGGCCCCCGCCACGCCGGGGGGCCCCGGCGCGACGAACGTGCCCGGTGGCGTGGGCCCGACGAAGTCGATCGTGGCCTACAGCGCGGTCTGCCAGCACCTGGGGTGCCCCGCACCGGCCATCTCGTACTACCCGCCGGGAGCCTGTTCCCAGACCTTCGGCAAGAAGGCTCTGAACTTCTACATCCATTGTAGCTGCCACGGCTCGACCTATGATGTGACCAACTCGGCCGCGAACCTCACCGGCCCGGCGGTGCTGGCATTGCCGCAGGTGACGCTGCTCTGGAAGGATCCGTCCACCGGGGGCGACGACACGATCTGGGCTGTCGGCGAGTCGACCGACCCTCCGGTCAACGGACACTTCAACACACTCCAGGGCGGGTACCAGGTCCCGGCCACGAGTCAGCTCGCCTCGGAGGCGTCGATCATTCTCTGCAAGTTCCCGGGCGTCTGACTTGGAGGGAGGCGGTCGTGGGGTTCGAGCACTGGTTCAACAAGAACCTCAACCGGGTCTGGGGGTTCATCGAGGTCCGGGCGGGCATCGCGAAGTGGGCCCTCCGTCCCCAACCGGCCTTCACCTTCAAGCCGTCGTACTGGACGGGCGCCTTCGTCGCCAACGCCTTCCTGATCCAGGTCGCGACGGGGCTGCTCCTCCTGCTCTATTACCAGCCCAGCGTGGGCCCGACGCTCACGAGCTGCGGCCAGGCCATTGGCACCTATTCCTCCGCGCCGGCGGCCTGGTGCAGCACCTACTACCTGATCCACAGCGTCCCGATGGGAAGTCTGCTGCTCTCGACGCACCTGTATGGCGCCTACGCAATGCTGTTCCTCGCCTTCATCCATTTCTACCGGGGCTACTACCTCGGCGCGTACAAGAAGCCCCGCGAGTTCTCGTGGATGGCCGGCACGCTCCTGCTGCTCCTCACCCTCGGGATGGGCTTCACGGGCTACATCCTCCCCTACACCGAGATCGCCTACAACGCGACGAACGTCGGGATCGTCCTCGCCCTGCGTCTCCCGACGCTGGGCCAGCTCACCGCTCCCTTCCTGCTCGCCGACGGGACCCCCCAGGGCCTCCTCGCTCGGATGTTCGCGCTCCATGTTCTCGTGATCCCGCTGGCGCTGGGCGCGCTCCTCTACGCCCACATCGCGCTGTTCGAGTCGCACGGCATCGCGCCGCCGGCCACGTCGGACCCGGCCCAACGCAACGTGTACGTTCGCGCGGAGGAGAAGAAGCAGGTTCCCTTCTGGCCGCAGATCTTCTTCTACATGACCAAGTGGGCCCTCCTCTACCTCGGCCTGCTGTTCGCGATCGCCGCGCTCTGGCCGTGGCAGCTTCCGACGTACTACGGCAACCTCGCAGCGGTAGCGTCGGTCACCGAGCCGGATTGGTACTTCCTGTGGCTGTTCAAGGTGGTCGATTTCTACGGCGTGACGCCGGTCATCGCCGTCGGCATCACGGTCGTGTTGATGCTCTACGTCCTGCTGCTGCCGTTCCTCGACCGGTCGCCGCGCCGGCATCCGCGCGACCGGCCCTTCGTCGTGATCGTCGGCAACACGCTGCTGGGCTTCTTCATCCTGCTGACCGTCTGGGGGGGTCTCACCCCGGGCGTCGAGATCCTCCCTACCGGTGTGGCGGAGCGGCTGCTGCCGATCGCGATCGCCAACGTGCTCGTCGTCGCCCTGTTCTATCTGCGCTACCGGAAGAGCTACCAGAGCCGCCTCGTCGCCCGCGGGTCGGAGTACCGGCTTCCGGGAGCCTATCCCGTGGTCGGGAGCGCTCCTCGGACCACGGCCGCCCCCCCGTCCCGCACCTCGGAGATGAGCTCGGTTGACTGAGTCTCCCCCCGTCCCCAAGTTCAAGACCGGTTGGCTGTGGGGCATCTTGCTCCTCTTCATGGCCGGCGGGACCGTCTCGGCGACCTACGTCGTCTGGGGCCTATCGGACCTGTTCCTGACGGGCCGATACCTGGTCGACGTACCGGTCACGCTCGTCGCGACGCTCGTCACGGTCCTGTGCGTTCTGTTCGTGTCCGGAATCCTCTACCGGGTCGACCGGCTCCGGGGCGTGCCGCACCGGGAGGTGGCGCTGTTTGAGTAGCCCCACCGCCCTTCCGGCCGATTTCGTGACCCGGGCGGAGCATCGGGTGTTGAACCTCTACGCCGCGATCCTGATCCTGATGCTCGCGGTGATCGCACTCGTCAGCGTCTACGCGATCCGGCTCGGTCCCCTGGTCGGCCCCGGGGTCGAGGAGTCGTTCGGCCTCGCGGTCGCGCTCCTGTTCCTGTGCTCCGCGATGCTCGTCCACGTCGTCGACCGGGTCTACCGGGTCTGGCCGATGGGGCGCGGGGTGACGCCGATGTTCCCGGGGTTCATCACCGCTCGCGGGGCCGCGAACGCGCTCAAGATCCTCATCCTCGTCGGCGCCGGCGCGGCGATCGCCTACGTCCTCGCGACGTTGATCACGAGTTGAGGAGGTCGAAACATCATGACGGATCTCGTGGCTCCCGCCGTGGAAATCGGGCTCGTCGTGGCCTTGGCCGGATTCCTCCTGTGGGTCTTCTCGTACCACGGGGAGTGGGCGGCCCGGAAGATGAGATTCTGGCTGTTCACCAGCGACCACCGCAAGATCGGCCTGATGTACATCATCGTCGGGTTCATCTTCTTCTTCATCGGCGGGATCTACGCGATCCTGATCCGGACCGACCTGGGGTTCGTCCAGGGCCTCGGCCTCGACCCGCAGACGACGCTCGGGATCTCGCCGGACGTCTACTCCACGCTGTTCACGATGCACGGCGTGCTGATGATCTTCATGTTCGCGATGCCGGTCCTGGCCGGCTTCGGGAACCTCCTCGTTCCGTCGATGATCGGCGCGAAGGAGATGGCGCTCCCGCGGATCAACGCCATCGCATTCTGGATGATCGTGCCGGCCGGGATCATTCTCATCTTCTCCAATGCGAACGCCGGCTGGACCGGATACGTCCCGCTCTCGCTCCAGGTGGACCCGTCCAACCCCTACGGGATCGACTACTGGGTCCTGGGTCTGCACATCCTGTCGGCGTCGTCGATGCTCGGCGCGATCAACTTCCTGGTGACGATCATCAAGCACCGGGCGCCCGGCGTGGAGTACTGGAACATGCCGCTCTTCGTCTGGTCGGTGTTCATCAACTCGATCCTGCTCCTCTTCGCGATCCCCTCGCTCTCGATCGCGCTGACGTTCATCCTCTCGGACCGGCTCTTGGGGACGCATATCCTGGCGGCGGTGAACGGCACCCCGCTCGGCGGCGCGCTGCTCTACCAGAACATGTTCTGGTTCTTCGCGCATCCGGAGGTGTACATTCTCGTCCTACCGGCCTTTGGTCTCATCTCGACGATCATTCCCAAGCTGGCCCGGAAGGACATCTACGGGTACGCCGCGATGGCGGTAGCGCTCGGCGTCTTCGCGGTGCTGTCGTTCGCCGTCTGGGAGCACCACATGTTCACCACCGGCATCGACACGAACATCCGGTTCGTGTTCATGCTCTCCACGATGGCGATCGCGGTCCCCTCGGCGGTGAAGACGTTCAACTGGGTCGCGACGCTCTGGGGCGGCCGCATCTGGATGGCCACGCCCATGTGGTTCTGCCTCGCGTTCCTCACCGGCTTCGTGATCGGCGGCCTCTCGGGGGTCTTCCTCGCCTCGATCCCGGTCGACTACCTCTACCACGCGACGTACTTCGTCGTCGCCCATTTCCATTACGTCATCCTGGGGGGCACGCTGATGGCGGTCTTCGCGGCGATCTACTTCTATTTCCCGGTCCTCACCGGCCGCTGGTACAACCAGACCCTGGCGCACATCCACTTCCTCACCACCTACGTGGGCGTGAACCTGCTCCTGTTCCCGATGTTCCTGCTCGGGGCCGAGGGGATGCCCCGCCGGGTCTTCACCTACCTCCCGACGATGTCCTTCCAGTTCCTGAACTTCCTCTCCTCTCTCGGCGCGGCGATCTTCGGGATCGCGCAGCTGTTCTTCGTCTTCAACATCGTCTACAGCTACTTCACCGGCGCGCGGGCGGCCGACGACCCGTGGGGCGAGCCGCTCCCGTCCACGATGGCCGGCCCGGCCCGACCGGTGCCGGCGCCGCTCCCCTCGGGACCGGTGCCCTCGGCGACGTCGGAGGGAACCCCGTGACGTGGTCGCAGGGCCGGGACCTGTTCCGGTGGAGCGCCATCGCCTCCTTCATCGCCTGCTACGCGACGATGATGCTCGGCGGGGAGGTCCTGGCCAGCGGCGCGGGGCTCGGATGCGCGAGCTGGCCGAGCTGCAACGGCAGCTTCGCGCCCCCGCTCGTCGGCGCGGCGGCGATCGAATGGTCGCACCGGCTCGGCGCCGCGACCCTCTCGGTCTTCGTGACGGTCCTGTTCGTCTCGGCGCTCCTGTTCGAGCGGAAGCGGCCGACCCTCATCCGGCTCTCCTCGTTCGCGTTCAGCGCGGTGCTCCTTGAGGGGCTGCTCGGCGGCGTCGTGGTCGAGACCGGGCTCATGGTCTGGCTGGTGGTGCTGCACTTCGCCATCGCGACGGCGCTGCTCGGGTTCCTCGCGATGATCGTGCTCTTGGGCAACATGCCGCAGCTGCCGAAGCGCTGGCTCGACTGGGCCAGGGAAGCCTCCACCGACCGGCCCGCGCCCGGGCCCTCGCGCCCCGAGCCGACCGGGCCGTTGCCCGGTCGACCCACGCCGGGGGACGGCCCCTGGGGCCCTCCCGCGACCCCCGGCCGGGGCGACTGACCCGGACGGACGCCTCGCCCGGGTCCCCGCTTAATAGCGCCCACCGGCTCCGAGGGCCATGTCGACTCCGCCCCCCGTCCGCGCGCCCGGGTGGCGGGACTACGTCGACCTTACGAAGCCCTGGATCACCCTGCTCATCGTCGCGGTGGCGGTCGCGGGCTACTTCGTGGCACTCCCGAACCGGATCGACCCGGAACGGCTCGTCGTGCTGGTCCTCTGCGGCGCCGCCGCCTCCGGCGGTGCGGCCACGCTCAACCACTACTTCGACCGGGACCTCGACGCCCGGATGCGCCGGACCCGGGCGCGTCCGTTGCCGACCGAGCGGATCGCCTCCGAGGGCCGCGTGCTGGCGATGGGCCTGACGCTCTCGATCGTCGGCATCGGCGCGGCGGCGGCGTTCCTCAACCTTCTGACCGCGTTCTCGATCCTGCTCGGCTGGCTCACCTACGTGCTGGTCTACACCGTGTGGCTCAAGCGCCGCACGTCGTGGAACATCGTCATCGGGGGATTCGCCGGGAGCGCACCCGCGCTGGCGGGCAGCGCCGCGGCCGTAGGCCACTGGACCGATGGCGCGCTGGCGCTCGCCCTCCTGGTGTTCCTATGGACGCCGCCCCACTTCTGGAGCCTGGCGCTCATGCTCCGCGAGGACTACCGGGCCGTCGGGCTGCCGATGCTCCCCCGGATGGACGACCCGGCGTACTCCGCCCGGGTGACGGTGGTCTCGTGCGCCCTCCTCGTCCCGGCGACGGTCCTCCTCGCGCTCGTGGGACCGATCGCGCTGCCGGCGATCATCGCGCTGCTCGTCGTGAGCCTCCTCTTCCTCGCCTCCGAGCTACCGCTCTGGCGACGCTCCGACCGGAAGACAGCCCTGAGGGGCTTCATCGTCTCGGGGCCGTACCTTCTCGCGGTGATCGTGGTGATCGTTCTCAATTGGCTGCTCGTGCGCGGCGTCCCCGGCGCCGGTGGCTAGCCCGTCTCGGGGCCCGTCGCGGCGCGATCTCGGCATCCACCTCGACCTCGACCATCATCCCGGGCTCGAGGAGCCGCGTCACCTCGACCATGGTGGCCGCCGGGCGAGTGCTCCGGAACAGTTCCCGGTGAACCCGCGCGTACTCCTCCCACCGAGAGATATCGGTCACGAAGAATCTCGTTCGGACGACGTCGGAAAGTTGGGCGCCGGCCGCGTGGAGCGCCTTCTCGATGACGGCGAAGGCCTGCCGGGTCTGCGCCGCCGGGTCGCCGGCGCCGAC
>Ga0187819_10000813_pt1 | contig 15802 bp, 11 predicted proteins | sample NC_wetland_sal_i_15_FD_132411 | JGI IMG/M metagenome (GOLD analysis project Ga0187819, IMG submission 132411) | Wetland sediment microbial communities from Neuse River Estuary, North Carolina, USA - SO4_4 | ecosystem: Environmental > Aquatic > Freshwater > Wetlands > Sediment | place: USA...
CAATCGCCGTTGCCGGAATCGCGGCCCGGAGGCGAGCTTCTCAACCGGCCGCCCGCTGCCGGCCCGCCGCCAGCGCCGCCACCACCGCAGCAGGATCCCGGCGCCTTCACGCGTATGTTCGGTACGCCGGGGGCGCCCGGAAAATCGCCGCAGCAACCACAAGCGGTCGTCACTCCTCCGCCGGTGCTGCCCGGAGGCGGAACCAATGTCTTCTCCACCGCCAGCCGTGTCGTTCCACCGCCACCCATGCCGCCGTCAGCACCGCTGTCCGGCCCGGGCGAATATACCAGGATGTTCAGCTCACCAGCCGCGCCGCCTGTCTCGGCTCCAACCCCTCCGGCGGCCGCTCCTCCCGCGCCCGTGCAACAGGGACCCAGTGAATACACGAGAATGTTTTCCTCCCCCTCCCAGCCCCCGGTTGGACCCGCCCCTCCAGCGCAACCGCCCATGTACGGAATGCCGGCTCCGCCTGCGACTCCGATGATTCCGCCCGTGTCTGGCGTGCCCGCACAGCCTAACGTTGCCTTTCCGCCTGTCGGCGGAGCAGGGCGGCCCGCCGCTCCCGTGGCGCCGCCTGTCTACGGAATGCCTATGCAGCCACCGTCCATGTCTCCGCACGGGCCCGCCATGCCTGCGCCGCCGGCTACTCCCTTGAACATGCCGGCGACGTACGTGCCTCCTTCCCGGCCGGGTTCATCAAACGTCACCCTTTACGTCATTCTGGGCGCCTTGTTCGTGATCGCGTTGTTCCTGGTGATTTTTTTCGCGCTGAGGAGTTAGACCTCTTAAAAGGACTCTAGGCAGGGCCGGCCCGCCGCGTTAGTGACTCTTAGTCGAGGAGGGAGTCAAGGTCAACACCGTGGTGACCGAGTTCCCATTGCGAGTAGCCGATAGGTCAGCCGTCTGGCTGGCGCTAATGTTGCCGGTCTCGACTGAGAACCCCGCGGTCTTTGAGCCGCCCGCCGCGGTTACCGAACTCGGGACGCTCAATAGCGGGGAACCTGTCCGTTGGATGGGGATGTGCAAGCCGCCGCTGGGCGCCGCGGCGGACAACATGATCTGGCATTTCGAAGACGAATGCGACGCGAGCGTAGTTGGGCTGCAGGACATTTGAGTCAGGTTTATCGGCTCCAGCGTCAGCGTGAAGGTCTGTGAATTTCCGTTCAGAGTAGCATCCAACACTGCCGTAGTATTCATGCTCACGGCCGAGGCTTTCACCGTGAACCCAGCCGCAGTCGCGCCGGCGGCGACCGCGACCGACGACGGAACCGAGAGATTCCCGGATCCGCTGCTGAGCGCGATCGTCGCCCCTCCGGCGGGAGCCGGAGCCGGCAGCGTGATTTTGCAGGCAGCAGAGCCGGGGGTAGGTATCGCAGCCGGCGAGCAAGTGAACCCGTCGGCGCCGGAGTTGGAAGTGATGGTCACCTGGCCGCTCGTCGCCGTCACGGGCGCGGAGGTACTGCTGACGGTGGCTCCACTACTGTTGATCACCTGGATGACTGAAACCTTACTGGTTGCGGTCGGAGACACCGTAAACGTGGCGATAGCGACCACGCCGCTGGTTAGCGTGGTGCTATTCAAACCAAACAGCACGCAAGTGTAAGCCCCTGAACTGCTCCTGCACGAAACCGATTTTCCCGCCGACACCGCCGCCGGTCCGGGGGTCACGCTAACCGCGGTGAAGTCGCTCGCCGAGTAGCTGTAGGTCCACTCGAGCGCGGCCGGCGCGCTGGCCGGCGCGACTGTCAGTGAGAGATTCAAGGACACGGTGCCGCCGGGCACTGCCGAACCGGACGACAGGCTCATCGCGTCCTGTCCCAGTGCGCATGCAGCCGGCAGAAACAGAAGCGCCGCTGCGAGAAAAGGGGTGCGATTTACTTTGAAATTCGCGTGCATTTTCTTAAAATTCTCCGCATTGCTCCGAAGTTTGAGGCAATAGGTGCCGTCTATGCCGTTATCCGCCGGCTTAAGTAGACTTGCGATTGAATTACAGTCTCAAACTTTAAGGGTTTTCTGAAGAATGCTCAATGCCGAAAAAAGACAGCTAACCCCGGATGGCATCGATTTTCGGCTGGTGGTTAATACTCCGCGGCACTACTAACCGCAGGCATCAGAAAATACGTGGTAAGCCTCAGCGCCGCCGCTTCTTCCCTTCTCTGGCGGGCCGTTCTTCCACCACCGAGAACTGGAGTTTCCGCTCCATGGTGTCCACCCGCTCGACGAGAACGCGCACGCGGTCGCCAATCGAAAACTCGCGGCGTGACCGCTGGCCGATGACCTTGCGCACGTTTTCGTGGTACGTGTAGCGGTCGCCGGGGAGAGAATCCATGGGCACCAGTCCTTCGATGAACAGGTCGGCTAATTCCACAAAGAGGCCGAATTTTGTGGTGCTGATGATCAGGCCATCGAACTCCTCACCAACCCGATCGGCCATGAACTTGGTCTTCTTCCACTCCACCAGTTCCCGCTCGGCGTCGGCCGCCTGGCGCTCCGATTGCGAGGATTCATCGGCAATTGCGCGCAACTCTGGAAGCGAGGAGTAGGCCCACCCGTCGAGCGAAGCCGTCAGCAAGCGGTGCACGACGAGATCGGGGTACCGGCGGATGGGCGAAGTGAAATGCGTGTAGTGGTCCGCCGCCAGAGCAAAGTGGCCGGCGTTGTCAGTGGAGTACCGCGCCTGCTTGAGCGAGCGCAGCATCAGGTAACTCAGGATGCGCTCTTCCGGTTTGCCTTCAATTTTCGCGACCAGTTTCTGATAATGCCGCGGCGAAATTCTAACTTCGCCAGGCAGCACGATATCGCGCCTCACCTTTTGGCCGTCGCGGCGCTTATCGACGTAGGCGAACTTCTTCACTGGAATAGCGCCCACACCGAGCGAATAGCCAAAGTGCGCGGCTACCTCTTCGAACTCCATCACACGCTTGGGGTCGGGTTGCTCGTGAATGCGGTAGATGGAGGGTAGACCGGATGCCTGCATATACGAGGCCACGGCTTCGTTCGCCGCCAGCATCAATTCTTCGATGATGCGATGTGCGATATTTCGCGGCGAGCGCACCACCCCGGTCATGGCGCCCCACTCGTCGAATTCGATCAGCGGCTCGGGAAGATCGAAGTCAATCGACCCCCGGCGCACTCGCTTCCGGTTCAGGATTTCCGCCAGCTCGCGCATCAGTTCGAAGCGGCCCGTCAAACCACGGTACCGCTCGCGCAGCCCCCGATCCCCTTCCAGCACCAGGTGAACATCGGTATACGTCATGCGCTCGGCGCTGCGGATGACGCCGCGCACGAACCTCTGCGCTACCATGTCGCCCGCGTGATCGAACTCCATCAACGCCGAGACCACCAGCCGGTCCACGTGCGGATTGAGCGAGCAGATGTTGGTGGAAAGCTCGAACGGCAGCATAGGCACGGCGCGATCGGGAAAGTAAACGCTGGTGCCGCGCAGGCGGGCTTCGGCGTCGATTGGCGTGCCGGGGCGCACGTAGTGGCTCACATCCGCGATATGCACTTGAAGCGCGAAATGTCCGTTGGGCAGCCGGTCCACCCACACGGCATCGTCGAAATCGCGCGCCGTCTCCCCGTCGATGGTGACGATATCGAGCTTTCGGAAGTCCTCGCGATCCGCCAGTTCCCATGCCGCGATGACCCCTGGAATGGACTCGGCCTGCTCCACCACTTCCGACGGAAAGCGATGCGGCAGATGATACTTGCGAATGACGATTTCGACGTCGATCCCGAAATCATCCGGTGAGCCCAGAATTTCGACCACACGGCCCACCGCACGTTCGCCGTGCTCCCCATATTCGAGTAGTTCGACGTTGACGATCATGCCATCGAGCTTTTCGGGGTCGGTGATGGCGAGCGGCTTCGGACCGATGCGGTCGATCTGCGCGGCCGGGGCCGGGATGGCCAGGTCCTCGGGAATCTCGATCCAATCGTGAAGGCGCTCGTCGTGAGGAATCACCAGGAAGCCCTGGCGCCGCACCTGGAATTCGCCGACCACCGTCGGATGGGCACGCTTGAGCACCTTGACGATCTCGCCGTCCGCCCTCCCACTGGGCTCGATGCGCGCAATCCGGACCACCACGCGGTCGCCGTGCATGGCGCTGCCGGTTGCGTCTGCTGGAATAAAGATGTCGCCGGCAATTCCCTCCATCGGGCGATCGGAAATGAGAAAGCCATATCCGTCACGGTGCATGGAAAGCCGGCCGACGGCGAATTCCCGGTTGCCGGAGGTCGCCACGAAGTGGCCGGCGCGGGTTTCGATCAGGTCCCCCCGGGCCACCAGGCGCGCCAGCATGGTTTCCAGCTCTTGCCGGCTCGGCACTTGGGAGCCCAATTCCCGTATGAGCTGCTTGAAGTTGGCCTTGGCATGCGGCAAGCGGGCGATGTGTGCCACGAGAGCCGCGTCAGTCATATACTCATGGTACTCGCCATGAATGATTTAGCTGCAACGGCCCTGGGCAGTCCGCCGTCAAAATAGCGCGAGGTTCCGGCCATGAAAACGCTGGCTTGCTGGTTGTTCTCCGTCATGCTTCCGGCTGCGCTCGCGTCCACCCCGGTGCGGGTGGCGCGTGTGGGTGAACTGGAAGGCAAGGTTGACGTGCAGCTCCACGCTGCGGATGCCTGGCGCCCGGCGGTGCGAAACCTGCCGCTGGTGGAGTCAGCATGGGTACGGACCGCTTCCGGCGCACGCGTCGAGATGGAGCTCGATGATGGCGGCGCCCTCCGGCTCATCGGCGATGCGCTCTGCGAGTTTTCCGATTACACGCGCCTCTCCACTGGCCAGCGCGTGACCGTGCTGTCGCTCCACCACGGCGTGGCTTATTACACGGGCGAGCCAGACCGCCGCGACGCCCTGATCCTGGTGCTGCCGGGGGCACAAATCACCGTCCGGGTGGGCAGCCGTGTGCGTCTGGTGGTGCGCGACGACGCAAGCGAGATTGCGGTGCTCGAAGGAAGGGTGCGTTTTTCGTCGCCAGGCGCCGAAATGGACCTCGCCGAGGGTGAGATGACGCGCGTGGAAAAGGCCACTCCCGCGCGGTTCTTCCTCTATCGTGAGATCCAGCCGCTTGACAGCGATAGCTGGAACGAGCAGCGCGACAAGGCCCTCGCCACCAACGGTTCAGCCCGCCATCTGCCCGGACTGCTTTACGGCCTGGTAGATCTTGACGCCAACGGCTCCTGGATCCTCAGCAATGATGCCGGCGTGGTGTGGAAGCCGAAGGTTCCTGCGGGCTGGACGCCATACCGCGATGGCCAATGGCTTTGGTACGACGAAATCGGCTATACGTGGGTTCCCAACGAGCCCTGGGGCTGGCTGCCCTTCCACTACGGGCGCTGGATCGAGGAGAGCGGAACGGGTTGGGTCTGGGCGCCCGCAAAAACCGTGGGATTCAAACCTGGCGAAGCCTATTGGCTCCGGGAGACGAGTTTGATCGGCTGGGGACCTCTCGCGCCCGGCGAAACGTGGGATGCACGCGCCGTTCCGAAGTTGTACGCGCGAACCAATACGACGCTGGCCCGGTGGAAAGAGAACACTCGCGAACTGGTTCCAGCCGATCCATCTGAAAAACTCAAGACCACGGAGGCGATGTTCGTTATAGCGCCGCCATCGCCGGCGATGGATGCCGCGCGCCTGGATGCCATCCGGCCGGTCTTGCGCGCAGGCAGTACACGCGTGGTGCCGATCATTCCGGGCGTGACTTACGGGACCGGCGCTCAGACTGAGATCGCGGCCGCGCAGCCCGATCCCCCCATGCCGCCCGATCCGTCCGCAGCCCCGTCGCCGGATGCCGGTCCCCCGCCCCCGATTGAGGGCCCGATACCCGAACCCGTGGAGATTTACTACCCAGCGGCCGTATACACAGGAATCGTCGTGGTGAATCCGCCGGAAGACCAGCCGCGCAGACCGCGCAACCCCAACGGATCGGCCACCACGGGAGCGGCGGCCTCGGGCAGCAGTCTAACCGAACGTCCTCAGCCTGCCCGCGTAAATCCAATCGAACCGCCGGCAGCGCATCCTCACGAAGAGCCGTCTAAACCCACCGAGCCCAAGTTGCCAGCTAGCGACAAATCGAGCCCAGACAAGAGCGGGAAGAATTAAATTTGACAGCCGGTCAAGAGTCAGAAGGGGAGTTTCCCAGCACCAAACCCTGAGAGTTCGTCTGATCGAGCCGGCGCCAGCCTGGTTGGTCTCTCCGAACCCAGCGCGCAAGAATCGCAGGCGCGCGCGGAACCGAGCGCAATGGCGCCCGTCGGGCAGGCCTCGGCGCAGCGTTTCGCGGCGATCCGCAAGCCTTCGGAGAGCGGCTGGCTGAAAGGTACGGCTACGGCGACGTCAAAGCCGCGGCCGGCTAGTGTGAGTCCGAGTTCCTCGCCGGCTGCTGCGGCGATCCGCACGCAGACGTCGCACGCGATGCATTTGCCCGGTTCGTAAATCACCTCGGGGTGGGAGAGGTCCTGCGAAAACCGTCGGCGCGCACCGGCGAAGCGATAGACATCCACATCGTATTCGGCGGCCAGGGACCGCATCAGGCAGCAATCGGCCTTCCGGCAACCGCAGGTCAGGCATCGCCGGGCCTCGCGCACAGCGTCTTCTTCCGGCAGGCGCGCCTCTATTTCATCGAAGCTTGTCAAGCGCCGTGCTAACGGAATCTCCGGCGCATGTGTGCGCGCGGTCCGTTCGATCCCCCGGAAAATCGCCGCTCGCTCGGCGTCGTCCACCGGGCGCATGGCTATGCCCGCGGTGATGGGTTCCCCCGTGACCAGTTGGCCGTTTAGATACTGGTGAATCGAGGCTGCGGCCATTCTTCCCGCCGCCACTGCGCGCACCGCGAGATCCGCCCCGAGAACCGCATCGCCCCCGGCAAACACGCCTGGCAGGTTGGTGGCGAGGGTACGCGCATCGGCGGCGATGCCCCATGCGGTAACGGCCAGTCCTTCGCGCTCGGCGAGCGAATGCTCCACCGACTGCCCGATGGCCGCAATCACGCTCGAGCAGCCAATCGCGAAGTCGGAGCCCTGTACCTCGACGGGCCGGCGGCGTCCCGAAGCGTCCGGCTCTCCGAGCGTCATCCGCCGGCAGATCAACGTCAAGCCGCTCCCGCGTTTCTCCAGGCGCACCGGAGCAACGAAGAGCTCTATCCGCACGCCCTCAGCTTCGGCGCCCTCGACCTCTTCCATGGGGCAAGGCATTTCCTGGCGGCTGCGCCGGTAGAGGATGCTGACTTTTTGAACGCCCAGCCGGACGGCGGAGCGGGCGCAGTCCATGGCGGTGTTGCCGCCGCCGACCACCACCACGTCGTCGCCCAAAACGGGCGGCTGTCCGGTGGCCACGCTCTCCAGGAACTTAAGGCCCGCCAGAGCATATTCCTCTCCTTCGCACCTCAGGCTTTGCGCACGCTGTGCGCCGATTGCCACGAAAACGGCGCTGTGTGCCTTCCGGAGCCCGGCAAGCGTGAACTGCTCGCCCCAGCGCTGACCCATCGAGAAACGCGCGCCGAGCCTCGTAATGACATCGATCTCCGCGTCGAGCGCGTCCTTGGGCAAGCGATAGGCGGGGATGCCGTAGCGCAGCATGCCGCCGGGGAGCGGATAAGCGTCGAACAGCGTGCAGTCGTGCCCTTTCTGAAGCAGGTAGTAAGCTGCGGCCAAGCCTGCTGGTCCAGCGCCGATGATAGCCACAGACTTGCCTGTCGATTCCAGGCGCTTCGGGACATAGGATGCCCGGTTCAAATCGGCGGCGTAGCGGTGCAGAGCGCCGATGGCGAGACCTCCATCCAGTTCCGAGCGGCGACATTGGCTCTCGCACAACCGCGGGCAGATGCGCCCCAGCGAGCCCGGAAGCGCCAGCCGTTCCGCGAGCGTTTCCATCGACCGCCGGTTGTCGCCCGCCGCGATGCCGTAGACAAAGCCTGGGATGTCCAGCGCCGCGGGACACTGCGCGGCGCAGGGCGCCACGCATTCGCCGGCGTGGTCCGAGAGCAGCAGTTCCAGCGCCATCTTGCGCGCTGCGCGCACATCCGGGCTGTTGGTCCAGACCACCATGCCCTCGGCCACGGGCATGGCGCACGCGGGCGCGAACGTTCGCCGCCCTTCAATCGCGACAGCGCAAATGAAGCACGAAGAAGCCGGCTCAATGCCCGACACATGGCACATCGTGGGGATCCGGATGCCGAGCCCTCGAGCGGCTTCGAGTATCGTGGTCCCCGGTTCAACGGCGGCCTGCTGTCCATCGATTGTGACAGTAATGCAGGCGCTCATACGACCTCGACCGCGTCGTCCTGGCAAGCCTGCCGGCACATGTCGCAGCGCGTGCACAGCTTGTCGTCCACCTCGTGCTTTTCATACGGCCGATCGGTGATGGCTCCGGCCGGGCACGCCTGCGCGCACAGCGTGCATCCGATGCAGTTGTCCGTGATGCGGTAGCGGATAAGAGCTGGGCATCGCCCCGCCGGGCAGCGCCCATCCAAGTGCGCCTCGTATTCATCCCGAAAATAACGGAGCGTGGTCAGCACCGGGTTGGGGGCCGTCTGGCCGAGACCGCAGAGGCTGGCGCGACTGACGTAATCGGCCAATTCCTCCAGCTTCTGCAAGTCGTCGCGCCGCCCCGTTCCTCCGCACAAGCGTTCCAGGATCTCCAGCATTCGTTTCGTCCCGATGCGGCAGAAGGTGCATTTTCCACAGGACTCGGACTGCGTGAACTTCAGAAAGAAGCGCGCGATCTCGACCATGCAATCGCGATCGTCCATCACCACCAGCCCGCCGGAACCCATGATGGCGCCGGTCCGCGCCAATGCCTCATAGTCGATGGGCGTATCCGCCAGCCGCTCGGGAATGCAGCCGCCGGATGGCCCGCCAAGCTGTACCGCTTTGAAGCGCCGCCCGTTCTTGATCCCGCCGCCGATGTCCTCCACCATCTCTCGGATCGTGATGCCCATGGGGACTTCGATCAGCCCACCGCGGTTGATCTTGCCGGCCAATGAGAAAACTTTGGTCCCTTTGCTCGTTTCGGTGCCGCACGCGGCGAAAGCTTCGGCGCCGTGCCGGATGATCCACGGCACGCAGGCCAGGGTTTCGACGTTGTTGATGACGGTGGGCCGGCCCCGAAACCCGCGCTCGACTGGATAGGGCGGCCGCAGTTTCGGCATGCCGCGCTTCCCTTCGAGAGACAGGATCAGCGCCGTCTCCTCGCCGCAGACGAATGCGCCCGCGCCTTCCCGGACCTCCAGCCGCAGCGAGAAATCCGAACCAAGAATGCCCGCTCCCAGGAAACCATGCTGTTCCGCCTGACGGATAGCCTCGCGGACGTGCCGCACTGCAACGGGATACTCGGCGCGGATATACAAATAGCCTTCCGCCGCCCCGATGGCATAGGCCGCAATGGCCAATCCTTCCAGCACGCGGTGGGGATCGGATTCCAGAACCAGGCGGTCCATGAACGCGCCGGGGTCGCCTTCGTCACCATTGCAGATGACGTACTTCACGGTGCCGGGTTGCGCGCGTCCCAGCGCCCACTTGCGGCCCGTGGGGAATCCCGCCCCGCCGCGGCCGCGCAGGCCCGAATCGGAAATGGCAGCGATCACGCGCTCGGGCGACAGGCGCCGCGAAGCACCTCCAGCCAGGCACAAGGCCAGGGCTTCATAGCCGCCGCGCGCCGCATAGGCGCCAGTGTCCAACGGATCGATTTCACCGCAGTTCTCGAGTACAATCCGCCGCTGCTTGGAAAGATAGGGGCTGCCGTTTCTATCAGGCGGCGTTTCGAGGGCCGGCGCCCGCAGGCTCTCAATGCCCCATCGAACACGCGTGTGAAAATGGCGCGGGCGAATGTGCCGGCGCGCGATCAGCCGGGCTGCTTCTGTGGTCACATTGCCGTAGAGCGCCGTCCGTCCATCGGCTTCGACCACTTCAACTATTGGCTCGCGGTGGCACATGCCGTTGCAGCCGACCTTCTTCACGAGCCCTAATGCGCCCGCCTGGCGAGCTTCCCGCTCCAGGACGTCGCGCACAGGCTCAGCGCCGCTCGCCACGCCGCACGAAGCCAGCCCGACACGGATTTCGACGGCACCGCGCATCAGACGCGAAAGGCGACTGGCTTCAAGCGCGTCGGGGACTGGCTCCACCGTCCCTAATCGAACTGCCCACAAACTACCAGCCCCCTCGTCGTGGACGGTGATGCCTGTCCCCTCTGGCACGAGCCCTCGCCGAATTTTCATGCTCGCGGGTGTCGCACCCATCTGGCGTTCGAACGCTTGCAGAGCCTCACAAGCTGTTGCAGGAGTCAGTTTCCCGGCCGTGTGGCTGTCCACTATGAGAACCGGCGCCAGGCTGCAGCAGCCGAGACAAGCCACTTCGTCCAGCGTGAATCGGCGTTCGAGATCGGTATCAGCTCCATCGGGGATCGCCAGGTAGCGGCGCAATTCGTCGGTGATTTGCCGGGCGCCGGAAACGTGACAGGCCGTACCGTGGCACACGCGCACCACGTGCTCGCCCGCGGGTGAGCGACGGAACCGCGAGTAAAAAGATGATGTGCCCGAGATCTCGGCGGGCGTGATCTCCGTAAGTTCGCACACGCGGCGCAGAGCCTCGTCGGGCAGATAGCGGTAGTGGGCTTGAATGGCCTGGAGGAGCGGGATGGCCGACTCCTTCCCGCGGCCGAGGCGCGCGACAGCCGCGTCCACAAAACCGAGGTCCAACGGGGGCGGAGCTTGAGGCTGGATGGCCGCGATCGCTCTCTTACGATCGCCGGGCGCCCGCGGAACGTCTCGTATTGGAGCGGGCGGGACCGCCGTCCGTCCCATTAGCCGCTTAGAGGAGGCGATGAACACCGCCGCCGCGACGATTAAAGCCCAGGCGACTACCTTGTCCCGCCTCTTGCGGTCGAGGCGCACCACCGTGACCCGGTTCTGTTCGGCGGCTAGTTTGGGAGCGAATGCCGCATCCACTTTGGTCTGCTGCTGAAGGTCTTTGATGAGCCTGTCGTCTCGCGGCACTCGCCGGGTGGCCACCGCGTAATCCACGAGCAGTATCGCCACCAATGCGGCGATCGCGGCGGCCGCCGTCCGAGCGAGCCAGTTCACGACGGCGCTCCCGGCAATTGCACGAGACTAGGCTTGGCCCGCGCCAGTTCCCCGTCGCGCGGGCAGTAGGCGTAACAGCGGGCGCAATAGAAACAGTTCGGGCGCACTGCACGCATTCGCTCGATGGCGCCGTAAGGACACGCCCCCGTGCACAATCCGCAGTCCAGCTCTTTATCGGGCGTAATCGTCACCCCGCGGCGCGCCAGCCGCGTGCACCAGGAAAGCAGCGCGCCGTACGGACACAAGTAGCGGCAGTAGGGCCGCCCGATGAACATGCCCGCCGCCAGGAACGCGCCACCGATCAGGAGCATGTGCGGGGCGCCTTCGCGCCGGAAGAACCCGACGAACGGGTCGAACCGGCAGATCAAGAAGTCGCGCGCCAGCGCGGGCCTGATCGCGAACAAGATCGCCAGACCCAGATACGCATACTTCAGCAGGCCGAGCGCCTGATCCAGGCGTCGAGGCACGCGAATCGGCTTCAGGACCACCAGTTCCTGAATCGCGCCCAACGCGCAGACGCCTCCGCAGAAAGCCCGGCCGAAGAACAGCGCTACCACAAGCGGCAAGACGAACGTCGCGGTCACAACCATGGGGATGGAGTACCTGGGGTCCGTCAGCGCCACCGTGACATTCTGAATGGAACCGATCGGGCAGATGCAACCCTCGCGGTAGAAACCGAAATACGCCAGCGAGCCCGCAGTGAGCGCCACCAGCCATTTGCGGTTGCGGCGCTTGAGCACCAGCCAGACCGAAACGCCCAGAGCCGCCGCCAGCAGACCCACGTCCAGCACCTGAAGCCAATACGCCCGCGGAAGCGGCTTTTGCACATCCGGCGTCTTGTAACCGCCGCCGATCGCACCCGGCTGGGGCGCCGTATCGACCGGCCGCTGGTACGGGACGGCTTGGGCCGGCGCGCGCGAAACGCAGAGGAACAAGCAGCCGAGCAAGACGAGCGCGGCTGCAAGCAGGCGGGCTTGGCGATTCCAGCTCATAACCCGAGGCGTCTTACTTCCGGCGGACGAATCGCCTGCTCCACCGGCAACTGAAGCAGTGCGCTCTGTGGACACGCGGTGGCGATCGCGCACCGGTTGCAGTTCACGCACTTGTCGTAGCGGATCCTCAAGGTGATCGACCCCAGCCCCAGCGGTTCTTTACATTTCATGACGCACTTGCCGCAGCCGTCGCACTTGTCCTCGTCGATCGCGTATTCGTAGAAGTTGTTGGCCGGGTCCTCGGGATCGACCTTGCCGATGGCCTTGCGCGTAATGGCATCGCGCGGGCAAAGCTTTTCGCTCGGCAGTCCGTGCTCGTCCACCGCGCTGGTGATGTTGAAGTACGCAGGGCACACGTTGCATCGCCCGCATTTGGAATACTCGTTGACTGCCCGCACGGCCGACAGCGCCACGACGCACGCGCTCGTGCAGAGACTGCACGCCTCCACGTTTACCTCGCCCAGGCGGCTGTTGAGGCAGCGCGCAGCGTCCACCTGCCAGACCACCTGCCCGTTCGCCTTCCGGATCAGAAAACCGGCGCCGCCAGCCAGCGTCAGAAGTACGGTTCCGCGCGCCACGTTGCCCAGCAGGGCACGCCGCGTTAGATCCTCGCTCATGCGGCAACCTCCTCGAACACAAAGATGGCGAGTTTCACCGTGTCCGCCACGTACAAACGTCCGCTGGAGTCCACGGCAATGCTCATGTTCTTGCAGTTGGCGTCGAAGGCATCCTCCGCGACGATCGTGAGAAGTTTTCCGCTGAAGTCGTACGCCTTGACGCGGGGCCCGGCTTTCTCGGTGGTGTAAAGGCAGTCGCCGACCGCCACGTTGGTCGGATTGCAGCAGCCGGTGAATCCCGCCGGGTCGACTCCGTCGAACCGTCCGATGTGGCCCAGCAGCCGGCCGTCGGAAGCGTATTGCTCGACCCGGTGCTTCCCTGGATTGGCTGCGTGAATCACGCCCTGGGCATCCACGGCGAAACTCACTACGCCGTTGCAAATCAGCAGCCCATTCACAGGGTTATCCTTCCCGATGGTGTTCAGCAACTTGCCGTGCCGGTCAAAACGGCGGACCGCTCGACCCCCCACGTCGCCAGCCAGGACACTGTCGTTTGTAAACCCGATGGCAGTTACGAACCCCAACAGTTTTTCGTCGCGCCAGCCGTCGATGAGCTTGCCGGCGGTGTCGAAGATCTCAATCTGCCCCGGCTCGCCGGCGTACACCGAACCATCCGGCGCCACGGCTACCGAAAGCGCCGGCTTGGCCGTCGGCCAGTTCCGCGCGAGCGCGCCCTCGGCATCGAAAACCTTGATCTCGGAGTCGCCGGCGGCGTAGATGTGCCCGCCTTTGTCTACCGCGACACCTCGCAGCGCCGCCCGAAACCGCCCGGCTATAACCCTAACCTGACGATACTGCATGATTTCCCCTCCTACCCCCGCACATTTAGGCAAATCATCTGGGTTAGATCCCGCAGCACCAGCTTGCCGTCGTACATAGCCATGGGTGCCCACGCTTCCGGGCCCGCCAAAACCTGCGCGCTGGCTAATTCGTGGTATCCACTCGTGCTCGCCTCGATCAGCCGCAGTTTGCCGGTGTCGCCATCGAGCCCGAAGAACATGCCGTCGGCCAGCAAAAAACTCCCCAGCCCGAAGGTGGCCTTCCCGGCGCTGGTCCAGACCTCTTGGCCATCGAAGCTCAGGCAGGTGAACAGCCCGCGTTTTTTCTTGCCCACCGCGAACATGTGGCCTTGGTACACGATGGGCGTGTGCACCTCCGAGTTCCACTCGTTGTTCTTGAAGTCGAAGACACACTCGGCCTTGAAGCCGTCGCCGCCCTTCCGCACACGAACCATGACGCTGCCCGCGTCAAAACTGGCGGTCATGAAAACCAGCTCATCGCTTACGGCCAGCGGCGACGGCCCGACCGCCACGTTGAATTTCCGCGCGAACTGCCACAGCAGCCGGCCGTCGCTGGCCGCGACTCCCAGCGGACCGGCCAGCGTTCCCCAGACGTACTGCCGGACTCCCCCGAGGACGGCGGGCATTACGGAACAATGCGACATCAGCAGATTCCCCGGATTCGGGGTGCGCCAGATATCCTTGCCGGTAGCCTTGTCGATCGCGACCAGGATGGCGTCGCCGCCCGTGCCAATGATGATGCGGTCGCGCTCCTGGAGAGGGTTCTGGCCGTTGTACCAGGAGGGGATGACGGCTTTGTACTCCGTAACTAAGCTCTTGCGCCAGACCAGTTTACCGGTTTTGGCATCCAGGCAGTGGAGGACGGCTTTCGGATCGAGTGAGATGACGAACCGGCCGTCCACCGCCGGCACAGTGCGCGTGATGGCGTGGTTGGGGCGGATTTCGCGGGCTTCCCGGTACTGCCAGATCGGCTTGCCGTCCGCCAGCGACCGGCAGTTGACGATCCATTCGGACTTCTTCAGGTCGTAGTCGTGGTGGTAAACCCGGCCCGCGACGATCGCCGCGCCGGCGTACCCTTGTTCCACCGGCACACTCCAGAGCCGATCTGGACCGGCCGCAGGCCATTGGTGTAAGAGCCCTGTTTCCTTGGAGATATTGGTGCGATCCGGACCGCGGAACTGGGGCCAGTCCGTGAGCGTCGCGGCAGGCAGGAGTGGAGATACTGCGAGGGAACCGACGCCTAGCATCCACTCACGACGCGTGTACATCAGGACCCCCCTATCCTCAATCGGAAATAGAGCCAATTCTTACGTTACAGGTATGTAACTCTGATTCGTAGCAAAAGAAGGACCAAACCATCGAGGGTCCGCCGCCTCAAGCCTGGGCCACGCATGAAAAAAAACCGCTTTTCCGGGAACTACTCCGAGCCGCGATACGTAGGGCCGATAGACTGAATCTTGTGACGGACCTTTCTATGGACTCGAAGAGACCGCTTTACCTCCTCGCGATTGTCATGGCGGCTCTGGTTAACCGGCCGCTTCATGCACAATCCAACGCGCAGTCCGGCACCTTATTCAAGACGATTGAGTCCATGGATTCACAGCTTTTTGAAGCCTACAACCGCTGCGATCTGAAGACGCTCGGTGCGATGGTGTCAGATGACCTGGAGTTTTATCACGACCAGACCGGATTGTCGGTGGGTAAGGATCCGTTCCTTGCGGCGATCAAGCAGAACATCTGCGGCAAGGTCGAACGGACACTTGTGCCGGGTTCCATGGAGGTGTATCCACTGAAGGGGTACGGGGCGGTGGAGATTGGTGTGCATAGCTTTCACCATCCCATGCATCCGGAGGACGGCGTCGGCGAGGCCAAGTTCGTGACGCTGTGGCATAACGAAAATGGCGCATGGAAGGTGACGCGCGCGATCAGCTACAATCACGAATCGGCGACGAAGTAGGATTCCTGGCGGTGGTCGTCAATGGGGGGAATCGGGAAGATTGTGGGAAGCGCAGACTGCGCCCGATTCTTAGTGGTCGCGGTCCGTCACCAGGTCGGTGATGCCGTGGAGCGCCCGCTGATAGGGTGACTCGGGAAACTCGCCAATGACGAGTCGCGCTTTATCCGTGAACGCCTGGGCGCGGTCACGGACCCGCTCGATGCCGTTGTATTTCTCGATCAGCGCCAGAATCTGGCGCAGCGCCACGTGCTCATAGCTCCGGTCTGCCAGCACCCGCTCCACCAGCCGGCGTTCGTCCGCCTGCGCGCGCTCGAGCGCATACACCAGCGGCAGCGTCACCTTGCCCTCGCGCAGA
>Ga0187819_10000814_pt1 | contig 15770 bp, 7 predicted proteins | sample NC_wetland_sal_i_15_FD_132411 | JGI IMG/M metagenome (GOLD analysis project Ga0187819, IMG submission 132411) | Wetland sediment microbial communities from Neuse River Estuary, North Carolina, USA - SO4_4 | ecosystem: Environmental > Aquatic > Freshwater > Wetlands > Sediment | place: USA: North...
AAAAGCAATCCATTCAAAAGGAGAACAATTAGGTAAAATTTCTCGGTGAGCAACCGTTCTTGCGCCTCCGAAAGTGATGGCCCGATCAGTGACACCACACTGGGAAAGCCAGCTTGATGCACCTTCATGCAATCCAACAACTCATCTACTACGACTACTGATATGGCAAACTCAGTAATGAGGCAACGAGGTGATTTGTAATTAAAAAGAACATGTGACTTATTGAAGTCCGGCCAATACTGACATCTGGGCTCTGTTTCATCTACCGAGTAGCCAGCGTAGGCAACCACTTTGCCTTCCTCGCTGTGAATTGGCACGACAATTCGACCGGCCAATTTGCCCGGACCAGCAAAGAAGCCCGCTCCAAAATGTTGAACGGTTTCACTTGTAATACCGTGGCGTGCGAAATATGGATGCGCCGGGTTCAGGTTCTCGAGTCGATCTTGAAGGAGGCAAGTGGATCTGGTACGCCCGTCGTCTTGCGGGTTATCCAAGACTTCGCGGATTGTGCGTGCAAGCAGGTGTGGTCTCAGAGGCTTTTCAACTACTGTGTAGCGCTGTTCCTGCACACGGGCGTCTGCCAGCCCTCTTGGGCTGCTGGAGATGCACAGCACCTTCAGGTCGGGCCGGATCTCTTTCAGCTGGTTTGCCGATTCCGCTCCCATGTCGGTCAACAAGAGATCTATCGTGACCTTGGGCATCAAGGCCACGTTCATGGCTTCGGCATCACTACCGGCTTCCAGAACTTCGTAGCCGAATTGCTGAAGCACCGCTCGAACGACCGTTCGAATGCAGGCGTCGTTATGTACCAGCAGGATGGTTTCTAAGCTCATTCCAGGCTTGTCCAGGACTCAAATCTAAAACGGACCAACGCCATTAGATCCACACAACAGTTTCAAGCTGCGAGGTTCCCTTTCCGTTGGCCGGCCATGTCCCCGCGCCCGCGCGCCGGCGCGTGCCCAGCCCCGGCGATGGCACCGGCCGAAGCGGGGCCTATCGGTAACTGTGCGGCTGCTTCCATCATCTGCGTCATGGCATACGCTGGCATGTTCTCGGCTTCCTTCACAAAGATCATCTGGTTGGTTTCGGGATCGAATCCGACGCTAATCAAGTCGCCACCGTGTACCTGTTGGGTAGCGATCAGGTTCGAAATAGGATGCGCAAGGGCGCGATCGATGGCACGCTTCAGATGGCGCGCACCGTATTTCATGTCTGTGCCCTCCCTCAGGAGAAATTCTTTGGCTGCGTCGGTAAGGGAGAAGACGAACCGCGTTGCCGAAGACAAATCGAAAATACGTTGCTGCAAAATGCTCAGCTCGAGTTCTAAGATTCTTCGCAACTCTCCCCGACCCAGGGGTTTGAACACCACAACCTTATCAATGCGATTCATGAATTCCGGCGTGAATTTACGCCGCGCCGCCTCGATTCCTGCCATCGAAATCTTTACTGCCGAGCTCTCATCGAGCTGGCCGCTCTCATGACGCCTTTCTGTCTCGGACGCGGCGAACCCCAAATTGGGCCTCAAAATGGAGCTCATTTCGGCGGCTCCCAGGTTGCTTGTCATGAAAATCAGCGCGGCGGAGAAGTCCACTCGCCGATTGTCACCCAGGGTGAGCGTAGCCTTATCCAGGATGCCCAGCAGCAGGTTCCACAGCGCATCGCTAGCTTTCTCGATTTCGTCGAACAACACAAAGCTGAGCTTCATCTTCTCGGTGTGATACTGGTTCAGCACTTCCTGGCTTAATACAGGGTGAGTTTCGCGATGACCCAGGTATCCTGGAGGGGAGCCGATCAACTTTGCTATTTCGTGACTATGCTGAAACTCGCCGCAGTCGACCTTGATCACGGCACGCGACTCACCCACCAGACTTTCCGCGGTAGCTTCTACCAGCCTGGTCTTACCGGAGCCAGTCGGACCTAGAAACAGAAGATTGCCCACGGGGCGACGGGGACTGTTCATGCCTGTCAGATACATCTGGTAGATGTTCACAATTTGAGCGATCGCTTCGTCCTGTCCGACAATTCGCTTGTGCAGCTCGGTGTACAATTTGTCGGCATCCTGGCCAGTCTGCGTCGGATCCAGCTTCTTATTAAGTCGCACCATGTTTACCTCTCCTGTTCGTGAATTGTTTGGCCCGGCACTCACACCCTGGAGTAAGCAAGTATCGTGCCGTGTTGGGGCAATGACACGGCACAAATCGTATGGCCATTCTTTATCCTTTGACTGTTACGAGTGGAGAAGCAGGGACATTGTGCGGCGGGTCACAGTGCAGTAGCTCGGCAGAAATTACACCCACCAGGCATCGTATCCCGAAGAAAAATGGTGAAGAATCGCCCTCTTTCCGAAAACCGTCAAACCACGCGTGGAGCCCACCTCCCTTCTTTGGGACTGCCAAATCTTATCGCATGGCTTGCGTCATTTGGTCATCGCGCGTGCATCGTTGCTAGGGTCGGAAAGGCCCCTTTGGGAAGAAGGGCATTCAATTGCACATGCTCCGTCGAGAGGTTACCCGAATGAAGAATTTTCTAGGCATATCGATGATCCTGACCGGGATGCTGCTATCCGGAGGTTGCGCGACGAAGAAGTACGTGCAGCAGAACACGGCCCCGATCCAGAGCAAGGTGGATCAGGTTGATGATCAAAGCAACAAGCAGGGCTCATCCATTGAAGCGGCCCAGAAGGATATCGAGCGGCATGAGGCTGGCATCAGCGCTGCGAAGGAGCAGGCGATGTCGGCCGAGAAAGCCGCAGGTGACGCTATGAACGCTGCTAAAACAGCCGACCAAACGGCCAGTGAGGCCCGCACCTTGGCGAACCAGAATGCCCGGCAGATCAACTCGCTGCAGCAGACTTTGGGGAACCTGGATGATTACACGCTCAAGGCGGAGACGCTTGTGCCATTCGGTCTTAACAAGGATCGGCTGACGCCGGAGGCCAAAGAGCAGTTAGATCAGTTCGTGAAAGAACACTCCAACTCCAAGCGCTACTTCATTACCATCGAAGGCTTTGCCGACAAGACTGGGCCGCAAAGTTACAATGACGTCCTGAGCCGCCGGCGGGCTGACCATGTGATGGCGTATCTGATTACCCAGCATGACGTACCGGTATTCCGGGTTCAGGAAATTGGCTTAGGAACGGAGAAGCCGGCCGACACGGGACGCAACCGCGCCGCCCGTGCCAAAAACCGCCGGGTGGAGATTCGTCTCTTTAGCGCCGACACCGACGTTGCCAGCATCCCGGACCAACCTCAGGCTCAGGTTCAGCAAGAACCCTGAGTGAATCGGCAGCTTAAGCGGCAGTTCTTTCCGTTTCGAAGAAGATGTGAACGGAGCGTAAGGTATGGTTTGCAGGAACGAAAACACAGTGGTCGAACTGCTGGCGCCCGTCCACGGCGATAGTGAGCAGAGAGATCGACGCCATTTGCAGATGAGTTGTAAAGTGATTAGCTCGTACAATCCAAATAAACCGTCTTCGGTAGTGTCTGTCGTGGGTAACGTCGACTGCACCACTTCGCGCGAGTTGCTCGCGGAGATCAAAGAGTTATTGACAACAGACCACCCGGCACGCCTCATTTTGGATTTGAAAGGCGTGACTCACATAGACAGCTCCGGTGTAGGTACTCTAGTAGAAGGCCTTCACGACGCAAAGAGAAGGCATGTATGTTTCAGGCTTTCCGGTTTGAACGACTCGCTCCGTCACATGCTGGAAAGGATGCACCTTAGTATCTTGTTCGATATACGCCCAACTGTGGAAGAAGCGCTGCAGAACTAAAAGGATAAACGATGCTTTGGACAATCTTTGTAATTCTGTTGGTTCTTTGGCTGCTCGGAGTGGTTACGTCCTACACGCTGGGCGGGTTTATTCACATTCTTCTCGTGATAGCCCTCGCAGTCGTGCTCATTAATGTTATTCAAGGCCGCCGGGTGGTTTGAGAGCTCTAATGCGCCAGCTCGGGTCCCAGGTTGTTAGCGGCCCCCTTGCGCGGGCGTGCCACCGCGCCCGAGGAACCAAGGACTCGCCGTCTTTCGACCTGAATCTGTGACGTGCGTGCGGTATTTGCCGGCCCGCGAAAAAGTTACCGGCCGGCGCCATTATGTTTCCGCGCTCACGCGAGTTTTCCGCCAATACTGCGAGTCACTTCGAAGGGACGGACCCAAAAGTGCTTCGAGAGTGATGTGCCTGTCGAAGACGGTCACAACGAGGAACCGTGTATCAGGCCAACAACTCTCATGGCCAAACGGTACCCGATCCAGAGGCGTCTACTGTCGTCTCACGGGAGGAATATGGGTGTGCGTACCAGCTAGGGTTTCAACTGACTGTTCGGTTTCTCGGCTCGAAGGGCTTGTCGAGTGACATTGCTACTGAGATAGCTCAATCTGCATGGGCAAAAGGTTGGGAACGCCGTCGCCAGTTACGCGAATCGAGGTGTTTGCTGACTTGGGTAAACAGCATCGCTCTCAACGCGTGCCGTGGCCTCTTGCGCCGCGAGCAAAAGCTTCAAGCGCTTCCAGAAATCTCCGTTACACCCCGGCTCGATCTGGCGTCGGTTGACATAACCCGCATCCTTGACCGCTGCACACCGATGGACCGCATGATTCTACGGCAGCACCATCTGGAGGAGCGCCCAATACAAGAGATCGCTCACGAGCACGGTTGCTCCGAGGCTGCAATGCGAATCAGACTCCTTCGCGCCAGGCGGTCGGTCCGGTCGCGATTGAGGCTGGTTTCGAGGTTGAAGCATTCCCGTGAAAAACGTTTGAGCCATCAATGTGAGGCCGCCTAAGGTAATTTCTGCGCATTAAGTGCGCATACATTGCCGACCATGCAACTCGATTGAATCGTTAACCCTTTAAGAATCTCACATAATGCTGGCACTAGGTTTGCTTTCAATCAAGTTGGAAGACGGCTTTGCGCCAGCGTGACAAAACGCACATACCAATTCTCTAACAGGAGATAGAACAGATGCTCGGATGGATGATCTTATTCGCATTGTTGGCCATGCTCGCACAAATCATGACCTTCGCTGGGAACCAAACATTCGTTTCTGATATGAGTGGATTCGTATTTGGCCTCCTCTTTGTCGTCGGGCTGGCCACGCGCTTGGCGCGGGGCCGAGCCTGGTGAGGGAAGTGAAACCGGCAAATGGAACCAAGCGGGTCCGCTCGGTTCTGGGCGTTTACTCTGCCGATGAAGGAGAGTGCGCGAAGGCAAGTGACGCGTTACGCGCAGCGAATCTCGGAAGTGTGCACCTGTTCCGCGGGGATGAAACTGCAGAGCTTTCAAAGCTAGAGGGTGGCGGACGGTATGCCGAGCTTCGCCTGGAAGGCGAGTGCTTCATCGTGGCAGAGGCTGCGCCCGCCAAGGTACCGGACGTTGTCGAACAGTTGCAAAGTGCAGGCTCCCCGGCGATTTTCGTGGTGTCGGAAGGTTTCTCTGACCTTGCGGTTCCTGAGGCAGGCGCCGCACATCCCGGAAGCGAGCCGATCGAGGACTTCGCGCGCAGGTGCGCCGAGCGCCGCGGCAAACCAGGCACAGGCAAGCCTCGAATTCTTTCGCGATTGCGAGAGAACGAGCTAACTCTGCAAGCGTCACGCCGCGAGCTGGCCGAAGCCGCGCGGCTGGAGCATGCGCTGACAGCCGCGGCGGAGTGGCTACTCGACAACGGGCATCTCATCCGAACTCAAATTGCCGAAATCCGCCGGCATCTTCCCCGAGACCACCACCGGATTCTTCCATCGGGCGTTTCGGACGATCCGTATATCTACGATTTGGCCAAGGAACTCGTCGCGCACACTGACCACTCTCTCAGCGAGGCCGACATACGAACCTGCCTGATGGCATACCAACGGGTGGCACCGCTGACCATCGCCGAATTGTGGTCCTTTCCATCGCTGTTGCGCATGGCGCTGATCGCAGAGTTGACGCAGCTGGCTTTGCATGTCAGCCGCAAGCAGAAGTTGCGCGAGGCTGCTTATTTCTGGGCCAATCGCCTGGCTGCCAGCTCACGCAGGGGAACGGAAGTATTCGAGCGGATGCTCCATCAAATGGAGGCTGAGCCTATCGCGCTCGAACCTTACTTTCTGACCTGCCTGGCCGAGCAACTTCAGGACGAAGAGGACGCGCTTGTTCCGGTGCAACACTGGATCGAAGAGCGCCTCAAGACATCACTCACCGAACTGGTGCGGGCGGAACATACCAGCGAAGCGGCGGAGTCTATTTCGACGGCCAACGCGTTCGGCAGCCTGCGCGCGCTGGCGCGGCTTGACTTCAGAGCAGTCTTCGAGTCGGTGAGCCTGATGGAGGCAGAGTTGTGCCGGGATCCTACCGGCACTTATGGCCACAGCGATTTTGCTACCCGGGACCGCTGCCGTCGCGCGGTCGAGCGAATCTCGCGACAAAGCGGGGTTGGAGAACTGGACGTGGCCCGGCAGGCGGTTGGACTGGCCAGGCAAGGCGCCGACTCGCGAAGCCAGCATGTCGCTCACTACCTTCTGGAAGACGGTGTCACGCAACTGGAAGCAGAAACCAATGCCCGGATACCGTTCGGAACGCGGCTCATCCGCGGCTTGCGACTGCGGGCGACGGCCGTATACCTAAGCGGTATTTCGGGGTTGACCTTATGCTTTACAGCGCTCGCACTGGCTCTGGCCTGGGATGCAGGCGTGCGCCAGGAGGCAACGCTCGCGGTGCTGGGAGTCCTGGCCTTGTTCCCACTGAGCGAATTGGCCATCCAGATCATCAACGCTCTGGTCATTTCGCTGCTTCCGCCGGAGACACTGCCCAAAATGGACTTCCGAGCCGGCATACCACCGGAGCACGCAACGCTCGTGGTGGTACCCATGATGTTGTCAAGTGTGGAGGTGGTGCGACGGGAAGTTGAGAAGCTTGAAGTCCGTTTTCTTGCCAATCAAGAATCGAATCTTTTCTTTAGTCTCTTTTCCGATTTCACGGATGCAGCGCTTGCGACAGCGCCGGGCGACGGCGACTTGTTACAGGCGGCGCACGATGGAATCGCCAGGCTCAACACACGCTACCCGGGCGGACGGTTCCTGCTGTTCCACAGGAGCCGGGTATGGTCAGAGAGTGAGCAAAGTTGGATCGGCCGGGAGCGCAAGCGAGGAAAAATCGAAGACCTCAACGCGTTCTTGAGCGGTGAGGGCTCGACAGAGATCCTTAAAGCCGGATCGCTACGGCTGCCGATTCGCTACGTGATCACGCTTGACGCCGATACCCAACTGCCACCAGGCGCGGCGCGGCGAATGGTGGAGACGATCGCCCATCCGTTGAACCAAGTAGTCATCGATCCCACAACGAGGACCCGGCGGCGAGGTTTCACAATCATCCAGCCGCGGGTTAGCATCGCGCTGCCGGGCGCAACAGCCACGAGATTTACTCGAATCTTCGCCGATACCGCGGGCACTGATCCCTACTGCCAAACCGTCTCAGACGCCCAACAAGACCTGTTTGGAGAAGCTATCTTTCATGGCAAGGCGATCTACGATCTCCACACATTCCGCGGAATTCTAGCGGATCGCTTTCCCCTCGAGACTCTGCTCAGTCACGACCTGATTGAAGGAGCTCACGCGGGCGTAGCTCTGGCCTCTGAAATCGAGCTATTTGAAAATCTGCCGCTGGACTACGCGAGTTATAGCCAGCGGCAGCATCGCTGGATTCGCGGCGACTGGCAGATAGCGCCCTGGATTTTCAAGCTGGTACCGGCAGCCTCGGGCGAGAGGGTGCCCAACCCGCTCTCCATCATTAGCCGCTGGCGCATTTTCGACAACTTGCGAAGAAGCCTGGTGCCAGTGGCTTCTTTGCTGCTGCTTCTGTTCGGCTGGCTGATTTCGCGCGCGCCGGGCGTTTGGAGCCTGGTCATAGGGCTCGCCGTCGCCATCCCCGCTCTTGCTCCGCTTCTCGACCGGCTGGCGCGGCGTCTGCAGGGCGCCGTGCACGGTTGGCAAGGGGCTGCCGACGAATTGCTTCGGGCGGCGGTAATGCTCGTCTTTTTGCCGCATCAAGCCTGGTTGGCGATGGACGCGATCGTACGCGTCTTCTATCGCCGATTCATCAGCCACCGTAACCTACTGGAGTGGCAGACGGCTGAAAGCGCGGGCAGCCACGCCCAGCGGCATCTCACCCGGCGGCAGATGTGGATGATCTGCGGGCTCTCGGTCGCGCTGATGTTGGTGCTGGGTGCGAAGGGCGCCTTTGCTCCAACGTCCGTTTTCGTCGCTCTCTGGGCCGCTTCACCGGCGGTGATTCGCTGGCTGGATCGATCGGTCGCGGCGCATGACCGGCACAGTCTCGCGAGCGAGGACTTGCAGTTTCTGCGCCGGCTTGCGCGCCAAACGTGGCGGTATTTTGACGATCTGGTGGGGCCGGACACACATTGGCTGCCTCCGGACAATTCGCAGTTGAGCCTGCACATCGCGGTGGCGCAGCGCACATCACCTACCAATATTGGCCTCTGGCTTACGTCGGCACTCGCCGCTCACGATCTCGGTTATCTGAGCGCTGACGATTTGCTCAGGCGCAGTACCAATACCATGGAGACGCTGGGCCGACTCGAACGATACGAAGGCCATCTGCTCAACTGGTACGACACGCAAACTCTGGAACCACTGGCGCCGCGCTACGTTTCCACGGTAGACAGCGGTAATCTGGCGGCGAGCCTGTGGGTACTGGAGCAGGCTTGCCAGGATGTGCTGCGTGGGCCGGTGATCGGACCGTCCTGCCTCAGAGGCCTGGCGGATACGGTGTCGATTCTCCAGGAACAGTGTGGCCGTGATCCTTCAGTCAAAGTGCCCCTGCGGGCACTGCGGCGGCTTCTGCACGGTAAGGTGGAGGGCCAGGATCTAATCGGCCGGCTGCGCCTCGCCGTCAATCCGGTGCAGCAATTGCAAGGTATCGGACGATGGCCGGATGCCGCGGGTGTAGATCGGACTTATTGGGTTTCGTGTCTGGCTCGTGAGCTGAAGTCCTGGACAGAAGCGCTGGACCGCTATCTGCCGTGGATGGAAACCTTGACCCATCCGCCGGATTCGTTCTTGCGCGAACTGGGCGAAGACGCGATCAAGTTGCGTCATCGTGCCTTACACGCCGCCCCGTCGCTACTTACCCTCGCCAGCGGGGCCTTGACTCCGGTCGATAGGCTTCTCACTCGGCGCGGCGCACCACAACTTCGGCCGGAGGTTGGAGTGTGGCTGGATCAATTGGCTGAGGAGTATCGGGTGGCGAGAGCTAATGCCGCCGAAACCGTGCACAGTTTCGAGGCACTGGCCTACACCGCGAAACAGTTCTCCGCGGGCATCAATATGGGTTTCCTGTATGACCCGGGGCGGCGGCTATTCGGTATCGGGTACCTGATAGGTGGACCTCGCGAGTTCTCAAGCCACTACGACCTCCTCGCCAGCGAATGCCGTCTGGCAAGCATGGTGGCGATTGCCAAAGGCGACGTACCGATTGAGCATTGGTTTGCGTTAGGCCGTCCGCACGTAACTTCCGCCGGTGGACAAACGTTGCTGTCCTGGAATGGCTCGATGTTTGAATACTTGATGCCGCTGCTGTTTATGCGCACCTTCGCCAACTCGTTACTAGACCACGCTTGTCGCGAGGCGGTCCACCGCCAGATCGCATATGGCCACGAGAAAAAGGTTCCGTGGGGTATCTCCGAATCCGCATACAGCGCGTTAGACTCCAACCGGGTTTATCAGTATCGCGCTTTCGGTGTTCCAGCATTGGCTTTGAAGCAGGGGCTGACCGATGACCTTGTAGTGGCGCCCTACGCAAGCATGTTGGCGCTATCCATCGATCCCACCGGCGCAACGGACAATCTCAGGCGACTGCAGGAATTCGGCCTGGCAGGCCCCATGGGCTTATACGAGGCAATCGACTTCACGCGCGAAAGCAAAAGGGACGGGGAGCGCGGCGTGGTGATTTACGCGTATATGGCTCACCACCAGGGTATGACTCTACTGGCGCTGAATAATTTGTTACACCGCGAAGTGATGCAACGGCGATTTCATGGCGATCTCCGAGTCCGCGCCGTCGAATCACTGCTGTTCGAACGCATCCCCGTAATTCGGATTCCCCTGGAAGAACCGGACACAACCCTTCCACTTATACGTCCGGCCACCGCCGAAGAGCCCGCGGAGCGCACGTGGAAAGAGGATACTCTCCTGCCACGCGTGCAGCTTCACGGGAACGGGCATTACTCGCTGATGGTGACTAACGCCGGGGGAGGGTATAGCCGCTGGAACGAGTTCGACGTGACACGCTGGCGCTCGGACGCCACGCTCGATTCCTGGGGCACCTTTCTCTATATTCGCGACCTGCGATCAGACGTGGCTTGGGCGGCCACCTATCAGCCTGTTGGCGGCGGACAGGGCTCCGGATCTGCCAGCTTTTCCGCAGATCGCGCCGAGTTTCATTTCCGGATGGGCGGCATCGAGAGCGCTCTGGAAGTGACTGTCGCGGCCGAAGACGATTGCGAATTGCGGCGGTTCACAGTCACGAATCGTTCAACAAGGAGTCGACAATTCGAGTTCACCAGTTACGCGGAGTTAGCTCTGGCTCCACATGGCGCTGACAAGGCACACCCCGCCTTTTCCAAAATGTTTATTGAAACGGAATACCTGGACCCCGGCGTTTTAGTCGCGCATCGCAGGCTGCGCTCCCCCGATGAAACGCCGGTGTGGGCTGCGCACATCGTGGTCGGCGCCCCGAGTGAGGTCCAGTATGAAACGGATCGTGAGAAGTTTCTGGGCCGGGGCAATACGCCGAAGGCACCGGCGGCCCTGCGGCGGGACCTGACTGGATCGGTGGGGATCGTGCTCGATCCTATTTTCAGCTTACGCAGCCGCGCCGTCATCGAGCCGCGCGACCGACTCGAATTATCGTTCGTCACTCTGGTCGCGTCCACGCGCGAGACGCTGCTGGCGCTGATCGCCAAGTACCGTCGTCCGGAATCCGTGACGCGGGCTTTCGAGATGGCGTGGACGCGCGCTCAACTCGAATTCCGCTATCTCGGTGTCGGCCCGGCGGCCGCTCATCGGTTCCAGGAACTTGCCAGCCACTTGCTGTATCCCAATCCCAGACTGCGCATGCCGGGCGACCGGCTGGCGCGGAATCGGCTGGGGCAATCGGCCCTTTGGGGAGACGGAATTTCGGGCGACCTGCCTATAGTGGCAGTAGCTGTCACCGAACCTCGTAGCATGCCGCTGGTTCGTGAGCTGTTACTGGCACACACCTACTGGACCTTGCGCGGTTTTCGCGCTGATCTCATCATCCTGAACCAGGAGATCGCGAGCTACGATCGTCCGTTGCATCAACAGCTATTGCGCCAGATCGAGGCCCACTCGCCGGCAGAGAGCATCAATCGGCCGGGCGGCGTATATCTTCGTGATTGGCACGCCATGACCGAAGAACATCGCAACTTGATCCTGTCGGCCGCCAGCGTGGTGCTCAACGGCAACCGCGGTCCACTGCAACAGCAACTGGCAACCGCCCGCGGGACGGTTATGCCGCTGCCATTTGTTCCGAGTGGCGGTTACGAGGAGCCGTCGCCTCCGTTGCCATTCCTGGAGCTGCCATACTTCAACGGCTTGGGCGGGTTCACACCCGATGGACGTGAGTATGCGATCTACCTAAGGCCGGGCAGCCAAACGCCGGTGCCCTGGGTGAACGTAATGGCTAACGCCAAATTTGGCGCGCTGGTGAGTGAGAGCGGGCTCGGGTTCACCTGGTCCGGTAACAGTCAGTCCAATCGCCTGACACCGTGGCATAACGACCCGGTGAGCGACCCGCAGCCGGAGGCAATCTATTTGCGAGACGACGAGAGCGGTACCGTGTGGACGCCCACCGCACTTCCCATTCGAGAGCAAGATGCCTATCGCGCCCGGCACGGCCAGGGTGCAACGGTATTTGAGCACAACAGCCATGCGATCGGCCAGGAACTGACGGTGTTCGTTCCAACGGCCCAGGATGGAACCGGCGACCCGGTGAAGGTGTGCCGATTGCGCCTGCGCAATCACTCGACACGGCGGCGCCGTCTCACGGTTACGTACTTCGCTGAATGGGTTCTCGGCTCGAACCGTGAGGACCAGCAGTTGCACGTCCACACGTCTTATGACGAAGAATCTGGAGCGCTGCTGGCGTCCCAGCCGTGGACCGGAAGCTTTACAAGTCATCTGGGCTTCGCGGCGGCGAGCCCGCGAGCGTCTTCCTATTCCGGGGATCGGGCGCAGTTCTTAGGAAGAAACGGGTCCATGTCAAAGCCGGCCGCTCTGGGGCGCGGCCGTCTCGATAATCGATCCGGCGCAGGTCTCGATCCAGCGGCAGCCCTTCAGCTTCCGGTGACGATCGATCCCGGGAACCAGGTTGAAATAATCTTTCTCCTCGGGCAGGGTGAAACGGTGGAGGCCGTGCGGGCCTTAGTGAGCCGCTACCAAAACTGCGAACAGGTGGAGAATGCGCTGGCCGAAACGCACCGATGGTGGGAGCGGACGCTGGGGGCGCTGCAGGTGCACACTCCGCTTTTGTCGACCGACCTCTTGCTGAACCGTTGGCTGCTTTACCAGGCATTAAGCTGCCGCTTCTGGGGGCGCTCGGCACTGTACCAGTCCAGTGGCGCGTTTGGCTTTCGCGATCAATTGCAGGACTCGATGGCCTTTCTCTATGCCGTTCCAAAACTGACCCGTGCCCATATTCTCGCTTCGGCTGCGCGGCAGTTCCTGGAAGGCGATGTGCAGCATTGGTGGCACCCGGAAACTGGTTTGGGCGTGCGCTCCCGATGTTCCGATGACCTGCTTTGGCTGCCTTACGCGGTGGCATGTTACATCGAGGTGACGGGAGACGAGGCGATTCTCGACGAGGAGATACCGTATCTGGAGGCCCCGCCGCTTGATGCCAGGGAGCAAGAGCGGCTCTTCGTCCCGGCGGTGTCCGCGCAGAAGGCGCCGCTGTGGGACCACTGCCGGCGCGCGCTGGAGAATGGATCGCGCCTCGGCTCTCACGGCCTGCCCCTGTTTGGATCGGGCGATTGGAACGATGGGATGAACCGCGTAGGAATAGAAGGACGCGGCGAAAGCGTTTGGCTTGGGTGGTTTCTATGTACGGTCCTAGAGTCTTTTTCTCAAGTCATGGAGAAGCGTGAGTCCGGACCGGAACTCGCTGCGAAGTGGCGCGGGCGAGCGGCCGCGCTCGCGAACTCGATGGAGCAATCAAGCTGGGACGGAGAATGGTATTTGCGTGGCTTTTTCGACAATGGCGCACCGCTCGGGAGCCATGCGAGCCAGGAGGCGCGCATCGATTCACTCCCCCAATCCTGGGCTGTCATCTCGCAGACCGCCAACCCGGACCGGGCGCGACGCGCAATGGCATCGGCTGAGCGGCATTTGGTGGACGAACGCGATCATCTGGTGCGACTATTCACGCCGCCGTTCGATCATTCAAGCCCGAACCCAGGCTACATCATGGGCTATCCGCCAGGCATCCGCGAGAATGGTGGCCAGTACACGCACGGTTCACTCTGGATGGCGATGGCACTGGCGCGGATGGGCGACGGTAACACGGCCGTCCACTTACTTAAAATGATGAGCCCGGTGGAGCTCACACGTACCCCGGAGGATGTCGCGCGTTATCGGGGTGAACCCTACGTCATGGCGGCAGACGTATCTTCCGCGAACGGAACAGCCGGCAGAAGCGGATGGACGTGGTACACAGGTTCGGCCGGATGGATGTATCGAATCTGGATCGAGGAGGTGCTGGGATTTCACCTTCACGGAGATATTCTCACATTACAGCCAGTTATCCCCGACGACTGGCCCGGTTTTGAGATGACCTACCGTTACCGTTCAACCACCTATGAAATCACAGTAATCAGGCATGTTGCGACCGGCCCGACGACACTGGAAATGGACGGCCGGCTGGTGGATGATAGTTTGGTTCATCTGACTGACGACGGCATTAAGCATCACCTGACTGTGCTGATCGCGCCGCGATCCGCAGAGGCCGTTATCGAGCGTCCCATCGGGCATCCCTCAAGAGGACGTCCGGTGGCGAGTCCGTCCAACGGCGTAACGCCTGCGAATTCAAACCCAAGGCAAATCCAGCAGAGCGGTGTTGAGCCCGCGGGAAGGGAAACAAGGATTTCTTAAGATAACCGAAGTCTTTGGCTGCGCAAAACAAACCCACGAGGGAAAAGAAACGGACGGTTCGACCAAGGACCAACGCCATCCGCATAGGTACTCCGACAGGGAGGAGGTGCATCCTCTTCGCACTAACGCAGATTTCATTCACCACGCGATCACATTCGTTGTCTGTGGATATGCGCATACGGGCGGGTAGCCAGGCCAAGGTTGCCTGCCGTGGTGGACAGACTGGTGTGACCGAGTAGCAGTTGAATTTTACGCCGGGCTTCGGAAGCCGCTGACGTTCTACTGGGTTCCCGGAGCAGCTAGCTTGGGAGCTTGCAGCGTGTCCCGGACCTTCAGCAGCCCGGCAAGGTCCAACGCCCGGTCCGCTTCCGGATTGGCCATGAACCACTGCCACACCCGGCCCGTGCGCAGATTCTCGGCGCTGAGGAGGGTAATGCCCACATCAATTCCGATCACGTCTGGACTTACCCAGCCGGTGGCAGGATTGAACGCATCGGCAAATCCATACCGGCCGTATATCTTCTTGCCGTATTGCAAGAGCATGGTCCGCAGCGCCGGAATACAGATATCAGGAGCAAACATCAGGGAGCCGGCGGCCGCGCTGGGAACCACCGTGCCGTCGATTTTCGCAAGGTTCGTTCCCCAGTCCGTGTACCCTTTCTTGCTGTCGGAGGCCGTAACGCCCCAGATATTTGTTGAATATTTCGGAAACGCGTGTGAGAGCTGCTTGGCGAAAAGCTCCTGCTCCGCGCGGGTAGCGGCCACAGAGTTCGCGAAGTAGTTCACATGTGGTTCCATGAAGTCCGGCAGTGAGGATCCCGGTGTCCCCCGATCGCGCAGGTCTACCCATGCTTGCGAGTACTGATGAATGAATAGCGGGCCTCCGCCCACGTAGGTGTAACCTCCAACAACGACCACCGGCAGCTTCCAGTCCTCCCATATGTCGGCCGAAATAGGATGCGTGGGCGATCCGATCGCCAGCACATAGAGGATGATCAGTTCACTGTAAGTGTCCCAGCGGAAAGGCAAAAAGCCCTTCTCGGGGGTCCAGCCATGCGAGAAGTAGGATTTGCTGCCATCCATCATCCACGGAAAATCAACACGCTCATAGATCTCCGTGGCAAGCTGGCAAATTTCCAGATCATTGTGAAAGTACTGGCGGGCCGTCAGGATGCCGGCTAGCAGGAGAACGGTATCGATGGAGGAAACCTCGCTGTGCCATCGCCGCTCGCCTGTCGCCGCGTCCAAGAAATGATAGAACCATCCGTGCTCCCGCGGTGCTTTGTTCGCAAAATACTCAAGCGCAGCGAGCACGCGCTCACGGGCCACCTCGTGGCTGATCCAGTGATGCGCGGCGGCTATGCAGAATGCGGTTAACCCGAAACCCGTCGCGGCGATGCTGGCCACACCTTCATATCCTGGTTTCCGTTCGAGACCGCCGGTGGTCGGGGCCCTGTCCAAGGTTAGGCCTGTAACCGGATTGGTTTGCTCCAGGAAGTAGCGAAAGGAGCGGCGGGAAAGGTCGTCGACTAAATCGTTGTCGGCTTCGGATAAAGTCTTTGACGCCGGTCGCGCAATTTCTCGGTCTAAGGGGCGAGCTGCGCTTCCGGTTA
>Ga0187819_10000815_pt1 | contig 15766 bp, 13 predicted proteins | sample NC_wetland_sal_i_15_FD_132411 | JGI IMG/M metagenome (GOLD analysis project Ga0187819, IMG submission 132411) | Wetland sediment microbial communities from Neuse River Estuary, North Carolina, USA - SO4_4 | ecosystem: Environmental > Aquatic > Freshwater > Wetlands > Sediment | place: USA...
GCGTTGACCTCTCTCACGCCCAGGCCTTGCCCGGGGTCACGGCCGTGCACGAGGGGGATTTCGTCGGGGTCGCCGCCCCGGACCTTCCCACCGCCCAAGCCGCGGTGAATGCAATCCGAGCCGACTGGGAAACCACCCCTCAACCCTCCGAGAAGGAGATCGTCGACTATCTCCGTCAACACCCCGCCGAGGGGGAAGATTTCTGGGACGTGCTCCACCACGAGGCCGGAAATGTCGCGGCGGCGTTGGCCTCTGCTCCGATCTCGCTCCACGCTACGTACACGACCGCGTACATCGCCCACGTCCCGTTGGAGACCCACGCCGTTCTTGCGACGTGGGAGGGCGATCGGCTCACGGTGGCGATGGGAAGCCAGACCCCGTTTCGCGCCCGGGATACGCTCTCGGATGCATTGGGCCTGCACGAATCAAGTGTGCGCATCACCGTCCCCCCTACAGGTTCTGGCTTCGGGGGCAAGCATGCGGGGGAGCTCGCCGCGGGAGCCGCCCGCCTCGCCAAGGCGGCGGGCCACCCGGTCCGGATCGTGTACTCCCGCGAGGAGGAGTTCACCCAAGCGTACCTCCGGCCCATGTCAGTAATCGACATTCGATCGGGAACGGAGAAGGACGGAGGACTCACGGCCTGGGAGTTTCACAATCTCAACGGCGGTTCCGCGGCGGCTCGCATCCCGTACCGGGTGGCGAATCAGAAGATCGACAACCAACCCACCGACTCCCCGCTGGCTCAGGGTCCCTACCGGGCCCTCGCGGCGACGGCGAATAATTTCGCCCGGGAATCGCACATGGACGAGCTCGCCGCCCGGGTCGAGGTGGACCCGGTAGAGTATCGCCTGCGTCACCTGGCGGACGACCGACTCATGGCGGTTCTGCGGGCCGTCGCCGAACGGGCCGGGTGGGTCCAACGCCCGAGCCCCGTCACGCGCCGCTCCGAAGGGCGCGGCCAGGGAATTGCAGTGGGACTCGAGAAGGGCGGCCGGGTCACTACCTTCGCCGAGGTTCAGGTGGGGGCGGACCGACGGCTGAAGATCGTCCGCATCGTGACCGGACTCGAGTGCGGTGCCATCGTCCATCCGGCTAACCTCCGAAGCCAGGTCGCCGGAGGTACAGTGATGGCCCTCGGGGGCGCGCTCTTCGAAGCCATCCACTTCGAGAACGGCCGCATCCTCAACCCGAGGCTCTCGGAGTACCCGGTCCCCCGATTCCACGACGTTCCTCCCATCGACGTGGTCTTGCTGGACCGGCGGGACCTTCCGTCTCAGGGAGCGGGGGAGACCCCGCTCATCGCTGTCGCCCCGGCCATCGCGAACGCCATCTACGACGCGACGGGGCAGCGTCTCCGTTCTTTGCCGTTGGTTCCCGACGGAATCGTTCCCTAAGGAACGCGCGGGCGCCGTTCCCTGCCTGTTCAACGTGAGGGTCCGCTCGGCTCGCCGGGTCTATCGGGGGGCGACCGGGACCCGGGCGTCATCGGAGAGGTGAGGCACGCCCCGTTCTCACGGGGTCCTATGCGAAAGAAACCGGGTCTATTCGGTCAAGTCTTGGCGAGGCAGAACGGGCACTGGCGGACTTTGCGAGAGCCCGGAGCGGGGTAGAACCGGACCTCCCCGGCGCCGTGCCGGAAGCACGCGTACAGGTAGGAGTAGCTGCGCCCCATCTTGCGGGGGTAGCGTCGCCAGTAGAGCAGGTGGATCGGCTGGCGGCCCCCCGGTCCCGCTACCCACCGTTCGGCGGCCGGCCCTAGTTCCGGACCGTGGCGAGTGGCCGCCCTCAGGTCCCGTGGGCGGACGTGTTCCGACCGTTCCGTACGCGACTGAAGGTACCGGCGAACCCGGGCGGGAGAAGGACGGCGAGTTCCGCCGAGGAACGCCACGGTCGATACGGTTCCTCCGGGGCAGGTGTAGACCCAGCCGATCGGTCCCCGCGCGTTTGCGATCGCATGGGGTCGGGTCCGACCCGAGCAGTGGTAGAGACAGCTGCCGAAGGGGGCGAGGACGAACTTCTCCGGGCCGGCGGGTGAGGGGCTCATGCCTCTCGAGCTGACGCAAGATGCCGAACCCACTCGCTCTGGAACAACTCGTCCCACGCCCGACGGGTCCGGGAGACACCTTCCGGGAAGCCGGTCAGAATGTGATCGACGCGCCCGTCCGTCCATTGAAGGAATACTTGGGGGATCAGGTAATCCGGCGACCAGTCCCCGTGGGCCTTGACCAGCGCATCCGCCTCTCGTTCTTCGGCGGTGTCGTCGATGTCCAGCCGACGCACCGGAATACCGAGGCGCTCTCCCAGCTCGCGGACCCTATCCTCCGACAGTGGAACGCAATGCGGACACCAGTCTGCGAGCACGATGGTAAGACGTGAGGGCTGGGAGTCCGGGAACGTTTTCGGCATTAGGACCACGGAGGCAGGCTGGGGCTTTAGACCGTGGGTGGTCCCCGGGAAACCCCCTTAGCGACGGCTCACGACGGTCGGCCACTCCGTAAATAATCGGAGGGCGTCGGCGCCGCTGAGTTCTCCGATGGCGTCGAAAGGCTCCCGCGCGTCCCACGAAGGCCGCACCAGGACTCCGCCGTCGAAGTCCGTCGTTGCTCCCCATCCCCGTCGCCACCGAGCGCCCGCCCCGGTCGTCCCGGGCAGCGTTCCAGAGGGGGTCGCGCTCACCTCGCCTCCGCCGGAGACGCCCCATGGTCACCTCATCTGTCACCGCTGCGGCCGCATCGCCGAGCTGGAGCTCACCGAACTCGATCGACACCTCCTGATGGAGACCTCCCGCCGGCGTCCGGACGGTTGGGAGATCGACGGGGTCACCTTCTCCCTGACCGGAACTTGCCCCGGATGTCGCAAGAAAGTTCGCTAGCGCCCGGCGATCGTTCCCTCGTGCGGGGCGGCGTCGGACGATACGTTGTCCAGGCGGCTCCCTCCCCATGATGGGATTCTTCACGTCGCCGCGTATCTGCCTCGGCCCGGGCAGTATCGAACTACTGAGCTCGTTGGGCGCGCGCCGGGCTCTGGTCCTCGTTGATCCCGCCGTCGCGAAACTCGGCGGCGATCGTCGGATCCGAGAGGAACTGCTGAAAGAGGGTGCCCAGATCAAGGTCTCCCACTCCGTGCAGATCGGCCCGACGCTCGACTCCCTGACGGCGGGGGCCCGTACGACCTCCGAATTCTCCCCCGATTGGATCGTCGCAGTGGGGGGCGGCAGCACGATCGACACCGCGAAAGGAATCTGGGTGCGATACGCGCGCCCGGAACTCGAGCTGGGTTCGCTCACACCACTGACCGAACTTCGGCTACGCGACCGGGCTCGACTGGTGGCCGTGCCGACGACCAGCGGGAGCGGAAGCGAGGCGACCTGGATGGCCCACTTTTGGGACGGGCACGGTCGGCCGATCGAAATCGCTTCGCGCGAACTGATCCCGGACTGGGCCCTGCTCGACCCGACGCTCCCGGTCACCATGCCCCCAGGCGTGGCCGTGGACAGCGCGATGGACGCTCTCGCCCATGCCCTCGAGGCGCTCGCCTCGTCGTGGGCCACGCCCTTTTCCGACGGGCTCGCGCGAGAGGCGGTGGCAACGTTGACGCGGCGGGTCCCCGAGTCACTCGACCACCCCGACGATATCGAACTACGGGGCCTGATCCATTCCGCCGCCACGATGGCGGGACTCGCCATCTCGAACGCGCAGAGCGGATTGGTCCATGCCATCGTCCACGCCCTCGGGCCACGGACCGGCCTGTCCCACGGACGCCTCGTCGCGATCCTGCTGCCGTGGGTCCTCGAGTTCAACTTCCCCGCCGCGCGCGAGGCGTACATGTCGCTGGGCGGAATCCTTGGGGCGGCGGCAGTCCAACACGCGACGCCCTTCGCGGAGTGGTTCCGCCAGTTCAACACCCGCGTCGGCGTCCCGCCGACGCTGGCGGCGGCCGGGGTCGACGTCCGGGCGCTTCGAGACCAGATCGCGGAATGGCTCCCCTACGTGCAGAGCGCCACGTCGTTCGGGGCGAATCCCCGGATCCCGTCTTCGGAAGAGCTGGCCGCCCTCCTCGCGCGCGCGTCCGGATAGGATCGGTCAGCTCCTCTATAGAGGACTATAGGTCGCGGGGCGACGGACCCGACGAGAGGTCTGCGCTACGCCGGAACCTTCACGGGAGACGGTGGCGACGTGGCGGCGGTGGCGGCCGCAGACTGGGCCGCTCGCTGCACCGTGTGGTTGATGGCGATCTCCGCCAGGTCGCTCGCGTAGAACGCGCTTCGTTCGAGGCTCTCGAGCACGTAGGCTAGCCCGACGGCGAGCCGTCCGCGCTTCTTCGTGAGTTCCTTGAGGATCGTTTCCCGCTCCCGGGTCACCCGCGCTGCCGCGTCGAGCACCTCGTTGGCCTTGGCGATGTCCTCGTTGGCCAGGCTATCGATGGCGCCCGTGAGTCCCTCGGCCGCGGCGAGGGCCAGTCGGTCGAGTTCCGCGAGGACCGCCGACGGAATCGGCTCCTTTCCGAGGAGGGGCACCGTCTCTGCGATCCGCACTGCGTGGTCCGCGATCCGCTCCAGGACGCGGGACGCGAGAAGATACGTGGCGCATTCGGGGAGCGTGAGTCCGATGGAGCTCAGGACCCGGCCGTCGCGCAAGGCGGATGTGATCTGCTTGCCGATGAACCAGTGCAGTCGGTCGACCTCCCAGTCGCGTTCGATGACGTCGCGGGCGATCGACGAATCCCGGGCGTGGAACGCGGCCATCGCGTCGCTCTGCATGGCGCGGACCATCTGGTACATCCGCCGAATCACGGAGGCGATGGGCAGGGGGTTCGGGCCGATGACGTCCTGCAGGACGACCCCATCGGCCGTTTCTTCGAGGATCTCGGGCCCGATCATCCGCTGGGCAAAGCCGCGGACGACCTCGCGGGTCCGGGCATTCATCCGCCCGTCGGTCCGGATCTCGAGGAGCGGAGCCCCGGCGATGTACTCCGCCACGAGCAGCCGGAACAGGTGCTCCGGATTCATCTCATTCGATACCCGCAGCTCGCGCCGAGGGGTCTCCCCGTGTGTCCCGCCTTCGGCCCTGAGCATCAAGGACCCGTCCGGGGCGCCGTGGAACAGCAGCACATCGCCGGAACCGAGTCCCCGACTCACGACCCAGGCCTTCGGCAGCGAGACGATGAAGGTGGAACCTCCGGTCTTCTGGATGCGCCGGGCCTCTCCTCCGTCTGCGGTACGCATAGGTGGGCCGTCGGACCCGCCTTGAGTCTATATAGATGCTGGTTCGCGCGTCGGCTTGAGCGGTTTTTCCCTCGAAATCATGACGGGAGGGCACCCCTCCATCTTCGGCGGGGGAACGCCGAGCGCCGCCTCAAATAGGCCCACGCATCGTCGCCGCTTGTCTCTCTCATGGACTCCTCCCCGCCGACTCAGTTCACTTTCCGCGGACGGCCGGAGTCGGCGGAGGCCGACGACACCCTCCTCCAGCACCTCGCCCGAAGGGGACTCCCCACGCTCCAGCGCTCGATCCGGTACCATCGGCCACGCACGCCATTCTGCGGCATCGGCCACTGTGCAAACTGCCTCGTTCGGGTGAACGGAGAACCGAACGTCCGGGCCTGCCGCTACGTGCCTCGCTCTGGGGATGCGGTCACCACCTCCAACGCCTGGCCCTCGCCGCAGCACGACCTGATGGGAATCCTCGACTTCGTTTTCCCGCGCGGGCTCGACACCCTCCATGGCTTTCGCTGGCCGGCTTGGTCCACTCCCTGGGTGCAGCGGGTCGTTCGCCGGCTGGCGGGATACGGTCCGATTGCCTCGACCGCGGTCACCGACTCCTCCGCCGGCTCCGCTCCCGTCGAGCTAGACGTCCTGGTGATAGGGGCCGGACCCGCCGGGCGGCAGACCAGCCAGCGACTCGTCGAAGGCGGCCGATCGGTGGGTCTCCTCGATCGGGGAGCCATCCCCGCGCCGCCGCCGGGAGTCGCCCTGTTCCCCCATGCCACGGCGGTATTCCTCCCTCCTCCCGGTCCGGGGCAGGACCGAGGGTTCGAAGCGGTCGCGCTCGAGGACCCCGACCGGGGTCGCTCGTTCCGGGCTCGCGCCGTCGTGGTCGCTTCCGGGGCGTACGACGCGTCGTTGTTGTTCAGCGGGAACGACCGTCCCGGGGTGATGACCGCCGAGGGAGCGGTCGCGATGGCTCCCGGCGACCGCGCACCTCCCTTCCATCGCGCGCTGATCGTAGGGGGTGGCCCTCGGGCCGCCGAGATGCTCGATCGGTTCGGCGTTCGTACCGAGGCCATCGTTGCACCGGGCTCGATCTCCCCGGAGGTGACCCGACGCGCCTCCGACCTGTCCATCGACCTGTACCCGCGAACTCTGTTGTTGTCCGCCTCCGGGCGCGGCCGAGTTCGGCGGGCACAACTCCACGCTCGCGGCGGGGGTTCCGAATTCTCGGTGCCCGTGGACGCCATCGTGCTCGCGCATCGCCGGGTGCCGCACACCCAGCTTCTCTTCCAGGCCGGCGCGCAGATGGAATGGCGGGGGACCGCGGGGAGCTACTTCCCGGCCCTGGAGGCCGGGAGTCGAACGAGTGTCCCCGGACTATTCGCCGTCGGGGAAGTGGCGGGATTCGTCGACGGGGTGGCGGCCGAGGCGAGCGCGCTCGCGGCGGCCGACGCGATCCTGGGGCGCGAGGTCCCACCGGCGGCCGTCCGCGCTCCGGATGGACCGCACGAGCTCGAAGGGTACTATCGGGAGTGGCTCCGGTTCGCGGCCGGCCGAGGCAAGCAGGTCGCCTGCGCGTGCGAGGACGTGCTGCTCCATGAGCTCCGGGACGCGGTCGGGCGCGGGTACCGCGGCCTTGAGGTGGTGAAGCGGTACACCGGGCTGGGTACCGGACTCTGCCAGGGCCGCTATTGTCTTCCGGATGCCTTGCTCGTCCTATCGATCCTGGAAGGGCGGCCCCCTCCGGAGGTCGGATACATCCGGCAGCGTCCGCCGGTGATCCCGACCCCCCTCTCCGCCCTCGCCGAACTTCCGGAGCCGCTGCCGGAAAGCTCCGGGCCGGGGGGGCCATGATCAACACCCCCCCGCCCCCGGACCGGATCGTCATCGTGGGGGCCGGTATCCTCGGATTGTTCACGGCGTATCATCTCGCCCAAGCCGGGGCCGGCCCGATCACGGTCGTCGACCGCGGCTGGCTCTCGAACGGCGCCTCCGGGCGAAACGGCGGCGGAGTCCGTCAACAGTGGGAGACGCGCGCGACGGTGCGCCTCGCTCGGGAATCCGTGGAAGCGTACCGCCGGTTCGGCCGGGACTTCGGCTACAACATATGGTTCCGGCAGGGAGGTTATCTGTTCCTCGCCGAGACGGAGGCCGAGCAGCGGCACCTCTCCCAGGTCATCGCGACCGTTCGTTCCGAGGGCCTCGACGGGAAGCTCGTCCGCCCGGAAGAGATCTCGCGGTACGCCCCCGGACTCGAGACCCAGGGTCTCGTAGGTGGCAGCTACCTGAACTCGGACGGGACGCTCTACCCCTTCCCCGCCCTGTGGGCCCTCCAGGAGGCGATCCTCCGGCAGGGGGTGGACCTCCGGTTGGGTACCGAAGTGACTGGGGTCCGGGTCGAGGACGGGCGGGTGGCCGGGCTGGCGACGTCCGCGGGTCCCCTCGCGGCGACCGTGGTCGTGAACGCGGCGGGCGGCTGGTCGAGCGATCTGTCGGCCCTCGCCGGGCTTACGGTCCCGAATCGAGCCTCGCGTCACGAGATCCTCGCGACGGAGCCACTCAAGCCGTTCCTCGACCCGATGGTCACGCGTCTTCGGGACGGCCTCTACTTCAGCCAAACGATGCGCGGAGAGATCGTGGGCGGACTTTCGCTGGCGCTTCCCACCGGAACGCGGCAGGGCATGCCGAGCTCTCCGGCCTTCCTGCGGGCGATGGCACGCGCCCTCGTGGGCATCCTGCCCTCGACCCGGCATCTCGGGGTCCTGCGGGCCTGGTCAGGTTTCTACGACGACACCCCCGATGGCCTCCCCGTGATCGGGGAGGATCCCCGGCTCCGCGGATTCGTCCACGCCAACGGCTTCGGCGGCCACGGGTTCATGCTCGCGCCGGCCGCTTCCCGGCGCGTAGCCCAAGCGGTGCTCCGAGAGAAATCCGACCTGGATCCCGGACTATTCTCGATCGGCCGGTTCCTGACGCCGGAGGCGGGGCGGCCTGTCGAGGGCCTTCAGCTCGGCTGACGGTCCACCCCAAGGATATCTCCCCGAACGACTCCCGAGCGGCGGAGCCTTCCTCGTGCCGGACGCGCCCGCCTTCGAACCCCGCTCTCCCTTCGAGACGGCTTTCCGGACGGCGATCGAGGGAGCGGATGCCTACCGGGCGGTCCGGGCCGGCCTCCGGCTGCACGACGATATCCTGCGCATCGGGAATCGGTTCGTCTCCGCGGATCGTTTTCGGGAGATCGCCTTCGTCGCGCTGGGAAACGCCGCGGGGGCGATGGCGCTCGCGGCGCAGGAGATGCTGGGCGAGCGACTCACCCAGGGGCTGACCGCCGGTGCCGTTCCGCCACCGGACGTGCTCCAGTTCCAAAGCATGGCCGTGCCGGACGCGTGGCCGGGCTCGTCGGGAGCCACCGCAGCGCTGGCCAGCGTGCTGGAGCTGGTCGGCGACCTGCACGAGGAGGACCTGTTGTTGCTCCTGCTGTCGCCGGGAGCGTTCTCGATCACGGCCGGTCCCCCGACCGGATGGGACCCGGGCCGGTGGCGGGACCTGCTGCAGCAGGTGGCGTCTCGCTCCGGACCGGTCAACGCCGTACGCGTGGCCCGGGTGCTCGGCACGGGCGCGGTCGGCGGCCGCCTGGGTGCAGCCGCAAGAGAACCTCTCGTCGTGACACTAGTGGTCGACCGGGGCGAGGGACCAGAGTGGGTCGGGGGCGGGCCAACCGTTCCCCTCCGGCCGGAGGAACCGTCGGTGGCGAAGAACCTCGTCTCCGACACCAGGTTCATGGATAGCCCCCGGGACCCGAGCGTGCTCGTCGGGCGGAATGTTCAGCGCCCCGTGGTCGTGACCGGCCCCGCCGATGCGGTGGAGGCGGCCGGCAATCTGCTGGCCGGTCAGGGCTGGATCAGTCGGATGGTCTCGCTGCACCTGCCCGGATCGCCGGACGAGGTGGCGTCCCAGTTCGTCCAGGGAATGGAGACCATTCGACGCGAGCAGGTGGCCGAACCACGCCGGCTCGCTACGGACGCCGAGGAGCGGGAGTCCGAAGTCGCCCTCCCGTCCATCCCCATGCCGACGACGGCGACCCCCGCTGCTCGGCCGGAATCGAGGGGCCTCGCCGTCTTCGCCAGCGCTACGTTCAACACCGTCGAGGGCGGTGAACGGACCGACGAGGTTCGCGCCTTCCTTCGAGCAGTTTCCCGGCAGTCGGTCCGTCGGGAGGCCTACGTCGGCGCGCTGCGGACCGCGGGCGAGATCTCGGGTCGCGGTGGAGGCGCCGGGAACTGGCTCGGTCGCCGGGTAGGCGCCGACCCCTCGGCCGAGCCGGTGATCGAGACCTTCGCAGTGCGAGCCGGCTTCACCGACGTGGGCACGTTGCTCGTCGGCTTTGTCCCGTGGGTCGCCCGCTAGGACGTCGGGCCGGGGTCGGGGGTCCCGGGTTCGGAGGTCGCGAAGTGTCGTTTCAGGGACATGTACTCCTCAAAAGAGATCTGCCGCCGGGCGCGGACTGCACCCGCTTGGCGCAACGACGCGATCTGATAGATACGCAGCAGCTCCTCCACCGATCGGCCCCCGGTCCTCGGAGCCGCCACCGGTGGCGCAGCCGGTGTCCTCGGCTCCTCGACCTCGGCGGGCCGTTCCGTCATCCGGGCGCGTAGCACCGCGTACTCCCCGTCGGTCAACTCTCCATCGGCATGGAGGAGTTCCACGAGCTCTATCTGCCGAGGCCGATAGGTTTCTAGAAGCTCCCTTACTTCCCGATCCGGACGGGCCCCGGCCGCAGGACCCCTCCCCACGCCCGCCGCCTCCGACGCACGCGCCAATCGATCGGCGAGCTCCCGGAGGGACCGAGCCAGCTCGGCGTCGTCCAGGTCGGTTTCGCCCGCCTCGCCAGTAAACCGGGCCGTCAGCCGGGCCCGTCGGGGGGCGCCGTCCGCGGCCGCCGGAAGCTCCTGCTCCACGGTGAGCTCGTACTCCTTTCGGCGCGGCGCCATCAACTCGCCGGAGAGCGTCCGGGAGAAAAGTACTCCGACCGAGCGCGGCCGCGAGTGGAAGGTGCGTTGAGTAGCGTAGGGTGCTCCATGCGGTCCACGTGCAGTAAGGTAAAATTCCGTTACTCGATAACGGTGGGTGAGTATATATTCGGCCAGCCTCTGGTGGCGCTCCGCGCACATGGTGTCCGCTAGCGCTCGCACGCACCCCGGGGACGGCCACACCGGCAAGGAGGCCTACACCGCCGAAGGACGGGCGCTCTGCCCTGTCATGGCGGCGATCTCGATCATCGGTACCGAATGGCGGCTCGCCATCGCGCACCGGCTCCTGGACGGACCGCAGCGGTTCAGCGAGCTCTTGCGCTCGAACCCCCGCTTGAACGCTAAGACCCTCAGCGCGACCCTGAAATACCTCGAGAACGCGGGCGTCGTGCAGCGCACCGTCGTGAGCACCCGGCCGTTCAGCGTCGTGTATTCGCTGACCGAGATGGGACTCGGCCTCGCGCCGGCCACACGAGAACTTCGCGCCTGGGGCGAGCGGTGGGTCTTGCCCCGGCTGAAGGGAAAAGCCGCGAGCGCCGCGCCGGCCACGGGCCCGCCCGCTGTTCCCCCGGCGCTCGCCGCTCCCTCCGCCGGTCGACGGCGCTAGGACGGAACGCCCTCTGGGGAGGGTGTTTCAGTCCCCCTCCCTCGGCGCCTCAAATAGCCCGGGCTCGGATACTCCTTCTGCACACCACCCCGAGGGTCCCGCCCTACATCGCAAAGGAGAGACGGCACCGCGTCTCTCGCGTGCGGGGGGACCTTCACCCTTGTACTTTTCAGCGCCCCTCCGTAAGGAGGGCACTCTTCACCGTTCGTCGAGACCCGAAACCATGGGACCCCCCGACGAGATTCCCTCCCGTTCGTCATGTACGGTCCCTGGCCACGCCCACGCATCGACCCCGCCGCGTTCCATTCGTTGGGAACCTTGCCCCGTCGCATGCTCGCTGGTCTCGGCACCCGAGAATTGAGCGTCGCTCGACGACCCTCCGGATTGGGGAGAACCCCGTCCCGGATCCCCGTCGTCACCCGCGCTCCAACCCTGCGCCGCTAGCATCCGGTTCGAGACCCTGGGCGGGATCGACCGCCGGAGGGTGAGGAGCCGACCGGCTACCGGGACCGGGCGCCGGACGGACCCCCGCTCCGAGGGTGAGGCGGCGCAGTTCTTCCCGGTCGTTCTCGACCGGTCCCGGCGATCGGGGGGCGTGGCAGCGGTCCCGTTGCCGCCGCGGATCCCCTTCGAAGCCGTCCCCGTCGTGCGAGGCACGTCCTCGTCGGACGACGTCGCCGGACCCACCGCCCGCCTCCCTTCTCCGGTGGGTCCGCCCGGCGGAGGGAGGTCCAGGTGTGCAAAATGGAGCCCACTGTGGCCCTTTCAACGGCATCGAGACAACCCGTTCCCGCCGAACCTCTTCGCTGGCTCGACGAGACCGCCTACCCGATTCCTGAGGAGCTCGACACGGATCCCCGGGTCGAGTACGTCGGCCGACTGCGCGTGCCGATTGCCGGACCGTATCGTCCCTGGGCACGGCTGTACCGACTTCCGGACCTGCGTCTCGTGTGGGTCGTCCGGCTCTGGGACCGCTATCGGGCGGTACGGCGGGTAGCGTCTACCCCTGCCCTGCTCGAGTTCGCCCGACTCAACCGACTCCCCGCGGTGGCCGCTCGGGTGCGGACACTGGACCGACGGGGCCGGAGCGGCGCGTGACACCGGTACCGTCGACGGCGATTCCGGCCCTGCGGGTCGAGCCACAGACCGGTCCTCACTGGCTCGGCGTCTTTCTGTCCCGGGTGGCCGAACACCTCCGTTCGGCCTCCCCCGGAGACACGTTGCTCATCGAGCAATGGTGGGACGGCCAGCGGGGGGAGGTGTGCCTCCTTCCCTTCTCCGGCCCGCTCGTCCTCGCGATGGACACCCTCCGCGAGGGGATTCCTCTCCAATGGTCGCGGAGACTCCGCGACCAGGCCTGCGGGCCACCCTCCGGACTCGTGGAGACGTGGGTTCGCATCGACCTCGATGCGCGAGCACCGGTCCCGGCCGATGCGAACGAGAATCCTGCGCCGGCCCGCTCCCCAGGCGGCCGACCCGAGGGTCGAGCCGACCGCACGACTCCCACGGATGTCCTGGCTCCCGTTTGCGACCTCCTCCCGCCGGGCCTTCCGTATTGGGTAGGTGCGCAGACGCACTGGACCGTCGGCTCCGATGGGAAGGTCTGGATGACCGTCCGGGGGCGCATCGCCGCGACCACACCCGAAGCGCTCCGGGCGCTCGAGTCGGCGCTCGAGGTACACCTGCGCCGCGTAGCGAACCCGGAGCCGAGCGTCGACCTCGTCGTGCGGAAGATCCGCCCTTGGGGTCACCTACTACGCGCATGGAGTTCGGGCGCTCGACCCCGATGGCGAATCGTCCGACCGCACCGGCTCCGCCGAGAGCTGGTGGGCCTGGCGACTCCGTTCCCCCTCGGCCCCGACCTTCACGACGAGCCTCGCCTCCGGCATGCCGTGGTGTTGGGCGCGTCGGGTTCCGGCAAGACCGCCGCCCTCGCTCACCTGGCTCGGGAGGCGCTCGCCGACCGCCGCGCGGTGGTTCTCTTCGACGTGCACGGCGACTTGGCCCCCCGGGTCGTTTCCGGGCTTCCCCCCGGGATCCGGGACCGATTGATCGGCATCGACGTCGTGGGCACCCCGGCAGCGATCCCGGGCCTGTCGGTCTTCGGCCCTGTCCCAATGGCGGACCGAGAGGCGCTCGTCGCGCACCTCGTGGCCGCCTTCAAGCGCCTATCGACGGAAAACGGAGAGACGTTCTGGGGATTCCGGCTCGAACGGCTGTTCGAGACGTTTCTCCACGTTGTCCAGGAGCAAGGCGGGGACCTCGTCGACCTCTGGAGCCTGCTCACCGACCCCCGGCGCCGCGACGCGGCCCGGCTCACCACGGAGCGGCCGGAGGTCGTACTGTTCCTCGAAGAGTTGGACGGAATAGTTCGCCGGCAACCGGAATTCCTGTGGCCGGCAGCCTCTCGGGTAGCCAAGGTCGTGGGCTCGCCTCTCCTCACCGCCCTCCTCGCCCCGCGCGAACGGTCGGTGGAGCTGGGGCCCCGCCTCCGCGAGGGGGAATCGGCGATCTGGCGACTGCCGATGGGCGAACTCGGGCCGGAGGGCGTCACTTTCGCCGTCACGCTCCTCTTGACCCGGATCTACCTGGAGGAGGTCCGGCGCGCGGCGCGGGAGGAGCCGACCGACGACCTCCGGGTGCTGTTCGTCCTAGATGAGGCGCACCTCTTCCCCGCCCGGCTTCTGAGCGAGATCATCGCGGAGGGCCGGAAGTTCGGCCTCGGACTCATCGTCGCGACGCAGTACCCGGCTCGGCTCGCGCCGGAACTGAGGGACGCTCTCACCGGTGCGGCCGGCACCGTCTACCTCTTCCGGGTACCGTGGGCGTCGGCGGTGGCGACCGGGGCGTGGGCTGGTCTCGGCCCCGACACCGCGCAGAACATCCTGCCGTCCCTTCCGCCGGGCTGGGCGATGATGAGCTCCACGGGCTCCCGCGCCGACCGTCGACTCGTCGGGATGCCGCCCGCTCCGCCCTCAGACCTCCTCGGCTGGCAGGAATTGGTGCGTCGAACGACCGCCGGCTACGGCTCTCCCGTTCCGTACCGAGACGGAACCGCGGCCCGATCCTCCGATTCCCTGGAAGAGGACCTCCTGCTCGGCCTAGTGGCCCTCGAAGCGGAGGGAGGGATTACGACACGCCCCCGGTTGTTCCGATGGCTCGACGAGGGGGACGTATTCGACCCCGTCCTCGGCCTCCAGACCCTCGAGACGCTCGAGCGACGCGGATGGGTCCGCGCGAACGGAGAAGGGCTGCTACTGTCGCCCGCCGGCGCCGACCGGGTCGGGCTGACCGCCCGGACCGGCGCGCGGCCGGAGAGCGCCGAGCATCGGGCCCTCCTGGTAGCGGCCCTGCGCATCTTCGCCCGGCACCACGAGCGGCTCGAGATCCTGCGGCAGGGTCGGTTCGATACCCGGCTTCCGGACGGCCGCGTCACGGTGCTGCCCCGGGACCACCGGCGCTGGGGGCCCGCGGACCTCGCCAACTATTTGGACCGCCGCCGAGGAGAGTGGATGTGGCGCGCCTTCGGGGGCCGGGACGTGCAAGTCGAGGCGGAAGTCTCGGGAGCCACGCGGCGAGAACGGATCGAACGGGATTGGGCCAAGGCCCGCGACGCCGGGGCGTTCCTCCTCTGTCTCGTGGGCGATGCCGGCCGGGCCCGGTCGGTCCGCCGGTTCCTGACCCGGGTCAACGTCCCACGGACCCGGGCCATGGTCTGGACGCTCCGAACGGGCCGGTACCTCACCCCCGAGGCCTCCGCAACCTGATACCGCCTCTCGGCTCAGGAGGGGTTCGACCCCCGATGCGAGCGTTCGTGGCCATTGACCTGCCCGCACTCGACGCACCCATCCCGGTCGGACTCCGGCCGGAAGACCACCTCACGCTCCATTTCTTCGAGGAGCTCCCGGTCGACAGGATCCCGGCCGTGGTCGAGGCGATGTCGGAAGCGGCCGGTGGGTCCGGTCCGTTCGACCTAGAAGTCCGCGGGACCGGCGCGTTCCCCACGGCCCACCGACCTCGCGTGGTCTGGGCCGGCGTAGGCGACGGAGCAGTGGCGGTCCGCTCGTTGGTGGACCGTTTGCGCGCGGCCCTGTCCTCCCGGGGATTCCCCACGGAACACCGACCTTTCGTTCCGCATCTCACCCTCGCCCGGACCCGGTCCCCACGAGACACCGCATGGGCGAGCCGGTTCCTGGCCGAACCGGAAAACTCCGTCCGGGTCTGGACTCGGACGACGGTATCGGAGATCGTTCTCAAGGAGAGCGAGCTTCTCCCGACGGGCGCTCGGCACCTCGTCCGGGACCGGGTGCCGCTTGGACGCCTTCCCCGACCGCCGGCTGGACCTTAGCCCGAGCGGGTCCGGGGCCTCTCTCACCTCCGGTCCGGCGCCGGACGGATTAAGACCCCCTCTCACGCTCTAGTGGAGTCGCTCCTCCCGTGTTCCGGCACTCCCGGAACAAGGAGCGGATGTATGCGACGCTCGACCCCCATTACGGTGGCCCGCCTCGCGCCCGCGGCCGCCCGGATCCTGGTTGCCACGGCCTTGGCGCTGCTCTTGTCGGCCGTCGGACTGGCAGCCGTTCCGGCCGGGCACCCGACGAACGCCCGCCCCACCCCAGCCGTCAGCGGGGCCTGTCTCGGTGCCGCGGCTCCGACAGCCGCGACCGGAACCCTGGTCCTCGTCGGCAACTCGACGCCGCTTCCTTCGGTCGTCGGCGTGTCGGTCCGGGCCGATTACTTCTACACTGAGATCCAAAAAGTTGACAACTCGACGGCCGAGAGCTGCGTGCCGACCGTGGCCTACGGAACCACCACGGCCGGTGGGAGTTTTTCCATCGCGCTGCCGATCCCTTCCGATCGGTGCCTTCCGGCCGTATGCACCCTGTATGCGGGTCCCTTCGGCCCCCTCGGCTACGCCAC
>Ga0187819_10000816_pt1 | contig 15757 bp, 10 predicted proteins | sample NC_wetland_sal_i_15_FD_132411 | JGI IMG/M metagenome (GOLD analysis project Ga0187819, IMG submission 132411) | Wetland sediment microbial communities from Neuse River Estuary, North Carolina, USA - SO4_4 | ecosystem: Environmental > Aquatic > Freshwater > Wetlands > Sediment | place: USA...
CGACCAGGGCCGCTGCAACTGCGATCAATGCCGCCGATGGACCGACACCGAATATCATACGCGGCTGGACATTCGGGTGGCCGAATACATTCGGGAGCATTGGCCTGGCAGGACGGTAGCCGTCAGCGGCTGGGGGATGCGCTTCGATGATCCCTCGAGTTTGCCGGCGCTGGTGGAATTGAGCCGGCGCATCGACTACCTGATCGACGTCCGCGATTCCGCGCGCCAGCGCGATCCATCCTGGCGGGGAAACCTCGTCCGTGAGCTGGCGTGCAGCTTTGGAACGCTGGGCGGCCCGCAAGTGGAGCCGCCACAGCATCTGCCGCGCGACCGCTGGTTCCTGCCTACGGTGCGCCGCGATAGCGAGCACCTCTCCGAGCTTTATGCCGACGGCGGCCGCGCATGCGAATATTTTTTTCACATCCTCGAGAACCCCGGTGATGAGATCTCATTTTGGATGGCCGGCAAGACGCTGAGCGAGCCGCTCGTTCCTTGGCACCAGCACCTGGTCGCTTCCGTCGAGGACTTGTACGGCACCTCGCAACGTTCCGCGGCCGAGGGGCTTGCCGAGATCTTCATCCGGGCCGAGGATGCCTACCTACGGCACCTGCCGTCGTTGCGCAGCGGGACAATCTCAATCGAGCCTTTGATGGAAGATCATCCCGGCCCCCCGATTTACGTAACCAAGCAGTTGACCGCCGCACAACGGGCACAGTATCGCGACGACCTGAAATCCATCTCAGGGGACCTGCCGAAGCTGGCCCAAGATGTTCCGGACAAGAACCGGGTGCGGAAAATCGCCCGCTGCCTGGACCATGCGATCAACGATCTCGAGGCGTTGTGACGACAACCACGAGGAAGTATCTCGACTGGTTCGTGCTAATGGTGGTCAATTTCATGTGGGCCACGCAAGCGCCCGTCATCAAGCTCATGGGAGACCGCCTGGGACCGGTGGCGATCGCGTTTCTGCCCATGATTCTCAGCACGCTGCTGTTCTTGCCGGCGCTCTGGTATGAGGGCCGCAGACTGGGAAGACCGTTCCAGTGGCGTTGGGAGGACGCCCGGCATTTCGCCATCGCCGGCTTGTTCGGCTTCTTTTTTCTGCAAATCACCTACGTGCTCGGCGCGCAACGAACACTGGCTGCCAACGCCGGCATCATCACACTGACGATTCCGGTGCTCGTGGCCATCTGCGCCTCCATCATGCTCAAGGAGAAGTTGAATCCGGTGCGTGCATTCGGATTCGTTCTGGCCCTGGCAGGCGTACTGCTGACCTCGATGTCTGACATTCAAGGTGCCAGCTTCCGCAGCCAATACCTGCTGGGGAACACGCTGTTTCTGCTGGCCTGCGCCGGTTCGGCGTTCTACAACACATACTGCAAGCTTCTGGTCGATAAGAAGTACACCGAACTGGAAATCCTTGTGTACACGTCAATCGTTGCCAGCCTGGCGAGCGTCCCCCTGTTCATCTGGGTTGAGCCATTCCCTTGGGCCAGCCTGTGGAAATTGGACCGCCTGGCCCTCTGGGGCATCCTGGAGCTGGCCCTGTTCGTCTACGGTTGTTCCATGCTCCTGTTCTTCTATATCCTGAAGCGGCTGGATGTGACTCAGGCGACCATCAGCAATTACGTGCTGCCCTTCTTCATCGGAGTGCTGGCGGTCGTGGTGCTCAAGGAATCGATCACTCCGGTTATGATTGCCGGCGGAGCCATCATCCTGGTGAGCACCATCGTTGTCACGGTTTACGAGAGTGAGATCCTGGCCTGGCTGAGCCGGAAGCCTCGGCCGCTACTTTGAGGTCCAGCCGCCGTCAACGGGAAACGTGACTCCCGTGACGTAAGAAGCTTCGTCTGAGGCCAGGAAAAGAGCCGCCCAGGCTACTTCCTTGGGGTGACCTACACGGCCGAGCACTGTATTGTCGCATTGCCACTTATAGTGCGGATCGCTGGGGTCGGGCGCAATTCGAGTCTGGATGGGGCCGGGGCACAGCGAGTTCACGCGGATGTTCTGTGGACCGTAATCGTAAGCCGCGCTCAGCGTGTAACCCAGCAGCGCCGCTTTGGTCGCGGTGTAGGCAACCGATGTCATCATTCCCGCCAGAGCCTGAATGGAAACGATATTCACGATGGAGCCCTTCTTCTGTTTGAGCATGTAGGGCAGCGTAGCCTTGGTGAAGTAGTGAGTACCCATCAGGGCGATATTGATACATTTGGTCCATTCGTCTTCGGTAGACTCCAGAATGTCGTGGAAGTCCGGCGCCAGGTACGCCGCATTATTGCAGAGAATATCTATGCGGCCGTTTTTCGCGGCAGCCGCTGCGACGGCGCGCGTGACATCGGCGGTGGACGATACGTCGGCATGGCAGTATTCGGCGGCGCCGCCCTTCTGGCGAATGCCCTGCACCGTCGCCTTTCCGGGTTCGTCTTCTATATCTGAAACCAGCACCCAGGCGCCTTCCTCGGCGAACAACTCGCTGATGGCTTTGCCGATCCCATTAGCGCCGCCCGTAACGATGGCAATCTTATCTTTCAGTCTGTCCAATGAATTGTCCTCCCGGCGTCACGCGCTCGCAGTTCCGGTCCCGGCCGGCTCTTCCGGACAACGGAAGATTCTGTTCGCGGCCTGGATCACGTAACGGACGAGCTCGTCGATGTTCTCGTCCCGAATCTGACCAATAGTCCCGGCTGTTGCGAGCGCTGCCATAAATTCGCCCGACTGGCTGAAAACCGGAGCGGCAAGACAGCGCACTTCGAGCTCTTCTTCTTCATCGTCGATGGCGTATCCGCGCTGCCGAACCTTGATCAGCTCCTTTCGCAACATGTTGGGTGAGGTGATGGTCTTGTTGGTGTAATGGGCGAATGATTTGCGGTCGAGAATGTGTTCCCGCTTTTGTTCCGAGGCGTACGCCAGCAGCACCTTGCCTACACCGGTGCAGTGCAGGTTGGTTCGTTTTCCGATATAGGAGTCAAACTGAATCAGGCCCGGTCCTTCGACTTTCTGAATGTACATGGCTTGATCGTCTGCCAGCACCGCCAATTGCGCCGTGCAGCGCGTGACCTCCACCAGCCACTGCATCGGCCGTAACGCCCGGTCCGGCAGACTGAGACTCTTCATCAGGCCTCGCCCAAGCCCGGACACTTTGAGGCCCAGCGAATACTCCCGAGTGCGCGGATCGAGCGTCATGTACCCGAGCCGCTCCAGCGTCAGCACGATGACGTGCGTGCTGCTCTTGGGAATCCGCAATTTACGGCTAAGCTCAGAGATATTCCAGCCGCGGCGCGATCCGTCCAAAAATTCCAGTATGGCGAAGGCCCGCTCGACCGAAGTTGCGTGAAGATCTTTCCTGTTCGCCACGAGATTCTCCGGCGGCTCGCTCCCTGCGATTATCGAATTCGCCGCCACATCATCATACACCGGGGTCTTTGACATCCGCCTTTACTCCTCCAGACCAAACACGTATATGGCATGGCCCGCGGCGATGGCCACCCGCTGTCTGCCGTCAGTCGAATAACTGATGGGACTGGAGATGATCTTCCCGCCGGTTTGAAAGCGCCACAAAGGTTTGCCCGTGGCGGCATCCAAGGCGAAAAGGTAACCCTCGTCGCAACCTCCAAAAACGAGTCCACCAGCGGTGGAAAGCATTCCGGCCCACGGAGGCGAGAACAGCGGGTATTCCCACCGGAGTTCGCCCGACATCGGTTCCAGCGCGCGAATCGCTCCCGTCCCCGGTTCTCCCGGAATATTTCGCAGACCTCCGCCATCGTACTCAGCCCCAGGCCGGTACTCCGCTTCGCCCTTGTAGACCACCGCGCCGCTCTCCCGGGCTGCCACGTAGAAGAGGTTGGTCTTGGGACTGTAAGAGGGACTGTACCAGTTCGTGCCGCCTGCGGAATGCGGATACACTGTGACGCCTGTTTCGGTAGGTTGAGCGCCCGGCGCGGGAATCGGCCTGCCCCGGTCGTCGAGCTGCGTGGCCCAAGTCTGCTTGGCGTACGGTTTGGCGTGCAGGAACTGGCCGGTTTGCCGGTCCAGCACATAATAGAACGCATTTCGGTTGGCGAAAAGAACCAACTTGCGCGGCTGTTCGCGGAATATGCCATCCACGAGTACAGGAATCTCAGTGGCGTCGATGTCCCACACATCGTGTGGAGTGAATTGAAAATACCACTTCAGTTTTCCCGTGTCCGCATCCAGCGCGATCAGGCAATCGGAGTACAAGTTATCGCCGGAACGTACATCGCCGTTCCAGTCCGGCCCGGGATTGCCGGTGCCCCAGTAGATCACGTTAAGATCGGGATCGTAAGAACCAGTAATCCAGGTCGCCGCTGACCCGTTCTTCCAGCTCTCTCCACTCCACGTTTCGCTTCCTGGCTCGCCCTTTACCGGAACCGTCCAGAAACGCCATGCCTGTTTTCCAGTCTTGGCGTCGTAAGCATCCAAGAACCCGCGCACGCCGAACTCTCCGCCCGCCATGCCGACCACGATCTTGTCTTTCAACGCCAGTGGCGCCGCAGTGATGGCGTGCCCCGTTTTGTAGTCCGCCACCGTGACATCCCAACGCACGGAGCCGGTCTTGGCGTCGAGCGCGATCACGTGGGCATCGACAGTTCCCACAAACACCTGGTCATCCAGTATGGCTACGCCGCGATTTACCTGACCGCAGCAAACCCGGACATCTTTCGGAACCTCCCGGCGAAAAGACCACATGGCACGGCCGGTCCGCGTGTCCAGCGCCGTCACATTGCTGGGCGACTCGGTCACGTACATGACGCCATCCACCACCAGCGGCGTGCTCTCCGCTTTGTCCAGGGCGTTGAACTGGTAAACCCATAGCGGCCGAAGTTTACTCACATTCTGGACGTTGATCTGATCGAGCCTCGAATACCGGTGTGAGCTGTAGGTTCCTGAGTAGGTCAGCCAATTGCCGGGTTCGCGCTCAGCGTGGCGGATGCGCTCATAGGTGACCTGCGCCTGCGCCAGAATCCCCGCAATCATGAGTCCCAGAAGTGTCTTCATCAGTCACTCTGCAAAGAAACGAGATAAGCCACTAAATCGTCCAGCTCGCGATCGGAAAGCCGCTCACGATAGCTTGGCATAGGTGAACGGCCAGGTTGCCTCTCAATCGACGTCAATTCTTCCTTCCAAAAAGAGAGCAGTTGATCAGAGAGATCGCGCACCTGAATCGAATAGTTATCCTCGTTGAGCCGGATTCCGGTGATGCGCCGGCCATCGCGGGTAACGATTTGCACCTGCAGAAACTCTTCAGGCAAGGACGAAGCCGGCTCGAGCACCTTCGCGCGAAGATACGCGGCGCCGCGGCGAGAGCCAATATCTGTCAGCGGAGGGCCCATGCGGCCTCCGACCGCTCCTGTCTGGTGGCACCCCGGGCAGCCTAGTGTCCGGAACAGATCGCCGCCGGCTCGCGCGTTTCCCGCCACGCTTTCCTGAGCGACGCGGCCCAGCGAACGCACATAGGCCGCCACCTGCCAGATCTCGTGCTCGTTGAGCACCCACCAGCCCGGCGGCATCTCAGTCCCCGGAACCCCTTGGCGGATCACCAGAAACAATGCGTGATCATCTGGCGCACGCTGCAGTCTGGGCCGAGCCAGGTTCGCGCCCCGGCCGCCGGTGCCATCGGGAGCATGGCACACCGCGCAATTTGCCGCGAACAGCCGCTTGCCGTGCTGCACTTCGGCGGCGCTGGTGTACGGGTTCTGTTTGGGAACCTCGGTAGGCAGCTCCGCCTGCCACATAAGCAGCATGTGGGCTGCCAGCAAACCGCACAAGCTCAAGACGCCGGCACCTCCGCTCAAAGACGAGCAGTATACACCGGCCGGCTGGCGCGCAACAGTTTTCTTCCATTATTCTGGACGCCTAGAGCGATATTTCTCGATCCATGACAAACTCAAGAGCACAAGGGGAACTGGCATGCTGGTGGACGTTCACAGTCACTTCTTCCGCTACCCGGAGCATTTCTCGAAAGACTTCGTGGCACAGGCGCGCCGCGCCCGGAACCAGGAATTCGACCTGACCGTGCGATGGGAAGAGTATCACGCGCACGCGCGCGACTGCGACACCACCATCGTCTTTGGCGGGAAGGCCAAGCTCGCGGGCCTCTGGGTGCCGGACCAGGAAGTGGCTGCGTATGCCCGAGACCACGCCGACAAAGTGATCGGTTTCCTGTCGGTCGACCCAACGCAGCCTGGCTGGCAGGACGAGCTGATCCAAGGGCATCAGGATCTCAAGCTGAAGGGCATCAAGCTGCTGCCCATGTACGCCGGCTTTTATCCTAACGACCGCAAGCTGGATCATTTATGGGAATACGCGACGCGAAACCATCTCCCCGTGCTCTTGCACACCGGCACAACGTTCGTCGCGCAGGCGCCGCTCGACTGCACCATCCCGCGGCACATCGACGATGTGGCCATCCACTTCCCGCAAGTGAAGATCATCATGGCGCACTTATCGCACCCCTACGAAGGCGAGTGCGCCGTTACCATTCGCAAGCACGCCAATGTCTATGCCGATTGCTCCGCGCTGCACTACCGGCCTTTCCAGCTCTATCACTCTCTGATGCTGGTGCAGGAATATGGCGTATGGGACAAAGTTCTGTTCGGCAGTGACTATCCCTTCACCACCGTGGACGCGAGCCTCGATGAGATGCGGAAGCTGAACTGCATGTTGGAAGGCACGTCACTGCCCCGGCTGGATATGGCCAAAATGGAGCAGATGTTTCAGCGCAACACGCTAGAACTCTTGGAGCTGACGCACTGATCTACGCGATGCGATACTTCGCAAGCGTCTCCTCGTTCACTTCCACCCCAAGACCCGGGCCGCACGGCACCCCAACGTAACCGTCCACCATTTTCAGCGGTTGCTTCACCATCGCACGGCTTAAGGGACCCTGCGACGTGTTGAACTCTACGAAGACCGCGCGCCGCTGGAAGGCATTGAGGTGCAGCGAGGCCGCGGTCAGCAGGTCCGAAGACCACGAGTGTGGAATCACCAGCACGTTCGCCAGCTCGGCCATGTGCACAATTTTGCGAGCGACGGTGAACCCCCCGCACCGCGTCAAGTCCGGCTGCAGAATGTCCACTTTCCCTCTGTCGATCAACTGATGAAAGCCCCATTCGGTAGCTTCCTGCTCTCCGCACGCGATCTGCGTGTCCACACTGCTGGCTACCTGGGCGTAGCCATCATAATCTTCGGGATGGAGAATCTCCTCGACAAAGAACGGCCGGAAAGGCTCGATCGAATGAATGACCTGAATCGCTTGCTTGGGCGTGCGCTCGACGAACCAGCCCGTATCCACCAGCAGATCGTTATCCTCGCCCATCTCCTGGCGCGCCGCCTCCACAAGGCGCACATCCTGGCTAGAATCCTTGCCGAACACGCCCCAGCCAAATTTGATCGCCGTGAACCCCTCGTCCAAATACTTTCGCGTCGCCTCGCGCATCGCCTCGGGAGTCGGGCGGAAAAGAGTGCTGGCGTACGCGCGCACCTTGTCCCGCCACTTGCCTCCCAGCAGCACGTGAACGGGCTGCTGATAGAACTTGCCCATGATGTCCCAGAGGGCGATGTCAATGGCCGAAATCGCTTGAATGGCTACGCCGCGGCGTCCGTAATAGATGCTGCCCCGGTACATTTTGTACCAGAGCCGTTCAACTTCCAGCGGATTTTCTCCGATCACCAGCGAAGCCAAACCGTCAAAGCACTCCGTTCCCGGTTGGCTCCAGCGCGGCGCATCCACCGCCGCCTTGGCCACTGAAGCCACCGTCTCCATGTCGGAGTAACCGGTAATTCCCGCATCTGTCGACACCTTCACGATGCCCATGTAAGTGGGCCCGAGAGGCTCTTCGGATCCCTCAGGGTTGTTATACAACCCCGGAGACTTGAGAACTAACACTTCTACGTTGGTGATTTTCATACTCGTCTGATCGAACTGCATAGTATACTAACCGTCCATGCCGGGACCCACGGTCATCTATGATCTTTCCAAAATAAATTTCGAGAAACCGGGCAAGCATCACTATCACGTCGCCTTTCACCTGGACTCGAGCTGGGCGTACTCGCTGGTTCCGCTCACCGTCATCAACGGCTTGAAAGAATCCAAGACGCAACCGCCAGGAGTGGCCGTCTTCGGAGGTACGCACGGCAACGAATGGGAAGGCCAGGTGACCGTCAAACGTCTGAGCCACGATCTCGATCCAGCGGAGATCACCGGTCGTGTCATACTGGTGCCGCAGTTGAGTGAGAGCGCTTGCGCCGCCAACACGCGCATCTCCCCCCTCGATGGGGTCAACATGAACCGGGCGTTTCCGGGCAACCCGCGAGGCTCTATCTCCTACCGCATTGCGAATTTTGTGAAGACGCGGATTTTCCCGCAGGTCCGCGTGGTCATAGATCTCCATGCCGGCGGAAACGAAGGCGGCTTTGCGCTCTGCACTTCGTTCCACCCCATCCCAGACCCCCAGCAGCGCGCCGAGATGAACCAGGTGGCGGCATTGTTCGACACGCCCTTCATCCTGATCTACACAAGCGATATGGCCTCGGGCTTGCTCCCCGAAGAAGCGGAGCAGGAGGGCAAGATCGCCATCGGTGGCGAATTCGGATTCGGGGAATCGGTAAGTATCCAAGGCGTGCGCCATGCGTACGAGGGCGTGAAGAACGTTCTCCGGCACTATGGCATGTTGTCCGGGAAGGTTGTGAAGATTGATCCCGAGCGCCCGTCGCCTCCCCGCCTTGTCGATGCTTCCAATCTGGAGGACTACATTCCCGCGCCGCGTACCGGCATCTGGGAACCACTGGTGGCACTGGGAGCCGACGTCAGCAAGGGCGATCTCATCGGGAGGCTGCATGATTTTGGAGACCACTCTGCGGACCCGCTCGAGATCCGTGCGCATCGCGCTGGCGCGCTGCTCATGATGCATTTTCCTGCGCACATCGCAAAGGGCGTGACCCTCTTCGTCATCGCGCAAGACGTCCAGGCCTAGCGCATGGCCTCGCCCACAAGCCCGGTCAACGCACCTCCCGGCAACGCTGGTGTTGCCCCGGCTTCAGCTTGGGCCCCCGTGGCGTTCCTGTGGTGCGCTTATTTGCTGAATTACCTGGACCGCCAGGTGGTGTTTTCCATTTTTCCCGTTCTCCACTCTGACCTGGGCTTCTCCGACACGCAGCTCGGGCTTGTTGGAACGTTGTTCATCTGGGTGTACTCGCTGTGCATGCCCATCACGGGACGGCTGGCCGACCTCGTGCGCCGCGACCGCCTGGTAATCTCCAGCCTGGCTTTATGGAGCCTCGCCACGCTCGGTACCGCACTGAGCACCTCCGTGCCCGTGTTTCTGTTCTGGCGCGCCGTCATGGGGGTCACTGAATCGCTCTACGTCCCCGCCGCGCTCGCAACCATCGCCGTCCTGCACCCGGGCGGCACTCGCTCCAAAGCTCTGGCCATTCACAGCAGCGCGCAGTTTGCAGGCATCGTCGCTGGCGGCTGGTATGGCGGTTGGACCGCGGATCACATCGGCTGGCGGCCGGGATTCGCGCTACTGGCGATCGCAGGCACGGTTTACGCGCTCCTGCTCTGGAGAGTTTTCCCCGGCGCCAGTCGTTCGGAAATCAGGCACGTGCACCGGGCGGCTACGCCGGCGGATCTCTTCAAATCTCCCTGTTATTGGACTCTGGCTCTGGCCTTCTTCGCGTTCTGCACCATGCTATGGATGCTCTACGCCTGGTTTCCGAATTTCATTTACGAACGCTATCACTTATCGATGACCCAGAGCGGTCTGACCGCTACGATTTACCTTCAAACCAGTTGCATGGCGGGAGTTCTAGGAGGCGGCGTGCTGGCGGACTGGCTGGTCGAGCGGATTCGCTCAGGCCGGTTTTTGATCGCCATCGCCGGCCTCGCCGGCTGCACTCCGTTCGCTTTTCTCAGCCTGGCCGCCGGTTCGCTGCCAATCGCCAAGCTGTCGGCCGCGGCCTTTGGCTTCTTTGCCGGTGTGTTCGTCTCCAATATCTTCGCCGCGGCCTATGACGTAATTCCCAGGCGCAACTACGGTCTTGCAACCGGTATTCTGAACCTGGTCGGGGGCCTCGCGGGCGGCGCCGCCATCCTTACCACCGGTCTTTGGAAAGCCTCTGTGGGAATGACGGTCTTGATGAAATGGCAAGCCGTGGCCTCCTGCGCCGGCGCAGTGCTGCTGCTGTGCGTGGTGCTCACCAGGTTCGCCTCCGACCGCCGCCGGGCACTTGCCGGTGAAGTAGCTTAGCAGGTCGTTGAAAAAGGGCGATAACCACTCGCTGGTACTTAGCGAGCCGCGACCGTGAGGGAGCGGTTGCTCGGTACGGTTTTTCCACAAAGTACCAGAGCCTTACCGCCCCAATACCCATTTCTTGAACCACTCCAGGTTCCGGCTCATCAGGTCGCTCTGGTGCTTCGGCTCGCTAATGCCGTGACCTTCGCGCGGGTATGTGACGTAACTTACCGCTACGTTTAAGTCGCGCAACGCCGCGTACACCTCGGGGCCGCTGTCGATATCCTGTTCGCCGTGCAGCACCAGTGACGGCGTCTGGATGTTCTTCAGAAAAGAGCGAGTGGAATGCCGGTTATAAACATCCAGCCGGTCCCAGGGTGGTCCACCGAAATATTCCCACATGACTTCCGGCGCGCTTTCTTTGTTCGCTATCGAGGGAGCATACCAGCTCACCCAATCCGTGCTGCACGCCCCGATGGACGCGGCCTTGAACCGGTTGGAATGAGCGACAATCCACGCCGAAAGATACCCTCCGTAACTCCAGCCCATCACGCCCAGACGATCGGGATCCGCGATGCCTTGATCGATCAGCATGTCAATCCCCGTCATGATGTCGTCCATGTCTCCAAAACCCTGCGCCTGAATCGTCGCCCGGCGGAACTGCGGCCCGTAGTTGATGCTGCCCCGGAAGTTAGGCTCGAATACCGCGAAACCCTCCGCGAGGAATAATTGTGTGGGGTATGTCCGCGGCACGGGAAAGCTTTCCAAAGCGGCGCCTGCCGGCCCGCCGTGAAGGCTCGCCAGCAGAGGCACGCGCATGCCGCTTGTATAGTTGAACGGCAACCGCAGCACGCCCTCGATCTCAAGCCCGTCCTTGCTCTTCCACCGCACGGTCCGCGCGGTTACGACGGGAAAATCCCTCACCTGCGGATTGACATCAGACAAACGAACGTCGCGCCCATTCGGCAGATCCCGGAGATAAAGATCACCGGCCTCCGCGGCGCTGCTCTTGATCCACGCCATGTGACGGCCATCCCCGCTGATACTGAACGCCGCGGTGCCCGTCAGTACACAAGCCAGCCGCTCCGAATCGCCCGTCGCGGGATTGACGGAAAACAGATAGTCGCTGGTCCCCTTACCAGCCCCAAAGATCAGCTTCGATCCGTCCCCGGACCACCAGAATTTTGTAGCGCCGCCGAAAACATCGCCATCCATCCCGTCCGTAACATACCGGATCGGGCCGCCGCCTGTTGGGATCACACCCACCTGCCGTTCTCCAAAGTAACTGAGCACTCCGCGTTGCGAGTAGAAAGCCACGTAGCGTCCGTCTCGGGAGTACGCGGGAGAAAGGTCCTGCCCCGGTTGCACCACGAGTGGTGTCTCGCGTCCGCTGTTCACACTTGTTTCGTAGATATCCACATGGAATGCATCACGTCCCTGAGCGGACTTCTGGGCTGCGTAAACTACTCTCGATCCGTCCGGAGCCCAATCGAACGAAAGCACGTGCCGGTCGCCGGAGGGTAACGTGCGCAAACCGGTGCCATCCGTCCCCACGATGTGCAAACGCGCCGGTGTGTAGCCCTCCCCTCCAACCATGGCATCGTCGCCCGCCCGGCGCCTCGCTTCGACTTCCAGATTCGGATCGGCAGCCAGATATCCGATATGCCGGCCGTCCGAAGACCATTTGAAGTCCGTGATACTGCCCGCCGAATTGGTAAGCCTGCGTGGGGTCGCGTCCGGGCTCGAGACCAGGTATATCTGCGTCCTCCCATCGCGGCGCGAAAGAAACGCCAGCGTCCGGCCATCCGCGGACCAACGCGGATGATGGTCGGAAAAATGTGCTGAGGCCAGGCGCTCACTTCGCCCTCCGCTTGCCGCCACAATCCATATCTCCGAAGAATAGGCGTTGCGCGCCGCATCCCGCGCGATCACAACATAAGCCACCCTTGACCCGTCCGCCGTGATCTCAGGATCGGAAACCGTCTTGAGATCCATGAGTGCCTCGATCGTCCAGGGCTTCTGGGCTGCGGCCAGCGACACGCCCCCTATCAGCACGAGAGCGACGAAATGAGACTGCACAGCCGAACATTGTACGGATTCTCGCTCCGGGTTTCCATGTCTCTCTACACGCTAGCTTCTCGCCGGGTCTCCGTGTCTCTCCGTCTCCCCGTCCAAATCCCCCGTTGCGGGGGAATTCAAGGGCGAAGCCCTTGCTAAGCTTTCGTCCAGAACGTTGGACGAAAATACAAATCGTCTTGACATCCCTAACGACTGGAATCATATGCTTCTATTACCATGCGACGGTGGCAGCCCAAGAGGGCTGAGTGTCGCGGCAAGCTTAACGTTTCGAGAGTCAACCAGGGGAGGCACATGAGACAGGTTGTTTGTTTGCTGGCGTTGTTTTCGCTGTTCGTGTTTGGCGCGATGGCGCAAGTCGGCATCGACGGAGCGATTCTGGGAGTTGTTACGGATGCCAACGGCGGCGCTATAGTCGGTGCGACCGTCACGGTGACCAACCTGGCCACCGGTATCCAAAAAGTCGAGACTACCCGAGCAGACGGCAGCTTCGAGATCAGCGCTCTCCCGGAGGGCAACTACTCGGTTGCAGTTACTTTCGCCGGGTTCAAGACCTGGAACCTTGCGAGCACTGATTTGACCATCGGGGAACGCAAGAGGGTCACGCCCACCTTGCAAGTGGGTGATGTGAACGAGAGGGTCACCGTCGAGTCGACCGCTGATCTTCTGCAGACCGAGAAAGCGGATACCGGCGGCGTCGTCGAGTCGAGAACCATAACGGAACTGCCCTTGAATGGCCGCGACGTGGTCGAACTGACCGAGCTGGTCCCGGGCGTTCGCTATGAAGGCCGGTCATTCTCGACCGCCTGCGCCGACGGCAACACCTCCAGCGTGCAGGGATTGGGCCATCGCGATGACCAGACGGAATTCCGAGTGGACGGTGTAGCTTCGAATGCCGTGTGCGACGAAGGAAGCACGGCCCTGCCTAATCCGGACACCATCGCGCAGTTCAGCGTGTCCACCTCGAACTTCAGCGCGGAAAATGGCCGCAATCCCGTGCAAGTGAACATGGTCACCAAGTCCGGTACCAACGAATACCATGTCACCCTGTGGGAGTTCCTGCGGAACAACGACCTCGACGCCCGCAACACGTTTGCATCCGGCACTCCCAAGCTCACTCAGAACCAGTTCGGCCTTGCGGGCGGCGGCCCTGTGCTGATCCCGAAATTGTACAACGGCAAGAACAAAACCTTCTTGTTCGGCAGCTACGAAGGTACGCGGATCTACCAGTCACAAATCATCAACTCATATACCGTGACCCCTCAAATGCTGACGGGGAACTTCGCGGGTTTACCGGCTATTAAAGATCCCACTACCGGCCAGCCCTTTGCTGGAAACCAGATTCCGCAGGGCCAGATCTCAGCGGCGTCAAAGTTTTTCTTTCCCTGGATTCTGCTGCCAAATTCCCCCGGCCAACTTTTCAAGGCCAATGCGCCCGTCTTTGTCAACACTGACGAATTCAACGGAAGGATTGACCACCAGATCACGCAGAACCAGCGGATCTACTGGAGGATACTCCACCTCAATACGCCTCAGAACATCGTTGGTTATCAGCCGAGCATCACCGCCACTGAGGACACTCACTCCTACAGCACCGGTTTGAATTACGACTACACCATCACCCCTACCACCCTGTTGAACTTGAGTATTGGCACGGTGAACACCGTGAATACCACCACTCCGACCTGCGTTGGAAACGGCCCGTGTACCGAGATCGGCAAGGAGAATCTCACCGCGGACGCCGGAATCCAGGGCTTCCAGACGGCGGGCCGGGAACAATGGATCGGGCTTCCCGACGTGATTTCCTTCGCCGGTTACCAGGGGATTTCTTCCAGAGTTGGTTGGGGTAGTCCATCTACCTTCAAGTCGCAAAGCATCAACGCCAACGCCAGTGTGAGTAAGGTCTGGGGCAAGCACACCCTCGTGACTGGTTATCAATACGATCACCTGTACCTGCTTGCGGCTCACGGCTCTTGCTGCTCCAAAGGTGTGTTCGACTTCAACGGGCAGTATACCGGCAACGGATTTGCGGATTACCTTCTAGGCTACATCTCCGACAGCGACCGGAATTACCCCATTCACACCTTTGGCATGAAGTCCAATCCGTATGGCGCGTTTTTCGTGGATGATTCCTGGAAAATCAGTTCCCAATTCACGGTGGAACTCGGCCTTCGCTGGGACCATTGGTTCGCAAAATCGTTCATCCGCGGCGCGGGCGGTACTTTTGATCCGGCCATCGGCAAAGCCGTTGCCGGGCTGGACAGTGCCGGTCAAGTCGACTTGACTGCGCAACCGGTTGCGCCGTACCTGGCCGCCGCGACCGCGGGGCTTTGGGTGCCGGCGTCGCAAGTACACATTCCCGGCGGCCTGTTCGAACCCTCCAGCTATGTTTCCCCGCGGATAGGAGGCGCTTGGCGGCCCCTGAAGAAGGGAGACCTGGTGATTCGCGCCGCCTACGGAACCTTCGCCAGCAGCTTCCGCGGTAACGTCACCGCATCTCAAATCATCGCCCCTCCCTATTGGACCTACGAATCCCAAACCTGGAGTCCGGCTCAGCTCCAACGATGGGAGACCGCATGGCCGGTCAATCCGAACTCATTTGTCGCGCCGTCAGTCGGCGGCGCCGCTTACAACGTCAAACCGATGGTAGACCACGAATGGAACATCTCCGTTCAGAAGACTCTGCCCTTCAAGACAGCCGTGACTGCATCGTACGTAGGAAGCTCGGGCGATAACCTCGTCGGTGTCAGCTCCTTAAATGAGGTGCCCGCGGGCTTGTACACGGATCTCCAGGCCGCCAAGCCCTACCCGGCATTCGGCGGGATTCAGTTATACGACAACATTGGGCATGAGTGGTACAACTCGGCTCAGTTGAAGGTGGAGCGAAGGTTCGCGCAGGGCGTATCCTTCGTGTTCTCCTATGCGTTTTCGAAGAACATGTCCGAAAACGGAGCCGACAGCGTCTACTCCATACCGACGCCGTTCGCGCCAAACGGTTATAACCGCGGACTGTCGAGTTTCGATCACGCCAATATCCTGTCGTCTAATGTGGTGTGGGATGTTCCCATTGGAAAGGGTCACGCCCTGGGTGGAAACTGGAACACCCTCACCAACGCAGTCATCGGAGGGTGGGAGCTTTCGGGAATCTACCTTTACTCATCCGGCGATCCGCTCACTTTCAACGCGCCAGGAGCTACATTAGGTAACGGCTGGGGCACTCGCGCCAATGTGGTTGGGGATCCGGCAATCTCGAATCCCAGCTCCAGTCTGTGGTTCAACCCCAGTGCTTTCGCCGCTCCGGCGCCGTACCAGTTCGGCAGCTCCGGCATCGGAATTCTGTTCGGCCCCAGTTCGCACGTCGCCAATCTCAGCCTGATGAAGAAGTTCTACTTCCACGAGGACCGCTACCTGCAATTCCGCTGGGAGGC